>Ga0068853_100005333_pt1 | contig 10068 bp, 8 predicted proteins | sample KBSCornC32_FD_65655 | JGI IMG/M metagenome (GOLD analysis project Ga0068853, IMG submission 65655) | Corn rhizosphere microbial communities from Kellogg Biological Station, Michigan, USA - KBS Corn C3-2 | ecosystem: Host-associated > Plants > Roots > Rhizosphere > Soil ... | reverse complement strand
CGGCCGGTTGGCGGGCTTGTTCCGGCCCGGGCGTGAGTTAGGCTGGATGGCGATGCCATTCAACTTTTTCACCCCAACGCACCTGGTCATCATCCTTCTGGTGATCGTGGTGCTGTTCGGCGCGAAGAAACTGCCGTCCGCGGCTCGCGGGATCGGGCAGTCGTTGCGGATCTTCAAGGCTGAGATGGGCGCGAAGGACGGCAAGGCCGAGGACACGGCCCCGCCGGCTCCGCCCCAGCAGCTCAACCCGGCTCCGCAGCAGCCAGGCGCCCAGCAGCACAACACGACCCAGCAGGGCAACGTCCAGTCCTGAGCCTGCGCGTCAGTTCACGCAGGTGACGCCGTCCGCCGTGATCGGCGCGTCGGAAGCGGTGGTAGGAGCGGCCCGCAGGGCCGAGCCGTTCAGCGCGAGCTGACCAACGCCGGCCCACCCCTGGGCCCCGGGCCCGCGATAGTCGCTGCCCAGGTAGACCTCGACATGGCCACCGGCCAGGCTGGGTTCCTGGGAGATGGCGACGCCGGACCCGAGGTCCGCGGCGACCTTGCGCGCGTCGGCTTCGCCGTCGGTGCCGTAGGTGACCAGGGTGGACGACCGCGTAGCGGTGTTGCCGGTGTCGCCACGCCCGTAGCCCTTGGCCGCGAGCAGGTCCATGGTCCGCCCGGCCAACCCGGCGACTCCGGCCCCGTTGAGCACGTCCACGGTGATCGCGGGCGGCGCCTTCGTGGTGGTGGTCTCGGTGAGCCCCCGCACGAAGCTGCGCACCTTGAACGGGTCGACCTTGACGGCGTCGCCGTCCTGCGGCGTCTCGTACGAGATGGCCTCGATGGGAATGGTGCTGAACTGGGTGCTGCCGCCGGTCAGCCCGCGCAGCTGCTGGGCGAAGCCGACGAGGTCCCAGCCCTGGTCGAGCACCACGGACTTCTTGACGGCGTCGGCCAGCGCGGCCAGCTTGCCGGGATCGGTCAGGGTCCCGGCGGACAGCACCTTCTGCGCCATACCGGCCATGAACGCCTGCTGCCGGCGGATCCGGTCCAGGTCCCCCTCGGGCAGCCCATGCCGTTGCCGGACGAAGGACAGCGCGGACGCCCCGGACACGGTCTGCTCGCCGGCCCCGAAGTGCGCGCCGGAGAAGTCGTCGTCGACGGGATTGCGCAGGCACACCTGCACGCCGCCGATGGCCTGGGTGATGTCGTAGAACCCGCCCAGGTTGATCTGGGCGTAGTGGTCGATGGTGACGCCGGTGAGGTCCTGCACAGTGCGGATGGCGGTCTTGGCGCCCTCCTGGTTGGACCGGACCTCCAGCTGCGCCCCGGACAAGCCCTGCTGCCGCAGGCTGCCGAGCACGGCGTTCTTGCCCCAGGCGAAGGCCGAGTTGATCTTATGGGCGCCGTGGCCGCCGGCGATGTCGACGTACGAGTCGCGCGGAATGGAGATCGCGGTGGCCCGGGCGCCGCCGTTGGGGATGTGCACCAGGATCATCGTGTCGGTGTTGGACTCGCCGTCGTCGCCGCCGGCGTGCAGCTGGGCCAGCAGGTCCGGCGACAGCGGGTTGCCCTGCGCGTCGGTACGGGAGTCCATGCCGACCAGCAGGATGTCCTCGGAGCCGTCCGCAGGCGACTCGGTGCTGGTGCCGGACTCGATGACGTCGGCGGTGGTCAGGCCGCTGTTGATCTGCTGCAGCTGGGTCCAGCCGAACCAGGTCAGCACCAGGGTCAGGGCCGACGCCATGGTCACGGCGATCTTGGCGTTGCGCAGGCCGTTGCGCGGGCGTGCCGGGCGGCGGTACGAGCCGCTGTACCGGTACCGGTCGTTCACACCTGCCCCTTCCCCATGTCCGGGGCCACGCCGCGCCCCCGTTGCCAAGACGTGACATAGCGGGGAAGGTTGCCGACCGGCCCGCACCGGTTCTATACCCGGTCGGGAAGATCGGCTACCGGACGCGACCGGTAGCCACCCGGACGTGGGTCCTTGGCCTTACTCCCACTCCCAGCGCAATCCGTACATACCGGCCGGGATGTCGACCAGGGCGACGTGCACGCTGCCGTTGGGCTCGATGCGCTGCTCGGCCTCCTCGCGGCGGTTGCGCCGGCCGGTGGCCGCCGGCTTGGCCTGGGGCTGCCAGACGGGATAGCAGCGCGCGGGCACGGCGTCGGGGTGGAAGACGACCTGGAGCACACATTCCCGGGTCGGCTGCCGGAAACCCAGGGTCAGCTCGGTGGTGCGCACCTTCGGATTGACGCCGCTGATCTCGTACTCGGCCAGGTAGGTCTCGCCCAGCGCCAGCTTGCGGTGGAACAGCAGCTCGGCGGCGGTGACGTCCTCCTCGGCGTCGTACACGGTCCGCCCGAGCACGCAGTTGACGCCTGCGGTGAACACCGGGCTGCCGGCCTCGGGGTCGTCGCCGACGTTCATCACCAGCATCCGGTCGGCCCCGTCGGCCCGGGCCCGCAGCACCCGCCGCACGGCCATCCGATACCCGCGGCCGTCCTCGTCCAGGTAGAGGTCCTGGTGGTGGCTGAGCGTCTCCAGCCGCTGGTTGGTCTCGGGGTCGATGGTGTCGGACAGCATCTGCATCGTCCGGTCGCTGTGCCCGAGCTCGGCGTACCCGACGGAGCCGGGCACGTGGTTGGCCCACCGGCCCCGCGGCCGGGCCGGCCCGAGCAGGCTCATCAGCGAGCCGGCCGGCAGCCCGAGCACGGTGTCCAGGCTGCGCACGGTCTCCAGCGAGCTGGCCCGCTCGGGCCGGCTGCGGCCCCGCTGCCAGTAGCTGAGGCTGGCCACGCTGACCTCGTGCCCACGGGCCTGCAGCCGGCGCTGGATGGTCTCCAGGCTGAGCCCGCTGGCCGCGATGGCGGCCTGCAGCGCGAGGTGGAACGGCCCTCTGCGGAGCACCTCGGCCAGCTCTTCCTCGTGCTCCGGGGTGGCGCCGAGGTCCAGTGCGGTGGCGAAGGTGCGGGTCACGCGGGGTACCTCCCAAGCGGCGACGGTCCGTACGCGACACTGCGCACTCCGAACGGGCAATTCCACCCGTTCGCTCAGTGCCTGCGTCGGACTGGTCTATTTTAGGGGCGCTGAGTGATCGATACCACTCGAAGGAGTGCACGTGGCCCTGTCCCGCCACACCATGGTCGCGATCCTCACCGCAGTCCCCTTGTCGCTGGTCAGCGTGGGGGTGCCCGCGCTGGCCCAGCCGACTCCGGCGTTCTCGCCGCTGGTCGCGAGCGTCGTGCCGGGCCTGGACAGAGCGGTGAGAACCGGGGCGTTACCCGGGTCGCAAAGCCTTTCCGTCGCGGTCAGCCTGAAGTTGCGGAACCAGTCCGAACTGGACCGACTGCTCGTCGACCAGGCCAAGGGCCGTGCCAAGTACGTTACGCCGCAACAGTTTCGGGATCGTTTCGGACCGACCCAGGCCGATGTGAACCGCGTCACCGACTATCTGCGCTCACGGGGGCTCAAGGTCACGGGCGTCAGCGCCAACCGGCTCACGGTGGACGCCACCGGCACCGCCGACCAGCTGGGCGCCGCGTTCAGCACTTCGCTGGCCCGCTGGCACGACGCCGGCCTCGGCCGCGACTTCGCCGCCGCCGACTCCACGCCGAAGGTGCCGACCACGCTGGCCTCGCTGGTCAGCGGGGTGACCGGCCTCGACGAGCACTACGTGCCGCAGCGGCACACGGCCGAGGTGTCCGGACCCAAGGTCGGCAGTGGCCCGGGCGGCGGCTACACGCCGTCCGAGTTGCGCTCAGCTTACGGATTGTCCGGATTGGACGCCGACGGCAGCGGCCAGACCCTTGCGCTGTTCGAGTACGGCAAGTTCGACCAGGCCAACATCGACACCTTCGACCACCAGTACAACCTGCCGACCGCGCCGCCGACCGTGAAGAACATCGACGGCGGCAACACCGACGGCGACTCGGCGCAGGCCGAGGTGGAGCTGGACATCGAGGTGGCGCACGCGATCGCGCCCAAGGCGAACCTCGTGGTCTACACCGCGCCGAACACCACGGCGGCCGAAGTGGATCTGTGGAACGCACTGGTCGCCGACAACGTGCCGGTGGTGTCGTCGAGCTGGGGCCTGTGCGAGTACGACCGCAGCCTGGCCTCGATGCAGGCGGTCGACGCGGTGGCCAAGCAGGCCGCGGCGCAGGGCATGACCTTCTTCGCGGCCGGCGGCGACGCCGGCGCCTACGACTGCGAGCGGGACGCCAACACCCAGCACGCGGCCGACCTGGCGGTGGACTTCCCCGGCTCCAACCCGTACGTGACCAGCGTCGGCGGCACGAAGCTGACCCTGAACACCGACGGCACGCGGGCCTCGGAGACGACCTGGAACCAGGGCGGCGGCTGGGCCGGCGGCGGCGGGCAGTCGATGGTGTTCGACAAGCCGCTGTGGCAGACCGGCGACGGCAAGCGGCAGGTGCCGGACGTGTCGGCGGCGGCCTCCGGCGGCGAGTACTCCGTCTACATCCAGGGCGCCTGGGGCCGCAACGGCGGCACCAGCGCGGCGGCCCCGCTGTGGGCCTCGTACCTGACGCTGATCAACCAGCGCGCCGGCATCCTTGGCAAGCTGCGCATCGGCCAACTCAACCCGAAGCTGTACGCACTGAGCGGTGTCGCTGTCAACGACGTGACAGTCGGCGACAACCGCTTCTATCAGGCCGGTTCGGGGTTCGACATGGCCACCGGCTGGGGCTCCCCCAACGGAGTCACGCTCGGTGACGCCCTGCTGGGCTGACCGGAAGATCATCGTTATCACTCTGTGGCGCACGGCCGAAGCCGTGCGCCACAGACGTTTACGCAGTGCCAACTTCCGCTGGCGGCACCTGCTCAGACGTTGATGTCGAGGATGTCCGGCCCGCCCTCGCGGGCGAACTCCAGCTTGCCCAGATCCGACCGGGCGATCGCGACGTTGCCGTCGATGCGCAGCGAGTCGGGGTTCTGGTCGTTGCCGTAGCCCTTGGCGTCGACGGTCCAGCTGCTCACCGCGCGGCGGGTCTTGCCGTCCTTGGACACCGCGTAGAGCGTGCAGTCCAGCGGACCCTTCACCCCGGTCAGCTCGAACGACACCGCGGTGCCGTGGTCGTCGCCGGTCAGGCCGACCTTGGCGGTCACCGGGCCGCTGCTGGCCTGGATGGTCTCCGCGGGCCCGCCGCCGAACGCGCCGGTCACGCCGAGGGCGAGCAGCGGACCGCCGACGATCAGCACGGCCGCGGCGGCCGCGGCCAGCACGAAGGTGCGCTTGCGCTTCCGTCGGGCGTCGGCGATGTTCACCATCACGCCCTGGAGGACCTTGTCCTCCGTCCGCGGCGGCGACGGCAACTGCGGCGCCGGGCGGAAGTCCGACAGGTCGGGCATGCCGCCCAACTGCGAACGGGAGCTGTGCCGTGGCGGCGCGGGCGGGCCGCTGGGGAACGGGTTCGCGTTGCCCGGGAAGGCGCCGCCGGCGGTCGGGAAGGCCCCGCTGTTGCCCAGCATCGGCGGGGGAGTGCTCAGGCCGGTGCCGGGCGCGATGTTGCCGCGTGAAGGTCCGGGCAGGTCGTCGCCCAGCAGGTCGGCCAGCAGGCCGCTGCCGCGGACCTGGTCCAGCAGCGACGGCAGGCCGGACAGCTCGTCCAGCTCCGCCTGGCAGCGCGGACAGGTGGCCAGGTGGCGCTCGAAGAGGGCGTTCTCCGACTCGTCCAGTGCCCCCAGCACGTAAGCCGCGACGTCCACGTGGTCGGTCGGCGATGTCATGTGGTCATCCCCCGATCCTGCAAGGCTCGCCGCAGGGCCCGCAGTGCGTAGTACACCCGGCTCTTCACCGTGCCCGGCGGCACCCCGAGGACCTCGGCCGCCTCGTTCACGGTCCGGTCCTTGAGGTATGTCTGCAGGATAGCCTCGCGGTGCTCGGGCGACAGGCTGCGCAACGCCTCGGCCACCACCATGGCCGACAGCGCCTTGTCCGTGCCGTCGGGCACCGCCACCATCTCCAGCGGCCCGGCCTCGGTCTCCGGCGGCCGGGCGCCCTTGCTCCGCCGGCCGTCGATCACGATTCGGCGCGCGACGGTGAACAGCCACGCCCGGAGCAGGCCGGGGGCGTCGTCGAGCTTGTCGGCGTTGCGCCAGGCCCGGAACAGGGTCTCCTGCACCACGTCCTCGGCCCACTGCTGGTCGCCACCCGTCAGCCGGAGCACATGGCCGAACAGCGCGCCGCGATGTTCCTGGTAGAGGGCGGTGACCAGCGTCGAGTCCCCGCCGGCGGCGTTGGCCGCCACGGGCTGGTCGCGTCTGGTCATCCGGTACCGCACCACGGGAGACATCTTGATGCCACGGACGTGTTTGGGGAAGTGCACTCTCGGTAGTTTTCGGTCACGGTCAACTGTGAATGTGAGCGGTTGCATCCACGAATGAGCCGAATCCGGCCGCGCAGAGTACTTAGTGGCGACCCTTCTCCCGCTCGAAAGGACGCCACCGTGCAGCTGCGCCACCGCCGTGGCCGGATGACGGCCGTCGCCTCGCTGGGCCTGCTGCCGCTGGCACTGCTGTCCGCCTGTTCGGGCGGGTCGCAGGCCGCGACCGCGGCCGAGGCCACCGTTGCCCCGGCGTACACGACGGACGCCGACACACCGGTCAACAACGCCGTGCTCAGCGTGGCCAACACCACCCTGGGCAAGGTCGTGGTGGACGACCAGGGCTTCACCCTCTACATGTTCAGCCACGACTCGGCGTCGCCGCCCAAGGCGACCTGCGACGGCGAGTGCGCGCTGACCTGGGAGCCGGTGTCGGCCCAGGACGGCTCCGTCACCGTGCAGGGCGTCGGCCAGGGTCTGGTCGGCGAGGTCACCCGCTCCGACGGCACCAAGCAGATGACGCTCGGCGGCCAGCCGCTGTACCGGTACGCGCCCGACCAGAAGCCCGGCGACACCACCGGGCAGAACCAGGGCGGGATGTGGTTCGCCATCGGTCCCGACGGCAAGAAGGCGGCGACCACGTCATGATCGCCCGGATCCTCGTGCTGCTCGCGGCCGCCGTGCTCGCCATGATGTCCCCGATCATGGCGGCGGTGGCGCATGCGGCAGCGCCGGGGGATCAGGGCGACGGCTCGAGCGCCAGCCAGAGCGACCAGGACGTGCTCACCATGGTCATGCAGTCGGCCATGTGGGAGATCCAGGCCGGTGGCATGGCCCGCAACCAGGCGCAGGCGGCGGTGGTTCGCACCGCCGCGGCGACCCTGGTGGCCGACGACACGGCACTCAACCAGCAGGCGGCGCAGCTCGCCGGGAAGCTGGGCGTTCAACTGCCCGGCCAACCGGACGCCGACCAGCAGGGATGGCTCTCGCAGCTGCACGACGAGGCGGGTGCGACCTTCGACCACGACTACGTGAACCTGGCTCGCCAGGGGAACGGAAAGGTTTTCACGGCAGTCGCCGCGGCGCGTGCGGGGACCAAGAACGATCTGATCAAGCAGTTCGCTCAGAGCGCGGTCGGCACGGTCATGAAGCACATGACCGTGCTCGAGGACACCAAGTTGGTGGACTCGGCCTCGCTTCCCGATCCGGCCCTTCCTCAGACGACCGATCAGGCCCAGGCCGGCGCAGCCGGCCAGGGCGGCGCCACCCCGACGACGGCGCAGGTGACCCAGCAGTCCAACAGCACGACGCAGCCAACCGACGATCGGCCGTCCCCGGCCGTGGTCCTCGTCGGCGTGCTGCTCATCGGAGCGTTGGCCTGGGGCACCGTGATGATCATCCGCAGGGTCGTCAACTCCGCATGACGAGGTGAGAATCAGTGTTCGGAAAAACTAGGACGCCCTGGTCCCGCGGGATGCGGCTGACCGCGGTGATCGGCGGCCTCGTGTTGGCCGCCGGATCGGCCGCAGGCATCGCAGTCGCAGCCGGCGCGGGCGATTCGTTCGCCGCCACCGGCGACTCGCCCGAGATGAAGAGCGTGCAGGCCCTGCTGGCCAAGGCGCCGAAGCCCGGTTCGGACAAGATCGGCCCGTTCGCCAACGACTTCATCGACATCAAGAAGGTCCAGCCCAACAACAACACCAAGACGGCAGGCGCCAGCGGCACCTTCACCGAGGACTGCGGCACCAACCAGAACAACCACCACAACTCCGACAACTTCATCGTCACGCCGGGCCTCGACCACGGGGCCCTGCACGTGCACGACTACGTCGGCAACCGGACCACCACGGCCCGCTCCAACGACCGCAGCCTGGACGCCGGCGGCACCACCTGCGCCAACGGCGACAAGTCCACGTACTACTGGCCGGTCATCCGGATCAAGCAGGAAGCCAACGGCAAGCAGAACACCCAGCAGGGCCCGGACAAGGGCAACATCGGCCGGCTGGTCGAGCCGAGCCAGGCGACGATCAAGTTCACCAGCGGCGGCGCCAGCAAGGTGGTCGCGTCGCCGAAGTTCCTGCGGTCGATCATGGGTGACGCCAAGGAGGTCACCAACGGTCCTGCCAACGCCAAGGCCACCTGGACCTGCACCGGCTTCGAGAACCGGCTGACCAACAAGTACCCGGTGTGCCCGCAGGGCAGCTCGGTCGAGCGGATCATGAAGTTCGCGTCCTGCTGGGACGGCAAGAACACCGACTCGGCCAACCACCGCACGCACATCGTGTTCCCCAAGGCCAACGGCCAGTGCCCCAAGGGCACCAAGGCGGTGCCGGCGCTGGAGTACGACCTGGTGTACCAGGCCATCCCCAACGGCTCGGTGTTCGCGGTCGACGGTTTCGACGGGCAGCTGCACAACCCGGCGACCGACCACGCCGACACCGAGAACGTGATGAGCGCTCAGCAGATGAACGGCGTCGTCAGCTGCATCAACAACGGCCAGCAGTGCGTGAACCAGCCCCAGGGCGGCGGCAACAACGGTGGCGCCAACAACGGCGGTGGCGCCAACAACGGTGGCAACGCGGGCGGCGGCAAGAACAACGGCGGCCAGCCGGCGGCCAACCAGAAGGTGACCTGCCCGGACGTGCGGCAGAAGATGCCGGCCATCCCGGCGTCGGTGAAGTCCTCGGTCACCCAGGACCTGGACCAGATGGACAACTTCCTCAACGACGCCAACAACCGGTTGCAGGCGGCCGGCGACCAGGCGACGCAGGACTTCGTGAACAACTCCATCATGGGCCCGCTGCAGAACAACCGGCAGTTCCTGATCAACCAGATCCTCAACCTGTTCAACCAGGCCAGGGCCCCGCAGCCGCAGGGCAACCTGGTCTCGATGGCGGGCTGCTCCCTGGCCGACAACCAGTAGCGAGCCACCTCGGGGCGCCGTGCCGTGTATGCGGCCAGCCAGCACGACGCCCACCCTGCGGACACCCCGCCCGGCAGCCAGCCGGGCGGGGTGTTCGCCGTTTTACGTCTATTTCGGCCGCGGGTCCGCGATGAACGCGGCGTAAACCGTCTGCCAACATCCGCAAGGGCTTCGGTGAACACGACAGGAAAGCGATAACCCATTAACTGAGAGAACGCTGAGATACGCGAAGATCAACTGTCATTCTGAAACCTGATCGTGACCAAAATTGAATGTGATCCGCATCACACACGATAGTGTGGGACGCCACGCGGTCGATCCTGTCGGTGGGCTGTCGGCCGGCCGGTACGGTGCCGCTGACCGGGGATTCGCCGAACGGGCTCGCCTGTCGAGGGCCTGTCACCTGCGCCTGGTGGTGTTCGGCCCGGCCGGTTCGGGGGTTTTCCCCACCGTCGAACCAGGGGTGTCCCCCATGGACCCGTGTGTGCGGATGAGGTGAGAATCGACGCCGTGAGTGACCAGGCGGCCGGGGGCCGAGCCAGGGACGGGCGGCGAACGTGGGCGCTGCTCGCGATCGTCAGCTTTGTCGCCGCGTTGCTCCCGATGGTCTACCTGCACCTGGAGTCCAGCGGGCAGCTCAATCCGATCAAGCACACCATCAGCGACTATGTTTTCGCGCAGCAGGGGTCCCGGTATTTCGACACGAGCCTGGTCGCGTTAACCATAGGCTCCGTCGCACTCATGGTCGGACTGGCCGGCGCCGGCATTGTTCGGGGTACGGTTCTCATTGTTCTCGTCACGGTCTGGTGTGTCGG
>Ga0068853_100005332_pt1 | contig 10068 bp, 8 predicted proteins | sample KBSCornC32_FD_65655 | JGI IMG/M metagenome (GOLD analysis project Ga0068853, IMG submission 65655) | Corn rhizosphere microbial communities from Kellogg Biological Station, Michigan, USA - KBS Corn C3-2 | ecosystem: Host-associated > Plants > Roots > Rhizosphere > Soil ... | reverse complement strand
CTGAGCAACGAGCGGCGGTCCTGGGGGCGAGCCCGCCTCGGATTGCCCATCTACGAATCGACCGCGGCCGCGGCGGCGGACGGTCGCGCTCCCGCGCTCGTCCTGTCGTCACATGTGCTGGAGCACATCCCTCGGCTCGAGCCGGTCCTGGACGAGCTGCAGGCGAACCTTCGCCCCCGGCGGCACATTCACATCACCCCTTACGTCGAGGACTTCCGGACGAACGGTGACCGCTCGCCCCACATTGGCCGCGAGCATCCGCTCGGCGTGACGAGCGAGTTCTGGCACCGCTGGTGCGCCAAGAAAGGCTTCACGGTGCGGAGCGAGCAGGGAGGCTCGTTGCCCGCGACCGGCTCGTTCGAGCTGATCACGACGATCGACACCGGCTCTACCGGGGCGATCGTGTAGGAACGGCGCCCCTGGCGGCGCCTTCGCCTCGCCCGCGGGGCGGCCCTATCCGCGTTCGATCATGCGGGTGAGCCAGTGATCGACGTCGAACGCGCGATCGCCGGTCAGGTGGCGCCAGATCTTGATGCGGTTGACGATCTCCAGTCGCGCCTCGCTGCCGGTCCAGGGGTGCTCGTGGCGGAGAATGTCGCCGACGGCGGGAGCATCGAGGTCGGCGAGATCCCAGCTCCGTCGCTGCGGACCCGAGGGGCCGAGGCGAACCTTGAACATGGTGCGGGGACGGTTCGTGCGGTTCGGCTGCCCGCAGTGCCACAGGCCGTGATGGCAGATCACCAGCGTTCCGGCGCTGCAGACCGTGGCGAGCTGGCCGACGAAGTTCTGGTATCGGCCCACGTCCGACTCATTCACGCGGCGCAGGTGGCTGCCCGGCAGCAGCATGGTCCCGCCCATCTCGCGGGGCGTGTCGTGGAAGAAGAAGAGCAGCTGGATGTCGAACGCCAGCGGCCGCGTGTCGAGGACGGCGTCGGCGTGCCAGGGCTGACTCCAGTTTTGCCCCGGAGCGATCACGTGGGCGTAGTGGTGATCGTAAAGGGCGCCCGGCCCGAGCAAGCTCTGGATGGCGCCCGCGACGCGAGGCAGCCTGAGCGCCGGTCCCAGCGCGGGCGAGTCGCGCCAGAGCTCGTCGAGGGGACGTCCTGGCCAGCGCGCTTGCGGGGCCGCCTGGGCGGCACGGTACGGGCTCGCCGGGCCACCGCTCGCCAGCTCGGCCAGCGCGGCCTCGGCGAGGGCAGGGGGCACCACCGCCTCCAGCCGCAGGACGCCGTGGGTGACGAAGGACGCCATCTCCTTCGTCGACAGCAAGATCGGCCGGTCGGGATCCGGGACAGGAACAGGCGAGGGTTCGGTGACGGGGCGATTCACCCGAGCCGGGCTCCCGCGTCGACGATCTTCTCCAGCACGTATTCGAACCGAAGAAAGCCGGTCTCGTGCTCGCGGCCCGGCGCGGGCGCCGCCAGCGCCGGCACCTGAAGGACGCGCCATCCGTCCTTCATGGCGGCCAGGACCGAATCATAGGGCGGGCGGGCATCGTCTCCCGCGTCGCCCGCCATTTTCGTCGTCCGCCCCGTCCCGTCGTACATCGACCACGCGACGATCGGGCTCATCAGGTTGGGCGTCGCCGCGCAGAGGAGCAGCAGCTGCTGGCGCAAGACGGGGAGGACGGGCACGGCAGGCGCGATCTTGTCACGATGCGCGCCTCCGCGCCGTCCCTACTTCCTCGAGAGCCGCTACTTCTTCTTGAGGTCCTCGACCTTGACCAGGACGCGGTCGATCGACCACTTCGGCGCGACCAGCACGTCGGACCCGACCGCCACGAAGCGGTTGGTCTTGTCGCTGCTCTCGTCGCCGATCTTCAGGGTGCAGCTCTTCTTCTTGTCCTTGCTCTTGGCCGTGATGACAGCCACCGGCTTGCCCAGGCCGTTGGCCTTGGGTGACTGGTCCTCCGCGAATCCGGCGCCCTTCCAGTCCTTGAAGGCGCTCGCGATGGGGGTGACCTTGCTCGGATCCAGCGTGACGCCCGACGGCTTGGCGACCTTCCACTCGTTCTTCTTGGCGTCCTTCTCCAGGGTGTAGGAGTCCTTGTCGTGCGTCACGGCCACCTCGCCCAGGTCGGCGTCGCTGATGTCGCACAGGGTCTTGTCGCGCAGGTCGATGGGGTGCTTGTCCACCCGCTCGACGTTGTAGCGCTTGACCAGATAGACCTGCGGGCTGTCCGCCGTCTTCACGTAGGTGTCCTCGGCCCCCTTCTTGTTGCCGATGAGGACGGTGACCTTCTTGCCGCCCTTGAGCTCGACCGTGACCGTGTTCTTCGGCTTGTCGAGGCCCGTGACGTCGGGTTTGGCATCCTCGGCGAACTCGTTGGTGATCCAGCTCGACAGGGCCGAGACGATCCCGGAGGGCACCGACCCGTCCACCTTCTCGACCTTGACGGTCGACTCCTGGACGGTCCACTGGTCGCCCGTGCCCTTCTTCACCACGGCCTTGGAGCCGCCCGGGCCCACCAGATCGATCTTCTCGGCCTCGGCCTGATCGAACTTGGTGATGGTCTTGTCACGCCAGCCGGTCGTGTCCCGGTCGAAGTTGTACTTGAACGAGCCGAGCCCCTGCCAGATCTCGTTCTTGCCGGGCACCCGCACCAGGGTGTTGCCGCCCACGCCCTTGCCGACGAGCAACTCGCCCAGCACTTGCTCGCCCTTCTTGATGGCGACCTTCAGGCCCTTGTCGTCCACCTCGAACTCGGTCTGTTTCTCCTTCTGATCGCTGACCACGCTGCCGAACTCCAGCTTCTCGATGGCCTCGAAGGCCTGCTTGGCCACGTTCTCGTCGGCGGAGTAGGCGCCGGGTGACGTGATCTTGTACTTGTCCCCCTCGCGCTTGATCGTGGTCGTCGAGGTCCCCTTCGTGACCGTCAGGGTGTCGAACGATCCGGCCGCCATCTTCGGCAACGGCCGAGGCCGCTCGCCCGTGACCTGTCCCTTCTCCGGCTGTCGCATCACGACGACAGCGACGACTCCCAGAACGACCAGCACAGCCAGCGCAGTCAAAGTCTTTCGATTCATGGTCCTATCCGAGTGGTTGATGGAGGCCTGTCAGGATCTTTCCCTGGCGGATCGGAGGCGGGCTTCGCCCGCCGGAGACACCGCCAATCCACGGATCCGGCTACGTCTCTGATCTGTCCGGGGTGGGCCGGTGGGAGGGGCGCAGCCCCTCCCGCCTCATAGTTTCTGCCCCTGCCGCCGCGACCGCCGCACGCGCCACCGCAGGATGCCGAACGCGCAGAACGCCAGCGGGATCCCGAGGATGTTGAACGCCTTGATGGCCGCGACCTTCTGGTCCGGATCCAGCTGGATCGGCCGCGAGGTGACGGTCTTGGCGCGCACCGGGGCGAGCGCCTCGTCTTCAAGGGCCCACCCGATGGCGCCCAGCAGGAACTGCGCGCCGTTGGCGTAGATGGGCAAGTACCGCGACATCTGGAAGTACTCGTCGGAGACGAAGTCCGAGTCGCCCATCACCACCAGCCGCACCTTCTTCTTGGAGTCGGCCGCATCGGACGTCGACATCCCCGAGTTGGCCCCGGCGGCCGGCGCGTAGGCGCTACGAAGGGGCCCCTCGTAGGCGTACCCCAGCGCGAACGGGCCGCGGTCCTTGGCGTCCTTCGCCTCCTCCAGCTTGGTCCCGGGCGAGAACATGAAGAACCCGCTCACGCGCCAGCTGGACCGTGAGGACTGCGCGATCTTCTGCAGATGCCCGCGGGCCGCCTTGCCACCCTGGAGGGGGCCCACCAGCTCGACGGAGCTGGCGTACGGGAACACCATGGCGTTGAGGCCGCCGGTGAACGCCATCTCCTTGTCTTCCGGACGCTCCACCTCGGCGCCAATGAACATGGGAGCGTTGGCCAGCATGCGCCGCCCGCCACCCACGTCGACGGGGCCGGGGGCGTTCTGGCGGGCGTCGAGGATGAAGTCCTGACCGACGGAGAATCCGTAGGCCTTGAGGATCTCGCCCAGGCCGGCGTCGTTGGCCTGGCCCATCCGCGGCATCATCCCCTCCATGCCCCCCATGTTGCCCTTGGGGGAGCCCATGGCCATGCCGTCGACCAGGAAGATGACGCCCTTGCCCTTCATGAGGAAGGCGTCGATCTCCTTGCGGCCCTTGTCGTCGAAGGCTTGCTTGGGCCCCGCGATCAGCAGGGCGTCCACGTCGTCGCCGATCGGGGAGGCGGACGGGTTGGCGGTCGTCGTGTCGAACTCCTGGGACACGGCCTCTTTCAAGACCTGCAGCCCCTGGGTCAGGTCCAGCTCGCCGTGACCGGTGGCGATCGCCAGCTTCCGCTTTTTCTGCGTCATGCGCTTCAGCAGCGAGGTGATCTGGTACTCGAGGCCCTCGGCCCTCACGATCTCGGGGATCGCCTCGTTCTGGCCGTTGTACTGCACGCACAGCCCCAGGTAGTAGGCGCCCACCTCGAACTTCTGATCCTCGAGCTTCTGGATCTGCAGCTTGCGGACGCCGCAGGCGCTGGCCTCGTCCTCGACCTTCTTGTCGGTGCCGGGGTCGACGGCCTCGAAGTGGACCTTGCCCTTGCTGTTCGAGCGATACTCGTCCAGAAGGTCGCGCACGTAGCGGGACTGCGACTTGAGCTCGGGCGGCAAGGTGTCCGAGATGTACGCCTTCAGGTTGACGAAGTCCTTGAGATCCCGGACCACGTCCTTGGACGCTTGTGAGAGCGTGTAGACCTTGGCTTCGGTCAGATCCACGCGACCGAAGACGCGGGTGCTGATCACGTTGGCGGCGACGACGATGCCGACCACCGCCACCAGGAAGAAGGCGGCGTTCGAGGCGGCGGATCGCTTCTTCTTGTCCATGCTCATGGTGAACCTACTTCCACTTCCGGGATTCGAGGGAGGTGGTCGCGATGAGCAACGTCACCGCGATGACCGACGCGTAGTAGACCAGGTCACGGGTATCGATGACCCCTCGGCTGACGTTCTCGAAGTGCGTGTCGGTGCTGAGGAAGGCCACGATGAACTGCAGCTTCTCCGGTACGAACGGCAGGATCTTGCCGAAGAGGAACAGCGCGAAGCAGATGCCGAACGCGATGATCAGCGCCACCACCTGATTGCGGGTGAACGACGACGCCATGACGCCGATCGACACGTAGGTGCCGCCCAGCAGGAGCAGGCCGAGATACCCGCCCAGCGCCGGCCCCTTGTCGAGGGGCCCGAGCTTGGCCACCGTGACCGCGAAGACCAGCGTGAGGAGCAACGTCGCGGCCAGGAGGGCCATGGCCGCCAGCCACTTGCCGACCACCACCTCCCAGTCACGCACCGGCATGGTGATGAGGATCTCGATGGTGCCGGAGCCCTTCTCTTCGGCCAGGAGGCGCATCGTGATCGCGGGCGCGAAGAAGCAGAACATCAAGGGCGCCAGCGAGAAGAAGCCGCGCATGTCGGCCTGCTTCTCGACGAAGAGATTGTTGAAGAAGAAGAAGCCGAACACGATGGTGAACACCGTGACGACGATGTACGCGACGGGCGAGTTGAAGTAGGTCCGGATCTCGCGCTTGGAGATGACGAGGGCAGGGCTCATGGGCGGGCTTCCTCCCGGCGGGGTTCGGCGGCCGGCGCCGCCGGCTTGCCGACGACGTCGCTGGTGGTGAGGTTACGGAACACGTCTTCCAGGCTGACCGACTCGCGGACGAGCTCGAGCAGGGGCCAGTGGTTGTCCAGCACGGCGCGAAAGATCGAGCGGCGCAGGTCCGCATCGCCGCGGCCGTCGAGGGTGAACGCCATGGCGCCGGTCTCCGCCGCCGTCTTCTCGCACCGGGCCACCCCGGCGACCCCCGCCAGCTTGTCGCGAATCGCGTCGGCGGCCGTGCCGTTCGACTCGACGACGACGCGGTAGCGGCTCCCCTTCTCGCGGGCCCGCAACGCCTCCGGCGTGTCGTCGGCCACCAGCTTGCCCCCGCTGATGATCAAGATGCGCGAGCAGGTGGCCTGCACCTCGGGCAGGATGTGAGTCGACAGGATGACCGTCTTTTCCTGCCCGAGCTCCTTGATGAGCTGCCGGATCTCGACGATCTGGTTCGGGTCCAGGCCGCTCGTCGGTTCGTCGAGGATCAGGATGTCCGGGTCGTGGAGCATCGCCTGGGCCAGGCCGAGGCGCTGGCGGTAGCCCTTCGAGAGCTCTCCGACCAGCTTGCCGGCCACGTTGGACAGCCCGCAGCGGCCGCCGATCTCCTTGATCCGCCGGCCGCGCTTGGACGGATCCATCTGCCGCATCTCGGCCGCGAATTCGAGGTACTCGTGCACCGTCATGTCGCGGTAGAGGGGCGTGTCCTCGGGCAGGTATCCGAGGCGCCTCCGCACCTCGAGCGACTTGTCGTAGACGTCGTGTCCGGCCACGGTGGCGACACCTGCGGTCGGCGCGATGTAGCAGGTCAGCATCTTCATGGTCGTCGACTTGCCGGCCCCGTTGGGGCCGAGAAAGCCGAGGACCTCGCCCTTGCGGACGTTGAAGGTGACCCGGTCCACGGCGCGCACCGGCCCGTAGTCCTTGGTCAAGTTCTCGACGCGAATCATCAGGTCCGACATCGTTCCCTCGTGTCTGTCATTGGGGTCTCGTGCGTTGAGACGGGTTTGGCGCGGTCGCGCCATTGAACCGCATGACCTGGCCGCCTATTCCCGCACCGCCGCCCCGTGCCTTCGAAATTCTGAAGCGGCTACCTACGACAGGCCCGCGCGGGGTGTCAAGCGACCGGCCGATGGAGGAGGCGGAGGTCGGGCGCCGTGAGGGCCAGGGCAAGGAGGCCGCCGGGAGCCGGAGCAGGAAGACGGGAGTCGGAGCCACGAAGAGCAGGGAGGAAGAGATGCCTGGCGCATCCGGCGCCCGCCGAGAAGAATGACGCCGGGCTGGGAGCCCCGGGAGCTGACCAATGCCGGACATCCAGATCGAGCCGATTCCTTGCCTGAAGGACAACTACGCCTACCTCATTCACGCGGGCGACGGCGGTGACGCCGTCGTCGTCGATCCATCCGAGGCCGCCCCCGTGGCGGAGGCGCTGGCGCGCCGGCGCCTCCGCCTGCGCGGAATCCTGGCGACCCATCACCACGCCGATCACGTGGGCGGCATCGAGGAGCTGGTAGCGGCCGAGCGCGGCCACGCGCCGTGGGTCGCCGCTCACGCCCGCGATCGGGGCCGCGTCCCGCGGCAGACCGTGTTCGTCGACGCGCCCGAGGAGCGGTTCGTCGCGACCGAGCTGGAGCTCGGCGCCGCGCGACTTTGGGCCATGCACATCCCGGCGCACACGAGGGGCGCCATCGCCTGGGGGCTCGTGGTCGGCGGCGGACAGCCCGGAGTCGCTCCGGATCCTTCGCCGGCCGACGTGTTCACGGGCGACACCCTCTTCGGCGCGGGCTGCGGTCGGCTCTTCGAAGGGACGCCGGCCGACATGTTCCGGAGCTTGCGCGCGCTCACGAGCGGTCCGGACGAGACGCGGCTCTGGTTCGGCCACGAGTACACCGCTTCGAACCTGCGCTTCGCCGTCACGGTCGAGCCCGACAACGCAGCGACGGCGGCTCGACACCAGGCGCTCGCCCCCCGCACCACGCCGACCACCACCGGTCTCGAACGGGCCACGAATCCGTTCGTTCGCGCCGCGACGGTCGACGAGCTTGCCAGCCGCCGCGCCGCCAAGGACAAGTTCTGAGGGGCGAGCGCCGCTGACGCGCGACTTCGACGGCGACACTTCGGAATCGCCGCGCCGGTCGTCGCGTGCGTCAGGGACGAGGCAGGGGGCGTGACGGGGCTTTTCGCGGCGCGCGCCCCCGGCGGACCAGGACGGGGTCGAGCGGCGCGAGCGAGGCCACCCAGCGCGCCGCCATCTCACGCGCCGCTCGGGTCATCGCCTCCGGAGCGAGGCCTTCCAGCAAGGCCCGCGCTCGATCGAGGACGGCTGGCGAGGCGGCCGCGCGCTTGCTGAAACGACCGACCTCGAGAGGCGTGAGCGGCCGCAGCCCTTCGGCCGCGCCGTCCGCGGGTCCACGCGAGAGCAGCGCGAGGATCAGCGCCGTGCGGGCCAACACCGCGGTGTCGATGGCGGCGCGATCGGCTGGCTCGACGCCGTCGCCCGTGGCCATCTCGAGGACCGCCGGGGTCACGCCCAGTCCGAGCAGCAGGACCTGGGCGGCGGCCGCACGCTCGATCGCGGCCGTCAGGCGCGCCAGGTCGGCGACGGAGGCGATCGGACGCTCGCCGACTCCGGGCGGATCGTCCAGTATGCGCGGGAAGGCCGGGTGGGGGCTGAGGGCTGCCTCCAGGACTGTCGCCTCCGGTTCCTCCACCAGATTCAGGTCATCCGTGCTGCCCGCGAATGGCGCGCCCTTGCGGAGCGCGGTCGCCAGGGAGCGGACCTTGGCGGTCAGTGACACGCCGACGCGGAAGATTCGACCGATCGCGATCGTTCGCACGGCGTCCACGGCGCGGTCCTCGTCGTAAGCGCCCGTCCGCCGCGCGAGGTAGTCGATCCCGAGATCCAGGGTGCCTCGGAGGCGAGCCAGGTGGGCGCCGCCCGCGTCGTCGTCGCCCGGGTCGACGCCCGCGGCCGCCAGGACGCGGTTGGCGAGCGCGTACAACGCGGCGTCGAGCTCCTCTCGCTCGGCGGTGTCCAGGACGCGCGCCCGGGCGCGCGCGAACGCCGACTCGCCCTCCAGCTCGGCCTCCAGCGCCGCCGGAAGGCGCGTTCGATCCGCGGTGGCGCCGCCGTCCCCGGCCGGTTCGGCGGACGCCAGGGGCCGAACCCGCGTGCCTGGTCGGAGCTCGCCGATCCGGACGGAGGCGGGATCGAGCGGGCGGTAGATCTCCCGGGCGGCCGCGGCGTCCTCGAACCCGAGGTCCTGCAATCGGCCCTGACGCCAGCGGAACGCCATCTCCTCCAGCTCGGAGTCGAGCTCGGCCTTGGCTCCCACCAGGATCCGCCGCGCGAAGTCCAGATCTCCCTTGTAGAGATTGTCGACGACGTGGATGAGGGCATCGGCCGAGGTTTCGCTCGCCGCCGAATCGGCGTCGGCTGTCGCCGTCTCCCCGGTCCCCGGCGCATCGATCACGGCCTCCGGGATCCCCTGGGAAGCCGCCGGTTCCGTCTCGGCCCGGTAGCCCGTGACGTCCAGGACGAAGAAGCCGTCCGGCGTGGAATAGAAGGTCCCCTGCGGGTCGTCGGGAGGCGCCTCGATCTCCAGATCGTAGATGCGGGCCCCCTTGCGAAGGAGGAGGGCGACGAGCTCGACGTCCAGGCCGGCCATGAAGCGCGTGAGGACCTCGCTGGGCAGAGCGGCGAGCGTCGCGATCCAGGGCTCGATGCGCGCGGGCGCCAGGCGGTCTGCCGACCACAGGGCCAGGTCGAACAACGTCTGTATCTGCTCGGGGCGCGCGTGCACGAGGATGTCGAGGTGCTCGCGGGGATCACCCCGTCCCACGAGGTCATGGAGCGTCTCGCCCGGAAGGGCGCGGACAGCCGCCTCGGGGCTCCGTGCATCGAGGAGAGCATCCAGCGCTCTCTGCCGGGTATCGTGGGCGTGGCGCGCGCGAAAACGCGAGAGCGACACGACGTTCTCGGGCGACGATGAGGCGCCCGGTTGCGAGGGAGGGGGAGGGGGAAGGGTCGGGGTGTCGGACATGAATCGGCTATTCTGGCACGCGCCGGACCGCGTCCATGTTGTCGGCCGTTCTTCATACCATCTCGCGCCACGGTCTCTTCGCGCCGGGCGATCGGGTCCTCGTCGCCGTCTCGGGCGGCCCCGACTCCATGGCCCTGCTGGCGGTCCTGTGGGAGCTCGCCCCGCGGCTCGGCCTCGCGCTCGAGGTCGCCAGCGTCGATCACGGTCTGCGTCCGGAGTCGGCGGCCGAGCGGGCTCTCGTCGCGGAGCGCGCCCAGTCCCTCGACCTGCCCTGGCATGCCTTGAGGGTCGAGGTGGCGGCGGGAAAGGGCCGCGGCGGGCTGCAGGAGGTGGCCCGCAGGGCGCGTCTGGACGCGCTGGAGGCCTGCGCCGAGGCGCGCGGCTGTGCCGCCATCGCGCTCGGCCATCAAGCCGACGATCAGGCAGAGAC
>Ga0068853_100005331_pt1 | contig 10068 bp, 10 predicted proteins | sample KBSCornC32_FD_65655 | JGI IMG/M metagenome (GOLD analysis project Ga0068853, IMG submission 65655) | Corn rhizosphere microbial communities from Kellogg Biological Station, Michigan, USA - KBS Corn C3-2 | ecosystem: Host-associated > Plants > Roots > Rhizosphere > Soil ... | reverse complement strand
ACACTCCACCGCTCCAGCGACTGCGTTATATACGTTCTGGGGTGGCAATAACGATATCTTTGACAGCCTCAACCCTGTAGCTGCCGCTGACAATATCGCGAACCAGATCCTGACACTCCACGCCGCGGGCGCCGACAACTTCCTTTGGCTCAATGTGCCGCTGCTGGGGGACACACCTTCATTCAGCGGCATGCCAGCCTTGGCGTCGGCCGCGAATGCCGCCGCAGGCGCCTTCAACGCGGAGTGGGCGGTGCGTCTGGCTATGCTGCAGGCCCTCGGCGTGAATGTCACAGGTGTGGATGTGGAGTCGCTGTTTAGCAATGTCCTCGCCAATCCATCGGCGTACGGCTTCAGCAACGTCACGGCTGCCTGCAACGCTACCCCGGGCTGCAATCCGAACACCTTCCTCTATTGGGACACCGAACACCCGACGACTTACGCGGACTCGCTGATCGCAAACACAGCGTTCCAGGCGCTGAATCCCACGCCTGAGCCGCCTACGGTGGTGCTGCTCGGATTGGGCGGCTGCTTCCTGCTCTCCGGGATCGTGCTGCGTCGCCTCCATGTGGGGAAAGTGGTGAGAGCCGCGTTGCACCAGTCCCACCCGTATAGATCAGAGATCGTTTAGCGCCTTGACGCGGGCCTCAACCACGCTGACAAACTGGTCCACCTCGTCCGGCGGGTAGTTCCCCGCCCGGAAGGCGTCTACCAACTGTTTGTGGCTGAGCTGCGCCAGCAACCCGCCGATCCATTTCGCATCGCTGCGCGGAATTCCGCGGCCGATCCATAGCATGCCTTGGCGGCGCAGAAACTGTTTTATTCCGAGCCCCAGTGTCTCGGCCAACAGGCTCCACGATGGAGTCGGTGTGGCGAAGTCTACGGTGGTCTCGGTGGTATGCGTAATGAACTTCGAATGCACGTACGCTTTTAAGTTGTCCTTTGAGGGCCCGTTAGTAAAGTGCAACCCGGTTCGCCCGAATGAGCTTCCCGTGTCGCTGACGAGGAAGATCTGATGGCCACTCTTCCTGTCGCTGTAAACTGCGTTGTTTTCATCCTTTAGATCCCAGCTGTTGACCACGGCCATCATCACGCGCAGCCCATTGAGCTCACGAGTGCCGGTGAAAGCATTCTTTTTCCAGCGCCATGTGGCGATCTTCTTCTGACCGCTTGGCTTACGTGCAAACCGGGCATCTTTGATGTGCTCGCCATGGACGTACTTCTTCCCGCGATGCATGTGGATGCCCTGGATGTCAGCATCCGGCAGCACGTAATCATCCTGCGCGTAATAACCAACAGCCCAGAGCAACCGCGAAACGACGACTTCCGGCCGTGCTTCTTGTCCAAGTTTGACGCGCCATTTCTTACCATCCGCGTCTCTTGCGTCAAACTTGGGCGTGCTCTGGCGGCGATTCTCCTCAATGAATCGGAACGGAGGAACAGGCTGGCCCTTTCTGCCCCCTTGGCCGTAAAAGAGATCCTCCTGCGCGATACGGCCTGGATTGTGCCAGAGGACTGCGTCCCTGACCTGGTCAGGACGGATGGGCGCGTGGTTGTCCTCGGACTGATCCTCGTCACCGGGTTGCGCCGCCGTAGCGCTCGCCGTCGTAGCGCTTTGCGCCGGCACGGCTGTGTGGCGTGGAGGTGCGGCCGGAGCGGCCACCGCACCCAGCAGAATAAAGGCAAAAAGGAGGCGTATCGTCAGCACTCTCCATTAGATGCGTACATGGGCCGCGATCGGCCCTGCCGCACGGCAGAACTCATCCAGGTCCGCTATACTTCTCTGCACCAATTTCTATGGAGGATTCTTGCGCATGAAAAAGCTTGCCGTCGTCGCTGTACTTTCCCTCAGCTTCGCCTCTACCGGCGCCCTTGCCGAGAGCCTAACCGGCTATGTCTCCGATGCCATGTGCGCGAAAGATCCGCATAAGGCGGCCAGCGCGGACCATGAAGCATGCGCCCAGAAGTGCATCAAGGGTGGCGAGAAGCCAGTGCTGATCGTGGGAGAAAAGGTCTATACCATCACCAATCCCGCTATTCTGGTACCGCACGCCGGCCACAAGGTAACGGTGAACGGCGACGTGAAGGGTGATGCGCTCACGGTCAAAGCTGTCAAGATGTAGATAGCTGTACGAAGCTTCACAGAAAGGCCCAGCGTTGCTGGGCCTTTCTATTTGCGGCCTATCTCCGCGCCTCTCTTCCAGCCAAGCCGCGCTTCAAAGCTAGTTCGCGACCTACCATCGACTCTCACCGTGAGGGTGATCAGCTGGCGGTGAGCGAGATTAGCGCTCGGGCATTTGCCGCAAGTTTGGTGCGATTAAAATCTCCTGTTTCAGGATCCCGCCCGGCGCTGCGCGATTCGCATCTCACTGACCTGAGGTACGAATCGCATGGACACAAGAACCATTGTTGTTCTCGTAATCGTCATTGCGGTCGTCGCGATTGTTGCGGCCGTTCTCCTCTCCCGGCGTCGTAGAAGTCAGCACCTCCGCAGCCACTTTGGTCCTGAGTACGACCGTACCGTGCAGATGCACGGCAATCCAGCCAAGGCTGAGGCGGTACTTGCGGAGCGTGAGGAGCGCGTCAAGAAATTTTCGCTTCGACCACTGCCGCCCGCAGATCGCGAGCGCTACGCCACCGAATGGAGCGCCGTCCAACGTCAGTTCGTGGACGACCCTTCCACTGCCGTTACTCAGGCTGACCGGCTGGTCACCACCGTCATGGCAGCCCGGGGCTATCCCTTGGCCGATGCTGAGCAGCGTGAGGCCGATCTATCGGTGACCCACCCCACGCTTGTTCAAAACTACCGCGCGGCGCGCGAGCTGACCAAGCGTCATGCCGCCGGTGAGTCCTCCACCGAAGACCTCAGAAAAGCCATGGTGTACTTCCGCTCGCTATTCGACGAGCTGCTTGAGGTTCCAAAATCTCAGATTTCAGGAGTGACGCATGAGCGACTCGCTTCGTAACGACGAAAATTTGACCACCGCCGATATCGCCCGGCGCCAGACCCCGCGCCAGGTACGCTCCGAGGTCCTCTACCGTGGACCGGTGCCCGTCCCCGATCGTGAGGGCCAGCCTGGCAACGCAGCCAATCCCGAGGCTGTGCCGGTTGCCGCGCGCAACACAGAGACTTCAGCAACCCCGGCGGCCGCCAGCTCCAACCAGACCGAGGCCGGACCTCTGTTCCCCGATGACGAGCTGCACAACCTGCGCGCTCGTTGGGACAAGGTGCAGACCTCGTTCGTCGACGAACCGCGGCAGGCCGTCCAGCAAGCGGACAGTCTGGTCGCCAACGTCGTCACGCGGATCGCGGAACAGTTCTCCAACGAGCGTGGCAAACTTGAAGAACAGTGGTCCAAAGGCGACAACGTGAACACGGAAGATCTGCGACAAGCGTTGCGGCGTTATCGATCGTTTTTCGACCGCTTGCTTTCCTTCTAAAACCAGAATCGTCCTACTGCTGAACAGTAGAGGAATGCCCACATCGCTCTAACAGGTGTGGGCATTTCCGCATCCCAGAAAGATCGCGCGTCCGAACCACGTCTAAGACATCCAAAGACACGAACATAAAAATGCCGTTTCCAATTAAAACCTGCGTCGTCTGTGAAGAGGAGTTCGAGCTCAAACCCGGCAAACCGGGCTTTGCGAACCGCTGCCCCAAGTGCAGCGTGCCTGATGAAGATGAGGAGTCACTGGGCTCCGATCTGGATGCGGGCGACGCGGAGGCGAACGCTGCACGCAGAAAGGCGATTCGCGATTTGCTCTACCGTAAGGAGAGCTGAGGGAAGCGGAACTACCCTACCCGGCGATCTTCCAGCACCTCGTCCAGCATGCCAGCCAGAGTGCCCGCGCGGGAGCGCATCGTCGTCTCCGTCTGCCCAACGCTGCGGGCCAGCGTCTCGTAGCGCGAACGCAGCCGCGTCAGTTCATCGGCGATGTTCAGCGCAGCTAGTACCGCGACACGCAACGAGTCGACGGTGGTGCCATGCGCTGCGACAGCACGCATCTTCTCATCCACCAGCGACGCCAGCTGCTGAATGTGGTCAGCGTCGGTTCCGCGCAGCGTATAGACCTGGTCGTAGATGTCGACGCTCACAGAGCCATCCGGAGCACTGGAAGCCACGGTCATCGTCTCCTTCTCCGCCATCGCACTCCTTCTCCCTCTAGAGCAGCTCGTCCATTTGCTGCAGCATCTTTTCAACCCGTTGCCGAACCGTGTCGCGATCCTGGTTCAGCGCAGCAATCTGCGTCTCCGCTGCGCGCCTGTCTCGCTCGGCCGCCTCCACGCGAGACTCCACCGCCTCAAGCTCGCTCTTCGCCTGCGCTGCCTGCTCCAGGAGCTTCTCCCGCAAGCTCGCAACTTCAGCTTCCGCGGCTGCTCTTGCCTCACGCTCACGCTTTACGATCTCTACGGCGCGCAGAACTTTCTGCTCAAGCGCCTGAAATTCATCCACGCTAATACCGGAACTCATACAGGCAGTATAGTGCCCATTCCGGCCTGAATACCGGAGGCAGACCTAACTCGCATACCAGAATTGTCACGCCCGGCCTTGCTAGGCTCGCAGCACTCCGCCGAGGTTGGTCAACGCCTCGATCACCTGCGAGGACCACCGCGACAGCTCGTCCTCGCGAAGCGTTCTTTCGGGCGACTGGAAGACGCAACGCAGCAGCAGCGCGTAATGGCCTGAAGGCACGGTCGCAGCTTTTGCATCCCGGAAGATCTCCACCGGAGAGAGCCGGGTAAGCTCTGGGATCTTGAGGGCTCGCAATGCCTTCGCGATCGTGTCCCAGTGCACCGCGTCTGCGAAGGTGAATGAGAAGTCCCGCTCCACGGCCTGGTACCGGGAGATCTCACGCGCCGTCGCACGCCGCATGGGCAGCTCGTACAGCGCCTCGACATCGATCTCTGCTATGTAAACCGGCTGGCGCAGCTTGCGGGCGTCGCGTTCCGAGGCGGCCAGTTCGCCCAGCCGGGCAATCTCGCGTCCGTTCAGCCTCGCAATCACACCTCGCCCAGACTCAATCCATCCCGGCGTTTCGGTGGAGTACTCGAGCGCCGCGGCAGCACTGGACGCCAGGTCATCGGCGGAACCCGCAAACAAAGCCAGCACGGACTCCAGCACGCCTTTCAGCTCAAAGATCCCGGCATCCTTCGCGTTGTGCAGGCCGCTCGCCTGCGCAGCTCCCGTCAGCCCTACCGCGAGGCTCTGCCGCTCCTTTACCTCAGCGGTCGAGCCCGTAAAGATCGTTCCCTTCTCAAACAGTCGCACCTCGCGCACGTCGCGGTTGAGGTTGTAGGCCAGCATCCCCAGCATGCCTGGGACCAGCGAGGGCCTCAAAATCCCAGCCTCTTCGGACAGCGGATTCTCAAGGGGAACCGAACCGCGCTCTGCGGCGAACTCCGCGCCCTCAGCGTGTGAAGCGAAGCTGCTGGAGATGGCCTCAGAGTAACCGAGGGCCAGCAGGCGTTGCCGTACCGCCGCTTCCTTCGCTGCGAAGGGGTGCGCGTGGATCGGCAAAGCGGTCGGCAGTGTATCGGCAAACCGGTTGTAGCCGTATACGCGTGCTATCTCCTCGATCAGATCAATCTCGCGCTCAAGATCCAGCCGCCAGCTTGGCAACTTGACCGAAAAGCTCTCCGGTCCCGCCGTAAGCACACACCCGAGCGACGTGAGATACCGCTGTACGCGCTCGGCTGTGAGCGACGACCCGGCGGCAGTATCCTCCACGGTGCGCCCAAGGTGCCGCTGTACCTGCCCGATGGAAAGTGAGATCGGCGGCCGATCAGACGTTTTTGCCTTGACCTCCGAAACCAGCACATCGGTAAGCTCACCCTCGACGGTCCCACCAGACTGCAGAATCAGCCTCGAAACCAGCGCGTTCGCCCTCGTGCATGCGTCGATATCTGCGCCGCGCTCAAACCGATGCGAGGCGTCCGTGTGCAGGAGGTGACGCCGGGAGCTCCTGCGGATCGTGGCAGGATCAAACCATGCGGCCTCTACAAGAATGTTCTTCGTCTGCGGAGTGATCATAGAATCCCATCCGCCCATGACGCCTGCGAGCGACAGCGCCTTGACCTCATCCGCAATCACCAGATCGTCGGCCTCCAACACCCGGTCGGTGCCGTCGAGCAGCTTGAGCCGCTCCCCTTTCCGCGCCAGACGAACGACGATCCCGCCCTCGATCTTGTCCAGATCGAACGCATGCGTCGGATGTCCCATTCCATGCAGGACAAAGTTTGAGGCGTCAACAGCATTCGAAATTAGCTTGAGCCCAAGCAGCGAAAATGAATCCGCGATCTGGCCGGTCGAGGGTGCAATCGTCACTCCGCGCAGCACTCGGGCTGTAAAGCGGCCGCAAAGCGCGGGAGCCTCGATACGCACGGGAAAAGAATTCCCTGGGTGCGCAGCAGGCAGATTCGCATCGAGCTCCTGCAACGGCAGGTCATAGATGGTCGCAGCCTCACGCGCCACACCGTAGTGGTTCATCGCGTCCACACGGTTAGTCGTGATGTCCATCTCAAACAGCGAACCCTTGTCCTCGCCGAGCTCGTGCACGCCTTCTACGGCGATACCACGCAGCGTCAGGTCGTCCGCCAACTGGCGGTCAGTCACGGAAAGAGTGGGCAGGTAGCGGCGCAGCCAAGAGGTGAGGATATTCATGACGAGCAGCTACCAGTCTAAATCCTGCGGTTTGGCTGCCGCCCGTCAGTCTGTGAGTTGTTCAGCGAAGGGTGTCGGAAATCCATCGATGCTCTTCATGTTCTTTTCGCGCCAGTACTCCTCCAGCCCGGCTTCGCCCTTCTTCCCTGCCCAGCGGATGAGCTGGTCGCGCGGCGCCACAAACTCGAACAGGGGAACATTCATCCCGCACGAGGTCTGCACCCGATCAATGTCCAGCCAGATCATTTGTCGCGATCCCGGCACCTCTGCACCAGCGAAGTGCTCTCCAAGCAGCGCGTCGTATTCCGGGGAGTGGCGTGCAATCACCCGACCCTTCCCAAACAGGCGCAGGACCAGGGGCGGTCCATCGAAGGCACAGAACATCAGCGTCAGCCGGCCATCGGCCAGCAGGTGAGCGGCAGTTTCATTGCCGCTCCCCGTCAGATCCAGATAGAAGACACTGTTTGGGCCGACAACCCGAAGGGCAGCTACGTCGCGCGGTGAAAGATTGACGTGGCCTTCTGCGCATGCTGAAGCATTGAAGAAGATCCGCTGTCTCTGGATGAACTCACGGTGGTACGGCTCAATCGATAAAAACTGCTTCCCCACATTCACTCCGTACTCGGAAGATCGCTCCGGCCCACATCGGGATCCAGACGAACAGCGCTATCTAAGCGAACTGCTCCAGAAAACGCATATCGCCCGAATAAAACAGGCCGATGTCGCTGACGCCATGCAGAATCATCGCAATCCGCTCAACGCCCATACCGAAGGCAAATCCGCTCACCTTGGCGAAGTCGTAGGCAGGAGCCCTGCCCAGGGCAACCCGCTGCTCATCCACGCTGGCAAACACTGCTGGATCAACCATCCCGCAGCCCAAAAGCTCAATCCAACCCGAATGCTTGCACTTCCTGCACCCCGTACCTCCGCAGAAGATACAACTGATTTGCACATCGGCGCTGGGTTCAGTGAACGGAAAGAAGCTGGGGAAAAACCGCGTCTTCACGTCCGCGCCGAACAGCGCCTTCATCGCGTGGCTGAGAGTTCCCTTCAGGTCCGAGAAGGTGATGTTGGTATCGACGCAGAGTCCCTCAACCTGGTGGAACACCGGCGAGTGCGTCGCGTCCGCAGCATCGTTGCGATGCACCTTTCCCGGCACCACAATTCGCACCGGCGGGCCCTGTTCAATCATCGTGCGGATCTGCACAGGCGAGGTATGCGTGCGCATCAGCAGACGGTCACGCGACGGCTTCGAGTGCTGGTTCGCGACCACCAGCGTGTCCTGGGTGTCGCGCGCAGGGTGATTTGGAGGGAAGTTGAGCGCCTCGAAGTTATAAAAGTCGCTTTCAACCTCAGGACCGAGCGCGGTCGAATACCCAAGCTGGTGGAAGACCTGCACGATCTCATGCATGGTCCTGATCAACGGATGCTCGACTCCTGGCGCACGAGCGATACCCGGCAGAGTGACATCGATCCCCTCAGCAGTGCGCTTCACCGGCTCCGCGACGGCTCTTTCCAACGTCTCCTCAATCTGCTGCTTCAGTCCATTGAACCGCATACCCAGCGGTTTCCGGGCCTCCGGAGGAGCCGATTTCAGCCAAGCTTCGCTGATTAGCTTCAGGCGTCCTTGTTTACGTCCCAGCCAGCGCAGCCGAAACGCCTCGACGTCAACCCCGCCGGAGGTCTCGGCCCGCACCTCATCTGCCACAGTGGCAAATGCGGCGTCCAGAGAGCCATCATCAAAGCTTGTAAGCGGTGGAATGGAATCGTTCATGGTTGGTTCAGCTGAGTTCTTCCAGTGTATCGTGCCCGCTTGGCCACTCCACTTCTGACCTAAAGCGCAGACAGCACGATAAGAGCCACCACCACCCCGAGCAGCAGGCTCTTGGGATCGCTGATCGCATAGATCACCGGGTCTTCATGCAGCTCGTTGCGCGAGGCCTTGAGCCATAGCCGGCTGAGCCACAGGAGCAGCACCGGCACGAGCAGCCATAGCCGCATGTAATGCGCGTAGAGCCCATGCGCCACTTCGTTGCCGATATACAGCGAGAACACCACCACCGAGGCATACCCGCTCGAGGTTCCAAAGCTACGCAGCTGCTCCAGATCGGAGATGCGATAACCGCGCCCCTTGATCTGCTCCGCTCCCGCATCGCCCAGCCGCTGCCGCATTCCTTCCAGCTCCGAAAAGCGCTTCACAAACGCGAGCGATAGGAAGAAGAAGATGCTGAACGCCGCGAGCCACGGTGAAATCAGCACTCCGGTTGCAGCCGAACCGGCGAGGATACGCACCGTATACAGTCCAGAGAGTGTAATCACGTCCACCAACACAGACCGTTTCAGCCGCAGCGAGTACGCGGTCGTCGCAATCGCGTACAGCACCAGCCACTCCAGGAAGCTGTAGGGCTCTGCCAGCGCAAACTGCGGCGAGATACGGGCCACCGCTACGGGGATCAGCAGCGCGATCGCCACCGATGCGCAGCCGAACATGAGCGCCGTTCCAATCCCGGCGATAGGCGAGAGATCTCCTGACGCGAACGGTCGCCGGCGCTTTCGCGGATGGTGCCGGTCGGCCTCCAGGTCCAGCAGATCGTTCACGATGTAAGTTGCAGAGGCCGCCAGTCCGAAGCTCAAAAACGCCATGAACGCCGCAGCCATCGGCCCTGCCACGCGCACGTGCGCCAGCAGCACCGGAAGAAAAATCAATACGTTCTTCGCCCACTGGTGCAGTCGAATCGCGCGCAGCCACGCCTTCCAGGGCACAGCGGCGTCGTGGAAGGTACGGACCGGCACAATACCTGCCGACCTCATGCCTGCTCGCAGCCTGGCGTGCGGATTGGCCACCATCGGATGCACGCAGTGGGTCAGCAGCGGGACATCCGGCTTAGCATTTCCGATGTAACAAAAACCGTCCGGAAACCGCTGCTGAAACGCCGCCAGCTTGTTGCGCCCGGTCAGGTTCGTGCTGCCGTCCGAGGCAAGCACGCCATGGAAGATTCCCAGGTACGCCGCCACTCGCTCGGCCAGCAGCGTATCGGCCCCCGTGGCGAGATAGATCTCCCGTCCTTCGCCGTGCTGCTGGGTCAGGTATTCGAGGAGAGGCTGATTGTATGGCAGATGTACAACGTCGATCTCTGCCAGTTCAGTCACCCTGCGCTTGAACGCCGCTTTGCCCTCGGCGACCCACTTTGGAAAGGACAGCAGTGCTCGCGGATTCTGCCGGGCCAGCACCACTACCGTATCCAGCAGCGTGTCGGACTTCACCAGCGTCCCATCCAGGTCAACACATAAAGGCACGCCCGGCGGTACCGATGCTTCCACCTCCGCCGCGATGCGCTGCGCTGTCTCCTGTGTCACCGGGTCTGCCTCCGCGCCGTGTAGACGTGCTGCGCTCGCCTTCATTATCGCC
>Ga0068853_100005330_pt1 | contig 10069 bp, 9 predicted proteins | sample KBSCornC32_FD_65655 | JGI IMG/M metagenome (GOLD analysis project Ga0068853, IMG submission 65655) | Corn rhizosphere microbial communities from Kellogg Biological Station, Michigan, USA - KBS Corn C3-2 | ecosystem: Host-associated > Plants > Roots > Rhizosphere > Soil ... | reverse complement strand
CAATAGGTGGCGACGCTTTTGTCGATATCACCGGTGTCCTTATTGAAAATCGGCTTGGGATAACCGTCGGCGCCGACGGGCGAGAACACAGCCTGCCAGATATCGTATTGCCCTCCGGAACGTGAGTGGTCGCCTTCCGCGAGTTCTGCATGGTTGGCGTCGCGCTGCGTGCTGTAGACGATGCCGTTATAGTCGCGGATCGCTGGAAGTTCGGTGGAATAGAACTGCCCCGGGCGCGCATACGCGTTTTTGTCGTCGTAGAGATTGATTGTCTCGTAGGCGTGGAAGTCGATCGGATCGGGGCAGGCGACGAACGCGCCGTTGTACATGTCGGGATAGAACACCTGCGTTGCCAGCGCCTCCCAGCCGCCGGTCGATCCGCCATAGGTGAAGCGCGCCCAGCCTTGGCCGAGCCCACGGAATTTCTTTTCGATGAACGGGATCAGTTCTTTGTTGATCGCATCGCCATAAGGCCCGAGGTTCGCGGAATTCACCGCATAGCTGTCGTCGTAATACGGATTGGCGTGCTGGATCTCGATCACGAGGTAGCGCGGGACGTTCGGCGAGGTCCACTTCTTGTAGAACGCGTAGGCTTCCTGCTGCTGAATGCGATTGTAACCCGCGAGGCGGAAGCGCTCCGAATAATCGGGCTTCAAGTTCGGATCGGGTGGCACGGTACGAAAGCCGCCGATGTCATCCGGAAAGTGTCCGTGATTGACCATCAGCGGATAATGCGCGTTCGGATGCGTATCGAAACCGAACGGCAGCAGCACATGCGCGCCGAGATAGACTGGGCGGCCCCAATATTTCGACAGCAGCTCGCTCTTGATGCGGATGTGCTTGATGAAGGGCGTGTCTGCTTTCGGCGTGATCGGACTGATCTTCTGATCGAGCGTGAGCATAACCGTTGCGGGTTGCGCGGAGTCGACATGAATCTTGACGGGCTTGGAATAGAGATTGCCCGGCTTCAAATTCCAATGCTGACCTTCGCCCATTTCCGGCGGCAGCTTCAGCACGCGGCCGTCGGCGAGATGAAACGTCTCGTAGCGGTTCAGCACCGCCTGCACCGTGTAGTCGCCATTGGGCAATAGGGAGAGACTGCGCAGCGGCCACCCGAATGCCTTGGTGTCGATAATCGTAGCGGCGCCGGGCTTCATGCCGTCGACTGTCAGCCCGAACAGCGCTGGCGATGCCAGCGGGCGGTCTTCCTCGATCAATGTGCGGGGCTCTTTGCTCGTGCCCTTGGCGACGATCAGCGTGATATGTCCGTCGATGGGCTGGGCGCTCATCGCGGCGGGAAATGAAACAGAGAAGGAGAGTGGCGCTGCCACCGCTGGCGCGCTGAGGATCGCCGCTGCGAGCGCAAGAACAAGCCGCTTCATGGTGAACCTTTAGCGATTGGAGAGTTGGATCGGATTGCCGTCGGGGTCTTTGCCGTTGCACATGATGAGCTGGTCGAACTGGCTTATTTTGCCGAATTTCGCGCCGCGTGCGGTGAGCTTTTCGCGCATGGCTGCCACGTCCTTGGCGTAGAACACGATCTTAGGACCCTTACGGCCGGGCGACGACGGACCCGAATGCAGTGCGATGCGCGTCCTGCCAGCATCGAACTCGCGCCAGCTTTTTTCGTTGGTGACCTGCTTGAGGCCCAGGACCTTTCCGTAGAATTCCGTCATGGCATCGATCTGGCTGGTGAACAGGATCACGCGCGCCATCTTGAGCGATGTCATGCCGCCTCCAGCGCCTGTTCCAAATCCTCGCAGATGTCATCGGTGTCTTCGAGGCCAACGGAGAGGCGCATCAATCCGGAGGTGATGCCGAGTTCGGCGCGGCCTTCCGCTGACAGGCGCTGATGCGTCGTCGTTTCGGGATGGGTGATGAGGCTCTTCGCATCGCCGAGATTGTTGGAGATGTCGACCAGCTTGAGCGCATCGGCAAATTGGAACGCGCCGTTCTTGCCGCCAGCGATCTCGAACGTAACCACGCCACCACCGCCGGACATCTGTCCGCGCGCGAGATTGTGCTGCGGATGATCAGGATGGAAAGGATAGAGGACGCGTGAGACTTTCTTATGCTTGCCGAGGAAGTTCGCGACCGTCATCGCGTTCTCGCAATGCGCGCGCATGCGGACGTCGAGCGTCTCCAGACTCTTCAGATGCACCCATGCATTGAACGGGCTGATCACCGGTCCGGTGTTGCGCAGATAGAGTTGCAGATGATCTTTCAGAAAATCTTCGTGGCACAAGACGACACCACCAAGACAGCGTCCCTGTCCGTCGATCCACTTGGTCGCCGAATGCACAACGATATGCGCGCCGAAATCCATCGGACGCTGCAGAGCAGGGCTTGCGAACGCGTTGTCCACGACGAGACGTGCACCAGCAGCATCGGCAATCTTCGCAACCGCGGCGATGTCCACGATGTCGAGCGTCGGGTTGGCCGGCGTCTCGAGAAACAGCATCTTGGTGTTCGGTCGCATCGCGGCTTGCCACTGCGCGATGTCGCCGCCATCAACGAGCGTATGCGTCACGCCGAAGCGTGGAAGGATGTCCACGATCACCGTGCGGCACGATCCGAACATCGCTTTTGCCGACACAATGTGATCGCCGGCGGACAGTCCCGACAGAAGCGCCGCGCTCACCGCCGCCATACCGCTCGCGGTCGCGCGTGCGACAGGAGCGCCTTCGAGCGCCGCCATGCGCTCCTCGAACATCGAGATCGTGGGATTGCTGAAACGCGTATACTGAAAGCCGTCGTCTTCGCCGGTGAAGCGGCCCTCGGCCTGCTTCGGCGACTCATACGCATAGCCTGACGTCAGGAACAGCGCTTCCGATGTTTCCTGAAAGTCCGAACGCGCCTGACCGCCGCGAACGGCCATCGTTCGCGCACGCCATTTTCCGGGCTTTTTGTTCGTCGCCATATGCGTTTGTGACGCGCCTTGCCGCTGGGGGTCAAGTTTCTTAAGGTCGCGCCGCATTCCTTTTCCGGTCCCCAATGTCAGTGAATACCATCAGCCATCAGACGGCTCTTGTTTACGTTATGGTCGTCGTGGCGGCAGCCGACGGTGTCATCAGCGACAAGGAGCTGAAGACGATCGGCGATCTATCAAAACACCTGCCGGCGTTCCGCGATTTTGATCACAGCCGGTTGCTGGCCACCGCGCAGGATTGCGGCGCGATCCTTCAGGAGCCAGAGGGGCTCGACGCTGTCATGGGGCTTGCCAAGGCGGCGCTGCCGGAGCATCTGCGCGAGACCGCCTATTGGCTGGCGCTGGAAGTGGCGCTCGCCGACAGCCGGGTGATGCTGGAAGAAATCCGCGTGATCGAAGCGATCCGTCGTGCGCTCGGCCTCGACAAGCTTGTCGCTTCCGCGCTCGAACGCGGTGCGCGCGCCCGATACCAGGTCGCATGAAGCGGCTGCTGCTCCTTCGTCATGGCAAGGCGGAGGGTGCAGCCTCCGACGATCGTAAGCGCGCGCTTATCCCGCGCGGCAAGACCGACAGTGCGCGCATGGGCCGCTTCCTGCGCGAAGACGCGTATGTGCCGGATCTTATCCTGTGTTCGGACTCCACGCGCACGCGGCAGACGCTCGACGCCGCTCTCCCCGAGCTGCACGCGAAGCCGGAGGTGAAATATCTCGCGCAACTCTATCTCGCGGAGCCGGAGCTGATCCTCTCGCTTGTGCGCAAAACCAGCGACAAGATTTCGTCGATCATGGTGATCGGTCACAATCCCGGTCTTGAGCATTGTGCGCTCGCGCTCGCAGCCGTTCCGCTCGAGAAGAAACTGCGCAAACGCTACGACGTGATGGATGAGAAGTTCCCGACCTGCGCGTTGGCGGTGATCGATTTCGAAGTCGAGCGCTGGCGCGACGTCACGCCCGGCCGCGGCGATCTCGATGCTTTTGTGCGTCCGAAGGATCTGGAAGAAGGCTGACTCTGCACTTTTGCAGGCGTATACTCCCAGTTGAGCCCGGGAGTAGAGATGCCATGTCTGATCTACTTCGACACACAAGCGCAACGCTTATCGCGATTGCCTTTGCCACCGCGGCACAAGCGGGCGGAAGCTTCGAAAAGAGTTTTTACGTTTTCGAGAAGAACATCGACGGCGCCGGCGACGGCATCGCGCCATCCGCCGGGCTGATCGCGGATAGCAACGGCAACCTCTACGGCACGACGCTGGCCGGTGGCGCTGCCGGTGAAGGCACAGTGTTCAAGATTGCGCCCGACAGATCCGAGACGATCCTGCATAGCTTCACAGGTGGTGCGGACGGATATAGCCCTGAAGGCGGCGTGATCAGGGACGCGGCCGGAAATCTCTACGGCACGACGTCGGTTGGTGGATCCAGCAACAAGGGCACGATCTTCAAGATTACGCCGGATGCGAAAGAGAGCGTGCTCTACGCCTTCACCGGTGGTGCCGATGGCGGCAACCCGATGGGGACGCTGATCGCGGATGCGCAAGGCAATCTCTACGGAACCGCGTCGTCGGGCGGCGATAAGAACAAGGGCGTGGTGTTCAAGTTTAGTGCGGGCGGAACACAAAGCGTGTTGTACAGTTTCGCCGGTGGAAGCGACGGCGCGTCGCCGCATGCCGGGCTGATCATGGACGATCAGGGCAATCTCTACGGAACCACGCTCTCCGGCGGAAAAATTGACAACGGCACGGTGTTCAAAGTTACGCCCTCCGGGGTTGAGACCGTCCTCCATCGTTTTACGGGGGGCGACGATGGTTTCGCGCCGATGGGCGAACTTCTCGCAGACAACCGCGGCAGTCTGTATGGGACGACGAAATTTGGCGGTACCGGCAGCGCGGACTGTCAGGTAGGTATAGGATGCGGAACGGTTTTCAGCATCGCGCCTGGCGGCAAGGAGAGCATCTTGCACAGCTTCGTTGGAGGCCAGGACGGCAAGTATCCGTCATCGCGGCTGATCATGGACGGACAGCACAATCTCTATGGCACAACGGAGGTTGGCGGTAAACGCTACGAAGGCGTCGTCTTCAAGATCGCGCGCGACGGGACAGAAACAATCCTCCATAGCTTCGACCACCGTGTGAAACGCGACGGTACCTATCCTTCGGGACCGCTGCTTGCCGATCCGGATTTCAGGCATCTCTACGGGGAAACGTCTTCCGGCGGGACGAAGCAGGGCGTTGTCTATCTGATCCGGCCGTAAAGATCAGCGCGCGATGCTGCGTTCGGCGAGGACGAGCTGTTTCCAGCCGAAGGCAACTTCCGGAACCATGTCGCCCATCATGCGCGCGCTACGCTCGGCGATCAGCCGCCCGCCCATCGCCTCATAGAAGAAGCGTGCGTTGTTTTTCGCATGCGCCCAGATCACACAGGAGCGGAAAGCACGCTTCTGGAGTTCCGCGAATGTGCCGTTGAGAAGCTGACGGCCAGCCCCCATCCCGAAGAACGCCGGATCGACATACAGCGTATAGACTTCGCCATCGAAACCGAGATCGCGGTCGCGCGCAGCACCCGCGCTCGCCATTGCGACGATGCCGTGCTTCTCATGCTCCGCCACCAGCACTAGCTCACGATGATTGATCGAGGCGAGCCAGCGCGCGGTCTGGCCTTTCGGCGTCATGGAACATAGCAATGATTTGGACAGAACGCCCGGATAAGTGTCGTGCCAGGAGTCGATGTACACGCGCGCGATAGCGGCGGCATCATTGGGCCGCGCCAGCCGTATCGATAGCGCAAGCGGTTCCATCGCCACGAAGCTTCGCGCAACTGTGCGGGCTCGGCAAGACGATCAGGGATTCTTTTTTGTCCGGAACGATGCGCGGATGGCGAGAATGCCCATGACGAAGAAAAATAATGTGACAGCCACGAGCGGCAACACATCGGCGAAATCTTTCGCGAGCGTCTCCGGATCGGTGAACAGCGCATAAATTGCGCCGAACCCGAAAACCGCCGTGCAAAGGCCGGACGGCAGCAGGATCAACACGCCGATGATGAACAGCGCAACCGCGCCTGCGCCGCCGCCGGTGGGTGGCGGATATTTGGGTTCCGGAGTTTCAGGCTGGGACATGCGATATCCTCACGTCTCTCCACGAAGTTTTCGTCCGATACGCACGAGCACATAGCCAACAAGCGCGGCTGCTATCACCGACAAAGTGCCGCCAACGCCCCAATCGCCAGCGAGTGTCCATCCGCCTTTAATCAGACCTGTGATTGCCGACAGGCCCAGAATTGCGGTGCACAGGCCAGAGGGCACCAATATGAGAAGTCCGATTGTGATCAGCGCACCTGCAACGCATCCCAAAGCTGGGCCAGGTTCGCGCGGCCGCATCTCCGGGGGATCCGGCCTGAGATCAGGCTGGGACAAGAGGGGCTTCCTTCCTGAACTTCTCAACCGATCCGTTTCGATAGAAGAGATTGTAGGTGTCGAACGGGATGATCTTGCCCTTCGGTGTTACGAAATGAATGCATGAGCGTTTCACTGCCGCGATACAGAAATTGTAGCGGTCGAGAAACGATACGATAGCGACCCGGAACACCTTGTCGTAGCCAAGATCGTCGGGAACTTCGACCTGCGGCAGACAGCAGAGCAGATCGCCAAGAACCGTTTTTGTGCGCTCGCCGGACGACGCGAGCGACAGCAGGTCGAACAGGCGGTCGCGGAGCTGCGGGTATTTCTCGAACGAGATCGTGTTCGGCGCGATGGCCAGCAGCTCGGCTTTGGAGATGAGCTGCGTGATCGGCGTGACCTTCGTGCCGTCGCGCAGACCATAGGCGATCGAGATGGCGTCGGGGTTACAGGGCAGGGGAATGACGTCCTCGGCGCCAAAAACTTCACCGGCCTGCTCGTAAACCGCGCGGCGGATGTCGGTCAGCAGCATCCGGTCGCGGTTCTTGTCGAAATCCAGATTGCGGCCGGCGTCCTGCACGGGCTGGAACGTGATCCCACGCACACAGCGGAAAGTCAGCGCATGGCGCACAATGTCGCCGATCTCGCTGTCGTTGACGCCCTTCTTCACCACGCAGACCAGCGTGGTCGAAATGCCGGCTTCTTCCAGATTGGCCAGCGCCTGCTCGCGGACTTTGCGCAGATCGGCGCCGCGGATGTTCTCCAACGCGTCGCGCTTCATCGAGTCGAATTGCAGATAGACTTCGAAGCCGGGCTTCAACGCTGCGAGCTCGGCCACGAACGCCTCATCGCGCGCGATCCTGATGCCGTTGGTGTTGAGCATGATGTGTCGGATCGGTCGCGCCTTGGCGGCTTTGAGGATCGCGACGATATCGGGATGGATGGTGGGCTCGCCGCCGCTGATCTGAACGAGATCGGGAAAGCCTTCGCTTTCGACCAGCGTGTCGAGCATGCCTTCGATCTCCGCGAGGCTCTTCTGCTCGTGCCGCGCCTGACCGGATTCCGCGAAGCATACGGGGCAGGTGAGGTTACAGGCGTCGTTGACCTCGATCAGCGCGAGGCAAGAGTGCTGCTCGTGATCGGGGCACAAGCCGCAATCGTACGGGCAGCCATATTCGGTGCGGCTCTGATGTTTGAGCGGAAGATCGCCGGGTTTGACGAACTCCTTGCAGCTTTTGAAATAGGCGGCGTCGGTCGCGATCAGCGTCTTTTGTGCGCCGTGCTCGCGGCAACGCTTGAGGAAATAGACGTTGTCGCCCTCGATTGTGATCTTCGCGGGCACGAGTTTCAGGCACGTCTCGCAGAGCGAGGTCGTCTGTCCGTAGAAGCTATAGTCCTTGGACGGCCGGACGAATGTCATGGTTACGCCTCAGCATGAAAATCGAATAGGCGAGAAGCACGGCACAAACGACGTGAAAGATATTCAGCGGACCCAAAACGGTAGGATACGGCTTCAGAAATTCCCAGACGAAACGCTGGCAAGCATACCAGCCGACGAAAATATAGAAACCGTTCTTGCGGAAGAACACAGACCCACGCGCGATCTCCCACAGATAGATCGCGAGGAAAACAGCCATCCCGATAGATTCGTAGAGCTGCACCGGATGGCGCGGCACGCCGTCGCCGAAATCCACAGCCCACGGCAAGGATGATGCCGTGCCGTAGGTGAAGTCCGGCAGTCCGGCGAAGAAACATCCGAGACGCCCCACGGCGATGCCCGTCGCGAGTGGCGCCACGAATTGCGCTCCGGTCGAGCCTCGGATGCCCATGAACAGCTTGAAGATTTCCACTGCGATCACGCCGCCTGCGATGGCACCCGCGATGGAATGACCGAACACCCAGCGTCCCGCGAGCCCGAGATTCAGGCTGCCGAAGAGGATCGCGCCGGCAATCGCACCTAATCCCAACGCGATGAAGTAACCGGGATCGCGCAACGGTGTGCGTGTTGGCGATCCGAGCCAACCCGCGCGCGAGACCAACCATCCCATCAGCGCCGCGCTGATCCACGCGAGAATGTCGAATGTCGTATGGATGATCACGCGGTGGCCCCTCTCCCCCGACCATAACGGGGGAGAGGGAGATACCGCTAGTAAAGGCCAAGCCTCATCTGCGTCGATGCACCGGCGACGCCATCGGCGTTCACGCCGTTCTTCTTTTGGTAAGCCGCCACTGCGTCGGCTGTCGGCTGGTCATAAACGCCCGTGACCTTGCCCTTGTAGACGCCGGCCGAGGCGAGCGCCTGCTGCAAACGTTCGACGGCAATCCCCTTGTCGCCTTTTTGAAGGACATAGCCGCCGCGGTTGCCCGACTTGGCCTGATAGAGCCGCTGCTTGGACGCCTTGGCGTAGTTCTGCATGGCTTCGGGCGAGGGTGCTGCTGCGGCGGTGGTGATCTCGTCCTGTTCCACCTGTAGGGCCTCGAGCTTGCGCGTGATGCGCTCGTCCTTGAGCTGCGCGTTCTTGGCCTTCAGGTCGGAGATCAGATTGGCGTTGGCATGTTTCGCATCGTCAGCGCGGCCAGACGCAGCCAGCTTTACGTTTGCTGCCATCGCGCGCTCGCTTTCGGCGAGAGACGCTTCGACGGACACATCCTTGTTCACCGAACGGTCTGACGCGGCCATATCGTTGGTTACGGACACGCGGATCGGGAGATCGAGCGTGCCGCTGGCACCGCTGCGCGCATCGTGCCAGTCGACATCGAAATGGCCGAGGTCGAGCGATCCGTTGCGATCCGCCGCCACGTCCAGACGCAGGAGCACCGTGCGCTCTTCACCGGCGTAGAAGTCTGGCCAGTCGGTCGAGACATCGCGGCCCGACGAACTTGCGAAGCCGATCATCTCCACATGCCTGACCGCGCCGCTGCCGTGGAAGGCGAGGTGGACGTCGCGGGCGCTGGTGGCAAAAGCCGATTTCAGCTCTTCCTCGAAGATGCGGGCGAGCTGGGACGGCGTTTCGACGAAGTAGTATTTGCCGCCGCCGCCTTCCGCGACCGATTGCAGGAGGTCTTCGTTGTAATCCGCGCCGAGGCCGATGGTCGACACGCGCACGCCGCTGCGCCGCGCGTTAGCCGCCATCTCCGCAATGTCGCTCGGATTGGTGACGCCGGTGTTGGCGAGGCCGTCGGTCAACAGGATCACGCGGCTCAGCGTATCGCCGGAAAGACGCATGTCGCGGCGTGCGAGTTGCGCTTCATCGATGCCGCGTTCCATGCCGCCGGCGAGGTTGGTGGAGCCGCGCGGCGTGAGCTGGTCGATCTGGTCCTGAAGCTGATGGATGTCGTGCGCGTGGGCCGCCGGCCACATCAGGGTGATCCGGTCATCGAACTCTACGACCGAAACGACATCGCGTTCGCCAAGCCGCCCGACGGCGAGCTTTGCCGCCTGGCGCAGATATTCGATCTTGCCCCTGTCCTCCATGGAGCCCGAACGATCGAGCACCAGAGACAGGTTGAGCGGCGGGCGCTGGTTCGGTTTGACGTCCAGTTCCGGCGCCGTGAAATGCACCAGCACATAAACGGGCCTGGTCCAACCGCGGGTGATGATCGGCCGTTCGATCGACAGATTGGACGACAGCGCGGACTTCGCGGCGCTGGCATTGCTTGCGGCGAGGATAATCCCGACCGCCACCAATCCGAACGTAAGCACTTCGATGCATGCACGAACGCAGCCGCCGTATCGAACGACGTGCGGTG
>Ga0068853_100005326_pt1 | contig 10073 bp, 5 predicted proteins | sample KBSCornC32_FD_65655 | JGI IMG/M metagenome (GOLD analysis project Ga0068853, IMG submission 65655) | Corn rhizosphere microbial communities from Kellogg Biological Station, Michigan, USA - KBS Corn C3-2 | ecosystem: Host-associated > Plants > Roots > Rhizosphere > Soil ... | reverse complement strand
GACATCGCGTTCAGCTTCGTGTTCTCCGAGCCGGACGACGGCAGGCAAACCGTCGACGTGTATCTGGCCGCCGGTGACGAGGCCCGCGCCGAGGAGGCCGTCGGGTCCAGGATCTTCGACGCCGTGGAGGTGTCGTTCGGCCCGACCCCGCAGATCTTCCAGTCGGGCAGTTTCACGTTCTTCGCCGGCGCCCGCAGCGATGCGTTCTTCTTCGACTTCGACGGCATCAAGAACCTCTTCGACATCACGGGTGGACGAAACTTCACCGCCCCGCATCTCGGTGCCGAATCCCCATGGACGGGTCAGGATTCCAACACCCAAGCCAACGTCTGCTCGATGGTGCTCGAGATGCCGACCAGCGCGCTCGGCGCCGATCCGGACATCCGCATCTGGGGCCGGTGCAGCCTTCGTCGCGACGGTCGGCTGCTGCACGTCGACAGGGCGGGTCACCCGTCGGTGAGCAGCTTCTTCAACACCGACGAGACCAAGGAGGAGTACAACGCCTCCGAACCGGTCCACGATCGCGAACGCTGGATCGGCATGTTCATCCATCTGATGGGCCACACCGGCGGCTACTCGCGGGACGAGGCCATCGCGGCGATCGAGCAGGAGGGCACGCTGCCCGACATGCTGTCGTTCAACCCGTCGGTGCCTGCGAAGTATCCCAACGGGCGGGTGTTCACCGATGACGTGATCGACTACCGACTGGCGTTCCTGACCAAGGGCGACTGCCCGCCGAGCGGTCTGAGTCCGCACACCGACACGCTGTCGGTGTTCCCGTACCTCGGCACGCCGCACTGACCGTCCGCCGTTAGGCTCTGCGCATGCCGCTGGGAGAAGGCGACGTGATCGCCGGGTATGCCATCGTGCGGCGGCTTGGTGCCGGAGGAATGGGCGAGGTCTACCTGGCTCGACATCCGCGGCTGCCGAGGAGTGACGCGCTGAAGGTGCTCGCCGCGTCGGTCTGCGCCGACGACGAGTACCGGCAGCGGTTCAACCGCGAAGCCGACCTCGCCGCAACGCTCTGGCACCCCCACATCGTCGAAGTGCACGACCGCGGTGACTTCGAAGGTCAGCTGTGGATCGCGATGGACTACGTCGACGGCACGGACGCGGGCCGACTGCTTGCCGAGGAGTATCCGTCCGGTATGCCCCGCGACCAGGTGGTGCGCATCGTGACGGCGGTCGGGTCGGCGCTCGACCACGCCCATCAGCGTGGTCTGCTGCACAGAGACGTCAAGCCCGCCAACATCCTGCTCGCCGGGCTCGGGGCCGATGATGAGCGAATCATGCTGGCGGACTTCGGGATAGCGCGCCGAACCGGCGAGGCCAGCACACTGACCGGAACGAACATGACGGTGGGTACCGTCGCGTACTCGGCCCCCGAACAGTTGACGGGCGGTGAGATCGACGGTCGGGCAGACCAGTACGCCCTCGCCGCGACGGCCTATGAACTCCTGACGGGGGCGCCGCCGTTCCAGCACACCAATCCGGCGGTGGTCATCAGCCAGCATCTCACCGCCACGCCGCCGCCGATCGGCAGCAGGCATCCCGAATTAGCAAGCCTGGGAGCAGTTTTCGACAAGGCGCTGGCCAAGGCGCCCGCCGACCGTTACGACAGGTGCATCGACTTCGCGCGGGCGCTCGCCAATCGATGTGGTGTCGAGGTAGCGCAACCGGACGACGCCGCGACGGTGCTCGCCCCGGCGGCGGCGACCGGACCCAAGCATGCCAGTAGGCATGCGGCACGGGCCCGGCCGTCGTCGGCGAAGCGCCGTCTCGTCGTCGCCGCCGCGTCGGTGCTCGCGCTCATCGCCGCGGTCGCGTTCGTCGTCGTCGACCGTGGCCGCAATGAACCCGTTGCGGCCGCCCCCTCCTCCTCCTCGCCGAAGGCGTCGCCCTCCGCGGCGCAGCCGCAGGACATCGCACTCCCCGTGGTGGTGGTCGGCGCCAACTGTTCACCCCTCGGGGCCGCGGGCATCACCGTGTCGGAGGCACCCGCGTACTGCGGGCACCTGGCTGCCACCGACGCCACCATCTGGTCGCTCTACCCCGGCGAGGTGTCCAGCCCGACCGTGACGCCGGGTGCCGACGACGAGGTCTATCCGTCGGACACCGAGGCGCCCGTGCTGGTCTGCATGGAGCAGACGGGACAGTCGCATCTGGACTGCCACGACGGCATCGTGGCAGGCAACGGTCAGTCGCCCTCGCCCTCGTCCTAGATCGCAGGCAGCGCCAGCCAGTCATCGATCTCGAACCGGTCGCCGCGCGCGACCAGCGTGGCGCCGCCGTGGCCGGGATAGTGTGCGGGAACCACCGCGGCGCGCGCCCGCGCCGCCTCGGTGAACACGCGCCTGCGCGTCACCGCCGCGGCCGCCGGGTCCACGTCGAACCCGCACGGGTCCTGCGGCCGGGAGATCTGGATCGGGCAGTGGGTGAGGTCGCCGACGAAGACCGCGGGGCTACCCGCATCGAGCCACAACACCGACGAACCCGGCGTGTGTCCGGCTGCGGCCCGCAGCCGCAGTGACGCGCTGATCTCGAGATCGTCAGACCACAGCTGCATCTGGTCTTCGATCGGAATGATGCTGTCTGCGAGTACGATTCGCGAGCCCTCGGAGGCCCCGGGCCCGCCAGGGTAGAAGAAGCGGTAGTCGGCCTCTGGGATCAGGTAGCGCGCGTTGGGGAACGTCGGCTGCCAGGCCCCGTCGACGAGTGTGGTGTTCCAGCCGACGTGGTCGGTGTGCAGGTGCGTGTTGACGACGACGTCGACGCCGTCGGGATCGACGCCGGCCCGGCCCAGCGCGCCGAGGAAGTCGGTGCGGCGCCCCGACAATGTCGGAATGTGTGGGCGCTCACGGTCGTTGCCGACACCGGTGTCAACCACGACGGTGAGCCCGTCGACCTCGATCACCCAGCTCTGGACGGCGACGCGCCACCGGGCGGCCTCGGGGTCGTAGAACGTCGGGACGAGCAGATCGGCGTTGTCCCGCCAAGCTTCTGGCGGGGTCTCGGCGAACGACGCCGCGCCGACGTCGAACCCGAACTCGACGACGCGGGTGACGGTGGCGTTGCCCAGGCTGATGCGGTCGGTCACGGGTCGACACTACGATGCGGGAGTGCCCGACCTGGTCGATCTGCTCAAGCTCTGTGAGGCCCTGCCGATCGTCGGGGACCCACTGCGCCGCGGCCGGGTCGATCTGACCGCGCAGCTCAGGGCGCTGGTGTCGGCGGTCGGGTCGCAGGTGGTCGGGCTCGTCCTCGACGAGATCGACCTGACCGCACTGGTCCGCGAGCGGGTGGACGTCGACGCGATCGCCGCCGGGATCGACATCGACGCGATCATCGCCCGCATCGATCTGATCGGGTTGGCCAATCAGATCATCGACGGTGTCGACCTGCCGAGGATCATCCGTGAGTCGACCAACAGCGTGACCGCGGAAGTGATGACGGACGTGCGCACTCAGGGGCAGCGTGCGGACGACGCGGTGTCGGGCTTCGTCGACCGTGTTTTCCGGCGCAACCAGGATCCGCGGTGAGCGACCAGGAAGCGGCAGGCATCGTGAGCCGGGGCGTGGCCGCCGTCATCGACCTGGTGGTCGCGGGCGCCATCGTCGGGATCCTCTACGCCGGGGTCGCGCTGACGCAGCTGATGCTGCATCCGTCGGCCTTCCGCTTCCCCGCACCGAGCGCGTTCTTCTCCACGTCGGTGATGTTCGGCGTTGCGGTGCTGTATCTGGCCGGGTGCTGGGTCGCCTCCGGACGCACGGCGGGCGCCGTGGTGATGGGACTACGGGTGGTCGGCCGCCGTTCGGATCGGGTGTCGCCGGCCGTCGCGGTGTTGCGCGCCGTGGCGTGCGTGGTGTTCCCGATCGGTCTGGCCCTGGTCGCCGTCGACGGGCGGCGCCGCTCGGTTCAGGACGTCGTGCTCCGCACGCGGGTGGTTTACGCCAGGCCCGCAGCCCCCTCCAGGACTACCGAGACCGCTAGGGCTTGATCCTGATCTTCCCCGGCGAGTACCACCCGCTGTGTGTGGCGGTGCCCAGTTCGAGCTGCGCGGGCGTGGCGTCGACGATCGTGTCGAACCTGCGCAGCGAACCCCAGTCCCTGCCCCAGTCGTGGTTCAGGTAGGTGGACATCAGGTTCTGCCGCAGCAGCAGGTCGGTGATGCCGAGCAGGCCGCCGTTGAGGCCGTCCTGCCAGGTGTCGGTGTCCTTGCGCTTCGCGTTGTAGTCGGGGGTGATGCGGTACTTGGGCACCTCGGTGACGCCGTCGGAGTGCAGCATCGGCTGCTGGCACGGGAAGGCGAGGCCGACGGCCCAGTCCATCAGCACCGGCTGCTCCGAGCCGACGTACTGCTGCACGGTCTTGAGCTCCGGGATGCGCGGCGGCGTGACGGCGACCCAGTCGCCCGGCGTCAACGACAGGTCCTCGGCGACGACGCGGACGTCCGTCGCGTCCGCCGGTATCAGCGAGCGGTCGAAGCGCAGGTTGCGCCACGACGGGATCGGCCCTAGGTCGTAGGGGACGACGCGGCCCGCTGCCACCGGGTTGCCGTCGGGACCCGGTCTGGCGTACTCCAGCTCGACGGTCTGGCCCTCGGTGTGGCCGTTGAAGACGCTGTTGCCGGTGATGCTGCCCGCGGCGGTGACGACGATCAGCGGATGCGCGGCGTTTCGCTTGCCTCCGTCGGGCAGCTGGTACCACGCGGAGGTCAGGCGGCTCTGCTGCTGCGCGGGACCGCTCTGGTAGCTGCCCGCCAACGGGACGCGCTTGGGATCGAGACCGAAGGGCAGCGGCACCGTCGAGGCGTTCATGCCGGGGCTCGACAGCTTGACCGGCTCCGCCCAGTCGTAGTCGGTGCCCGGCGTCGGCAGGTCGTTGCGGATCGCCTCGGCCACGATGTGGTCCGGCACGCCGTTCGGGCTGAAGCCGACGGGGCCGACACCGCCGAGCGGGCCGAGCGGCCCGTAGTCGCCCGGCAGCGCGGGCAGGAACCCTGCGTTGCTGTCCGGCTCGACGAGGACGTCGTCGGCCAGCCCGCAGCCACCGGCGAACGCCTCGAGGTTGGAGGCGCCGTTGGAGTAGGTCGGGTACTGGCGCACCACGCCGGCGAGCATCGACCCGACGAACACCACCACCATGAAGCCCGCGGTGATCGGGATCGGCGCCGCGGTGATCCACCGGACCACCTTGCTCTCACCGCGGTCGCGCGCGAAGTGCAGCCAGAACGCCCACACCGCGGCGATGCCGAACAGCGCGAAGACGATCGAGCTGACCGTGACGCCGCCGATCCTCGGCATCGCGTTGTTGAACGGAACGCCGTAACTCGAGACGTACCACCAGCCGTTGGTGCTCGACAGGGTCAGCGCCAGCACGAAGAGCAGCGCGGCGACGAACGCCATCCGATTGCGCGCCGACCGAAGCACGAGTGGCGACACCAGCACGGTCGCGACGGCCGCCATCGCGGCGCCGACGGCGGCGAACAGGCCGAAGTGGTGCACCCACTTGGTTGGCGCGAACATCAGGAAGAACATGGTGCCGAAGATGATTCCGGCCAGTCGCCACACCGGGCCGCGGGCGACGCCGGGAACCCGCTTGCGCCGCAACATGATGAACAGCGAGGCGAACAGGCTCAGTGCGGTGATCAGGAAGCCGAAGCGCCTCGACAGCGAGCCGTCGACGGTCGGCAGGATGAGGTAGTAGTAGCGAAGGTTTTCGGTGTACCACGCCTGGCTTGGACCGATGGCGGTCCGAATTCTGGTGGCCTCCAACACCGTTGCGAACGTCTGATCGGCGAACACGATGGTGAGGATGATGGTGCCCGCGGCAAGCAGTGGCAGGACCAGCGGCCAGGTCCCGACGAGGCGGCGCCTGCGCACCAGGATCCGCAGCAGCGGCCTGCCGCCCGCCAGGAGGGCGGCCACCGCGATCAGGCCGGTCGGCTGGATGCCGAGGGTGAAGGCGGCCGCAGTGATCGCCAGCGCGGCCGGAGTGAGCCGACCCGAGATGATGGCCCGTTCGATGAGCACGTAGGTGATGAGCGCCCCGGTGGCGATCTGCCCCTCGGGCCGCAGCCCATTGTTGAACGGCATCCAGGCGGCCATCAGCACGAGGCCGGCGGCCCACATCGCGGCGCGGCTCGAGGCCACCGTCGGGCCGAGCCGGGGCAGCACCTCACGGGACAGCAGCAACCAGCACACCAGCGCGCAGATCAGGTCGGGCAGGCGCATCCAGATGCTGGCGTCGCTGACGTGCGTCATCAGAGCGAGCAGGTTGTAGAACCAGCCGAACGGATCCTCCGGGCTGCCGAACCAGCGGAAGTAGTTCGACATGTAGCCGGCGCGGTCGGCGACGCGGGCCATCTGCAGGATGTAGCCGTCGTCCGACGAGTTGGCTCCGATGACGTGCCAGAGCAGGAATCCGCCGACCACGACCACGTCGGTGGCCGAGAAGGTGCGCCACCGCGACGGGATGAACCGCTGCATCCGTCTGCCGTCGAGCTGGTCGAGGCGCCACAGCGCGACCAGCGCGATGGCGGTGGCGACCATCGCCAGCACCATCGCCGCGAGCTTGAGGGTCGTCGGCTTGCTGGTGAAGCGGGTGTCGACCGTCGCAGACAACGAGAGTCCCTGCGGGGCGGGCCCGGTCAGGTCGGTGAAGACGCCGACGAAGTTGGGCCGCAGATTGGGGTCGGCGAATCCCGTGCGGAGGTCCTTGCCTTCCCCCGTCGCTTCGCTCGCCCCACTGCCGTCCTGACCGGTCAGCCCCACGAACGTCGCGAACGTGCCCGATTCGTCCGACGTGACGTCGATACGTGAACAGCCAGGGGTCCCCGCCGAACCAACGGCCTGCGCGCGGGGGACGCTTGCCACCACCACGTTGCGGTCGGTGACGTCGACGCGGGTCCTGGTGACGTTCACGAACAGCGCGTTCAGCGCCGCGTCCTTGCCGTCGGCGGGCGCGGTGCCGAGCACCATCCCGCCCGCGGGAGGCAGGCTGCCGATCAAGTCGCACGGCACGGTGGCCGACATGGTGACCGGCGTCAGACTGATCAGCGGAGCGGTGACGCTGCTCAGCTGACCGGCCTGCGGCCAGTTCACCTTCGCGGTCGTCTGCACCACGGGCAGCAGGGGCGTCAGCACCGACAGCACGAAGCCGATCAGCCCGGCGATCATCGCCACCCAGCGTGTCGTCTTCACGAGTCCGTCTCCAGGGGCAGGGCGCGGATCGGGCCGCGGCGGGTCCAACCGAAGAGCGTCTCGGCGCCCTGGTCGACGACGGCGTCGGGGGCGGTCGCTGCGGGCACGATCCGCTCGTACCGTTCGATCGACCCCCAGTCGCGATACCAGTCCCCACTCAGGTAGGTCGGCACCGTGGAGGTCCGCAGCAAGGCCTGGATGAACAGGAAGGGCCCACCGTCGTCAGCGGACTGCCACTGATTGGACGAGACGACCACCTGCTTGGCATTGGGCAGGATCCGGTACTCGGGGAGCTCCGACACGCCAAGGTGTTGGGTGGCCGGGTGTTGGCACGGGAAGTTCGCGGCGGTGGCGATGTCCATCAGCACCGGGGTGGACGACCCGAGGAACTGTTGAGCGGTCTGCAGTTCCGGGACGCGGGGCGGGGTGAACGCGAACCACTGGTCGGTGGACAGGTTCGGATCGTTCGCGACGATGCGGGCCACGTTGGCCTCCGGCGGCGCCCCTGCCAGCGGGAAGCGTAGGTTGCGCCACGCCCGCTGCGGTACCAGCGGGTCGATCGGGTCGACGGCGGCCAACGGGCGGAAGGAGCCGTCCGGGTTGCGCACGCCCCATTGGAGTTTCAGCGACTGGCCGTAGTTGAAGTTGCCTTCTTCGTCCGTGGACCAGATGGCGCCCGCGGCCGAGATGGTCACGATCGGCCGGTCCGGCGTCCTCGGTGGCAGCGCGTACCAGGCCGACGTCGCCTTCGCGGCTGCGGTGTTCTCGCCGTAGCTTCCCATCACGGGGGTGCGCGCGGGGTCGAGCCCGAACGGCAGGAACACGCGGGATCCGTTGACGCCCTCCGGGCCGTAGCCGCCGCCGGTGCCCGCCGAGAACCCGATGCCCGAGTTGGGCTTGTCGGGCGAGCCGGGGGAGTTGACGGTGCCGGGGTTGGCGGTCACCGGCTCGGGCGGCAGCAGGGTGTCGCTGACGCCGTTCGGCGTGAAACCGGCGGGATCGATCCCACCCAGCGGACCGTCCGGGCCGAACTGTTGTCCGGGAACCGGCTGCAGCAGGCCGGCATTCGGGTCGGTCTCGACCAGGACGGCGTCGGCCATCGCGCAGCTGGTCGCGCTGAGCCCGGAAGCGATGGCATCGACGTCGGCCTTGGCGGTCGTGTAGGCGGGGTAGCGCGCCGCCGCGCCCTTCACCATCGAGCCGACCTCGAGCAGCACCATCAGGGTGGCCACTACCAGCAGCGGGGTGGACGCCAGCACGCGGTTGCGCCTGGTGTTCTTGACCTCGGTGTGCCCGGCGTAGTCGATGCGGAAGTGCAGCCAACCGGTGAGCAGGCCGCAGGCGATCGCCAGCGCGAGGAACATCGACGTCACCGGGTGCCCGGCGAGCACCGGTTGCTTGTCGAACCACGGCACGCCGTAGTTGCCGACGTAGAACCAGCCGTTGATTCCCGACGTCGCCCACGCGAGGACGAACAGCAGCGCGGTGACGTACAGCGCGAGGTTGCGTCGGCTGTGCAGCCCGACGCGTGAGAACGTGAAGGCGGTGACGGCGCCGAGCGCCCCTGCGAGGCCCGCGAACGCTCCGAACTGCACCGCCCACTTCGTCGGCGTGAACGTCAGCAGCAGCAGCCCGACGGCCGTCGCCCCGATCAGCCGCCACACCGGGGCGGTGACCATGCCAGGCAGGCTGCCGCGGCGCAGCAGGACGGCCAGCAGACCGAACAGGCAGAGCAGCAGGATGAGCACCGAGAAGCGCCGGGTCAGGGAGCCGTCGACGCTGTCCTCCACGGTGAGGAAGTAGTAGCGCAGGAATTCCTGGTACCAGGCGATCGTGGGGCCGACGGTGTACTTGATGCGCGCGGACTCGGCGACGGTGGCCAGCGTCTGGTCGCGGAAGACGATCACGAAGACCAGCGACAGCGACGCCGCGTAGGCGGCGATCGGCGCAAGCAGTCCGACGCGGCCCTCGACGTCGTCGCCCCGCTGCCGGAGGCGGGCGATCCTGGCGATGGCCCGTGAACCGACCAGCAGCGGCGCGATCGCTATCAGCCCCTGCGGCGCCAGCGTCACGCTGAACATGGCGACGATGATCGCGACGGCCGCCGGCCACAGCCGGCGTGCACCGATCGAGTACTCGACGAGCACCCACGTCAGCAGCGCCCCGAAGGCGATCAGCGGCTCGGGGCGCAGGCCGTTGTTGAACGGCAGCCAGGCGGCCAGGAACACCGCGGCCCCGGTCCAGACCGCCACCCGGTTGCCTGCCAGCCGCCTGCCCAGCCGGGGGATCACCCAGCGGCTGAGCAGCAGCCAGGTGGCCAACGCGGCAAGCAGGGCGGGCAGCCGCATCCACACGCCTGCGGTGCTGATGGCGGCGAAGTGCGCAAGCACCGTCTGGTACCAGTCGAAGGGGGCCTCGGTCGCGCCGAAGTAGCGGAAGTAGTTCGCGGCGTAACCTGCGTCGCCGGAGACCCGCGCGATGGTGAGGTTGTAGCCGTCGTCGGACGAGATGGCGCCGACCACGTGCCAGAGGAGCAGTACGCCGACGACCACGCCGTCGGCGAGCCACGTCGCGGGCCCGACCCGCCAGAACCTGCGCCACCCGCCGCGTATCCGGCGGCTGACACGGGAGTCCAGGACGGCCAGCGCCACGATCGAGGCGATGGTGGCCAGTACGCCGAGCGTCATCAGCGCCGTCTTCAGCGCGGTCGGTGAGGTGATGAAGCGGGTGTCGACGTCGATGCGGGCGGCCAGGCCCTGGCTCGATGTCGCCGCCGGGGCGGCTCCGGGGCTCGATGTCGCCGCCGGGGCGGCTCCGGGGCTCGATGTCGCCGCCGGGGCGGCTCCGGGGCTCGATGTCGCCGCCGGGGCG
>Ga0068853_100005325_pt1 | contig 10074 bp, 5 predicted proteins | sample KBSCornC32_FD_65655 | JGI IMG/M metagenome (GOLD analysis project Ga0068853, IMG submission 65655) | Corn rhizosphere microbial communities from Kellogg Biological Station, Michigan, USA - KBS Corn C3-2 | ecosystem: Host-associated > Plants > Roots > Rhizosphere > Soil ... | reverse complement strand
CAGGGCGGCGCACCCAAGTACCACCAGTCCAACGCGGCGGCCGGCAAGCTCTTCTGCCGGGAGCGGATCGCCCTGTTGTGCGATCCGGACCCGACCGCCGGCGGCGGATCTTCGTTCATCGAGGACGGGCTGCTCGCGAACGCGACGGCCGGCGACCTCCCCGCCGACGGGGTCGTGACCGGTGTGGGCCGCGTCCACGGCCGCCCGGTCGCCATCATGGCCAACGACTCGACGGTGAAGGCGGGCTCGTGGGGCGCGCGCACGGTCGAGAAGATCATCCGCATCCAGGAGACGGCGGGGCGGCTGCGCATGCCGCTCGTGTACCTGGTCGACTCGGCGGGTGCGCGCATCACCGATCAGATCGACATGTTTCCGGGACGCCGCCACGCGGGGCGCATCTTCCACAACCAGGTGCGCCTGTCGGGAGCCATCCCGCAGATCTGCCTGCTGTTCGGTCCGTCGGCCGCCGGCGGCGCGTACATCCCCGCGTTCTGCGACGTGGTGTTCATGGTCGACAAGAACGCGTCCATGTACCTGGGCTCGCCCCGCATGGCCGAGATGGTCATCGGCGAGAAGGTGTCGCTCGAGGAGATGGGGGGCGCCCGGATGCACTGCGAGGTCTCGGGCTGCGGCGACCTGCTGGCCCCGGACGAGCGGGCCTGCCTGGAGACGGCGCGGACCTACCTGGGCTACATGCCGTCGCGCGCGGGCGAGCCGGCGCCCGTCACCGCGCCGCGGGCGCCGCGCGCCGGCGGCAAGCGCATCGACGACGTCCTGCCCGCCAACCAGAACCAGGCCTTCGACATGTATGCGGTCATCGACGCGCTCACCGACGAGGGGAGCTTCTTCGAGCTGAAGCGCCTGTTCGCCCGGGAGCTCGTGACCGGGTTCGCCCGCATCGAGGGGCGCCCGGTCGGCATCGTGGCCAGCCAGCCCAAGTGGAAAGGCGGTGTGCTGTTCGTCGACAGCGCCGACAAGGCGGCGCGCTTCATCTGGTTGTGTGACGCGTTCGGGATCCCGCTGCTCTTCCTGGCGGACGTGCCCGGCTTCATGATCGGCAAGGCGGTCGAGCGCCAGGGCATCATCCGCCACGGCGCGAAGATGATCTCGGCGGTCGCGGACGCGACGGTGCCGAAGATCTGCGTGGTGCTGCGCAAGGCGTACGGGGCAGGCCTGTACGCCATGTGCGGCCCCGGCTTCGAGCCCGACGCGACGCTGGCGCTGCCCCAGGCCATGATCGCGGTGATGGGGGCCGAGGCGGCCGTGAACGCAGTGTTCGCCAACAAGATCGCCGAGAGGCCCGAGGCGGAGCGGGCCGCCTATGTCGAGGAGCTGCGCCGTGAGTACCGGGAGAATATCGACCTCGTGAAGCTCGCGTCCAACCTGCACGTCGACGCGGTGGTCGCGGGAGATCACCTGCGCGGGGAGCTCGCCCGGCGGTTCGCGGTGGCCGAGGCCAAGCGCGTGCCCGGCTTCGAGCGCAAGCGCGCGGTCCTGCCGGTGTAAACCGGGCGGCGCCGACAGACGAATGAAGGGAAGATGAACGATCCCTGGAAGCTGATCTCCGCCGACGAGGCGCGCCGCCACCTGCTGGCGGTGCCTGCGGTGAGCGGCGTCGAACGCGTGCCGCTGCGGGCGGCGGCGGGACGCGTGCTGGCCGAAGCGCTGGTGGCGCCGCACGACCTGCCGCCCGAGCCCCGCTCTGCCATGGACGGGTACGCGGTGCGCGCGGAGGATCTGGCGCGGTCGGGTGACGGCACGCTGCCGGTCACGGGCGCCGTGGTGGCCGGCGTGGTCCTGGGGCGGCCGCTCGGCCCCGGCGAGATCGTGTCGATCGCGACGGGCGCCGTGCTGCCCGAGGGCGCCGACACCGTCGTCATGGTCGAGCACACGCAGCCCGTGGCGGGCGCCGCGGTCGAAGAGGGGGACGTCGGGTACGTCGCGCCCGGCGGGCGGGTCCGCGTGACGAAGGCGCCGCCCGCCCGCGCGAACGTGGTCCCCGCCGGCGAGGACGTGCGGGCGGGCGCGGTCTTGCTGTCGCGCGGGCGCCGGCTGGGCGCGCGCGATCTGTCGGCGCTGGCGACCTTCGGGTGGGCCACCGTCCCTGTGTTTCGGCGGCCGCGGCTCGCGGTGCTGACGACCGGCAACGAGATCTGCGCCGTCGAGCAGACGCCCGGTCCGGGGCAGGTCCGCGACTCGAACGAGTACATCCTGGCGGCCGAGATCGAGGCGGCCGGCGGCGAGGTCACGTGGGGCGGCGTGGTCCCCGACGATTACGAGCGGCTGCGCGCGACCGTGGCGCGCCTGGTCGCCGAGAACGACGGCGTGGTCCTGTCGGGCGGGTCGTCCATCGGCCCGAAGGATCTGACCGGGCGGGTGCTGGCGGACCTCGGGCCGCCCGGCGTCGTCTTCCACGGCATCGACATCCGCCCCGGCAAGCCGACGGTGCTCGCGCGCGCGGGGGACAAGCCCGTGATCGGGATGCCGGGGTTCCCGACCTCGTCGATGGTGGTGTTCGAGGCCTTCGTGCGGCCGCTGATCTCTCGCCTGTGTGGCGAGACGGTGAGCGACCCGTGGCCGGCTGCCACGCGTGCCCGGCTGGCGCGCCCCTACGCGAAGCCGGCCTCTCGCGAGGACTACCTGCGCGTGAGGCTCGAGACCCGCGATGGCGAGCTGTGGGCCGAGATCGTCCCGGGCGGCTCGTCGGCGATCTCGAACGTCATCTTCTCGGATGGCCTCGCGCGGATCGCCGCCGGAGTTTCGCAGCTCGACGCCGGCGCCGTGGTGGAGGTGCGTCGCTTCTCGTGAGCCGGTCGAGACCGGTGTTGCCGGCGCGCGCGGTCGTCATTACGCTGTGTCGGCCCTCATGAACCGCCGCCGCCCGGCCGCCAGGTCGCACACCCTCGTCGCGATCGCGGCTTCTTCGATCGCCTGGATCGGCATCGCCGCCTTCGGCGCAGCGGCGCACGCGCAGGTGCAGTCGGGGCCGCCTCCGGCCGCCGCGCCCGGGCTCAAGCCTCGGCCTCGCATCAAGGGACGCGCCTTCAAGATCAAGGTCGACAGCGCGCCGCCCGGAGCGGCGGTCTACTGGGACGCCGGGGTGACGCCGGCGCCGCGTGACTACGCGATCGCCGGGTACACGCCCCTCACCATCGTGGTGCCCGGCGGGGCGGTGCGGGTGGCCCTCGAGCTCAAAGGGTATCGCCCGCAGGAGCGCGACCTCGACGTCACCCGGCCCGGGGACCTCCTGGTCACGCTGGAGCGGGCCTCGGCGCCGGCGCGGCTCGAGCTGGTGGCCGGGAGCGACGGCGGAGCCGGGGGGGCGGAGGTCTCGGTCGACGGGGTCGTGCGCGGGACGATCCCGAACGCGTTCGAGGTCCCGGCCGGCCGTCGCCACCTCGAGATCAAGAAGGAAGGCTGGAAGACGCAGACCAGGTGGGTCGACCTGGGCGACGACGAGCGCCGCACGATCGAGATCGCGCTCGAGCGCGCCGAGTCGCCGTCCGGGACGCTGCTCGTCACGGCGGACGGGCCGGCCGACGTCTATGTCGACGGCGTGAGAAAGGACGCGGCGCCCGCGGTCATCGCGGGCCTGCCGCCGGGGGAGCACGTGGTCGAGGTCCGGCGCGACGGCGTCCCGCCGTGGCGCCAGGCCGTGACGATCATTCCCGGCCAGCAAGCGAAGGTCGTGGCCAAGCTGGCGCCGGCGCCGGTCGTCGCTCCCGCCGCGCCGCCTCCGGTCGCGCCACCGCTCCCGCCCGAGCCGGCGGCGGCGGTCGAGCCCCCTCGGACGGCCAAGCTGCGGCTGGTCTCGACGCCGCGGGGCGCGGACGTGGCCATCGACGGCGTCCTGGTGGGCAAGACCCCGATCGAGCGGGGCGACGTCGCCGCCGGGGATCATCTGGTCTCGTTCTATCTGGAAGGCTACACCGACGAGCGCCAGACGATCTCGGTGGTGGGAGGCGCCGAGCGCCTGGTGACGGCCGAGCTCCGCCCGCAGGCCGTCGCGCTGTCGCCGGAGCAGCTCGAGAAGCGAAAGGCCGGGATGTCGTCGTTCGGCGCGCGGACGTTGCCGACGGGGGCCTTCACCGCCGACCTCGGCCTCGGCTATCCGTACATCCTGTTCGCGCGGCTCACGCTCGGCGTGCTGACCACGCGCTCGCTGGGGCTGGACCTCGGGCTCGAGATGCAGTCGTTCTTCCAGATGTGGACCGGCGCGCTGCACGCCCGCCTGCAGCTCCTCGAGGTCGGGCCTCTGTCGCTGGGCGTACGAGGCGACGGAGGCGGCGGCCTCGGGACGAACGGCAAGAACACGGCGTTCTTCGACCTGGCCGGGATCGCGACGCTCGACTTCGCCGGCGTGGTCAGCTTCTCCGTCGACCTGAAGGTGTCGACCTGGAGCGACCGGATCTGCCCGTCGGCCGATCAGTCGAGGAACGGCGTCGGCGCTGATGCGTTCTGCACGGCGTACGCCACCAACCCATCGGCCTTCCCCGAGCTGGGCGGCGCCGACCCCAGCAAGAACCGCTTCTCGGGTGCGCGCATCTACACGGGCCTGACGCTGGTGGCCGCCATCGATCACCGCACGTCGTTCTTCGCGCGCCTCGAGTTCATCCCCGGCGCACAGGTGTTCGTCTTCCCGACCGGCCGCATCGCCTTCCTCGACAAGTACAACTCGGTGATGCTCTCGCGCGACCCGTTCTATTACGGGACCGCGGGGTTCGAGCTGAAGTACTGACGTCGACCGGCACCACCTGGTGCACCGCGCTAGTCGCTGATGGACTGGGCGAGCTGGCGCAAGAGGGCGGGCGCCTGGTGGGAGACGATCTCCCCATGTGAGACGATCAGGCGATTCAGTCCCGGAAGCTCGGCCCAGGAGCGGAGCTGGGCGGCCAGCGCCGGCTTGTCCTTGATCGACTTCAACGCCACGAACGTCGGGATCTTGGGGGCGTCGCCCGTGAACCCGGCCAGGCGAAAGAGCCAGCCTCCGAAGCCCGGGCGATCGTGGACGTTCCAGACGATCTCGTTCAGGACCAGGGTCGTCCCCGTCGTGGTCTCGACCACCAGCGCCGCTTCTCGCTCCTCGGTCCCCGGCACGGTGACGAAGCGGACGGTGGAGTCGCCGAAGTCGACCGTCGTCGCGTCCACCGGCACCACCTCCGCAGCCTGCTCGCGCGCGCCGGCTGGCGCCACGACGACGAGCTGCGGGTAGCGGTCCTTCCAGATGCGGGCGTCCTTGCGATGGCGCTCGTTGGGGATGATGAGGAACGTCAACTGCCCCCATGCCTCGAGGGCCTTCATCTCGGGCTCGTCCAGAGCGATGGCGCTGAAGACGATCGAGCGCCCGTCGCGCAGTCTCGCCACCGTCATCCGGCGCGGGAAATCTCCCGCCGGCATGGGCAGCTCGCCGACCACCGTCAGGAGGTTGTCGTCGACGGAGGTGAGCTTGCCGTGGGGCAGCACCGTCCACTTCTCGAAGGTCCCGGGCATGGTGTCTCCTTTTGTCCCTGACAACTTAGGAACAGGGGCCGTCCGGGCAAGCCAGCTCGGGCGCGCGGAGGTCGCCGCCTTCGTTCGCCGGTCGGCGACGCTGCCGGACGACGACGCGGTGGTGGGCCTGGTCCACGAGGCCACGGACGGGAATCCCCTTTTCATCGGAGAGCTGGTGCGGCTGATCGAGACCAGAGCGGGCGAGACGCGGGCCGGGCGGCTGCCCGTGCCCGACGGGGTTCGCGCGGTGATGCGCGAGCGCATTCGCTTGCTGCCGGCGAGCTGCGCCGAGCTCCTGGCGCACGCGGCGGTCCTCGGGCGCGAGTTTCAGTCGCCGCTCCTGGCGGAGGTGGCGGGCGTTTCGGTGGACGCGCTCCCCACGGCGCTGGCGGCCGCCGTCGAGACGGGGCTGGTCGAGGCGCGGGCCCCCGGGCACTACGCGTTCTCGCACGTCCTGGTCGCCGAGACGCTGGTGCGCGATCTGGAGCCCGGGCGGCGCACCGCCCTGCACCTGACGGTCGCGCGCGCGCTCGAGCGCCGGCACGAGGGCGATCCGGCGGCGCCGCTGGCCACGATCGCGCATCACTTCCTGGAGGCCGGGGCCCTCTGCGCGGGCGAGGCCGTGGCGGCGGCGCGTCGGGCGGCCGCGCGGGCCCTCGAAGGTCTTGCCTTCGAGGACGCCGCCGAGTTGCTCGAGCGCGCGCTGGCCAGCGAGGCGCTCGTGCTGCCTCCCGACGGTGGGCGGCGGGCCGAGCTGCTGCTCTTGCTCGGCGAGGCCAGCCTGCGCGGCGGCGCCGGCCAGCGCGGCAGACAGGCCTGCCTGGAGGCGGCGGAGCTGGGGCGCGCGCTGGGGCGTCCCGCTCTCCTCGCGCGGGCGGCTCTCGGCTACGGGCTGGAGTTCGCGTTTGCGGTGGTGGATCCGAAGCTGGTCGCCCTCCTGGAGGAAGCGCTGCGCGTGCTGCCTGCCACCGATTCGGGGTTCCGGGGGCTGCGCGCGCGCCTCATGGCGCGTCTGGCAGCGGCGCTGCAACCGGCGATCGATCCGACGGCGCCGATCGCGCTGGCGCGCCAGGCGATCGCCCTGGTCCAGGGCGATGGCGGATGGTCCGAAGGGCCCAGCGCGCTGGCGCCGGATGACACGGGCGCCGTGCGCCTCGACGTGCTGCACATCGCGGCGTCGGCGCTGGTCGATTACCTCCCGCCCGACGAGCTCATTCCGCTGCACCAGGAGGTGGTCGCGCTGGCGGGCGCTCGCCGCGATCGGCCGCGGCGGCTCCGGGCGCTCCTGCGGCTGGTCTTCGCCCAGCTCGAGCGCGGAGATCGCGCCGCCTCCCAGCGGGCGATCGGGGACTACGAGGCGGCGGCGGCCGAGTTCACGCAGCCGCGCTACCGGTGGCCGTCGATCCTGCTGCGCTCGATGCGAGCGGCGCTCGACGGCCGCTTCGAGGCGTGCGCGCGACACGTCGCCGAGGTGCAGGCGCTGGACGCCGACGCCGACGCCAACCTGCGGCGCAGCCTCAACGCGCATCGGGTGCTGATGGCCGTTCAGCAGGACGAGGACGATCAGGCGCGGGCCGTGATCGAAGAGCACCTGACGATGCTGGCGCCGGGAGCCGACGATCGGGTCGCGCGGCTCTGGCGAGCGGTCATGCCCCCCAACGTTCGCGCCGGGCTGTTCGAGCCCGGGCTGCTCGCCGCCTTCAGCGAGCCGCAGCTCGTCGCGCTCTGCCAGGACTTCAACGTGGCGTGCCTGCTGGCCGAGGCGTGCACGATGGTCGGCGATCGCGCCCACGCCGCGCCCATCGCCGCGGCGCTGGCGTCGCGCGCGGGACGCGTCTGTGTCACCACCATGGGCTTCGGCGTGCAGGATCTGGCCGACCGATCGCTGCTCCTGCTCGCGGCGGTGCGGGAAGAGTGGGACGAGATGGAATGCCACGCCGGGGCCGCGCTGGCGCTGGCCGAGCGCCTCGGCGCGCCGCCTTTCCTCGCGCGGGTGCGCTTCGACCTGGCGACGGCCCTGCTGCGACGCGGGCGGCAGGCCGATCGAGGGCGGGCCCGCGAGCTGGCGGCGCTCGCGCGGGCCGAGGCGGAGAGGATGCGGATGCTCGTGCTGACCCGGGAGGCCCGCGCCCTCGAGGATCGCCTGGGTCCCTCCGAGGTCCGCTCGGCGGTCGACCCCTTGCGCGCGACGTCCGGATCGTCCGCATCGCGGCCCCCCTCGGCTCCGCCGGCGGCGGGCCGGGAGGAGGTGCTGGCGCGCCGCGAGGGTGACCGGGCGAGCTCACGCGCGTCCGCGACAGCCGCGGGATGCGGATGCTGGCCGTCCTGCTCGAGCGGCCCGGATGCGAGGTTCACGTCCTGGAGCTGTCCGGCTCGGATCAGGGGGCGGTGGACGGCGGTGACGCGGGGCCGGCGCTGGATGGGGCGGCGCGGGCCGCGTACCAGGCTCGGCTCGCCGCGCTCGACGGCGAGCTCGCGGAGGCGGAGGCCTGGAATGATCCGGGGCGACGCGAGCGGGCGCGGCACGAGCGCCACGCCCTGGCGGCGGAGCTGGCGCGGGCCGTCGGGCTCGGCGGTCGCGCGCGCCGCGACGGTGGCGCCACGGAGCGCGCCCGGGTCAACGTCCAACGCCGTCTGGCGGACGCTCTCCGGCGTGTCCAGGAGGGGGCGCCGGCGCTGGGACGCTATCTGTCGGCGACGGTGAAGACGGGCGTGACGTGCAGCTATCGGCCGCTGGTGTGATCGCGGCGGTCAGGTCCCAGGTGGCGGCCGTGGACGTGGGTGACGGCGGCGAAGGGGTCGAGGAGCAGCGGGGAGAGGAGGGCGAAGACAGTCATCGTCGCGATCCGCCGCCCGAGCAGGCGGGAGCGTGGCGGGGCGGGCGGGGCGCCTCGCGTCGAGCGGCCGCCTCGCGATCGGACGGCCTGCTCGACCAGGATCAGCGCGCCGTGGAGCAGGAAGAAGGACATGACGGCCGCCGCTGGCAGGAGCGTGACCTCCCAGCGGTCCGCGTCGAGGACCGCCACGGCGTGCATGACCCCGGACGCGGCGAAGGCGGCCATGGTCCCCGCGCGCCACGCGCCGCGCCGGGCGAGCGGGCGGAAGAAGCCGCGGTCGAGGTCGGACTGCACCAGCCGGTTCCAGCGGCGCCCCCAGAATTCGGAGAGCGACGACGACAGCTCCGGCCTGTCCAGCAGCCCGCGCACGTGTCGGCCGAAGACGAGCGCCGCCACCCCCACGAACGTGTCGTGGATGCCGGCCGCGCCGACGGCGACCTCGACGAAGACCAGAAGATCGTCGGCGCAGCGCGACCATCGCCAGAGGCGGACGACGTCGCCGGCGATCAGCAGAGCCACGCACGCGCCCACCGCCAGCGCGCCGCGCGCGATCAGACGGCCAGGGTGCTGGACGGGGCTCGAGCGCGGGGCCAGAAGCGGCCTCGGAATGATCAGCTCGCGCGCGAGCGCTCCCACCGCGAGCCGCGGTCTCCCCCTCGCGCGGTGCGCGAGCGCCGCGGCGCGGATGCCCAGATACGCGACGAGCAGCCCGAGCGCGAGCTGCGCCGGCCCGGGCCCCGACGTGGCGAGCGGCGACGCCCAGATGCTCGCGAGCACCAGCGCCCGCCCCGCGCGGCGCCACGCGCGCCGGCGGACGGCTCCGAGGCGGACGTAGACGATCCCGGCTGCCACGGCGGCGACCAGCAAGCCGCCGCTGACCGGGAACGTCAGCGCGGGCAGCGTCGGCAAGAAGGGGAAATGGCCGGGAGATGGAGTGGGCGTGGGTGCGGGCATCGCCGTCGCGAAAGATTTTCACACCGCGCGCAAATATCCCTAGCGCGGCGGCCAGTTTTTCTTAACGTACGCACCATGAGCAGTGCGGGTATCCCCCGGAAGTGGACGATCGCCGACTCCTCGGAGCTCTACGGCGTCAGGAACTGGGGCAACAACTATTTTTCGATCAACGAGAACGGAAACGTCCAGGCTCACCCGGCCGGTCCCGAAGGCGGGAAGATCGACCTCAAGGAGCTGGTCGACGAGGTCAGCCGTCGCGGCATCGGTCTGCCGCTGCTCATCCGGTTCTCCGACGTCCTGAAGAGCCGCATCGTCGAGCTGAACGAGGCGTTCCGCCGCGCCATCGCCGAGTACGGCTTCAAGGCTTCTTTCAAGGGCGTCTATCCCATCAAGGTCAACCAGAACCGCTACGTGGTCGAGGAGATCGCGCAGTTCGGGCGGCCCTACCACTACGGGCTGGAGGCGGGCTCGAAGCCGGAGCTGCTGGCCGTGATGGGCATGCTCGACGACGAAGAGGCGCTGATCATCTGCAACGGCTACAAGGACGAAGAGTACATCGAGACGGCGCTGACCTGCTCGAAGCTGGGCCGCACGGTGCTGATCGTCGTCGAGAAGTTCTCCGAGCTGCAGCTCATCGCCGACACCGCCAAGAAGCTGGGCGTGAAGCCGCGCATCGGCATCCGCGTCAAGCTGGCCTCGCGCGGTTCGGGCCGCTGGGAGGCCTCGGGCGGCGACCGGTCCAAGTTCGGACTGTCCACGCGCGAGGTGCTGGAGGCGATCAAGTTCCTGCGCG
>Ga0068853_100005324_pt1 | contig 10074 bp, 9 predicted proteins | sample KBSCornC32_FD_65655 | JGI IMG/M metagenome (GOLD analysis project Ga0068853, IMG submission 65655) | Corn rhizosphere microbial communities from Kellogg Biological Station, Michigan, USA - KBS Corn C3-2 | ecosystem: Host-associated > Plants > Roots > Rhizosphere > Soil ... | reverse complement strand
CCGATGTCATAAATCTGGCAGATGTTGGGATGGTTGAGCGCGGCAATCGCTCGCGCTTCGCGTTCAAAACGTTCGCTGAACTGTGCGGCCGAAACCTTGACTGCAACCAGGCGATTCAACCGTGTATCGCGAGCCCGATACACTTCGCCCATGCCGCCCGCACCAATTCTGGCTTCTACGCAGTATGGTCCGAGCTGCGTGCCGGGAGCGATCTGCGCCGCCGGGGTGACCAACTGGGAAGTCGCTGCCTGCTCCCAAGCGGGATGGTCGAGCACCCTTTCACCCGAGGTCCCTTGCGCCAGCAAAGCTTCAACGCCGCGTCTCACCTCGGGATCAGAATTAGCCAACAGTGCCTCACGCTCTTCGCCGGACTTCTCCAGCGCGGCGTGGTAAAGCTCCTCCATCTTCTGCCAGTGTTCAGGGTTCGTGTGAGCGCCCCCGCGACCAGGGTCAATCTTATCGCGAGATCACAAGCTCTGCTCACCGAGACGGACAAGCACCAGCACCAGGGTTAGCTCGTCAGTGCATCCCGCCCCAGAACTCTTTGAAGATGCGTTGGAACGGGTCCGCCAGGCTATCGCTTTGTTGTCGCCGGTTACGTGGTCATGCCGGAGAGCGTGCATTTGTTGGTAAACGAGCCCCGCGTGCGGTTCTATTCAGGGGCATTCAGGCGCTCAAGGTGTCGGTTGCGGTGCGATGCCCGGGAAAGACATCGAGACCACCCGCCAACCCTAGGCGTTAACGTCAACAAGCGGCGCCCCTGGGCACGACTCGGGCGAACCCGGCCAGTTCGAGCCCCTATATTTGCCCATAACGCGTCCAACGATCAACACGAGAGGCAAGAGGATTCGTTGAATGGGTGGAGGAGGAATTAAAAGCAATTGTGTGTCGCGATGACGCCAGAGCACATGCGCTAAATAGAATATCGGTGGCCTGCCATTCGAGGCATTCAGAACAGCGAACACCGCCTGGAGAAAGCGATCCAAGTCCACCGGAACTACGTGGCCGCTAAACTCCAGCAGATCGCCGCCCGCATTCCACCATCGATGAGGGCGGCCTGCGGGCAGCACTACGGTTCCCCCGGCAGGTACAACGAACTTGTCCTTCCCGATTTGAGCACCGAGCGTACCTGCTTTCACGATGCCTTCCTCGTTTTCACGGAAATGCACGTGCAGAGGTGGGCCGCTCGTTCCTGGCGGCAAGGTGCCATCGAGGGTTAGAACAATTTGTCCCTGCGCGTCGCGCATGCGGCGCATCACTAATACCTCGCCAGTATGGCGGTTCTCCAACCTCAGAAAGTTGTCCACGACTGATCCTTAATCACGAATCGTACCAATTAGCCTGCCAACTGGCATATATGATTTGGCGGTTGGCCCGGTCCTGAAGATCGTTTTCAACTACGCCGAGGGTGCCCGCCGGTCCCTCAACTGGATAGCACCTCGACATCGGGGCCACCCGCCAATGTGGAGCTCCGTCAGCAGTCCGATAATTGAGCGCAGAGCGTTCGCCTGCACTCGGGTGAAGGTTCGTCACGAGTGCCGCTAATCACCGGGCGGAACCCGTCGTACGTGCTTTCCTTAAATCGACTGGGAGATTTCGGATGGTTTGGTTGCTAGTAGCCGGATTGATTGCTTGCCTGCTCTGGACGATGCAGGACCGGGTGAAGGCATACAAGGCAGGAGCACAACGGGCGCAAGAGCGTGATCAGTTCGCGGCAAAGATGCGCAAGTTCCACGATGGGTTGGAGGTGGCATACAAGGATATAGAAACCGCAAAAGCCGTGCTAATAATCGTGCGATCTTCTTGGCGGCTGGAGGAACCCGTCTTGCCCGTGTGCGGCATAATCGCTGGTATTGCGGACGATGGTCTGAGGGCCGCTGTCGAATCCGTAGTCGAATTGCTAAAGACGGATGTGGGACCGTCGAGTTATACGTAGTTGGGAATTGCAGAAAATCCACAGTTATTGCCATTGTTGTCCATTGCCCGAAGAGGCATGGGCTTTGTAGTTTCCTCAAAAAGTTTCGAGTTGTGGAGTTACTCGCCATGTTGAAGGCTTACATGGATCGCGGACAGAAGTCTGACAAGGATGATGAAATCCTTACCGTTGCATCGGTTATTTATGATCCCGATCCATATAAGCGTTTCTGCCAAGTGTGGAACAAGATGCTTAAGCCTTGGGGTGCCTCGGCATTCCATGCCACCGACTTCTATCCCGGTGGGGGCGAGTTCAAACGGGACACTCCAGAGCGCCAAAAACTCTACGACCGAGACTCAAAGCGTATCCCAATAATAGTCGGAAAGTTCGCAAGGCGAATAGCATTTGTATCCTTCAGGCCCGAGGAATTCAATCTGACGGCTCCTCCGCGCTGGAAAGAGTATTTTGGAAAAAGCATCCACTCGCAAGCAGTGCAGCTAGTGTTGATAGCCAATGGGTGGTGGCGCCATACGCGATGCAGACACAAGACCTTCGCATACTTCATGGAGTCTGGCGACGAAGAGGAAGGTCAAATTGTCAAGACGGTTGAGCGAATGCGACAAGATAAACAGAATGGAACCGGTGCTGTTATCGGCGTCAGCTTATTCACTCCGGTGGACAAAAAGACAGTCTCCGCGAGAGGCCTTGAGGCCGCCGATTTTGTAGCTTGGCAATGGAACAAGCACTACATGGACAAAATCAGAACGGGCAAGCAGCAACCGCGCAAGGATTTTGAGGCGTTCGCCAATGCCCATCGAAAAGTGGACCACATCTTTGCGACTGGCGAAAAACTCAAGTTTTTCTTTTCCTTGGTGCCAACCGCTGTGCTCAAGGACGAAAACGATACCAAAATTGACGCAGAAAGCAAAGAAGACTCCTGTTGCCGCGATTCTTCCGACCCGCAGGGTGCATAAAACGCTCCATGCTCGTTTGTGCTTCCAGACTCTTTCCTGCAGCATACTTTCAGAACCAGTGGCACGATTCTCTGAACCAGCAGTCCAGCGACGCCATCCAGAAAAACGAAGCAAAAACGGGCAGCCATGATCGGCTGCCCGTAATGATTTGTCGGTACTCGGGAGGGTTACTGTGGGGCCTGCACGACAATCCGCGTGGCCGTGATGGTGAACGTCCCACTGATGCTGGGAATGGGATTGCCGTCCAGATCGTAGTAGGTGAAGTCGCCTGCTCCGGTGTAAGAGTTCCCACTCTTACTAAGCGTGGTAGTCTGCCGCACCTTCAGTGTTCCCGTCGGATTGCCGCTGCTGAAACCATCGAACGTGAGATTGAGGTAGGTGAGGTTGAAGGTCCTCGCTCCGGTCATTTGCCACGCGCCGTGACCCGCGCTTGCCACCGCAAGAGGATTGAAGGAAAGCTGGTCGGCTTCCGTGTAGCCTCCGCCGGCGGAGTAGGTTTCAATCCCCTGGAAGGTAAATCCCGGAATGGTCACGGTGTAGAGCCACGATCCTTGCGGTCGCACGGACTGCTGCGTGCTTCCGCTCAACTGGGTGGTGGTTTGGGCTGTTGCCGCCGTGGGAGCTCCCAGGATGAGAGCCGCCATAACGGTCAAAGCTGCTACAGAAAGTTTCAGGAACTGGCAAGATTTCGTGTTCATCGATTGGGCTTTCATGAGAGACCTCCTCGTGGTCTGGGTTGAAGTCTGGGTTAATGTCTGGGTTCGAGAACTGGGACCATTTGCCCAACCTTCCCGACTGAAACGAATGCTGTTCGTGGTCTTCGTGGAGCGTGTTCATCCTGGTAAGCGAGAAAGATCGCTGAGAACTACAACAACGTCGAATAATTCTTTGCTTTCTTCACGAAGTCGTAAGATCGAGGCATTGGCGGGATCCATGGGCGAAGAGACGACAAGCGTCACCCATCTTCTGAAAGCCTGGAGCGACGGCGATCAGGAAGCCCTGGGAGACCTCACTTCGAAGGTCTACTTTGAGCTACGGCGGATGGCAGCAAAATATATGCGCAAGGAGCGGCCGGGCGACAGTCTGCAGGCGACTGCGCTCGTCCACGAAGTCTTTCTGCGGCTGGTTGAAGTAGACAACGTCAGCTGGCAGGATCGCGCGCATTTCTTCGCCGTGTCGGCAAACATGATGAGGCGGATCCTGGTGGATCGAGCCCGCGCAAAGAACATGACCAAACGGGGCAGCGGTGCGGTCCATGTGAACTTCGACGACGCCCCGGAGATTGCATCAGGCTCGAGAAACCGGGAGATGGTAGCCATCGACGACGCGTTGAATGAGCTCGATAAAATTGACCCACGCAAAGCAAAAGTCGTAGAGCTCCGATTCTTCGGCGGCTTGAGCGTCGAGGAAACGGCGGAAGTGTTGAAGATTTCTCCCCAAAGCGTCATGCGCGACTGGAAGATGGCAAGAGCCTGGCTACTCACGGAACTCGCTCGCTGAGCCCACGCCTCTATTCCAGGCCAGCAACTGGCACCGCCGCTGCATGCCAGGCCAGACGCAGCCAGTGAGCGGGCTTAGAGAATCAGAGCTAAGTAGATCCTGAAAGACGCCCCAGTGCTCACTGATTTCCGGTGGGTCACTTTCCAAAAGTCTGTATGGTCGCCATCTCGGCCAGGAGCCGTCGCGTCTGTTGTGGCGGATGAACGTCGAAAATCTCGTGGTCACATGTACGCTTAGCCCTTCATCGTCGAACTGAGGCCGGTGATGATCGCAGATACATGAGCTGAAGAAAGAAAGAAGGCTATATCACGAGGGTGAGAATACCCGTGGCCACTAGCGCGGCTGCCCAGACCAAGTCGAAGTTGAACCACGCCTTCCGGAGAAGGGCGAGGCCGAGCTTTCGATAGACCACCCAGGCGAGCAGTCCTGTGACCGCAAGATAGGCAAACGTATGGACACCGGTGGCGAGCATAGCGGTCAGGGGACTGGCGGCAGAAGATAGGTGATTGTGACCCGTCATTTGGCCGTGTGCTTCGACAGTGCTGCTACCCAGCAGCACCGGCACCACCATCAAACCGGCGCCGTGCGCAGAGGCCATCAAAAATGACCAAACAGTCAGATCTCGGAAACCCACCTGCATCCGGACCCACCGCGGGTGCTGATGTCGCACCAAGCAATAGATTCCTAGGCTGATCAGGACCGCGGCGACGAAGTAGCGTATGACTGCAAGCGGCACAGTCATGCCGAGAAACGCGGCAATCAACACCACGCCGCAGATGGCCAGGCCGTGGCCGATCCCAATGGGAACGAGCGATCTCGCCACTGCGCTCCCCTTTTGCTCCTGCATCCCCAAAGCCACCGCGAAGAGCCACCCCATCCCAGGGTTGAGTCCGTGATAGGCGCCGAGGAGCAGCATCAGCCAGAACACCGTCGAAGTCAGCCCGGCATGTGTCATTGCGCGTCCGAGTAACAATAGGAGTCTGACGAAGCGTCGCCCCCTTCCAGACGAAGCTGATGCGCTCGCACCCCGTCGAATTCGACGAAGAACTTTTCATCGAGTTTCATCCCGCCCTGTGGGTTGGTATCGATCTTCACCATCCAACTCTTTACACCATCGGGATAGAACTGCTCGTCCCACGGGGAGTAGAGCGAGTTGGTGAAATAGACGCGCTTGCCGTCGCGGCTGATTTCAACCATCTGCGGACCGCCATTCAGCGCTTGCTTTGCCTTCTTCGGGTGAGCCGCCCGACGTACGATGCCGCCAAGGTGGATAGAACCGGTCTTCTTCGGGCTGGCGGGGTCGGACACGTCGTACTGGATGAACTCACCTGTCCCCCAGCACGAAACATAGAGGAAGCGGTCGTCGAGTGAGAGGTTGATGTCGGATACCAATGGCGGCACCGCCTTGAAGCCCTTTAGCAGGGGCGGCAGGTTTTCCGGATCGGCCGGCTCGGCGGGAATTTCGATCACCTTGCGAACTGCCCATTTGCCGTTCTTACCGCCGTCCTCGCGATACCACATCCAGATGGAGGACGAAAGGTCTTTCAGGGAGATGACCACGCCGACGAATCCGAAAGTCTTTTGGGGGTCGTGTGAGGGCCGAAGCTCGAGCACCATCTGTTGCTCCGCACCCAGGTCAATTTCCTGCAGATGGCGGCCCTTATCCAGGTCCCAGATGTGGAGCTTGTGGCCATACTTTCCGCCCAGCAACAACTCCGGGACCAGGCCGTTCTTCACCATATTCGGCGTGCCCCATTCCGATGTAATCATGGTGTCGTGTCCGAGGTGCCACCAGAAGTCGTAGGCCAGATTCTGTGGGCCGTGTTCCTTCTCCCAAGGTCCCTTCAGCTCAAACGTGCTGGCATCCATCAGGAAGATGCCTCCGGGGCCGTCGCCGCTGGCCGAACCGAGCGCGCTGCCATAGATGCCGTCGGGGCCGCAATGAATGGTGTGTGGCGATGTGTAGCCCGTCTTTTTAATGAACTCCTCAGGCTCAATCACTTTCACGATCTTGGGTTGATTGGGGTCCGCCTTCGTGTCCAGGATGTGAATCCGGGACGACCCGATGCCCGGCACAACCAGGTAACGACGCTCCATGTGCGGGTGAGGGGCCTGGGGGCAGAGGCACGCGCTGCACGCGTTCCAGCCAAAGTGATGCAACTCATTATCGCCATTGGGGAAGTCCACCTGGCCGACGAACTGACCATACGCGGAGGAACTCGGGTCGACGTTGATGACGCCCATGGCGTCCCGCTTGCCACTTTTGCCGACGTTGAGCATGGCTACGTAAGCGATGCGTTCCGGCGCCGCGTGCATCGCCAGGCCTGGTGAGGGGTAAAAGGTTAGATCCGGCATCAAGGTCATATCCATTTTCTCCTTCGACAAAGAGTCAGGACGAGGGATCTGCCAGAGGGTGTTTCACTCAGTGTCGATCAGACCCGACCCCCAAAAAGTATTACGGGAAGACTCCAGAGCGCGTGGGGAAACGCTAGGACACCGCCTGCCAAGAGTCGCAAGGAATCAAAATACACGCGCGGGTTCTTAGTCGCTGGAAGCATAACTCCTTCGTGTGTCTGCGGGCTACTGCCTTCTGCAATTTTTGTCCAGGTTACCGTTCAGCGCCACTGAGGCGCTTCAGGTCGATTGGTTGGCAACTCCGTCGAAACTCAGCGACTCAGGACGAGTTTCATCCCTATGGGTGGGCCGAAGGCCCATGCGTAATTCGGAATTTCCTGGTCAACGAGGCTGGCACGCCCGGCTATGCATTTGGCGACGACAGGCCAACGCGCACATTGAACTCAGGTTAGCAAGCGAGCTGCGGATTAGTACTGTTAAACGCGCCAGTGCTTACTGATTTCCGGTGGGTCACTTTCCACATGTCTGTATAGTCGCCATCTCGGACAAGTGACTTTCTGGCCCAACTGTTGAGAACCGGTCTTTTGAAATCTGTCGGCATTCAGAGGTGATTTCCTGCTGCTGCCGACGCCGCCGCAAAGTACCGTTAGCCGTCGATCAAATATTGTGGCAACATTAGGATCGCGTCTAAGCAAGGACGGCTTTGCATACGCGGGTGAAATCGGTCGAGTTGGTAGGCGGGAACAATACGGGAACAACCTGGGGAGGAAACCATCCCAAAGGATCCCAAACGATCCTAAATCGGCGCTGCTCTAAACGTCTTTCGTATCAATCGCGTCCGCAGATTCTAAGCCACTTAGGTCCATTGGTAGGGGCCCTGAAAAGGCCGGCGTCGGCGGTTCAATCCCGTCCCTGGCCACCATTTAGAATCAATAACTTAGCGCGAGTTTGATTGCCTATTCTCCGAGATCATTTTCCGCCCAATCTTCTAAATGCCTGAAAACATTAGATTCACAATGTTCCCGTATTGTTCCCGCCGACGCTTCTTCAAATTGGAAGCCTTGTTTTCGTTTGTCCTCTCGCGCACAGTTCGATGCTCGGCTGCATAGCCGCTCGCATGATCCTGACAGATGAATGCGATTCCTTCGTTTTTGTAGAGTATGAAGGAGTTTCCGATAACTACGATGTCAATTGTCCGACCAGACGGTTTTTCTTCCACTTGCCAAGAACACTGGATCGAGTTGAATGACTCAATGAGATTCGAAGCGGCAAATGATGGCACTGGCCAACTCTACGTTACTGATCCAATGGATGTGCGTGGGCGAGAATTATTAGGTTTCCGCCCACTTCACCGCACACACGGAAAGCCTCTAAAAGCGTCGCTGTTTCGGGCAATTTCGGATGGGGTTTTCCGCTCACTCCGTCGCAGCTTGTATGAGGGCCAGTTACCCTGAATCCGAGTGCTTCAGCCCAGCTCACGCAGTAAGAGCAGAACAAAACTGGTTAGCAATTGAATGGATACAAAACGAGGGTGATAGAGCTTATCCGTAAGGAAGACCCGGTGAATTGGGACAGCTCTGGGACCAGCCATGGTGAAGTCCTCATTTACGACAGCCACTCTCCACCGCTTCCCGTTTCGGAATGTGTGTACGCTTAAACTATTCCTCGGAGCTCCTCGCGAGGATAATCGATCTCTACATATTCGGACCAAACATCGTCCGAATACTGGTAAACATACTCTTTGCACGGCCCATTCTTGCCACTTATGTGACTAGTAGGAGTAAATATTCGCTCAAGCCTTCTCCATATGCGGCTCTCAGGAAGAGAACCGATACAGCTTCATCGCGGAGACGACTGGAGCGAATTGCCAAGCGTCCTGGCTATGAAACTCAAAGGTAGGTAGGTGGCGAAGTAGACGCACGGGATGCCCTTTCCGCACTCCCACCGTGGGGCCACAGGTAGGTGTCGCCTAACGTCATCTACCTACCTACTGCGCAGAAGAGTATCCGTACTATCATTTTCAGTCTGTGCAAATTGATACACCTGAACTAAATTGCAAAGCCACCGGAGGCGGGAATTAGCCGCCCCAACGAATAACCACAATATTCGCAGTTAGATATCGTTCTTCAATAGCCACTATGTCAACGCGTGTCATCCGCCGATGATGGGCTGCGTTTCTTTAAACGACGAGGCGGAGCAGTACCTTTGCGCCGTCGCTCTCTCTGCGAGCGGGTTTTCGCGGCAAGAGAGAAGGTTTTGGTTGTAACTATTAGCGGCTGAAATATGCCACAGGCTATGGCTGTTGGTTAACGAAACACAACCTGTGGGGCCAATGCGAATCCCTTTGGAGGGCGGCTGGACTAAGGTATGAATAATTTGTATGCGATCTAGTCTGATTGAATGGTAGCCGGTTGGCTCTGACCGCGGGTGGGAATTCGTGCGGGCTCGGTTACGAATGGGGCCATATGGGGTCGACTGCATCTTTGCGGAATCCGTCGAGCTCGTATCTCCCTTCTCCGCCGTATCGGCAATCCCTCCGCTTCTCGTGTCATTTCGCGCAATGCGTTCTGTGTTCCTAGCTTTCCATTTCATCTCCACGCCGCCCGAACCTTCAGATGCTCGTTTCCAGGATGGCGCCCATTACCGTAAATGCATCTGGGCTATTTAAGACAACGGTCGAGTGGAGTCCTGCACCATCCAATGTTACTTGTGCTCGGGAACGCACACGCGATGTGACCTGAAAGGTATGTATATCTTTGTATCGAAGATTTCCAAAACTGAATTCCGGGCTTGGAACCCCATCGACGATGTCTTGCGTCTCTACCAGATCAAAACGAACCTTGATATTTCAACCATGGCAGTCTGATATTGTGCCTGTCTCATTCACGAGAACTCTTTTCGTCATCATCTCACTGCACATGGCATCTTCCACTGGACACTCCGATGTATCTAACGTTTGGCTCCGTCAGGGAACGAACTCAGAAATTCCTTGCATCGCGCCCAGATCAGAGATTTGATGAGTGACGGTTACGGCTAGAGCCGAACTTTCGGGAACCCCGACAACCAAGAGCACGACCATCGGATCGAAACGTAATCCGCTGCTGAGCGGTACCGAAACGACGGGCATTTGAATCAGCATAATGTGCGTAGAGATTCGCTCGTCCTGTCTTTGTCGTGCTTTCCGGCGAGATAGAAGGTTGGTGGTCAGAACCGAAGTTGCGAAGCCGCTCTGCCTTTCTCCAGCGGTGGTCAAAGAATGCCGCTAAGGCAAAAATGACGACGAGGACAAGAGCAAAGGCCACAACTATTTTTCCGTAATTCGTCAAATCG
>Ga0068853_100005323_pt1 | contig 10074 bp, 10 predicted proteins | sample KBSCornC32_FD_65655 | JGI IMG/M metagenome (GOLD analysis project Ga0068853, IMG submission 65655) | Corn rhizosphere microbial communities from Kellogg Biological Station, Michigan, USA - KBS Corn C3-2 | ecosystem: Host-associated > Plants > Roots > Rhizosphere > Soil ... | reverse complement strand
AGCTGGAGATTGAGCTGATCACGCCGGTGGCCATGGAAAAGGGCCTGCGGTTTGCGATTCGCGAAGGCGGACGCACGGTGGGCGCGGGTACGATTTCGGAAATCATCAAGTAAGGGACAGGGTTCAGGGGTCAGAGAAGATCGACCCGCCTGACTGAAGGGATTTGAAATGCGGGATATTGTCACATTGCAGTGTTCGGAGTGCAAAGAGCGGAATTACTCAACGACGAAGAACAAGAAGACGACCACGGGCCGTCTCGAGTTCAAGAAGTTCTGTAAGCGCTGCCGCAAGCACCAGCCGCACAAGGAAACGAAGTAGAAGAAAGGGACTGAGGGACATAGGGACTAGGGACTGAGCTTGGCGATTCAAATGGTTTTTGGCTGGAAGAGCTTAGTCCCTAGTCCCTGGTCCCTAGTCCCTGAAACAGGGGCGTAAGCTCAACGGTTAAACTGTCGGTCTCCAAAACCGAACTTGGGGGTTCGAATCCCTCCGCCCCTGCCAGATTGAGAAGGTAGAGAACAGAGAGCAGAGAACAGAGATCATAAGGCGAGGCTGAGCGAAAAAGCCGGGCACTGATCTCTGATCTCTAGCAACTGATCTCTGAGGAATTGAAGTATGGCAACAGAGTCAGCGATCAAAAAAGGCGACGACAGCTCGATAAAGCGTCAGCAGCCGGGAGCGCTAGCGAATATGTCAGAAGGTGCGCTTGGTGTCTGGGGTAATTTCAATCGCTTTTTGAGCGATGTGCGCGCGGAGATGAAGAAGGTCGTCACGCCCACGCGGAAGGAAGTGCAGGCCACCACGTCTGTCGTCATCGTCACCGTGTTTATCTTCGGGTTCTTCTTCTGGGTGACGGACAGCGTCTTCAGCAGGGCACTTGCGGCGATACTTCACAAGCTGGGCGCACAGTAAGAATGCAGGATCGAATCGAGACAGCCATGGCAGAAGAAATAGAACAGCCCGCCGAACAACCGGCACCCGAACGCAACCCGCTTTTCAAGTGGTATATTCTCCACGCCTACTCGGGATTTGAGCGCAAGGTGCGCGAGTCGATCGAGAGCCGCGTGCAGGCCTTCGGTCTGAAAGACAAGGTGGGTCGCGTGATGATCCCCACCGAGCCGGTCACCGAGATCATCAACGGGAAAAAGCGTACTGTTGAGCGGGTGTTTCTCCCTGGATATGTGCTGGTCGAGATGGATCTCGACAACAATCTCTGGCATGTCCTGAAGGACACGCCGAAGGTGACGGGCTTTCTGGGAACCGGCGATAAGCCGGTGGCGCTCAGCGAGGAAGAAGTGAGTTCGATCCTCTTCCGCAGCGAGACGGCAAAGGAAAAGCCGCGGCTTAAAATCAAGTTTGAGAAGAACGAGTCCGTCAGAATCACCGACGGGCCCTTTGCCAACTTCAATGGCGTGGTGGATGAGATCAATGAAGATCGCGAGACCCTGAAAGTCATGGTCACAATCTTCGGCCGCTCAACGCCGGTGGAACTCGAATTCGGCAAAGTGGAAAAGATTGAGTAGCTGTCAGCTTTCAGCCATTAGCTCTCAGCTTCTAACCGGAGTTCCCTCCTGGCAGGCTCCGGTTGCGAGCGAACGCTGAACTAGCAGCACCAAAATTTGAACGAAGAACAAGACCGGCCGAAGCTGATAGCTAGGAGCTGAAAGCCGGTTCCGAAGGAACCCGAGACATGGCACCTCCGAAAAAAGTAAGCGCGATGGTCAAGCTGCAGATCGAAGCCGGCAAGGCGACGCCTGCACCGCCGGTAGGTCCGGCGCTCGGCCAGGCGCAGGTCAACATCATGGAGTTCTGCAAGCAGTTCAACGCGCGCACGCAGAACAAGGAGATGGCCGGACTGATTATTCCGGTTGTCATTACGGTCTATGGTGACCGTTCTTTCACCTTCATCACCAAGACTCCTCCGGCATCGATTCTGTTGAAGAAGGCCGCGGGCCTGCAGAAGGGCTCGGGCACTCCCAACAAGGACAAGGTCGGCAAGGTGACCGAAAAGCAGGTTCGCGAGATCGCCACGCAGAAGATGCCCGATCTGAATGCCGCCTCGATCGAGACGGCGATCAAGAGCATCAAGGGCACTGCCCGGTCCATGGGAATCGAAGTCGTAGGGTAAAGTTGCGCCTTGCGCAGAGCAGTCCGGACTGGCGTACGCAGTAGATGAAGGCCCTCCCCGAGCAGGAGGGCCTTCGTGTGTGATGCGTATCCCAGGTCTCCAAAACCGGGTGATCTGAGGCACCCGGCCTCCGTATATACAAACGAGAAGCCCTCCGTCATGCGGAGGGCTTTCTTGGCTCGGGGTATCCGGCCGGTATCGATTGCCTCGGCTACTTCGGAGGCTGCGGTGTGAAGATCTCCCGCCGGGCCGGCTCGGGTTTCGGTTTGGGCTTCGGTGCTTTCTTGGCTTCTTTGCGACCTTTGTCTTTGCTTCCCATGTGTGACAGTGTGCCATAGTTTGGGTTCCCCGGGAAGCCCGGGGAACTCAACAAGCTATCAGTGCCCGGTTTTCAGTTTCCAGTCGCTGGAGCGACCGCCTTCTTCTCTTCAGTCGCTGGTGCTGCCGCGGAACGCTGCAGGTGGTCGTGGTTGAGGATGGCGTTGAAGACCAGGGCGTAGTCGCCGATGGTTTCGCCACGATAGACGGGGTTGTTGCCGAAGAGCAGAACGCTGCCCGTGCCGAGATGCGCGTTGACGACGACGGCGTGCTCGGCGATGGATGTCGCCTTGTCGAGCAGCCCGTCAAGAAGAAGCGTCTTGCTGTCGTTGAAGCGGAGAATCACTTCGGGCCGCATCGGTTCGGGGATAACGGAGAAGTTGTTCCGCATCTGTTCTTCGTTGAGCTTCTTAGCTTCCCATGGCTGGGTTTTCTCCAGCGGCTCAGCCTCCACTGCTTTGCGCCCGAGCGGCTCGTCGTTCTCTTCAGCACTGCCGCGGCCGGTGGGACGCTGCGAGTAGGGATCCATCAACAGGCGGCCACCGCTTCGGCCGAGCGTGTTGCTGATATTGAAAGCCATGCCGCCGGCGCTAATCACGGGGAGGTTTCCAGAGTAGCCGAATGCGACTGGATTGTCCTTGGCGACGAAAGTGGTGTTGAGTACCGTTCCAACTACGCGTGCATCGGCCTTGGGCACGATGCTGACACCGGGAGCGAGGCCGGTTTCGATGGCGAACTGGGCGGTGTCTTCGGAAGTGACGAGAAGGCCGCCCTTCTCGACGAAGGCGCGCAGGTGTTCGAGGCCGCCGTAGCCGAGGCCGGGGCGGATGTCGTCGGTCGCGTCGTCGCCGATCTGAAGGTTGGGCGTGATGTCCGACTTCTTCCACGGCATGGGATTATTCCAGCGGGGCAGGCCGTTGATGATGTCCAGGGTCGATCCATGGCCCACCGGCGCGAAGATGATGACGTCGTACTTCGAGCGCAGGTCGTCTTCTTTGGCGGCGGTCTGAGTGCTGATGTAATCGAAGGGAATCCCGGCGGTGTCGAAGGCGTAGCGCCACCAGCCCTCGGTCTGCGTGGCGAGCCAGGTGTGCATCATGGCGATGCGCGGAGCTGTTGCCTCGTGTGTTGCGACGGTTGGCGCGGGGGAAAGCTTTGTTCCGTCGAGAGCGAGGCCACGGAGTGTGTCTCCAATCTTGTCGTCGGCTCCGGAGATCAGCAGTGAACCGGCTGCGAAGTGCTTGCCGCCGGCGTCGAACGCTTTCTCGGCGACCTGAATCTTCGCTCCCTTCAGCTTGTACACGGCGGAGAGCAGCGAAATCTGGCCTGAGTTGTTGATAGCGATCACCGAGCCAGAGCCGTCGAGTTTGCCCGCGAGCGTGGCGGGATCTTCGATCGGCTTCATGCCGGCTTTCAGAATTGCGGGGTCGGTGACTCGGACGACCTTGAGATTGAAGAGGTGCGTGAACGACCAGCCGGTGTCGTCGTAGGGATGTTTCTGCGGATCATCGGGCGCCCAGTACTGGCGATCGAGGAGTGCATCGGCCACGCGGGAGTAGGGCTGGTCCATGCGGATGACGACGGAGCCGGCAGCGAAGGTCTCCTGCTTCGGCTTGTCGCCGCGCTTCTCACCGGCGATGGAGCAGATGGCGGCGTCGGACAGCTGCTGAATCTCGACGTGCTGGCGCTGGAGAACTTTGAGCAATTCGACTTCGCGATTGATAGCAGCCGCATCCGGCGCGATCACGTAAGCCGCCGGCCCTTCCAGCGTGGGCTTCTGGGCCGCGCGTTTGCTCTTCGCGTAATAGTTCTCGAGGAAGTGGTGGGTGTGTTGCGAAAAGTAGGAGATCGTTGATAGCAGCGCGGACTGCTCGTAATTGTTGTTGTCGCGTTGCGACCAGTTGACGATGGGCCACGGCGGATTTTGTCGATACCAGGTGCGAGAGTACTCCTCGGGATCGAGGATGCGCTTCTCGGTATCTGCGCCGCCGTTACCAAAGGTCTCATAGAGGCGGCTGATGCCGTTATGCATCGCGGCCAGGAACATCAGGTAGCCGGGGCTCCAGGTGTCGAAGTCGCCATGGGTGAACACGCCAGGCATGCCGAAGCTCTGCATTGCGGCGACGTTGTTCCAGCCGAGCTCGGCCCATTCGTCGGCAAGCAGCGGATCAACCCACGCGTTATAAGGACCGTCGCCGACGGTGTTGTCGTAGAGAAAGGGCACTGATTCGTGCAGATCGTGGAGCACCTGCGCATGCCAGTCAATGTAGGTGTTGAGCACGTTGCGGCTGAGCGCGAGCGTCATGCCCATGGCGTCGCGATTGTTGTCGTGCGCAACGTAGTGCCCCCAGTAGAGGAGGTGCGGGTACTTTTCTTTGGGATGAGCTTTGTGCCAGCGATAGATGTCCACCATGCGGTCGCGTCCATCGACTTCCACTACCGGCGTGATGAGCACGATCATGTGCGAGCGGATGAATTTAATGTAGGGCGAATCGTCAACGGCGAGCCGGTAGGCGAGCTCCATCAATGCCGTGGGAGCTCCGGTCTCAGGCGAGTGGATCGTTCCGGTGATGTAGTAGACCGGATACGACTGATCGATCAGGGTGCGGGCCTTGGCGTCGTCGAAGCTTATCGTGCGCGGATCGGCAAGCTGCGCCAGGCGCTGTTTGTTGGCGTCGGCGTTCTTCAGCAGGTCTGCATCCGCAACGGCGACGGCGATCTGCTCGCGGCCTTCTTCCGTGTGGCCAATGGTGTAGACCTTCACGCGGGGGCTGGCAGCGGCGAGCAGGCGGAAGTATTTGTACACGTCTTCGGCATAGGGAAGAATGTCTGGCGCGCCTGAGACGTCGCCGAGGACCTTCGAGGGAGTGGGAACGGTTTTCGATGCGGGCAGGTAGTCGACGAGAGGCGAAGTGAATGTCGTGTCGGTTGTGTACTTGTGAATGTGGTCGGTGTATTCCTGATCGATTGCCTGCTGGGGGTCGCGGGCGAAGTTCGTGTTCAACGATTGAGAGTGGAGTGAAGTTGCGGCACCGACGAAAGAAAGGGAACAGAGAAACAGGGCCAGGCGAGTTGGTCGCATAATGTCCTTCATGTGAAGTTCTGTCGGCACTCAGGAATGGGTCGCCTTGATCGTGCGATCGCCACGGCATCGAAGCGGCAACCAGGAAACGTCCTTGCATGGGGGATGGAAGCGCAGAGCCGGTTCAGAAGTGCTGACTTGGAGCAACTATACGGCATCTACTCTGGCTTCAGGAAATGGTAGAAAACATCGCCTCCACCGGAATGATTGTGATCGGGCCAGAGTGGAACTATTCACATTTCAGCCACACCGAAAATCCGAATTTTCAAGACGCCTGTGTACAAAGGTTCTCGCATCCCAACGAGGGCGATGTGAAGTATCGCCAAGGAGAGTTTTGTATATGGCAGATTATCGAGTGAATCGGGGTGAATCTCAGGAGGACCAGTTTACTGCAGCTATAGAGAACACCACGTCAAAAGTACCATCGAGTGCGTTTCTCGCGCTGGCCCTCGCGTCGATGGCGGTCTCAGCTACATACCAAGCCCTGAGCAGGAAGCATGAATCGCTCTTTATCGGGCAATGGGCGGCGCCGTTCTTGCTGCTTGGGATTTACAACAAGATGGTGAAGCAGCATGGGTCAGACGGAAGAAATTCAGAGCGAAACCAGGGAACGCAAAGCAACAGTGAGGAATTTTCGAGCTATCGCTCGCCGGAGCGTTCGTTCAGTCAGACAGCTGGAATTTGAATTTACGGCGCCTTGGTGAAAGAGAAAGGGCAGGTGATCTTCTCGGATCACCTGCCCTTTTTATTTGAATCAGTGCTGCTTGGGATTTACTCGCCTCGAGCGCTGACCGGGCCGGTGACGAGTACCTGCTGAGGAGCAGCCACCTTCGCCGACGGCACGTGCAGATCGAGCTTCAGAGACTTAATCTCCGGCTTGCCGTTGGAGGGTGCGGTGAAGCTGACCTCGTACTGATTATTCAGCCGGCGACGTAGATCCTGGAAGAAGGGCTGCATCGAGACTGGGTTGCCGAGCCCCTGCCAGTAACTGTTGCCACCCGTAGCCTGCGTGACCAGCAGGAGCAGATTTTGTCCGGCGTTGGTTTCATAATTCGTGTTGTTGATGCGGCCGGTGTTTTTCCAGTAGATGGAGTAAACGACGAGTCCGGCTCGAACCGAGTCATTGATCGCGGTTTGCACGTAGGGGTCATCGGGGTCGAAGCGGCGCTCGTAGTTGTCCACGCCATCGGTGATCATGACAACTTCGCGGCGCGCCGTGCGATCGTGCGAAGGCCAGTTTTTCGCCAGGTCAGACAGGCAGAAGTACGGGCTGGCATTCTCGCCCGGTATGCCGCTGCTCAGATGCAAACCCTTCAGAACGTCAGCTGCATTAGACGAGAGCTGCGATGAGAAGACCGCGCGACCTTGCTGCATGTAGGCAATCGCCATCTTCGTGTTCGGAGGCATCTCCTTCACAAAGGTCTGGATGTCGTTGAACTGCGTGCCAAGGCTGGAGCGGGCTCCCGCATCGAGCAACAGAACCAGTTCGACAGGGCTGTTGCTTTCCTGCAGTTGGTTGAAGCTGGTGACGGCCGATTCCTTGCCATTGACCTTGAGCTTCAGGTTTTGCGCGGAGATCTGGCCGGCGCTGGCGTTCTTGGCGGAGGGGAGCACGGTAACGATCGCTCGTCCCTGTCCCTGCTGCGCATTCTTCTGCGCAAACGCAGGGGAAGCCGCCATCAATGTTCCGGCGGTGAGTGCGATTGCTGCTAATCCTAATCTCATTTAAGTGATCCTCAATTTGGCGCCCCGGTCATCACTGTCTTCGGGGCCAATTCCAATCCTTCTCTTATTGGTTAGATGCCAAACGGTCGATTTTGTTTCGGTGATGCGGCTAACGCGCACGCAAGAGGCAGCTTGCGGTTCGGACCAGTGGGCGGACCTCCTCTGCGCCTCTGCGCTGGTTTTCATCAGATTTTGACTGGATTTTGATGAGCCGTGTGTAAAGAAGCTTCGATGATGGCGACGCAGCATTTCCCCAAAAGACACACAGGCAAGCACACCAAAAGGAGAGCTTCGTGAAACAGACAATCATGCGTCTGGCCGCACCGGTCTGCGCCGCAATCATCATCTCCGCCACTCAAGTTCATGCGCAGCAATTTCCGCTTCTCGCCGTGGGCACGTTGGACGAGTCGAGAGCAGGAGCCTTGGCCGACGTCTCGGGCCTGACATATACATTGGAGAACGGCGTACCAGCCAACAATCTTGGTGGCTTGGGCTCAGCGATAACGTACGCCGGCGGCAATGAATTCCTGGCGCTTCCCGATCGCGGGCCGAATGCGGTGCCGTTCAATTCTGCCGTTGACGACACGGTGGCCTACGTCAACCGATTTCACACGGTGCACCTGAACCTGACGCCGAATCACTCCGGCTCGGGACTGCCATTTGAGCTGAAACCACTACTGCAGCAGACGACGCTGTTGTGGAGCGCAACACCGCTGGTCTACGGCAGCGTGAACGGCTCCGGGGTGCCGCCCATCAATGGGCTGATGCGCTACTACTTCACCGGCCGTTCCGACGGCTTTGACGCATCGCAAAATTCCGGGGATCCAAACGACGCGCGTTTCGACACGGAAGGCATTCGCATTTCGAACGACGGAAAGAGCGTCTTCATCTCCGACGAATACGGTCCGTATATCTACCAGTTCGATCGCAGCACCGGTGTGCGGCTGAGGACATTTGCGCTACCTGCCGGGTTCTACGTGACGAACCTCTCGCCCGTCGGAAATACGGAGATCAGCGGCAACACGGTTGGCCGTACGGCTAACAAGGGCATGGAAGGGCTGGCGATCACGCCGGATGGGAAGACCCTGGTCGGCATCATGCAGAATTCGCTGATCCAGGATGCGGCTCAGAAAGGCGCAGCGGCGAAGATGCTTCGCATCGTGACCATCGATATCGCTTCCGGCCAGGTGACACACCAGTTCGCGTACGGCCTGACCACAGGCTCAGGAGTGAGCGAGATCCTGGCGCTTAACAATCACGAGTTCCTTGTTGATGAACGCGATGGCAAAGGGCGCGCGGATGGAAGCACGGCCAAGGTGAAGCAGCTTTTCAAAATCGACCTGGCCAATGCGACGGATGTGGGCGGCATGGACGGATTGACCGCCGCAGCGAATGAAGTCAAAAAGACCTTGTTCGTCGACCTGGTTACCTCGTTTGTGGCCTCGAAGCAGTTCAGCACCGCTGAGATTCCCGCGAAGATCGAGGGTATCTCCTTCGGACCCGATCTGACGGGCGGAGGAGAGACGATTCACACTCTCTGGGTGGCGAACGACAACGACTTTTCGGCGACGGTGCTCGACCCGGATGGCAACGCGATCGCTAACCCGAACCAGTTCTTTGTCTTCGGATTCAAGGATTCGGACCTTGGCGGATCGGAGTATGTGCCGCAATTCAAGGAGAACCGCGAGCTACCGGCGTTTCTGAGATAGAGAGCAGGCGGTCTGAGCGCCGGAGGGGCTAACCTCCCTTCGGCGCTGAATCCAAATGGGTGGATACGAATCTAAATAGAAGGCTTATTTACAGCGTTTGTTGCACTTCCGCTTCCAATCCGCTAAACTTTATCCATGTGCTCGGGGCCTAGCTCCGGGCCGTCAATTGCACCACGGCTTTTGGACCTGTTCGAGGCGATAAGCGCCAGGGTTTCAGGCGTATGGCCTCCAGGTTCCCCGAAATGGGGCTGGCAACTGCGGTGGGAGACGAGGATCTGATGGCAAAACAAAGCAAGAATATTGCGAAGGCGCGTGCGGCTGTCACCAAGCCGGCCTATCCGCTTGCAGAAGCGGTAACCCTGCTGCAGCAGGTGAAGTTCGCCAAGTTCGATGAGACGGTTGATCTGACCATGCGTCTGGGTGTGGACACCCGGCATGCCGATCAGATGGTGCGCGGGACCGTGGTTCTGCCGCACGGTCTGGGCAAGACCAAGACCGTTGCCGTGATCGCCACCGGTGATCGCCAGAAAGAAGCGCAGGATGCGGGCGCCGATTTCGTGGGCGGCGAAGAGATGGTGGAGAAGATCCAGAAAGAGAACTGGACCGATTTCGATGCCCTGATCGCGACCCCCGACATGATGAAGGTGGTCGGTCGCCTGGGCAAGGTGCTCGGACCTAAGGGCCTGATGCCCAATCCCAAGACCGGAACCGTGACGCAGGATGTAGCCGCCGCGGTGCAAGAGATTAAGGCCGGCAAGGTCGAGTTTCGTGCCGACAAGACCAGCCTGGTGCACGTGCCGGTGGGCAAGCTGAGCTTTGACTCGCAGAAGCTGATCGACAACGCGACGACCGTGATTACGTCGATCGTTCGTGCGAAGCCTTCGGCGGCCAAGGGCAAGTACATCAAGAGCATCACGATCAGCTCGACGATGGGGCCGGGAGTTCCGCTGGATCAGACAGTGGCTGACGCGGCAGGCAAGCACTAGACGGCAGGGATTAAAGATCAGAAGTCAGAGATCGGACCTGGCGCTGGCGGATTCTGGCAAAGAGATTTGAGATCGCGCCTGACTGGCGCATGAAAGCGAGGGCAGAGGAGGGAAGTTGATCGGGGT
>Ga0068853_100005321_pt1 | contig 10075 bp, 6 predicted proteins | sample KBSCornC32_FD_65655 | JGI IMG/M metagenome (GOLD analysis project Ga0068853, IMG submission 65655) | Corn rhizosphere microbial communities from Kellogg Biological Station, Michigan, USA - KBS Corn C3-2 | ecosystem: Host-associated > Plants > Roots > Rhizosphere > Soil ... | reverse complement strand
GCGGCGAAGGAACATCAGACACTCGTTGACCATTATCCGTTTGACCCAGGCGTAAAGGGCGGCATCTCCCTGGTAGCGGAAGTCCTTCAGGTTCCGGAAGAACTTGCAGAACCCGTCCAGCAGTATCTCTTCCGCGTCCTCGCGGTTCTTCACATACCGGCAGCAGACGGCCATCATGGGGTCGGCGAGGAGGTCAAAAAGACGCCTCTGCGCTGCCGCGTCGCCGTTCCGGGCCTCCTCGATCTGTTCGGATATATTCATCGGTGCTGGTTGGGTCCGTGTGTCGCCCGGCGGGTTCCGGGCGTCGTAGGTTAAATGCAGTTTACGAAGACCAGGTTGCCCGGAAAAATTAAAAATGCCGGGACCGTGGAAGCTTCGGTCATCCCGTCCACGAAAACCCCGACCCGCGGAAACCCCGATCCAGGACCTCCCCAGAAAAGCGCTGAACCAAAAAAGTTAGTGTTTTAATGCTAAAAAGATTAGTGTGTATAAAATAATTCTCCTACCTTTACTGAATCAATAAATTTGGGTGAATTAAAAACTACTTTATGTCAAATCAAACAGGTGCCAATGCCGAGAAGCTCAAGGCTTTAAAGCTGACGATGGATAAAATAGACAAGGACTTTGGGAAGGGGAGCGTGATGATGATGAATGAAAAGAGCCAGGATCCGATGGAGGTCATTTCCTCGGGTTCCATCGGACTCGACATGGCGCTTGGAGTTGGCGGTTTACCCAAAGGCAGGATCGTTGAGATCTACGGCCCCGAATCCTCCGGTAAGACGACTATCGCAACCCATATCATAGCGGAAGCGCAGAAGAAGGGCGGGATGTGTGCCATCATCGACGCAGAGCATGCTTTCGACAGCATATATGCGCAGAAACTGGGCGTCGACGTCGACAATCTGCTGATCTCTCAGCCCGACTATGGTGAGCAGGCCCTCGAGATCGCCGACCGGCTGATCCTCTCCGGAGCGCTGGACGTCGTAGTCATCGACTCCGTTGCCGCGCTCGTACCAAAGGGTGAACTGGAGGGCGAAATGGGTGATAGCAAAATGGGACTGCAGGCGCGTCTGATGTCACAGGCGCTGAGGAAGCTTACGGCTACTATCAGCAAGACCAACACCATCTGTATCTTCATCAACCAGCTGCGCGAAAAGATCGGCGTCATGTTCGGCAATCCCGAAACGACAACCGGTGGTAACGCACTAAAATTCTATGCTTCGGTTCGTCTGGACATCCGTCGTATGGCGCAGATCAAGGACGGTGAAGAAGCCGTAGGCAACAGAGTAAAAGTTAAAGTCGTAAAGAACAAAGTGGCTCCGCCTTTCCGCGCTGCCGAATTCGATATCGTGTTTGGCGAAGGCATATCCAAGATGGGTGAGATCGTCGACATGGGTGTCGAACTTGGGATCGTCAACAAGAGCGGCAGCTGGTTCAGCTATGGCACCGACAAGCTCGGACAAGGCCGTGATACCGTGAAACAGTTGCTTCACGATAATCCTGAACTGTCCGCCGAGATCGAAGGCAAGATCAGAGAAAAAGTCAAAGAGATGCAGAATAGCTAAAAAGTTAGTTTGTTTTTATTTTAATTGGGTTAGTAAGTATGCAGCCCCGATGTCTATCGGGGCTTTTTATTTTTATACAGAAGCGATGGGATTATTACAGAAGTGATCGGATGCGACGGAAGTGCTCGGATTATTACGGAAGTGATCGGATGTTATCGGCTGTTAACCGAATCGCGAAGAAGAAGTTTGACAATTTCGATACGTTCAGGAAGTTCTACTCATTCTATACGTACAACTACGCATCCCGCTGCTGGTGCGGGCTCCCGCTCATAACCTCCTGAAAATAAAAAAGGGGTCTGAATAGAAATTCAACCCCGTTTTAAAATCCAATATCCTATGAAAAACCAAGATAAAGGTAGAGGAATAAAATCAATTCTGCAATACCATTTTTCGGTAATTTCTTTTTTAAGGCTTTTTTAATTCTTCAACAACTGCTGGGAAATTGCTCTATTGCTTTCTTTATCAGTAACTCGGAGAACATACATACCGTGCTCCAGCGAAGACGCATTTATTACCTGGATACCGGGCTGCAACCGTTTGCTCAGGCGAACAGAACCGGCTGCATCGACGATCTGGATATCGATGCTGTGTTCGGTCCGGACAATAAACAATTTGTCTACGGGATTGGGGTAAAACCTGAAGTCCACGTCGCCGGAAAGGCTCAACTGGAGCGGCTTTGAGTAGAAAAGGCCGTTAGACTGACCGGTATATTTTATACGGTAGAAATTGGAACCGTTGGGGGGTGCTATATCGATGACCTCATATCGCCGTTGTTGCTGTGTCGAACGAAGTGCGACTATCGTTTCATAGTGTGAACCGTCCGGACTACGTTCGACAACAAAATAATCCCCTTCTATCGCACTATCGACATCCCACTGCAACCAGACCTTATTGGACTCTCTTACCGCTGCAGTAAAGCCGACGATCGCCGGTTGACCCGCCGCCTGCATACGCGGTTCCGTCGCGGAATCCGGCGCCTGCTGGGCCCGGGCAGAGCATGCCATGGCCACAGCCAATAGAAAGCAATAGGTTAGTCGTTTCATTGACCTGGGTTAGTAAGTATATCAGCGATACTGAGAGAATAATGGGACGTAGAGTCTAACAAATTCCATGCCTGAACGAAAAACGCTGCATCGCCGGGAAAATTTTTAAGAAGGTGTTATAATATTCTTAAAGCCCGGTATCTTACGGCATGCAAACACCGGTAAGGAAACTAACTACTTTCAAACGAATAGCGCTGGTTGCGCACGACAACAAAAAGGCCGAGCTTATTGAATGGGCGGTCTATAACAAACGGGCGCTGGCGCAGCATCGGCTGTATGGCACCGGAACGACCGGCAGTCTCATAGAACAGGCGCTGGGCCAGTCTGTCAGCAAATTCCTCAGCGGCCCGCTGGGCGGGGATCAGCAGATAGGCGCGAGCATCGCCGAAGCCAAACTCGACATCCTCATCTTCTTCTGGGACCCCATGGAAGCCCAGCCCCATGACCCCGACATAAAAGCTCTGCTGAGGGTTGCCGTTACCTGGAATATCCCTTTCGCCTGTGACAGGGCCACCGCCGACTTCATCCTTACCTCCCCGCTGATGCTGGAAGAATATGAGATCCTCGTGCCGGACTACACGCAATACACTACAAGGTTACAGCGCTAAATCGTTTAAACATGAGAAAACAACTTCTTACACCAGGCCTGCTTCTGGCCTGTTCCCTGACCTGGGCCCAACCCAAACCGCTAGCAGGCTTCGACGACGCCGCTTCCCGGACCCAGCAACAACTCGAATCCACCTACGATGGCTATCTGCAGGCCGCCAATATCGACAGCGGCATCCGCATCATGTCCGCCCGGCCCCACCACGTCGGCTCTCCCGGCGACAAGGCCGTCGTCGACTATATCTATAATAAGCTGAAAAGCTGGGGATACGATGTACAGACGGAAACCTTCTACGTCCTCTTCCCTACTCCAAAGGAAAGGCTGCTCGAGATGACGTCTCCTGCCGTTTGGAAAGCGGGGCTCGCCGAACCTCCCCTCAAAGAGGACGCCACATCCGGTCAGACCCGGGAGCAGCTGCCCACCTACAACTGCTGGTCGCCCGACGGGGACGTGACGGCACAGCTGGTGTATGTGAACTATGGCATACCCGAAGACTACGAGCGGCTGGAAAGGATAGGTATCTCCGTAAAAGGAAAGATCGTGATCGCCAGATACGGCCATTCCTGGCGGGGCATCAAGCCGAAAGTGGCCCAGGAACACGGCGCCATCGGATGCCTGATCTATTCCGATCCCCGCGATGACGGCTATTCCCAGGGTGATGTCTATCCGAAAGGCGCGTTCAAGAACGAATACGGCGTCCAACGGGGCTCCATCATGGACATGCCCATCTATCCCGGCGATCCGCTGACCCCGGGCATTGGCGCTACCAAAGACGCAAAACGGCTCGATCGTTCCGACGCCCCCACCCTTCTGAAGATACCCGTGCTGCCCATCAGCTATCACGACGCCGAGCCGCTGCTGCGCGCGCTGGATGGCCCCGTCGCTCCGGAAGATTGGAGGGGCGCGCTGCCCATAACCTATCATATAGGCCCCGGCCGGGCGCAGGTCCACCTGAAGCTGGCCTTCAACTGGGACACAAAACCGGTCACCGATGTCATCGCAAAGATGCCCGGTAGCGAATTCCCCGACGAATGGGTTATCCGGGGGAATCATCACGACGCCTGGGTTAACGGCGCCGCCGACCCGATCAGCGGTCAGTCCGCGCTGCTGGAAGAAGCCCGTGCCGTCAGCGAGCTGCGGAAGACCGGATGGAAACCCAAACGCACGATCGTCTACTGCGCCTGGGATGGCGAAGAACCCGGCCTGATCGGCTCTACCGAATGGGTGGAGCAGCACGCCGATGAGCTACAGAAAAAAGCCGTCGTCTATATCAACTCCGATGAGAACGGCCGCGGTTACCTGGAAGCAGGTGGGTCACACGCGCTTGAGCCGATGATGAACGAAGTCGCGCGCGACGTCACCGACCCGGAGACACATATCAGCATCCTCGACCGCCGGCATTCCCGCGAGCTGGTGAACGCCGCCGACAATGGCAGGCTGGGCAGGGCGCTGCTGCAGAAAAAAGGTTTTAGCCTTGGCGCGCTCGGCTCGGGGTCTGACTATTCCCCCTTTCTTCAGCACCTTGGCATCCCCTGTTTCAATCTCGGTTTTGGAGGGGAGTCCTCCGGCGGCGAATACCATTCCATTTACGACAGCTATGACGATTTCCGCCGTTTTAAGGACCCGAGCTTCCAGTATGGGGTCACTCTTGCCCGGACGGCTGGCCGCGTCACCCTCCGTATGGCGGACGCCGCGGTCCTCCCCTTCGACTTCCGCACCTTTTATCACACCGTCAACGGCTATACGAACGAGTTGATCGGTTTTGCCGACCAGATGAGAGAGACCACGGCGCTCACCAACGAGGTGCTGAAAGAGAACCACTATATCTATGCCACAGACCCGACCGTACAGCTGGCGCCCCCTGCGGCAAAGGCGGAGGTACCCTTTCTCAGCTGGTCGAGCCTGCAGAATGCGCTGACCCTGCTGGAGTCGGCGACGACCCGGTTGTCCGATAGCCTGTCCCACGCGCACCTGACCGGCAACAAGGCAGACCTTGTAAATCGGGCCCTTTACAGGGCGGAACAACAATTGCTGTCTGATAATGGTCTGCCCCGCCGTCCCTGGTACCGGCATACCATTTACGCCCCCGGCTACTATACCGGCTATGGGGTGAAGACTCTGCCGGGCATCCGGGAGGCCATCGAACAGCGCAACTGGAAAGAGGCGCAGGAGCAGATCGAGGTAGACGCGGCCGTATTGCGGAAGTTCGCCGGCTACCTCAGCTCGATAGCCTTTTAGAGACCTTGAAAAAGATATTACGATATACATTACGAATAGCAGGCGCCCTCGTGTGCCTGCTATTGCTTGTATGGGCAGTGCTCTCCGTCTATGTTCACTATAACAAGGGCCGTCTTCTGCAGATGGCGTCCGCAGAGATGAAGGAGCATTTCGGTGCGGACATCAGCATTGGACAGCTGGACATATCCCTGTTCCGTCATTTTCCGTCCGTTGCCTTTCAGCTGTCCGACGTCTCGCTCAGAGACAGCCTCTGGCCGCAGCACCACCACGATCTTTTGAAGGTCAGAACCGTTTATGCCGACTGCCCGCTGTTCCAAAGTTTGTTCTCGGGAAAGGTCCGGATAAGTAAGGTCTCTCTTGAACACGGCACTATCTACTTTTACAGGGACAGCACGGGCTATTCCAATACCTATGTATTCAAGGATCGCAAGCCTTCCACACGGGGCGGCGGCAAACCGGGGGACCCACCCAATATTTCCCTGACCGATATAAAATGGGTGCAGGACCTTGAGGACAAACACAAATTTTTCGATCTGGATATTCACCGGCTCAACTGTGATCTGGACAGGGAAGGCCGCGTGCTGCAGGTGGGTATCGGCGCGGACATCAGCGCCAATAGTTTTGCCTTCAATACACGCAAGGGAAGTTTTATCAAAGGCAAGCGGCTGTCCGGTCGATTCCGGGTGAGTTATAATACGGCGAGCAGGATCGTTCAGTTCGCCGGCGCCACGATAAATATCGACGGTCATCCCTTAAGTTTTACTGGTCGCTTCTTTCCGGCGGTCTCGCCCGATCCCTTTGTTCTCACGATCGAAGCACGCGATCTCCCCTGGCATGTTGCGTCCTCTTTTCTGACACCGGGCATCCAGCAAAAACTGGATGAATATGACATCGACAAGCCCGTGTCCGTATTGGTGCAGCTGGATGCGGGGAATGCCGACGACCCGCAGCCACAGATCACGGTGAAGCTAAACCTGGACAAGGGTAGCGTGCTCACTCCCGCAGGCCGGATTACGGAGGCTACCTTCCGTGCGAATTTTACCAATGAGTGGATCCGCGGGCACCAACGGGGGGACGACAACTCCGCGATCCGCCTGCTGGGTTTCTCCGGTCATCTTGGCAACCTGCCGCTGCGATCGGATACCATGACCATTACCAATCTCAGGTATCCCCGTCTTGCGAGCGATATCCACTCGCATTTTACGCTGGACCAGCTGAACGACCTGACGGGAAGCCAGGCGATGCGGTTCGTTGCCGGTCGCGGCGATCTCAATGTTTATTACAGGGGACCCATGTCGGAGAACGATACCGCCGGTACCGTGGTGAATGGCTGGCTGGATATCGACTCGGCGGCTGTGACCTATCTTCCATATCAGTGGGAGTTGACGGGTGGAAAGGGCCGGCTGCTATTCAAAGACCAGGATATGCTCGTCAACCAGTTGAGCATCCATGCCGGAAAAACAAATATCAGAGTAAGGGGGATAGCGAAAAATCTCGTCGCGCTTCTCGACCGGAATGCCGAGAACGTGAGCATGGACTGGAACCTGCAGATGGCGCATATGGACCTCGAGGATTTCAGCGTGCTGGCGGGCAGTACTGCGGCTGGTTCACGCCAGCGTGGCCCGGTCGCGGGAGCGGGAGCGGGGGCCTCGCGCGGAAGCCTCTTTGGAGCAACATTTACACGTATCGACAACGTATTAAAAGAGGGCGCCATTCACGTCGCTATCGAAGCCTCCGATATCAGCTACCGAAAATTCTCGGGCGCCCACGCAAAAGGGGACCTGTTGTTCGACAATCACGCCATCACGCTGAACCGGCTGATGATAGAGCAGGGCGCCGGCGTCCTGCAGCTGAAGGCGATACTGAAACGCAATCCGGGCGGGATCACCAATCCGCTGTCCCTCGAATCGCATATGTCCGGTGTCGACCTGCCGGGGCTGTTCAGCGACTTCAATAATTTCGGCCAGGTAGCGCTGACGGCAAAGAACCTGAAAGGCAGGCTGACGGCCGATGTGCGGCTTTCGGGAGCGCTGACGGCCAAGGCGAAGGTGGCGCCGAAAAGTCTGAAAGGGACGATCGATTTTAGCGTGAAGGACGGCGAACTGATCGACTTTGAGCCCATGGAGAAGATACACGAAAAGGTCCTGAAGAAGAGGGACATGTCGCAGATACGTTTTGCCGGGCTGAACTGCCAGCTCGACGTGGACTCCACGACGATCTCCTTTCACAGGATGGAGATACAGTCCACCGCTTTTACGCTGTTTGCCGAAGGGACCTATGATCTGAAGACCGGACCCGACATGAGTCTGCAGGTGCCCCTGAGCAATCTGACAAAGGACCGCAATCCGGACATCCCGCCGGACAGCAAGGGGAATGACAGCAAGGCCGGGATAAGTTTGCGGCTTCGCGCCCGCAACGATGATGACGGGAAACTGAAGATCAGCTGGGACCCTTTTAAGAAGGCGTTGAAGAAGGAGAAAGGGAGAAAGAAAAGTTAAGTAATTTTGCCATTATGCAATTTAAGCTCAACGCGCCTTATCCTCCCGCCGGCGATCAGCCAACGGCTATCGCACAACTGACGGAAGGCATTCTTCGGGGAGACCAGTATCATACCTTATTGGGGGTCACGGGTTCCGGTAAGACCTTTACCATGGCCAACGTGATCCAGAATGTACAAAGGCCAACACTCGTACTGACACATAACAAGACACTGGTGGCACAGCTCTACGGGGAGTTCAAGCAGTTCTTTCCCGAGAATGCCGTAGGCTATTTCGTGTCCTACTACGACTACTATCAGCCCGAGGCCTACATGCCCGTTTCAAACACCTATATAGAAAAAGACCTCTCCATCAACGAAGAGCTCGAGAAGCTGCGGCTGCAGGCTACTACACAGCTGCTCAGCGGAAGACGGGATATCATCGTGGTGGCCTCGGTCAGCTGTATCTATGGTATCGGTAACCCCGCCGAGTTCGAGAATGGCATTATCCGTATCAAACAGGGACAGGTGATCTCGCGCCAGGGTTTCCTGCATTCGCTGGTCAACTCGCTGTACAGAAGAAGTGAGATAGAGTTTGCCCGGGGCAATTTCCGGGTGAAGGGAGATACGGTAGAGATCAATCTTCCTTATGTGGACTATGGCTATCGGATCAGTTTTTTCGGGGATGAGATCGATTCCATCGAAAGCTTTGACCTGGCTACAGGTAAGAGGATCGGGCCCATGGACGACGCAGCCATCTTCCCGGCCAACCTGTACCTTGCGCCGAAGGATATCCTCCACCAGGTGATCTATGAGATACAGGATGAGCTGGCGGCACAGGTAGAGTATTTCAAGAGTGTCGGAAAATATATCGAAGCGCAGCGGCTCGCCGAACGCGTCAACTACGATGTGGAGATGATCCGTGAGCTGGGTTACTGTAACGGGGTGGAGAACTACTCCCGATTTTTCGATCGGCGTAATCCGGGTACAAGGCCTTTCTGTCTGCTCGACTATTTCCCAAAGGACTTTATACTGATGCTGGACGAAAGTCACCAGACGGTGCCGCAGATCAGCGGCATGTATGGCGGGGACCGCAGCCGCAAGCTGGTGCTGGTGGACTATGGCTTCCGTCTGCCGAGCGCGCTGGACAACCGGCCGCTGAACTTTCATGAGTTCGAGGCAATGACGGGTCAGACCGTTTTTGTCAGTGCCACCCCCGGCGACTATGAACTGGAGAAGAGCGAGGGTGTGGTTGTCGAGCAGGTAGTACGTCCCACGGGACTGCTGGACCCTCCCATCGAAATACGGCCAAGCGCCGGCCAGATCGACGACCTGCTGGATGAGATCGACAAGCGGGTGAAGAAGGGCGACCGCGTGCTGGTGACGACGCTGACCAAACGGATGGCGGAAGAGATGGACAAGTATCTGCACCGGATCGACATCAAATCAAAATATATCCACAGCGAGGTGGACACCCTCGAACGGGTGGAGATCCTGCGGCAGCTGCGACTCGGCGATATAGACGTGCTGGTCGGCGTCAACCTGCTGAGAGAGGGCCTCGACCTGCCCGAAGTGTCGCTCGTGGCCATCCTCGACGCCGACAAGGAAGGTTTCCTGCGCAATGAGAAGTCGCTGACGCAGACCGCCGGACGCGCCGCGCGAAATGTCGACGGCCTGGTCATCTTCTACGCCGACGTCATGACCGAAAGCATGCAGCGGACCATTGACGAGACGCAGCGCCGCCGCGAAAAACAGATGGCCCACAACCTCGAACACGGCATCATTCCCCGGACGGTGAAGAAGTCAAGGGACCAGGTCTTCGCCCAGACCTCGGTGCTCGATATCAAGGGATATAATCCCGGCGACGACTATGCTGTCGCCCCCGACGGCGAATTGGTAGCCGCGGCAGCCGAAGACCAGGAGGTCTATCAGACCATCCCCCAGGTGGAGAAGGCGATCACCCGAACGAAAAAGGAGATGGAGAAGGCCGCGCGTGACCTGGACTTTATGGAGGCCGCGAGGCTGAGGGATGAAATGTTTGGGTTACAGAAGAGGTTGAAGGAGATGAAGGGTTAATTACCTATTTTTACTTCCTATGGAAAATACGGACAAAAGACTATTCTTACTGGACGCGTTTGCGTTGATC
>Ga0068853_100005320_pt1 | contig 10076 bp, 6 predicted proteins | sample KBSCornC32_FD_65655 | JGI IMG/M metagenome (GOLD analysis project Ga0068853, IMG submission 65655) | Corn rhizosphere microbial communities from Kellogg Biological Station, Michigan, USA - KBS Corn C3-2 | ecosystem: Host-associated > Plants > Roots > Rhizosphere > Soil ... | reverse complement strand
TCCACCTGGCCACCACGCATGCCGATGCCGAAACATCGGTCGCCGCTTTGACGTCGGTCGCCATGAGTGGACATCCGGTTTACGGCAAGGTAGCCCAAACGTTTCTCGAATATATTGGTCCCAGCGATGTCGCCGGAGCGCAACAGGTCGCGGCACTGCTGCCCGACGCGAAAGATGCCTCCGCAGAACAGATTGTCATCAAGGTCTTGCGGACGCTGGGTCCCACGCCGGTCGTCCATGTGCGCAGTCTGATCGACGTGCTGGAGAGCAAGCACACGGGGCTCTACATCTGGGCCCTGCAATGCCTGGCATTGATCGGTCCGCCGGCGAAGCGGGCCGTCGAAACGCTGCACAAGACTCTCAAAATTGCGAACCATCATTTGCGCGTCGCGGTGATCGACGCACTGGGCGCGATCGCGCGCGACGGCGAGCACGTCGTTCCCATTCTGCTCCAGGCCCTCAAGCATCAAAGTCCCGATTATCGATCCCATGCCGCCAAAGCGCTGGGCCACTTCGGCGCGGCAGCAGCCAAGGCCGTCGCGCCGCTCAAAGAAGTGGTCAAGGACGAAGATCCCGCGGTCCGCCAGGCCGCGATGGATGCCCTGAAGGCAATTTCGCACGCGGTGAAAACGGCGTCGGCCGCTCCGGCGCCTGCACCAACGGCGACGGGAGCCCCGGCGACTGTTGCAGCACCTTCGACCGATTCCGCCAACGGCAAACCCCCGGACCATCAGATCGTCGTTTGTTCGTGTGGAAAGCGATTGCGGATCGCGGCTGAGCTGGCGGGGAAGCGCGTCAAATGCCCGGCCTGCAAGGGAGTGATCGCCGTGCCGGCATTGCCAGCGCCGGCCGCGCCCCCTCCCGAACCGGCCGCACCTGCCCCAGCCCCACCGGCGCCGCAGCCTGCCGCACCGGGCGAGAAAGAGTGCACCACCTGTCTGGCGACCGTTCCGGCTGCCGCCGTCCTGTGCGTGCAGTGCGGCCACGACTTTCGCAAATAAACACTCAAAGCCACATCCTCAATGCCAAATGCTTCAAAGGAATATGTCCTCGGTCAAAGCGCCGACGCGGCGCGGCGATTGAACATTCAGGACCTGCAGTTTGCGGACGAGTCGGAGCGGCTGCTGGACGAGATCGCCTTGCGGCCCAACGACCGCGTCGTCGAAATCGGCAGCGGTGCAGGGGGATTCAGCCGTCGGATCCTGCGACGGCTCGGCGCCGGTGGCGTCCTCGTCGGCGTCGATTACTCTCCCGGTCTGCTTGAACAGGCGCGGCGAAATCTGGTTGGCACGGGAGAGGCACGCTTCGAGCCTTTCTCGGGGGATGTGACGCAACCGGGCCCCTGGCTCGAGGGGGCAGACGTCGTGCTGGGCCGAACTGTCGTGCACCATATTCCTATGGCCGAGTCCTGGCTGGGGCGGCTGCGAACCGCCTTGCGACCGGGAACGCGAGTCGGGTTCGTCGAACCGGAATTCCGGGCCCTGCTGGGACGCTTCTCTGTCCTCGAGGCTGCGGGCCGGCACGAGTTGGCGGTTCTCCGAGTCTGGGCCGAAGGGATCAGCCGTTTCTATCAGGCCAGCGGCTTGTCACCTTGCGTCGGCGCCACGCTGGCCTGGGCCCTGCAAGCGGCCGGCTATACGAACGTGAGGGGACACTCCTGCGAGCATCCCACCGATCAGACGGTGATCGAAAACCTGCTGCTCTATTACGATGAGATTCGTGACAGGTACCTGTCGATGGGAATCATGACCGCCGATGAAATCGAGAAGCAGAAGCAGCAATTGCGCGCACTCCCCGTCGGCGGATTGCCGGCGGTGTGGGGCGTTCACCGGGTGACCGCCGTCGTGTAGTGCTGGAGTTCAGGCTTTAGCCTGCGCAAGTGGAGGTGGTGAGCCCAGTTGGTTTTCAGTGGAACGCGCAGGGCGAGCAATCATGTAAGATTGACAGAAACTCTTCTACGATGGTCAAACGGCGCAGGCTGAAGCCTGAACTCCAGCGACTACGGACCGGGCGGTCCGAAGATGCTGTCGAGGACCGATTGTCCCAATTGCTCGACCAGGCCGCCGACCGCGCCGCGGGCCAGGCGCGGCTTGTGCAACGTGCCTTGAATCGGAATCTCGAGCGGGCGGCCCTGCAATTTGCTCAGAATTCTGAGCCTGCTGAGCAACTCGTCGGAAAGAACAATCGTCGCGACCAGATCGAGCGACTGGTCCAATCCCACGGAACCGCGAGTGCGGATCAACACGCCTCGGGCCGCAAATTCCATGGCGCTGTGATAGATCCGCCGTTCGTGCAGCTCGAATTCGATTTCCTGCCGGCTGATCTCGACCAGCGGTTGGTCGACTGCCAGCAAGTCGCGCAAGGGACCTGCGTCGATGCCCGCAATAATCCCGCTGATGAAGCGGCTGATCTCTTCGAACAACGGACCGGGAAGCACGTGCCCTTCAACCAATAGACGGCCCGACAGGTCGCCGCCAGCCAGATCCGCCAGAGACAGACGCGTCTCATTGAGCGACAGCGAGATGCGGCCTTCGCTGCGCGTCGCCTGCGCCACGATGGGCGCAATGTACATGAGCCACGAATTGCACATCTCATCCGTCAGGACGACACGATCGATCACGACCCCCGCAGGGACCTCGACCAGTGCTGGCCGTCCGGTCAGCACGAAGCGCGGAGCCAATTTCAGTCGGCCGCCGCTGACGGCCATGTCGAGAGGTTTCATCGAGACGATGCCTTTTGCCAGCGTGAGATCGATGCTGCCGGGGCCTGCCACCACTCCGAACAGATCGCCGCGCTGCCAGCCCAGGCCCCCATTGGCCGATAGCTCCAGCGGCACAATTGGCCGCGTGGCCGCCGGCGCGGTGGGCGTTCGCAACGGCCCTTTGATCGAAAATCGCCGCGAGTCTTTTCCCACGATCTGCAAATGCGGCCCGACGGCTTCGCGGACCCGCTCGATGAGGCGCCCCAGGTCATAATCGACTTCGCCATTCAATTCGATCGAACAACGGCCGAATATCTCGGAAATGCTGCCCTCTGCGTGCACCCTCAGTCCGTCGGACTCGACGCCCGCTTGCACCAGCTCGACGGAAAGTGGATCTTGATGAATGCGGCTTTTTCCAGTCAGCACCAGGTGCGGCTCCGACCACAGCGTCTGCCATTCCTGAACTGGAACAAGGACGATTTCGTTGGCCTGCTTACGGAGCTCACGTTCTTCGCGTCGCTGCTCACGCTTGGCCTGTTTTTCGGCTTTGCGTTCGGCCATCTTTTCCCGGCGAGTGAGCGGCCGATCGGGGAACGGGGCCGGTTGCGCTCCAGCGCCGCGGCCTGGCCGCGGAGGGCGACCGGCACCGGGCGGAAAAGGCTCCGGCGGCGGTGCGTCCCCCGGCGTCTCCTGCTGCAGATCGCCCGCGCGTCGTTCGATGGTTCTGGTCACCAGACGCCGGATCAGCACGTTCTCGGCATCGCCACGTGAATCGATGACGAACATGCCCTCGGCATCGCGGGTGACATCGGCGGCCAGACTTAATTTTCCGCGCAGCTCCTGTTTGTCGGTATTGATGAATTGGCCGAGCCGCGAAATGACCCGCTCGAGGTCGCACCGTGCATCCAGGTGCAGGGCATCGCCCTGGCTCCGGCCCGTGACATGAATGAGGTCGGACAGCAGGTCGACGGAGTCGATCTGCGTTCGATTCTGTTCCTGGTGCAAGGCGAATTTGAATTTGAGAGGCTGGTCCCAGGCCACTGGTTCGCCCGCGACGGTGGCCGCGATCCGTGACGTTTCGACGCTTCCTTTCCAGACCAGCCCCTGTTCCGTTCGGCTACTGCCCGCCTCGAAGCTGATGCGGCCTTCGGTCAGGTTCGTTCCCTCGCGCATGTTCAACGTCCTGGGCAACAGGCGAGCCAAGGCGACGAGATCGACATCGCCTTGCAGTGTGAAGGTCGATTGCGCCGGGCCTTCGGCCCCCGCTATGGAATTCATCAAAGGAATTGATCCTGAGCCTTCGACCTGGCAGACATCCGTCGTCAGTTTGAACCTATCGACGCGGCAGGCTGTCGCGCCGCGCAGAAACTTCCCCGCGAATTCCGTCTTGTCGAGCACTAACTTTTCGTCGCCCATGCGACTTGGGCAGGCTATTTGCAGTTTTTCAGTCGTCAATTGCCAGTCGCCAGTGACAGGCAGATTGTCTTTGATCGTCAAGTCGCCGTCGGAGGCCAGGTGCACTTTTGTCGACACGGTCCCGGATAAGTCCAAGTCGGAGGCGAATCGGCCCAGCACAGGTCCCAGTGCCGTCAGCGGCAAGTCTGTCGTTTGAATGGACGCATCCCATGTTCCCAAGGATCCGGCCGGCTCACCACGCGAGCTGGACCAGGTGAATTCGATTTCCAAGGGCTTGGCCACGGGACTATCGGCCAACTTTGCCGAAAGTTGCAGCCGATTCGGAATGGCCCCCTGCGGATCCTCTGTCGCAGTGAGCGAGATGTCTTGCCAATTGGCGACGCGCCCACTGACAGAATCGGTCGCATCGAGGCTGCCGCCTTGGGTCACGACCGTTTTCTTCCGCCGCGACTTGATCGGATGATCGAGCACCGGCTTCAGGGCATCTTCCACGTTGCTGCCGTCGGGACGGAGAACCAGCGTCACGATCGGTTTTTCCAGGCGGGTTTCAATCGGACCTTCGCGGTGGAAAACAGATCCCCAGGCGCCGGGAACCTCGGTAATCTTTGCGACTCTATAGAACGGCTTGCCGTCAGGCGCGTCGAATTCGACATCCAACAGAATAGTGGGGCCCCACCACGACAGCGATGCGCTGCCGACGCGAATGTTCCCCTTGAACCCGGGCATCCGCCGTCGCGGCAACTCATGCCGCAGCAGCGACCAGCCCACGATTTGAGGCGCGAAAGTCAGGAGTAAGAGAACGACTACCGCGCTCCCAAGAAGCAACCACCTCCAGGTGCGGCGCTGGCGCCTCGACGGCACCGTGGCCCGCCCGCCGCCCGCGTCAGCCGAATGATTGTCGAAAGGACTTCGCTCTGCAGATGGCATCGGCCGCTTCCTCCGTGCTCGCGCAGCCTCGTGCCACGATCAAATAGTGAACAGGCGACTTGCAAAAAATCTCGCCTGCGTGTGGCGGAATTATATTCCGACAAGGCGAGAATGGGATAGTCGAAGACCGACGATTCGACAAAATACCTATCTGGACCGCGCCGCGTGGCGATCGTGAGCCGCCTTCCAGGTTGCCAGCGCGGGGTAGCCCGCGCGCTGGGCAGAGAACAATCCCCAGTGGCGTTCGATGCCCAGGTTTGATTCTTCGCTCTTCCACGGCAGGTCGAACGCCTCGAAGCCCACGCCGGTGAAAACCCATGAGGAAGCGCCAGCAGATTCCCGCGACAGCACGCCTGGCTTGAGATAACTTTGCCAGAACTCGTTCTGGGTGACGGCCGTGTATTTGTCTTTGCCTCCGTGCGGGAACCCCGTTTCCTTGACCATGACCGGCTTACCGGCGCGGCTCGCCAGTTCGGCCGCCCGCGCGTGAACCCATGCGGCGGCATCTGCCGGCCCGGCGTCGGGATTGTCGAACACAGGATGGATATTGGGCGCCAGAAAATCTCCAAACTGCACGACGAATTCCTGCTGATAGCCCACTAGCGGCTCGCTGGTCGCCAGGGGCACGTTGGCTGGAATCTTTCGTCTCAAGCGCGCGGCCGCGATTGACAGATCTTCAGTCTCGTAGCGTTTGAAAGTGAGCCCTTCATTGCCGACGAGAATCCCCAGCGCGAAATCGTTTTTATACTGCTGGGCCAGCTCGGCGACCCCATCCACTTCGGCGGCTGATTTGACGTCCCAGATCGCCAAGAGGATGACACGAAACTTGAGATCTCTGCCGACCGCGAGAATTCGCGGCGTGCAGGCCTCGTGATAGCCATACAGCACCAGTCCGTCAAACGCCGGGCGCAGCGCTTCCAGATCGGCGCGAATGGAACTGGTTGCCAGCCGTCGCTGATTGACTTCCTGCCGCGGGTCGAGCTGCGAGGGAGTGTATGTGACCAGTGTGGGAGAATTGTCGGCCGTGAGCGCGGCGAATAACGGATATCGCAGATCGGGTTCGGCGGCGATGCTGGATTGCTGACAGGCTGTGCAAATAAGCAGGACAGCCAGATGAATTCCACCGCGAGAGACAATCATTGGCGGTTTTTGCCCCGTTCTTGCTCCTGGCGCTTCTCTTCGGTGGCTTCGACGATCAATTGATCGAACAAGGCATCATACTGCGCATGCACGCCAGCGATATGCTTGCGGACATTCGCAATTTGAGAATCATCGAGTGTTTTGAGAACTTCTATGATATGAGTGCGGTCTTTGGCACGTCCCGAGCTGAGCTTCAACTCGATCCAACCGGGTAATTCCGGGAAATTCAATCCTTCAGTAACGCCCAATGCTCGCGGCCCGGGAATTGTCGTCGGTGACGAATCGCGAGCCTTCCCTCCTTCGGGGACAATATTGATTTCGATATCCTCAAACGTCAGTGTGTGCCATCCCGTCGTCGAACGCCATTTGACTTTGAATCCGAAATACGGAGCGTCGCCAAGCAATCTGTCCAGGTCATCCTTCGACACAACGAGGTCGATATCTTCAGTGATTGCCGGGTATCCAAAATGGATCGCGGCCAGCCCGCCGACGATCGCCAAAGGAACCTGGTGAGTGTGCGCAAGCCTGTTGAGGGCCTCAAATGCTCGCGTAAAACGGTTTGGTTCGTTCGAGGTCACGGCACGGATGCTCTCTGAGCCTCGCTGTAGCAAGGCTGCCCCGGCACTAAGCTCGGCACTGAGCGGAAATGTTTGAAGGGCTGGCATGATCGACGAGCGTTAGATGCAACGCGACTGAAGTCCATTGTAACGGCGTCGGGTGCCCAACGGTAGAACAAACTGGCGGGGAGCCAACTGCGTTCGCCAACCTACACGTTTTTGTAGAACTCTTCAGCCTCGCGCATGAACTCGAGGTCAAGCGTGCGCATTGTGCCTACGGCCTCGGCCAGCGGATACGAGACGATCTTGAGTCCCCGGAGGGCGACCATCTGGCCGAATTGCTTGTTGACCACCAGCCGCGCGGCGTGGATGCCCAGCCGCGTTCCCAGAACGCGGTCGTACGCGCTGGGGGGGCCGCCGCGTTGCAGATGGCCCAGCGTCACGGCGCGGGTTTCAATGCCGGTGCGGCGCTGGATGAGGTCGGCAATCGTGTCGCCAATACCACCCAGCCGCGCATGCCCGAACTCGTCGAGCTCGGCTTCGTGGGTGACGCTGTTCGCCTGCGAGAGCTTGACCCCTTCGCTGACGATGATCAGCCCGTAGGTCTTGCCGGCCTTGCGGCGCTGCTCCAGGACTTCGCACATTTTGTCGACGTCGACTTCGACTTCGGGGATCAGGGTGAAATCGGCAGCGGTGGCGATCCCGGCAAAGCAGGCGATCCAGCCGGCGTGCCGGCCCATCGTTTCGATAACCATCACGCGGCGATGCGATTCGGCGGTGGTGCGCAGCCGGTCGACGGCCTCCATCACGATGTTGATCGACGTGTCGAAACCGAAAGTGAAATCGGTGCAGCTCAAATCGTTGTCGATCGTCTTGGGAACGCCGACGACGGGAAACTGCTCTTCTTCGAACAGCTTTTTGGCAACCCCCAGCGTGTCGTCGCCGCCGATCGCCACCAGGGCCGTCAGCCCCAGCCTCTTGAAGCTCTCTTTGAGTTTCGGGACCGATTCTTCCTTGTTCTTGTACGGGTTCGTGCGCGATGAGCCCAGGATCGTGCCGCCGCGGGCGATGATTTCGTCGGTCTGTTGCGCCACGAGCGGAATCGAATTGCCCTGGATCGCGCCGCGCCAGCCTTCGAGCAGGCCGACGCACTCGCCGCCGGCATTATGGATCGTACGGACCACGGCCCGAATTACGGCATTCAATCCGGGGCAATCTCCGCCGCCGGTCAATATTGCAACTTTCATACGTCAGGTTCCCATTGCCTCAAGTGAATTATGCGGCTTCAAGATTCGGCGGGCCCTAGCTTCCCGGCGCCCAGGTGCGTTCGATGAATGTCGTATCGACGTCGCCCTTCATGAACGCCGCATTGCTGAAAATCTCGCGCAGCAGGGGAATCGTCGTCTGGATGCCTTCGATCACGAATTCAGAAAGCGCCCGACGCATGCAGCTCATGGCCTCTTCCCGCGTCGGTTTGTAGACGATCAACTTGCCGATCATCGAATCGTAGTACGGCCCGATCGTGTATCCCTGATACACGTGCGAATCAAAACGCACGCCCGGACCTCCCGGAAGCCGCAGCTTGGTGATCGTACCGGGAGAGCCGCGGAACCCGTGCGCCGGGTCTTCGGCATTAATCCGCGCCTCGATTGCCGATCCGAAGTGCTCGATATTCTTTTGCTTGAAGGGCAATTGCTCGCCGGCGGCGACCCGAATCTGGGTCTTGATGAGATCGATGCCCGTCACCAGCTCGGTGACAGGATGCTCGACCTGAATTCGCGCGTTGACTTCGATGAAGTAGAACTTGTTTTCCTTCTGGTCGAAAATGAACTCGACAGTGCCGGCGTTGGTATAACCGGCCTCTTTAGCCAGCCGCACGGCCGATTTGCAGATCTCTTCGCGAATCTCTCGCGACAGCGTGGGGCCGGGGCTTTCCTCGACGAGCTTCTGGTGCCTTCGCTGCAAGGTGCAGTCGCGTTCCCACAAGTGCACGGCGTTGCCGTGGTTGTCGGCGATAATCTGCACCTCGATGTGCCGCGGGCGCTCGATGTATTTTTCGAGAAACACGCCGGCGTTCTTGAACGCCTTTTCGGCCTCGAGGGCGGCCGCTTTCAAACCCGACTGCAACGACACGTCGTTCATGGCGACGCGCATGCCTTTGCCGCCGCCTCCCGCCGTCGCCTTGATCAACACGGGATAGCCGATTCTCTTGGCAATGGCCAGAGCTTCGCCCTCGCTCGTGACCAGGCCGTCACTGCCGGGAACCAGCGGAACCTTGGCGGCGCGGGCCACATCTTTGGCAGAGACCTTGTCTCCCAGCTTTTCCATCGCCTCGTGCGTGGGGCCGATAAACTCGATTTTGCAGCTTCGGCAAACCTCGGCGAAGTGGGCATTTTCGGCGAGGAACCCGTAACCCGGATGAATCGCCTGCACGTTGCCGATTTCGGCGGCGCTGATGATGCGGTTGATCATCAGATAGCTCTCGCTCGAAGGGGCATTTCCGATGCAATAGGCTTCGTCGGCCAGTTCGAGGTAGTGAGCGCCGCGGTCGGCTTCGCTGAAGACGGCGACCGTTTCGATGCCCATTTCCTTGCAGGCTCGAATGATGCGCAAGGCGATTTCGCCTCGATTCGCCACTAAGATGCGTTGAAACATGGTTTTCTTATCAATGGCCCGCTTGCGGGCTAGTCGGGCAGGGTTGGTCGAGTCCTTACGAAGCCCACCGGCATGCCAGGCTCGCTGGGCCTCGTAAGGACTCGACCCACCCTGCTTCTCTTGTTGGGAAAAGGCCGGTCCCTCTTTCGTCAATCAGTTTGTCAGCCCAGACGGACCCGAAACAGAGCCTGGCCAAACTCGACCGGATCACCATTCTTGACCAGCACTTCGCTGATGGTGCCGTTCACTTCCGCAGTGATCTGATTGAACACCTTCATCGCCTCGATAATACAAACGACGGCGTCGTGAACCACCTTGGATCCCACCGTCACGAACGGCGGATCCCCCGGAGCGGGAGACTCAAAATAGGTTCCCACTGTCGGGCTTTTGATCGTGACAATGTTCTTGTCGTCGGCCGGAGGAGCGGCTGCCGCCGGAGCAGCCGGCGTCGGGGGGGCGGCGAATGGAACCGGAGGAGGCGGCATATGCATGGCGGCCGCGGGGTAGCCGCCGGCGGGAACGATTTGCGTCACTTCCGCCGGGCCCCGGCGCAACTTCCAGCGCTGGTCCTGCCGTCGCAGGTCGATTTCGGTCAACCCATGCGCTTCCATCAAAGCGATCAACTCACGGAGCTTTTCCAGGTCGAACGGTCCCGTCTGATCGGTATTTTTCGCCGGATT
>Ga0068853_100005316_pt1 | contig 10081 bp, 11 predicted proteins | sample KBSCornC32_FD_65655 | JGI IMG/M metagenome (GOLD analysis project Ga0068853, IMG submission 65655) | Corn rhizosphere microbial communities from Kellogg Biological Station, Michigan, USA - KBS Corn C3-2 | ecosystem: Host-associated > Plants > Roots > Rhizosphere > Soil ... | reverse complement strand
TCATCGAATTGCCGAGGTCAATCGGACCGGATCACACCGCAGTCGGCTTCTTTCGCCGATGCCGACGCCGCTCCTGGACGACCGTCAACCTCGCGGCCACGACCCCCTCCAGATCACCCGGCCGGATCCGCATGGACGTGACGCCTCAGACGTACGGCAGCTCGCCGCGCCCGAATACTGCGGCTTGTCGTCGGGCTCGATCCATCACTCCGGGCCGCTTCACCTCGAACAATTCATCAAGCTGGGCGTCGACGAGGACACGGGCCCGCACCCTCGCCAACCAGGTGGCGTGGATCCCAGAGCGCGCGGCGTGAGTGAACTCAGCTCTGGCAGTCGCTTCAGCGTCCCGCGGTGACCGTCCGACGGGCGACACCGTGAGAGGCGGGGGGAAACTCGGGGGGCCTGTGGAAAGAGCGGAGGGTGGCGGCGATCCAGATTGACTCGGCGTCGGGACGCACATGGATGGTTCCGCTGACACAAGCAGCCTTCTCATCGAACGAGCGCGAGGCGATGCCCATCAGTCGGCGCTTGCCGCGAATGTTGACGAACGCCGGGCCCCCGGAGTCACCGTCACAATTTTGGGCACCGGTCGGCGCACCGATGACCCACTCTGCGGAGCGTGTCTCGACCACCTTCGAGCGCCCGCGATTCTTGGTTCCGTCGACGGGTGTGGCGCGGGACATCCATCCGTACCCCACGAGGTCGACCGCGTCGCCGGCGGCGATGTGGGCGCTCTCGGACTTCGAGAGCAGCTTCTCGGGAGCGACGCCACGCAGCGGCTTGGAGAGGAGCACCAGCGCCAGATCGTGTATTGGCGCCCCGCTGTCAGCCTGAACGACGAATTCTGGGTGAATGACGACCCGTGAAGCGGGGTCAGTCGTCTCTGGCGTCGCCGCAGTGACTCGCGGCTCGAGCACGAATCCCGGCAAACGGCGCCCCAGGAAGACCATGCAGTGAGCCGCCGTGAGGACGACATCGGGAGCAATCAGTGTGCCCGTACAGGAGAGTCGCGGTCCCTTCCCGTCGAAGACGATCAAGGCTCCAGTGGCTGGAAATTCGGTCGCCGCCGCAGGACTGCCGAGGACGACCGCGTACGAGGTTTTGACGGTGAGGACGAATCCGAACAGGGCCACCAAAGCGGCCCCGCGGGGGTGACGTCCGGAGCGCACGGGTTGGCCCAAAGGCCAGGCTCGACTAGAAGTTTGCCGACGAGCTGACGGTCGTGTTGGCGCCGCCACCTCTGAGCTCCCACTTGAAGAACCAGCTGCCGTTTCCGCTCACGCTCGTGTTGATGAAATGCCCGGGAACAATGACGGCGGTCCCGTTCTCGAACCAAGCGCAAAACTGCGGAAACGGCCACGGCGGGTTGGCACAGGCCCAGTAGAAGTTCTGGAAGGTGCCGTTGGACGTACCCTCCACGCCGATCGTGGCGACCGTCGAGGCGTGGCTGACCTTGAAGGGCGTTTGCATGTTGGTGAAATCAAAGCCCTGGATACAGATCGACGCACCATTGCAGAAGGTGGCGTTGAACCACGCCTGCTCACCCGCGTTGTAAAAGTGAGGACCGGCACCGACGTTCTGAGTGTCGGCCGCGGCAGGGGGCGCGGAGATCGTGCTTATGGGCGTGGCTGCAACGCGGGCCAGGGCACCCACCATGGCCTTCGGAAGGTGCGCCGAGGCCCCCGCGAAATGACGGTACTGATCTTCCCAAGTAAGCTTCGTCACTTCCGACGTCAGCACCGGGACGTCGACCATCGAGCGCCCTTCTTCGATGGTGCCAACCATGCCTGGCCGGTACTCGACGAACCGGACCTCATGGTCCTTGCCGAGCGAGACGGTGGCGTGGACGATCATTGAAGGCGGCGATGTCTGACTCGAGTCCGGTGTTGCTTGCGAATTTGCCTCCGGTTGCGCCGTCTCCTCCGAACCGGTCGAGCCGCAATTCGCGCTCGCAAGTGCCAGAACCATCGGCATCACCACCACGCTGGTAAGGTGCTTCATCTCACTTCTCCCTGCTTGTTGTGCACGCATACGTCACCGGGAAGCCCCAGCGACGCTTCTGAGAACAAAACACCTCAGGACGAGAAATCGGCAACGAAATCTCCAAGACGGGCGGCCTTTCGTGCGCAGGCCCGCGGCTGATGCGCACGTCAAGCAGCGGCTCGAACTGCGACGGCCGGGCAGCGTCCAGACTCGATCTGGTTGCACTGGGTCGGGGGCGGCCTTCTTCGCTGCCGGTCGCTTCTCGGCCGGCCGCGAACCGTGTGCTCGAACGCCTTCCGTAGCCAAGCGCGGAGCTCGCTCGGTTCACCCCCGACGACGTCCCGGCCTCGCCCCGAATGCCGACGAAACTGCAGACGGGTCCGATTCCGGCAATCTCATGGAAGATCCGGGGGATAGCGACGTCATGTCTCCCCCGCTCCCGCCGTCACCGAATTCGCAGGGAAGGTACCCCTGGGTCGAAAACTGAGCTCGGGTTCGCAGTGTAACCTTCTCCCCTGCGGGACGTATGCCGTTGGCCCGCGGAGGTGCCATCGATGGTTCTCACTGTATTTCGGAGCAGGATGCGCTCAGGCGTTGACCTCGCGGTTCTGGAGAAGACCGGCGCGCGGATGTACGAGCTGGCCACGCGAATGCCCGGGTTCATCTCGTACAAGGACTTCACGGCTGCCGACGGCGAATCCGTCTCGCTGGTCGAGTTCGAGTCCGCCGAAACGCTCCTCGCCTGGCGCAATCACCCCGAGCACGAGGAAGCGCAACGCCTCGGGCGCGAGCAGTTCTTCTCGGAGTACCGGATCCAGGTCGGTACCCCGTCGCGCACCTATCGGTACCTCGCGGGGGGGTAACTCATGCGAAGCGGGGTGGGACGATCTCAAATCACACCCAGCTCGATCGCGCGCAGCACCGCCCGGGTCCGATCGCGCACACCGAGCTTGCTGAAGATGCTCGACGCCTGATTCTTCACGGTCGCTTCGGCAGTCCCGAGCGCATCGGCGATCTCCCGGTTGCTCCGTCCGCTGGCGATGAGGCCCAGCACGTCGAGCTCGCGCCTGGTGAGCGTCACCGGTTCGTCCGACGCGGGAACCTTCACACCGAGACGGGCAAGGCCGCGCACGACCCGCTCGGTGATGGCGGGGTTGAAGAGGGTCCCTCCCGCCGCTACGGTGCGAACCGCGTCGGCCAGCTGGTCGAGCGACACGTCTTTCAGAAGAAAGCCCCGCACGCCCAGCTTGATCCCTTCAACCGCGACCGCGTCGTCATCGAAGGTGGTGAGGAGGATGCACGGCGGAGGCGACGCCGTTCGCCCGAGCGCGACGAGCACATCGAGGCCGGTCAGGCGCGGCATGCGAACGTCGAGGAGCGCGACGTCGACCCGCGTCGTCGTCAGAACTCGGAGGGCCTCGGATCCATCGGAGGCCTCGGCGACGACGCGAAGGTCGGGCGTGAGATCGAGCAAGCTCTTGATGCCCTGGCGAACGAGGGTCTGATCGTCCGCGAGCGCGACCCTGATCATGCCGTCCCTGCCCGCGTCGGAAGCAGCGCCCGCAGCGTCAATCCCGCCCCTTGTCGCGCCTCGATCTCGACCTTCCCTCCCATGGCCTCGATCCTCTCGCGCAGTCCGGAGAGGCCGTGCCCGACCTGCACTTCGCGCGCGCCTCGCCCGTCGTCCCTTGCCGTCACCGCGACCGTGTCGCCCTTCGCCTCGATCGTGAGATAGACGTTCGCCGCCCCCGCGTGCCGAACGGCGTTGGTGAGCGCTTCCTGGACGCAGCGGAAGATCGTATGCGCGAGCGCCGCCTCCACCTGAAGCTCGCTCTCCACCTCCAGATGGACCCGCGGGTACGGAATTCCCGCGACCAGCGTGCGGAGCGCGCCCGCCAGGTCGAGCCCCGCGTCCTCGCGCATCGAGCTCACGACCGATCGGAGGTCGGCCAGGAGCGTCCTGGTCACCGCCTGCGCCTGGGCGACCGGTTCCTTCGCCCGCCCCTCCACCACGTTTCGCGCGAGCTCCAGCTGAAGGCTCAGCGCGCTCAGGCTATGACCGAGGGCATCGTGAAGCTCGCGCGCGATCCGGAGCCGCTCGCGCGTGCGGGTGCTGTCGGCCAGGAGGTCCTGGGTCGCGAGGAGCTCGGCGTGCACCTGGGCGAGCTCCGCCCTCGCCGCGGATTCGCGGACGGCGAGGCGGGACGCCCCGAAAGCAAAGAGCTGGAAGCCCGCGTACGCCAGCGCGACGAGGCGTTCCCGTGGTCCGTGGGATGGGATGGCGAGGTGGACCGCCACCATCCCCGCCCACTGGGCGAGGAGCCAGACGAGCGCCCGCTTCTCGCCTACCACGAGCGGAGCCTCCCCCGCCACGACGCAGAGGAGCGCCCCCTCGAATCGGGTGTCGCCGAGCGCGAACGCCACCAGCGCCGCCGCGCTCTGCGCCGCCAGCGCGGCCGCGCGCCCGCGCACGCGGCGTGCACCAGCCACGCCACGCCCGCCCTCCAGCGCCCGCGGCCTCGCGACCGCGAAGAGAAACGCGATCGCGAACACCGCATACGCCCCGCACCACCAGAGCGAGCGGCGCTCGAAGGGCACCCGCCCCGAGGCCCAGGCGAGCACCTGCGGCAGCCCGGCCACCACCGACACGAACAAGCCCGCCCCGACGAGAAGTCGTTCCGACGGGGCCGGCCGCATCACCCGAGCGTACTAGCGGGCCGCCGCCCCTGCCATGGGCCGAAAGTCACACGAACAATCGTCATGCCGCTGGGACGCCCGGCTCATGTGGAGCCGCCCAGAACCACGCAGGATGATCGTCATGGCGCTCGTCTTTCGCATCGTGCTCGGCATTCACATCATCGCAGGCGCGTCGGCGCTCCTGGTCTTCTGGATCCCGCTCGTGACCAGAAAGGGCGGGCGGACGCACCGCCGCGCCGGGTGGGCCTACGTCACGGCCGCGGCCATCGTCGCGGTGACCGGCATCGCGAGCGCGGCGCGGCTGGTGGTCTATCACCAGCGCCCGCACGCCTGGCGCGGGGGCATCTTCCTCGTCTACGTCGGCCTCTTCGCCGCCGAGAGCGCGCTCCTCGGCGTGCGAGCGCTGCGCCCGCAGACGAGGGCAGGCAGCGTGCAGAACGCGGTCGATCTCGTGCCATCGCTTCTGCTCGTCGCGGGTGGAGTCGCGCTGGGGGTGTTCGGCGTCTCCCAGGCGCAGATCCTTTTCGTCCTGTTCGCCGCGCTGGGCGTGGTCCAGGGCGGGATGCACCTGCGATCCTGGCTCACGCATCGCAAGAACCGAGAGGGCCGCCTGCTCGCGCACATGAGCGCGATGGGAACGTCGTGCATCACGACGCTGACCGCGTTCATCGTCGTGAACGCGCCGCGCCTCGGGATGCGCCGGTTCGACCCGCGCCTGTGGGCTGTCCCAATCGTGGTCCTCACGGTCGGGCTGGCCATCCTGCGGCGCCACTACGCCAAGCGCTTCCCGCAGGGAGGCGCTCCACCGGAGTCGATCGATCACGCGGTCGGCTGATTGCGATGAGCCATTGCGCGGTACGAGCGGCCGCGGTCCGACAGTTGGACTCCAAACATCGCCGTTCGGGCACGTCCCTGCAGAGCGACCTCGCCCGGTTCATTCGCTCGAGCGCCGAGAGGGCTTGCCAGAGGTCGGGTGGAGGGTCTTGCCGGCCGCGCAGAGGGCGACGAATTGCTCGATGCGACGGGCGCGGGTCTCGGGCTTCTTCGCCGTCTGCACGCGCCAGAGGATCGCGTAGCGATTTCTGCCATCGAGCGCCTCGAAGAAGGCCCGCGCCCGCGCATCGCGCGCGAGGGCGTCGGCCAGGTCCGGGGGGACCTGCGCGGCGCGCGCGCCGTCGTAGGCGCGCTCCCAGCGGCCGTCGGCGCGGGCACGCTCCACCTCGGCCAGCCCCGGCGGCCTGATGGCGCCCGAGGCGATGAGCGCCTCGGCGCGGGCCCGGTTGATCTTGGACCACGGGCTCCGGGCGGCGCGGGGCGAGAAGCGCTGGAGCCAGGCCGAGGCATCCAGCGCGCGCTTCTGACTGTCGATCCATCCCCACGACAGGGCGGCATCGAGAGCGCTGGCGTAGGTGAGCTGGCTTCCCTTGCCCTTCAAGACGCGCAGCCACACCGCGCCCGAACGGTCGTGGTGTCGCGCCAGCCACGCCTCCCATTCGGCGGCGTCAGAGAACTCGAGGATCGGCTCCGTCTTCGCAGCCATGAGGGGCCCTCACGATCGAAGCAGTGTACATCCGGCCCCGGGCCGAATACATCCGCGCCGGACGCCCGCCAGCTCGGTCTATCCTTCCCGTCATGCCCGCGGATTCGTCTCTCATCAGCGTGACCGCCAAGGTCGCGGCCTACTACCGCCAGTTCTCGGACATTCCGTTCGCCAGGGAGGTGGCGACGCGAATCGGCGCCGACGCCGCCTTCGATCAGATCCTGGGCGAGCACGGGTTGGACCGCGAGAAGCTGACCTTCTACGCGCCCATGTTCGAGGCCCGCTACAAGAGCATCACGCAGCTGATCCTCCGGTCCGGCACCTCTCAGGTCCTCGAGCTCGCCAGCGGATACTCGCTCCGCGGGCTCGATCTCACCCGCAGCGGCGCGGTCAGGTACGTCGAAACGGATCTGCCTGGCGTCGTCGCGGCGAAGCTCGCTCTGCTCGAGGAGGTTCGGCAGCATCACGGGCTCGGACAGAGCCCGGCGCACGTCGTGACCACGGCGGATGCCCTGGACTTCGACGCGGTCCGTTCCAGCGCGGCCGCCCTCGACACGAGCCAGGCGCTGACGGTGTTGTGCGAAGGGCTGATCATGTACCTGTCGAAGGAACAAACCGAGCAGCTCGCGACGAACGTTCGCCGGCTCCTCGGGCAATTCTCGGGCGGCTGCTGGATCACGCCCGACTTCACGTTCAGGGTCGAGGCCAAGGACCTGCCACCCGAGCGGATCCGGCTGCGCGAGGCGATCACCGGGGTGACCCAGCGCCAGATCGACGCCTCGGCGTTCGAGGACGGCGACGACCTGGCGGCCTTCCTTGCCCGCGCCGGGTTCGACGTCGAGGTCCGCAGTCAGGTCGAGGAGACGCCGTCGTTCTCGTCACCCCAGGCTCTCGGTCTGTCTCCCGCGTCGATCGAGCGCCTGCGAGGGGCTCTGCGTGTGTGGGTCATGACGATCGCGTCGTCCCGGACAGATGATTTTCCCCGGCTCGAGACATGCAGGACATGATCGTGGACGACGGACCGAGCGGCCCCGGTTGACGGCCCGTCCGCCTCGCCGGAACCCGACGCGAGTGCCGCGTCCCATAGACAACCGCGGCGACACCTCGCCATACTTCGGGAGGTGAACAGCGACGCGCACCTGCTGGAGGCCGCGCGCGGCGGCGACCACGCGTCGTTCGAGCGGCTCGTGGCGAAACACCGGCGGGAGCTGCACGCGCACTGCTATCGCATGGTGGGCTCGCCGGCGGACGCCGACGACGCGCTTCAGGAGGCGCTGCTGGCCGCCTGGCGTGGGCTGGCAGGGTTCGAGGGACGCAGCTCGCTGCGGACCTGGCTCTACCAGGTGACGACCAACGCCGCCTTGCGGTTCGTCTCGCGCACGCCGCCGCGCCTGCTCTCGCTCGATCATGGCCCGCCCCGTACGGACGTCGCCGATCTGGGAGAACCGGTCGCGGGACGAGCATGGCTCGAGCCCCTGAGGACGCAGGACGACCTTCCAGACGGCGGTGCCGCCGAGGACGATCCGGCCGCCCGTTACGTGCGCCGTGAGAGCGTGGAGCTGGCGTTCGTGGCCGCCCTGCAGCACCTGCCTGCGACGCAGAGGGCGGTGCTGATCCTTCGCGAAGTCCTCGAGCTCTCCGCCGAGGAGGTGGCAGGCCTGCTCGATACCACGGTCGCCTCGGTGAACAGCGCCCTGCAGCGCGCCCGGAAGGCGGTGGACGAGCGCGTGCCCCCGAGATCGCAGCAGGCCGAGCTGCGGGACCTCGGGACGGCGGGACAGCGCGAGCTCGTCGCGGCCTTCGTCTCGGCGTGGGAGCGCGCCGACGCCAAGGCCCTCCTGCAGCTCTTGACGGAGGACGCGCGGCTGACGATGCCGCCCCTCCCGGCCTGGTTCAGCGGCCGCGAGAACGTCGGGAGGTTCTTCGCCGAGCGCGTGTTCGCGACGCCCTGGCGACTGGTGCCGCTGCGCGCGAACGGGCAGCCGGGGTTCGCCTGTTATGTCCGCCAGCCCGGCAGCGACCGTTTCCAGCTGGGCGCGGTGAACGTGCTGGGCCTGCGCGGCGGGCGCGTGGCCTGGATTGCGGCCTTTCTCGACCCGACGATGTACCGAAGCTTCGCCCTGCCCGCCGAGCTGCCGGAAGAAAATCTTCATCCGGACCGATGAGTTTTCCGCCGCGGTCGTCTCTCCCTATCTGAAGGCGGCCGGGTGCCCCGGCGCGAACCGACGGAACAGGAGAGAACCATGCGCAAGCTCATCGTCACCAACATCGTTTCCCTCGACGGCTACTACGAAGGGCCCGGCGCCAACGTGATGGCCCTTCCCATGGATCAAAGCTTCGACGACAACAACGCGGAGCGACTGCGGGCGGCCGATACGCTGCTGCTCGGGCGAAAGACCTACGCTCTGTTCAAGGGGTTCTGGCCGCAGATGGCGAACAATCCGCACGCGTCGCCGACTCATCGCGAGATCTCACGGCTGGACGACGCGATCGCGAAGGTCGTCGTGTCCGATGGCCTCACCCCCGCCGAGACCGATCCCTGGCGCGACACCACCCGCATCGTGCGGCGCGCGGAGGCGCACCAGGACATCGCGAGGATGAAAGGTCAGCCGGGCAAGGACATCCTGGTGTTTGGCAGCCGGACGCTGTGGAACGATCTGCTCGCCGCTGGGCTGGTGGACGAGCTGCACCTGATGGTGGGCGCCGTGGCCCTGGCAGGTGGCACGCCGGCGTTCGCGCAGGCGCCTGCGGCCCCCCTTCGGCTGATCGACACCCGCACCTGGAAGGGGTCGAGCAACGTCCTGGTCAGGTACGGGGTTCGGCCGTAGCGAAATGGCAAGTTGGACCTCCGCCCGAGGGTGGGGGGGCGACGTTTCCCTGTTGACACCTCCTGGAAGGCGACGCAAACCTGACATCCGCATGGCCCACACCGTGGATTTCAACACCGTGTCGACCGCTGGTCTGGAGTCTTCGCCCGTCGCTGCCGCGCTCGCAGGGCTGAGGGCGAACGAGGCCCGCTATTTCAAGAACAAGTACGACCACGTCTTCACGGTCGAGCCGGCCAGCCAGGCCAAGGAGACGGTCGACTGGGTCCATCGCATCCTCGCGAAAGAGCGGGACATCGTCATCGAGTCCCGCCCGCTGGAGGCCACCCGCTTCCAGGTCGAGAACATCCGCATGGCCTACGTGTTCTACGAGAGCGGGCTCTCGATCAACGTGATGTACACGATCGACGATCCGAAGAAGCGGGCGGTTGGATTCAAGCTGTCGGACGGCATGGACGTCCCGGCCGAGCTGGCGTCGCGGTTCAAGTTCGCCAGGCAGAAATCGAAGCTGGCCGGCACGATCCGCGGCTCGTTCTTCGTCATCAAGGGCGAATACTGAGCCGGCGCGTCGGGCCGCAGGCCTTGGATCGGGCGCCACCCGCCCCGCCGCGAAGGTCGCGCGCCTTCCCGTCGGCGCGCCGTTTCCACCCGCAAAGCCCAGGGTATCAGGCCCCCTGAAACTTCTGGTCCATTTTTCCTACATCGAACGACTGCCTTCCGTCGCGGCTCCCCTCTCCCTGTTCGTTCGATGGAGGAAAAACATGATTTCCACACAGAATCGTCGCCTTGGCATCCTCTTGGCTGTCGGGCTTGCGAGCTCCGGCCTTGGCGCCTGCTCGTCACAGGCCCCCGGCGGCCCCGGCACCGGAGGTTCGGCCTCCGGCGGTAGCAGCCAGGGCTCGGGCGGCACCACCAGCTCGGGCGGAAGCACCGGCTCGGGGGGCACGACGGCCAGCGGGGGGACCACGGGCTCCTCGGGCGGTGTTCAGGGGACCGGGGGCTCTGACGCGTCCGGGGGAAGCAGCAGCAGCTCGGG
>Ga0068853_100005314_pt1 | contig 10081 bp, 9 predicted proteins | sample KBSCornC32_FD_65655 | JGI IMG/M metagenome (GOLD analysis project Ga0068853, IMG submission 65655) | Corn rhizosphere microbial communities from Kellogg Biological Station, Michigan, USA - KBS Corn C3-2 | ecosystem: Host-associated > Plants > Roots > Rhizosphere > Soil ... | reverse complement strand
GCCTGATTGATCAGCTCATTTGGAATGCCGAGGCCAAACGCCAGCTTGCGAGCCTGGAATGGACGCAAGCCGACGGCAGGGTCGATAGTCTCTTTGAGGATCAGCTCGGGCGTATCCTCTGCCACCTTCTCGATCTCCATTCCACCTGCGGACGACGCCATAAAGACATTGCAGCCCGTTACGCGGTCCAGAGTAATACCGAGATAGAATTCGCGATCGATCGGCATCCCTTCCTCGATGAGGAGGGTCTTGACCTCGCGTCCCTCGGGACCGGTCTGATGCGTTACCAGGTGCATCCCGAGAATTTGCTCTGCGAGCTGGCGAGCTTCTTCGGGAGATTTGGCTAGCTTTACACCGCCGCCTTTGCCGCGGCCGCCGGCGTGGATCTGGGCCTTTACGACGACTGCGTCGGTGCCGAGCTCGCGAGCTGCGGCCTCGGCTTCGTCAGGGGTGCGGGCGACGATCCCGCGTGGGACCGGAACGCCGTACTCTTTGAGGATGGCCTTGCCTTGGTATTCGTGGATCTTCATAAGTTTAGAGTGCAAGCTTCAGCTTGTGAGCGTTATCTGAAGACTTCTCTAGTCAACGAATACAAGCTAAAGCTTGCACTCTGAACTCCTTTACTGCGACTTTTCGATGAGCCTGATAAGCGAACGGATCGCAACGCCTGTTGGGCCCTTCGCCTGGTGCGGCTTAACACCATCAGCCCAGGCAGTACCCGCGATGTCGAGGTGAGCCCATTTTGCCTTGTCGACGAACTCCTGGATGAACACGGCGCCCATGATCGTGCCGGCCTTGCCGCGGGGGCCGATGTTCTTGATGTCGGCGATGTCGGACTTGATCTGCTTGCTGTATTCGGGCCCGACGGGCAGTTGCCAAAAGCCCTCGCCTGTTTCGCGTCCGCATTCGATGATCTCATCGACGAGACCCTGATCGTTGCCCATGATGCCGGTGTTGAGGTCGCCGAGAGCGACGATTACGGCACCTGTGAGTGTCGCCATATCGACGATGCGTGTCGCACCTTGGGTCTCGGCATACGCGACCGCGTCGGCGAGAATTAGGCGGCCTTCAGCGTCGGTATTAAGGATCTCGATGGTCTTGCCGTTCATCGCTGTGACAACGTCAGACGGGCGCGAAGCTTTGCCGTCGGGCATGTTCTCAACCGCGGCGACCACGCCGAGGACGGGAACCGAGGGTTTCATCAACGCGATCGCACGCATTGTACCGAGCACGGTCGCACCGCCGGACATGTCGTACTTCATCGCGTCCATGCCCTCGCCGGGTTTAAGAGAGATGCCGCCGGTGTCAAAGGTAATTCCTTTGCCGACAAGCGCGAGCATTTCACCTTTCTTGCCAGTCGACTTTTCGGGCGTGTAGCGAATGATGATCAGCCTAGCCGGCTGCTCTGAGCCGAGGGAGACGGACATGAGCGAGCCCATGCCCATCTTGATCATCTTGGCCTCGTCAAAGACCTCGCACTTGAGGCCTACCTCGCGGCACATCGCCTGCGCACGGCGGGCCATCTCGGACGGAGTGAGAATATTCGGCGGCTCGTTGGCGAGATCGCGAGTGAAATTCATCGACTCGCCGATCGCCTCACCACGGTCGATGCCGCGCTTGAGGTCTCCGGGCTTCGCACCGTCGATGCAGATGACGCAGTTGGTGACAGCCTTTTCGTTCTTGTCTTTGGTCTTGTACTTGTCGAGCTCGAATTGGCTTGTGATAGCGCCCTGAGCAGCATTCTGAGCTGTCTCAATTGCATCTGCGCCCCCGCGAGGCAGCACGGCGAAGCTCTTGATATTGCGCTTGCGGAAGAATCGCGTCGCGGCACCTGTGAGAGCGGCGACGGAGTGAGGTTTGTAATCCTTTTCCTCGCCGACGCCGAGCAGCAGCAGACGCCCGGCTTTCGCTTTACCGCGCGGCTCAAATCGGATGAACGCCTCCTGGCCGGCATCGCCCTTAAAGTCCTCGGTCTTGAACAGCCCTGCGATCAGGCCGCCGGTAAGCTTGTCCAGATCCTTGAGAATGCCGTCGGACGGTTTCTCGCCCCTGAAAACGGGAACAGCCAGCGCGTCGGCATTCGCCTCCGCAAAATTCCCGGAAATACCCTGAAATTTCATCAATACCTCGATAAGAAAGGTTGAAAACGCTTTGATAATAATCGCTTATCTAAGCCGCTCTTTCAACTGAGCCTTCGTTTCTTTGTCGATCGTCTTTCGCATCTCCGTTTCGCGTTTGTCGTAAAGTTTTTTGCCCTTGGCGACGCCGATCTCAAACTTGATGCGGCCATTCTTCCAATAGATCGACGTGACGACGAGCGTCATTCCCTTGATGGTCGTCTCTTTTTGAAGCTTCTCGATCTCGCGGCGATGGAGAAGGAGCTTGCGAGGCCGCAGAACGTCGTGATTGTTAATATTCCCGTGCGAGTAGTGCGAAATGTGCGCGCCGATAAGCCAGACCTCGTTGTCCTTGATCTGGACAAAGGATTCTTTAAGTTGGATCCGCCCGGCCATGATGCTCTTGACCTCGGTACCGACAAGCGCCGCACCAGCCTCGAATTTATCGAGGATGTGGTACTCGTGATAGGCGAGGCGATTGTTGACGATCTCTTTGTCGGGGGCCATATGTTCAGAGTGCAAGCTTTAGCTTGTAAAGCCGCTAACCCTTTTACAAACTAAAGCTTGCACTCTGAACTCTTGTTTGACAAGGCACGTTTCAGACCCGTAAATTATTAGATTGTGTTGGGAGATCGTCTAATGGTAGGACTGCAGTCTCTGGATCTGCCTATCGGGGTTCGAATCCCTGTCTCCCAGCCAATTCTCTAGTGGAGAGTGGAGAGTTACGAGTGGAGAACGTGGCACTAAGCCCCGTCACTCTACGCTCGTCACTCTCCACTTTTGTATCTTTTATGCACGGTTGGTACGAGACCGAGGTCCGCGTGCGGTATGCGGAGACGGACCAGATGGGAATCGTCCATCATGCGAATTACCTGATCTGGTTCGAGGTGGGCCGCAGCGGTCTTTGCCGGCAAAAGGGCTTCTCTTATCAGGAGATGGAGGAGGGTGATTCGCTCCTGGTCGTTGCCGACGCGCGTGTCCGATACAAGTCGCCGGCGTTTTACGACGACCTGCTTACCATTCGCACGCAGGTTGCGGAGATACGCAGCCGTTCCATTCGATTTACTTACGAGGTCTATCGCGGGTCGGACAATACTCTTTTGGCAGATGGCGAAACGGTGCATCTCGTTACCGACAGGAGTCGAAAGGTGAAGTCGCTCCCGCAAGTTTTCAAAGATAAATTGAGCTAAACGACGGTTACGGAGAGGGCGTTTCTGCATGTCTCTCTCGGGCGAGTAAACTAGGAGTATGCCCGGAGCGAGTCGAGCGGAGGTTTACTTTATCAGCGCGATGATGTTTTTGATCGTGGTGCTGTGTGTTGGGGCGGTCTACGTTTTTTTTAAGACCTATAAAAGAGAAATGCGGGAGAAGGCGGAGCGGAAGGTGAGCGAGAGTAAAACGGCCGATCTCGGGCCGACCGTAAACCAAACTAGCGAGCCTGTGGAAAAGGTCTGATGTCACATCCAAACCTACTCACACGTGGCCAAACGGCACTGGTTGTCATCGACGTTCAGGAGGCTTTCCGTAGTGTGATTCCCGAGTTCGCCACGGTGGCATCGCGTATCTCGACAGCAGTGCGCGGGTGTCAGGTTTTAGGTGTGCCGGTGCTGGTGACGGAGCAATATCCAAAGGGGCTGGGTCCAACGGCCGAGGAGATCTCGTTCGTGCTCCCGGACGATCATTCGGCATTCGAGAAGACGGCGTTCAGCTCTTGCGGCGCCGTGTCGTTTGTTGCAAAGCTCGAGGAACTCGGAGCAAAACAGATCGTAATTTGCGGGTTAGAGACGCACATTTGCGTGAGCCAGACGGCTCATGATCTGCTGGATCGCAGCTTTCAGGTGCATGTTTTAACCGACTGTGTTTGCTCGCGATTCGAATACAACAAGGCTGCGGGACTCGCGAAGATGCAGCAGAGCGGAGTGATCCCGTCGTCAGTCGAAATGGCCCTGTTCGAGCTGATGCGCGACTCGCGGCATGAGCAGTTTAAAGAAATACAGGCGCTGATCAAATAAGAAAAAATTAACCGCGGATGGACGCAGATGGACGCGGATATAAGTTGATTTGGATCTGCGTTTATCTGCGTGCATCTGCGGTGAAATTTCTTAAATGGATCTCTCAACATTAAACCCACAACAGGCCGAGGCCGTTCAAGCTACCGAAGGGCCGCTTTTGATCCTCGCCGGTGCGGGCTCGGGTAAGACGCGCGTGATCACGGTTCGCATTGCTTATCTGATCTCGGAAAAGAAGGTCCCGCCTCACAATATTCTGGCTGTGACATTCACGAACAAAGCCGCCGGCGAGATGAAGGCGCGTGTGGAGGAGCTGCTCAAGGGCGAGCGGCTGCCGTCGGCACCGTTGATCTCGACGTTTCACAGTCTGTGTGTGCGGATGCTGCGGATGGATATTGAGAAGCTTGAGGAGGGATATAAAAAGAGCTTTACGATCTACGACACGGACGACTCGACAAAGGTGATCAAGGCGTGCATCAAGGACCTCGGGTTGGATGAAAAGCAAACGGTGCCACGGAACGTTCGCAACGCGATCTCGGCCGCAAAGAACCGCGGTGAGGATGCGGAGTTGTTTGCATCAAAGGTGGAGTATGGTGACGAAAAACGTGCGACGATCGCAAAGCTCTTTCGGATGTACGACCAGCGGCTCAACACGGCGAATGCTCTCGATTTTGACGACCTGCTGATCAAAACCGTGAAGCTGCTGCGGGCATCGCCGGAAACCCGCGACAAGTACAACGATCGATATAAATACATCCTGGTTGACGAGTATCAGGATACGAATTCGCTGCAGTTCGCGTTGATCTCGTACCTGACGGAGAAGCAGCAGAATATCTGTGTCGTTGGCGACGATGCGCAGAGTATTTATGGATTTAGGCAGGCGGATATTCGCAATATCCTGGATTTTGAGCAGCACTTTTCTAACGCAAAAGTGATCTTGCTCGAGCAAAATTACCGCTCGACGCAGACGATCCTCGATGTTGCCGACGCGATCATCGCGAACAACATTCATCAAAAGAAAAAGAAGCTCTGGACCGCAAATCCCGGCGGCGATCGCGTCTTTTACTACCAAGCCTACGACGGCGACGGCGAAGCAAGATTTGTCGCGTCGCGGATCGAGGAGCACCAGCGGCAGCATCCGAATGATCGTGTGGCGGTACTGTACCGCACGAATGCGCAATCGCGGCTATTTGAGGAATCGCTCAGACGGCATCGGATCGAGTACAACATCGTCGGCGGCTTCTCGTTCTATGAGCGAGCGGAGGTCAAGGACATCATTGCCTACCTCAAGCTGGCGATGAATCCCTTTGACGACATTGCGTTGCAACGCGTCATCAATGTGCCTCCACGCGGTCTTGGGAAGACAAGTCTCGACGAGTTGCAGCGACTCGCGCGAGCGGTCGGTGCGAGCTTGTGGATGACGATCGTGCAGCTCACTGATACCGAATTCCCGCTACAGGCGAATCTGACATCGCGGGCTAGAGAGGCGTTTCGCTCGTTTAGAAAAGCGATCGAGACGCTGAACAAGCGTGTGGAGGACGCTGCTGGCTCAGATCGGCCGGTCTCGGATGCGGTTGTTGCCGCGATCGAGGACACCGGTTATGCCAATGCTCTCCGAATGGAGAATACCGATGAGTCTGCCGCACGTCTCGAGAATCTGGAGGAGCTTGTTAACGCCGCGGTCGATTATGACAAGCAGGAGGAGAATGGGCTTCGAGACTTTATCGATCATGCCGCTCTGACGGCTGATACGGACAAATACGATCGCAACGCTCGGGTGACTTTGATGACGGTGCATTCGGCAAAGGGCTTGGAATTCCCGGTCGTGTTTTTAGCGGGTATGGAAGACGGCGTGTTTCCGCATTCGAGATCGATCAACGACGAGAAAGACCTTGAGGAAGAGCGGCGTCTCGCCTACGTCGCCATTACGCGTGCCGAAAGGCAGCTCTACGTCACGCACGCGATGCGTCGGCGCACATATGGCGAGGACATGGCCGCGGAGCCGTCGCAATTCCTGAATGAGATGCCGTTGGAGCTGATCGAGGACCTTTCGAATGGTTCGTCGTGGTTGTCGTTTGCTCGCGGCACGACTGAGGCCAAGGCCGCAGTAGCTGCACTTCGCGGCGAGCCGCGGGCGGAGAAGCCGAAGAATCTTTACGCCGGAAAGACCTACAACAGCGCGGATGCGGTGGCGGAGTTTTTTCGCCAAAGAAGGGGAGAAGGGGCGAAGGGCGGAAAGGGAGAAGAGGGGACTAGTGCAAGAGGAGTCAACCGGCCTGCGGCGCCGTCGCCATCGACCTTTGATCGACTCAAGGCCTCCGGCTCGACCGCGGATCGAGAGACTGCGCGTTCCGCGGCAGGTGAGGGCATTTCGCCCGGATCATACGTTCGGCATGAAAAGTATGGCCGAGGGCTCGTGCTGCGTCGGGAGGGAAGCGGCGACAACGCGAAACTGACCGTTAGCTTCCCCGGCTTTGGGCAGAAGAAGCTGATCGAGAAGTACGCCAACCTACAAAAGGAACAGTAGAGATGCGGTATGTTTTTGTTCGCCAGGAGGGACAACAACATGCAAAGATCAGACCTCTCCCGCTGGGCGTCGACAGTACTATTTTGCGTCGGCTCCTCGCATTTTCTTACCGGATGCGCCGGGGCACCGACATCTAATACCGTCGTAAATAGCAATATCAATGCTGCCTCTCCGGCGGCAAACGCTAATACAAATTCAAACACGTCAACGACGTCTGCCATCGACACGCGTGAGCCTGACAATTATCAGGCGACCGTCACGATAAAGCTGGAGGCAATGGGCGGCCAGAATCCCGTCACGATGCCTACGCTGAGTGCAAAGGTCGCGCGTAGCGGCGATGACCGCCGGATGGAGTTCACCGGGCCTGTTGGGGGACGGATCGTATTTCTCGATAAGGGCGACAATAACAAGTACCTGATCCTACCGGACAAGAACCAGTACGCCGAGATCAATCAGGAGTCGACGGGATTTGAGATCCGTCGGATGATGATGCCTGCGGAGATCGTGAAGCAGGTTAAGGCGACCACCGGTTTGCAACTCGTGGGCGATGACACATTGAACGGACGCGCCGTGTCCAAATATCGCTACGCAGCCACCACGAACACTGGCACGCCCGCAGGTAACGTCAACACCGAGTCTTACTTGTATATAGATAAAGAAACCGGGCTTCCTCTGCGGTCGGAAACCACGTCGCAGGCGACGGGAAACGTTAACGGTTATAACGCGATCCGCATTGTCACTGAGATGAGCGACATCACGACTGCTACAACGCCCGACATGTTTACGGTGCCGACGGGAATGCAAAAGATCCAGCCGGAGCAGGTCCGAGCCCAGGTGAATGCGCTTTTCCAGGCACTTGCCGCGGTCATCGGTCAACTTGTACAGCAGGGACAAACCGCCACGACGACCGCATCACCGGTAGCGTCTGCAACGCCGTAAGATGAGGAACCTACTCATCGGCCTGTTGATCGGCATTCTCGTGGGCGGGGGAATCGTATTCTTCGCTTTTGGCGGAGCACGGAGCGCGGCGGCAAAGCCGGGCGAACCGATCAAACCGCCGGACCCGCAGCATCCTGGTGCTGCTCAGGTAGTCATTAAAGAGGACCTGTTGAATGAGGTCCTCACGACCATCTTTCAGCAAATGAATCCGCCGAGCTTCCCGTTACAGGCGGCGTCGGTTTCGCCTGGAGACGATCAGTTTCGCGTTGTGCAGGCGCTCGAGGAGCAATGCGACAGCCGCATTCAGGTGTTGCCGGAGGGCAGCGGCGTGCGGACGGGTGTGGCGTTTAAGGATGGGAAGATCACGGCGCCGATCGCGTTCAAAGGCAGCTTGCAATCGATCGTCGGGTGTATACAATTCCAGGGCTGGGCGCAGACGCATCTTGACCTGCGATTCGACGCCGGACAGCAGGCGGTCTACGGCGTCGTGAGCGTCGATACTGTCAACCTCGACGGCGTAAATCCACTCGTCAGCGGCATCGTGACACCGATCGTGCAATCTACCCTCAATAGTCGTGTGAATCCGATCCTGCTGCTGCGGGGTGAGCAGATCGGAATGAATGTTCCCGTCGCGTCAGCGGGCGGAGATCTCAAGGCCCGTGCTACAGATATCCGCGCAGAGGTTAAGGACGATGAGGTGATCTTCTCGGTCGATTACACGTTTGAGGGAGAGAAGGCTAATAGCGGCGCATAGGGCTGCGCGAGCCCCTCTAGCTCTGACGACTCCGTTGGGGAGCGTCCACAAGTGCTTTTGGAGCGCTCAGAGATCGTTTTGGAGCGCTCGAACATGGCTTTGGAGCCCTCAAAGATGGTCTTGGAGCGCTCAAAGATGGCTTTAGAGCGCTCCAACATGGTTGTGGAGCGCTCTAAGAATGGTTGTGGAGCGCTCTAAGATGGCTGTGGAGCGCTCCAACATGGTTGTGGAGCGCTCTAAGATGGCTGTGGAGTGCTCCAAAGTGGCTGTGGAGCGCTCATAAATGTCTTTGATCCGACGTTATTTATTGATTGCCCGCTTCTTCTCCCTCGAGCTTCCTGACGAACTCATTCGCCGGGTAGTGGGCTTTGAGGTATTTAGTCATCTCCGTCTTTAGATCCTCATTGTTGCCGCAGCCGTATTTTGTCCAACCGTTGGCTTCGATGACAATGTACAACGCCTCGGGAATACGTTTGTCGAGCGGCGAACGCTTTGCCCATGCCATTACCTCGTTGGCAAGGAATTTTGGCGCGTCGCCGATGTCGTTCAGCCGCTTTCGCTCGGCCTGTGCGGATGCGGATTGAGCGGCGGTGAGAAACGACGGACGCTTTGGCGGCTGCTTGCTCGGGTCGTCCGGGTCAGTCTCGTCGTTCAACTCCGATTCGTACGAGCACCACCAATTATCGTTGGCCATTTGGTCCTGCTCGTTGGTGTCACGTCCCATGCCTGATGGAACATACGGATTGACAATCGGGTTTTTTAGTACAAAGAACAGCAGCGCGTTTTGGCGAGCCTGCGGGGTTTTTGCGGCGGCGATACGATCGAAGTACGGCTGAAAGTCGGGGTGATAATTCAGCAGCTCGGGAGTCAGCTTGTTGAGCGTCGCGTCGTCCTTAAAAAGCCACGACCGCGTCCAGAGGGCGAGGACAAAACGCTCTCGCATATAGTCGGGCAGCGCGGGAGAATCCTTCACCTGGAGCAGCACGGGAGTGGGGAAGTGCCGATTGAGGACCTCGATCGTTGGATCATCGAACATCGTCCGCTCCTGCCAGAGCCGATCGTCTTTAAAGTTATTGTCGACCTGCTGCTCAAAGGCTTCCTTGCCCTCCTTGTTGTACTCAGGGTCGTACCACTTCTTTTGCTCGACGATGATCTCGTCAATGCTCGATACGTCACCGTCAAAGTCAAAGGCATAGGGCTTCATCAGCGAATCACGGAGCCAATCTTCCATCGTTCGCGCCAGCGTGAGCCGCAGGGCGATGAACGAATTGCGGGCGGAGGTGTTGAGGATGTCGCCGGACGCAAGCGCATCCTCGATCAGCTTGCGCGCCTCAACCTGTTTGCCGGTCGCGAGCAGCAGCCGCGCGTGATGATAGGCGATCGTCGGATACGCCGTCGACGACGGGTCCGTGCGATCTGCCGCGTCAAGGAGGATCTTTAATTCGGGCGAGTTGGCATCCGACTGCGAGAGTGCCGTCATCAGCCACAACTGCGAACCGCCGGCCTTGTACATCGCGAGCGAATGCGCGTAAGCCTCGGGACTGGACATCTGGAATGTGAGCACCCAGTCGGTCATCTCGTCTTGACGCAGGTAAGGCGGGACGATCGCGGGCGTTAGTTTTTCGTCGCCCCAGTATCCGCCATCGTAATCGGAGACCTTTGCCGTTGAAAAGCGGCCTGTATAAGCGCTCTGGCGTGCGTAGCGAACTTGCTGCTTTTCGACGTCTGTCAGCGG
>Ga0068853_100005312_pt1 | contig 10082 bp, 7 predicted proteins | sample KBSCornC32_FD_65655 | JGI IMG/M metagenome (GOLD analysis project Ga0068853, IMG submission 65655) | Corn rhizosphere microbial communities from Kellogg Biological Station, Michigan, USA - KBS Corn C3-2 | ecosystem: Host-associated > Plants > Roots > Rhizosphere > Soil ... | reverse complement strand
GCCGGCGTCGAGATCTACTTCGCGAACCGCGCCTACGGCAGCCTCGCCGTCGGCTACCTGCGCCCTGGCAACCTCTTCTACGCCGACAAGGCGCTCGGATCCGTCAAGCTCGACACCTGGTCGCTGAAGGTCGGCGTCGGAATCTGAGCTCGAATGCGGTTCGCCAATCGCTCCCACCCCACCATGGTCCGCATCCTATCACCGGCTGGCCGGGCGTCGCTCGTGGGTCGTGGCGTCCGCACCGGCCGTGCTAGCGCCCGAGCGGGAGGGCGATGCCCTCCAGCGAGGTGAAGCACTGGGCGGTCGCCGCGAAGGTGCCTTCGCCGTTCTGGATCGTCACGCTGCCGTCGACATCGACCATCACGCGCCCCTTCTTGGCGGCGCACAGATCCGCCTGCACATACGTGACGACGGTGGGCCGCATGTCCGTCGGAAGGACGAACGGTGGCGCGGTGGTGCCCGAAGCCACGGCACCCTGCAAGCGAATGATGCCCTTATCGTTCCAGGCGGCGACGTTGCGCGTGTTGAACGGCGCGTTCGTCCAGCCGTTCAGCAACGGCAACACCACGAAAGATCCCGCCGCCTTTGCGAAGGTCACGCCTTCGAGGGACGTGAAGCACTGCGCATCGCTGAAGTCGCCGTCCGCCTGGACGGCGGTGGTCCCATCGGCCGCGATGTTCAGACGGCCCTTCTTGCCCCCGCACAGATCGACCGGCACGTAGACCAGGGACGAGGGGCGCAGCGCGGCCGGCAGCTGAAACACGCCGGACGAGGTGCCACCGCCGATGGTGCCGGCCAGGTGGACGATCCCGCCGATGTCCTTCCCCACCGCGTTGCGCGTGCTGAACGGGGCGTTGGTCCAGCCGTTCGTCAGGGTCAAGGCGGTGTACCCGGAGGTCGAGAGGGCGTAGGACACGCCCTCGAGTGAGGAGAAGCACTGCGCCTTGCTCCACGGCCCGTCGACCGAGATCGACGCGCCCCCGTTGGTCCCGATGAACAGCCGGCCCTTGGCGGCGTCACAGAGCGAGATGGGGAGATAGAGGTCGACGGGCGGGCGCGCCTCGGGCGGAAGCAGGAACGGAATGTTGCTGGTCCCGGTCGTCGAGAGGCCGCCCTTGAGCTGGACGATACCGTCGCTGATCCTGAACCCGGCCGAGCCCGTGGCGAACCCGCCGGAGGCCAACCCGTTGTCCAGCGTCAGGGGCGTGAAGTCGGACAGCGTGTACGAGGCGCCGTCGAGCGAGGTGAAGCACTGGGCGTTCGAGAGCGCGCCCTCGGCGGCGACGGTCACCACGCCGCTCGGCGCGATCGTCAGCCGACCCTTGAATGAGCCGCACAGATCGACCGGCACCAGCACGAAGGTCGGCGGGCGGAAGGCCGCCGGAAGCGTGAACGGCGTCATGTTGGCCCCGCTGGTCGCCAGCCCGCCCCTGAAATGGACCACCCCGTTGACCAAGGTCACCCCGGGTGACCCGGTCGAGAAGGGCGCTCCCGTCCAGCCGTTTTGCGGGGCCAGCGACGTGAAGCCGGTCCCGTCCAACGCATACGTCACGCCGTCCAGCGACGTCATGCACTGCGCGTCCGAGAAGGCCCCTTCGGCCTCGATGATGACGGATCCCGAGGGGCTGATGTGGAGCCGGCCCTTCTTGCTGTTGCACAGCGTGACGGGCGCGTAGACGTGCGCGGCCGGACGGTATTCGGCGGACAGCGTGAACGGAGCGGACGTGGTGCCCGACGAGATGGCGCCTCGCATGTGCACGATCCCGCCGATCGTTCGAAGCTGGGCGCTGTTGGTGCTGCTCGGTCCGTTGATCCAGCCATTCTGAAGGAAGATGGGCGAATACCCGCTGATCACCGGCGCGTAGGTGACGCCCTCCAGGGACGTGAAGCATTGCGCGTCCGACCACGCGCCCGCGGCGCGCACGGTCGTCACCCCGGTTGGCTTGATGAGCAGGCTGCCCTTCTTGCCTCCGCACAGGTCGACCGGCACGTACACGTCCTTCTCGGGCCGAAAGGCCGCGGGCAACGTGAACGGGACGGCGTTGGCCCCCGTGGTCGCGATGGCGCCCTTCAGCTGCACGGCGCCCGACACGATCGCGGCGCTGGCGTTGCGGGTCGAGAACGGGGCGTTCGTCCAGCCGTTCTGCAGCGTCAGCTCGGTATAGACGGGGCCGACGTTGCTGGCCGTCCAGGCGGGGTCGACGGGCTTGTAGATCGAGCTCTGGTGCTGCGGGAAATCGCCGTCGTCGTGCCCCTTGTCGGTGGCGACGATGACGCCGTTGCAAAGCAGCGGGCCCCCCGAGTCTCCGCCGTCGCTGATGCCGGTCTGCCAGGTGATGTCGACCTCGGAGGATGACACGAAGGTGATCCGGGACGTCGCGGACCGCTTGATGCCGTTCGTCGCCGTGGCGGGCGGGCCGTTGTCGCCAAATCCAACGATCGTGCAGATCGTGCCGACCGGGGGGACCGCGCCTTCGTTCAGCTTCAGGGGCGTCGTCCCGCTGATCGGCGAGACGAGGTGGAACAGCGCCTGATCGAGCTTCGGATGGGTGATCTGCTGATCGACGGCGTGGTCGACGAAGTTCGCCCAGCCGGTTCCCGTCCGGAACCGGATGCTGGTGCCGGCGCAGTGAGCGGCGCTCAGCACCCAGCTCTGCGAGATCAACGTGCCGGTGCAGATGCGCTCGCCGTCGGGAGTCATGTACTGCAGCATCCCGACCGCCGGGTAGCCCGTCTCGAGCTGCCCGCCCTGGATGGCTCCCACCGCGCCTTCGAGGTCGATGTCCTGCGACGCCTCGTCCCCGCATCCGAGGGCGCTCACCGCGGCCCACACCGCGACGCTGATCACGCGGACAATGACTGCGCCGCTCGAAGATCTTTTCATGGCGCGTTCTTTATTGAGGGGCGACGACACCACGAGACGGAACGACGACGAGGTCGACTCATTCATGCCCGTGGCATCGGCGACAGGCACCACGATGAATCCGACCGCGAGTGACCTATGCTCGCCCCCATGGGCACGATGGCCGCGCCGAGGAGGCGCTGACTTGGCGCGAACGGGCGCGGCCGAGCCGACCGAAGCGCCCAGCGCGCGGCGCGTTCGCGAGGCGCGCCGGCGCGGCCTGGTCGCGCAGAGCCGCGATCTGTCGGCGGCGCTGGCCCTCGTCGCGCTCGTCGTCGCGCTGTCGACGGGCGTGCCGCGCGGGCTGGTCGAGCTGGAGGGACTGGTTCGCGCGGGCCTCTCGGCGTCGCCGCGGGACGCCGCGGTCCGCGCGGCGCTGGCAGGTCGCGCCCTCGACGTGGCGGCGGCTCTCACATTGTTGCCGCTCGCGCCTGTGCTGGTGGTGGGCGTGCTGATCACGGCGCTGCAGACCGGCGGGTTGGTGTCGTGGTCGGCGGCGGCGCCGGACCTCGCGCGGCTGTCTCTGGGCGGGGCCGTCGCGCGCTTCGGCGGCGCGCGCGTCCTGGCCGACGTCGCTCGCGCGGTGGCGAAGACGAGCTTGATCGCTGTCGCTATCGGCCTGGCGTTGGTGCCGGTCTTCCGGCGCCTGCCGGCGCTCGCGGGCGTCGAGCCTCGGGCGGTCCTCCGGCTCCTCGGAGCCGGTGCGCGGACCTTGGGGATGGCGGCCGCGACATCCGCGGTGGCCTGGGGCGTGGTGGACTGGATGCTCGCGCGGCGCCGCTATCGCCTGTCCCTGATGATGACGCGCGCCGAAGCGCTTCGTGAGCGCCGCGAGACGGAGGGTGACCCTCACCAGAAGGCGGAACGGCTGCGGCGTCATCGCGAGCTCGGCGCGGCGGCGTCGCCCTCGGCCCGGGTCCTTGCCGGCCCCGCCGACCTTCGCGGGGCCGACTTCGTGGTGACCGACGGCGCTGGCCTGGCCGTCGCCGTCCGCTACGATCGCGCGGGGCTGCGGGCTCCGATCGTCGTCGTGGGCGCGGGCGACCCGGCTCTTTCCGCCCCCGCGCTCGCGCGCCTCGCGGACGACGGTCGCGTGCCCGTCCACGTCGACGCCGCGCTGGCGCGCGCGCTCGCCACCGTCGCCGAGGGCGTCGAGATTCCGGAGGCGACCTTCGCGACCGTGGCCGAGTTGCTGCGCGAGCCGCTGGGCGCCGCCTCCGAGCGACGGCGAATCGGCCCCTGACGGCGACCGCGGTTCCCTCCCGGCGCTCGCCGCCTTACAATGAGGGTCGATGACGACCAAGCAGCGCGTCCGCAAAGCGGTGATGCCGGTGGCGGGGCTCGGTACCCGGTTCCTGCCCGTCACCAAGGCCATGCCCAAAGAGATGCTCCCGATCGTCGACGTGCCGACGGTGCAGCTGAACGTCGAAGAGTGCGTGAAGAGCGGCATCGAGGAGATCATCTTCGTCACCGCCCGCGGCAAGCAGTCGATCGAGGACCACTTCGATCGCGCGCCGGAGCTGGAGGCGCTCTTGACCCGCAAGGGGCGCCACGCCGACGTCGAGGCGATCCGCAAGCTGACGACGATGGCCAAGTTCGTGTCGGTGCGGCAGGGCGAGGCCCGCGGTCTGGGGCACGCCGTCCTCTGCGCGCGCGAGGCCGTCGGCGACGAGCCGTTCGCGGTGCTGCTGGGTGATGATTTGATGGTGGGCGATCCGCCCGGTCTGGCGCAGCTGCTGGCCGTGTACGAGTCCCAGGGCCTCGGCGTCGTGGGGCTGCAGGAAGTACCCCTCGGGCAAGAGCACATGTACGGTGTGGTCGGCGGCGATCGCATCCCGGAGCTGCGCGGGGCGTATCGCTTGAACAAGCTCGTCGAGAAGCCGGCGCCGGGGACCGCGCCCTCGCGGCTGGCCATCATCGGGCGGTACGTGCTGCCGCCCGAGATCTTCCCGATCCTCGAGAAGACGGCGCCGGGCCGCGGCGACGAGATCCAGCTCACCGACGGCATGAGCACGCTGTGCGCGCAGCAGGGGTTGTGCGGCCTCGAGATCGCGGGGCGCCGCTTCGACGCCGGGGATCGCGCGGGGTACGTGATGGCGGTTCTGTATCACGCGCTCATCCGCGCGGACATCGGCGCCGAGGTTCGCGCGGGCGCCGAGAAGCTGCTCGCCGAGCTGCGCCCTCGCTCGTGAGCGCGCCCGCCGGCGCGGGCGAGCAGGCGGCCAGGACGGGGGAGGGGACCGCGGGCCAGCTGGTCGAGGTGGCGGTGGCGTTGCCGGTGTACGGCACGTTCACGTATCGCGATCCGCGGCCGGGCGCGCGCCTGGCTCCAGGGACGCAGGTGGTGGTCCCGTTCGGCGGGCGCACGACCACCGGCTTCGTGCTGGGGCCGGCGCCGCCTGTGGCCGGCTCCGACGGCGAGCTCGGCGGGCGCGCGGCGGGCAGCGCGCGCCCGCGCGACATCGAGGCCGTCGTCGGCGACGGCCCTCTCTACGACGAGGAGGTTCTCGCGCTGTGCCGCTGGGCGGCCGAGTATTACCTGGCGCCCATCGGCGAGCTCCTGCGCGCGGCGCTGCCGCAGGGTGAACGGGCCGACGCCGTTCGCCTGGTGCGCTTGACGGAGGCGGGCGCGCGCGCGGCGGCCGGGGAGGGGCGCGGAGAGCGGGCCGAGCAGCTCGCGCTGGCCGGCGAGGGGGCTCCGGCGCCCGCGGTCCATCCGGCGCTGGCGGCGCTCGCGGCGGCGGGCGGCGCGCTGCCGATGCGCGTGCTCGCCAAACGGCTGGGGGCGGGGCGGCTGCAGCTCACGAAGCTCGAGGCGGAGGGGTTGGTCGAGGTCGGAGACGAGGTGCGCGATCGCCGCGCGCCGCCGACCGAGGCGTTCGTCGTTGCGCGCGCGGTCGATCCGGCCGGGGGCGGGGGCGATGGGGCGGAGGCCGCGGCCGCGGCGCGTGCCGCGCTGCCGTCGCGGGCCGTGGCCAGGCGCGCGGTCCTCGATAGCCTGCTCGAGGCGGGCGCCGCCGGGCTGCGCCAGCGCGATCTCTCGGACGCCGCGCGCGGCCACGTGCGCGCGCTGGTGGGCGCGGGGCTGGCGCGCATCGACCGGCGCGCCGTCTCGCCGGGCGGGCCGGGGCCCGGCGCGCCGCGGGGCGCGGGCGCTATCCCGCCGACCTCGAACCCGGCGCAGGCCGCCGCCATCGCCGCGCTGACCGCCGCGCTCGGCGCCGGGCCGGCGACGTTCCTGCTCCACGGCGTGACCGGCTCGGGCAAGACCGAGGTGTACCTGCGCACGATCGCCGAGGCGCGGGCGGCGGGGAAGGGGGCCCTGGTCCTGGTGCCGGAGATCGCGCTCACCCCGCAGCTCGCCGCGCGCTTCCGGGCGCGCTTCGGCGACGACGTCGCCGTGCTGCACAGCGCGCTGCCGCCGCGTGAGCGCCTGGCCGCCTGGCGTCGCCTGCGCGCCGGCGAGGTCGGGATCGCCCTCGGCGCGCGCTCCGCCGTGTTCGCGCCGGTGCGGGCGCTCGGCATCGTGGTCGTCGACGAGGAGCACGACGCCTCGTTCAAGCAGGAGGAGGGCGTCCGCTACAACGGGCGCGACCTGGCCATCGTGCGCGCCCACGCCGCGAAGGCCATCGCCGTCCTCGGCTCCGCCACGCCGTCGCTCGAGAGCGCGCGCAACGTCGAGCAGGGGCGCTACGTGCGCCTCGTGCTGCCCGAGCGCGCCACGCCGCGCCCGCTGCCTCCCGTCGAGATCGTCGATCTGCGCCGCCACCCGCCCGGCGCCGACGGGCTGTTCTCGGCCCCCCTGGGCGAGGCGGTGGCCGCCAACCTGGCCGCCGGTCAGCAGACGATCCTGTTCCTCAACCGCCGCGGGTTCTCGACGGTGGTGCTGTGCCGCGCCTGCGGTCAGGTGATTCGTTGCCCGCACTGCGCGGTCTCGATGACGTTTCACCGCGGGCGCGATCGCCTGGTCTGTCACTACTGCGGCAACACCTCACCCGTGCCCACCCGCTGCCCGTCGTGCCAGCAGCCGCGCCTCGAGCGGCTCGGCATGGGGACCGAGCGGGTCGAGGCGCTCGTGCGCGAGCGCTTCCCCGGCGCGCGCGTGGCCCGCCTCGATCGCGACACCGCGGGGGCCGGGGCCAGCGCGGCTCCGGACGCGGGACGCGACGCGAGCGGCGCCGGCGATCCGGCTGGCGGGCGCGGCGGGCTCGAGGAGGTGCTGCGCGCGATGAACGCGGGCGAGATCGACATCCTCGTCGGCACGCAGATGGTGACGAAGGGCCACGACTTCGGCGGCGTCACGCTGGTGGGCGTGCTTCACCCCGATCAGTCGATGCACCTGCCGGACTTCCGCGCCTCGGAGCGTGTCTTCCAGCTCATCGAGCAGGTCGCCGGCCGCGCCGGCCGCGGCGATCGCCCCGGCCGCGTCATCGTCCAGACCTACAACCCCGAGCACCCGGCCATCGTCGCCGTTCGCGGCCACGACTACGAAGGTTTCGTGCGCGCCGAAATGGTCGAGCGGCGCGAGTCCGGCTACCCGCCGTTCAGCCGCATGATCGCGCTGCGCCTCGATGGAGCGAACGAAGCCGAGGTTCGCGTCGCGGCGGCGGCCGTGGCGGCGGAGGCCGGGCGGGCCGGGGGCGCGCGCGTGGTCCTGCGCGGCCCGGCCGAAGCGCCCATCGCGCGGGTGCGCGGGCGCTCCCGCTTTCAGGTCTGGCTGGCGTCGACCGATCGCGCCGCGCTGGCCGCCAGCGCCCGGGCCGCCGGGCAGGTGAAGCTCGCCGCCGACGTTCGCCTGGTCGTCGACGTCGACCCGCAGTCGACGTTGTAGCGGCGGCCGTCACGCCGGCGAGGGGCTGGGCTCGCCGCTACAGCCCGATGTCGATCTTCAGGTGCAGGTCACCGATGATGTCCTTGCCGCTCTGCCAGCCCGTGCTGGCGACCGACTCGGGCGTGTTGCCGTGCGCGAGCGTGAACCACTCGCCCGTCACGCCGACGCCCAGGTAGACGAAGGTCGTCATCTTGCGTTCGAGGTTCGCCCCCAAGCGCGCGACCACGCCGACTCGGTTGACCGGCGAGCCGAGCGCCCCTCCCTGCTCCGCGATGACGCCCGCGCCGGCGCGCGCCTCGAGGCGCCACGGGTCGAAGATGTCGAAGCCCATCCGGAACCCGAGGATGCCGCGCTCGATCACGCCGCCGCTCGCGCGCCGCTGATAGTCACCGTACAGCTCGAGGCCCAGGAGGCGGGCGCCCACCTGCGCCCCGTAGACGAAGGCAGGCGTGCTCCGCGAGTAGCCGTCGGCCACGCCGGCGCTCAGCCCGCCGCCGTACGCCGCGCCGAAGACCGAGACCAGATCGGCGCGCGCGCGCCGCTCCGCCCCGATCATGAGCACCGCCGACACGGCCAACGCCGCGCCTGCCACGAGAAGCTTCGATCGGGTCCGGGGCCATACGATGTGCGACGTCACGGGGACCTCCTTGGGTGGGCGACGAGGATACCAAAGGCCGAGGTCCGAGTACGAGAGCAACCTGCAGGCCACCCGCCGCGCGTCAGCCGCAGCGCCTCCGTCGGAGAGCGCGATCCGGTGCGTCCGCGCGGCCGGCGCCCGAGGCCCGACCGCGCGGGGCGTTTCCCGGCCGGAACCATCGCGCACGCCCGATGCCGCCGACCCTGATCCGCCCGTCATGCCGGCCCACGGACTGTCGCCGTTTTGCGCCACATTCGTGCTAGCTTCCCCGCCCTCAATCCCAGGCGGGTAGCTCAGTGGTAGAGCGGGGTCTTTACACGGCCCGGGTCGCAGGTTCAATCCCTGTCCCGCCTACTTCAATTATCAAAGACTCGGCTGGCGCGGAGGCGTGGTCCTGGTCCTCGTCGAAGCAAAGCGCGAGGTTGAAGCCGCCCGTGACGCGATAGGAGCGCCCGTGTGGCGCTAGAACGAGCGGGGGCATGTGCCGGGCCAGGAGGTCGCGGGCGCGCGCCGTGTCGCGATCGAGGGCGTCCAGGAGCCGGCCGAGGTAACTCTCGATCACCTTGGGGTGGGGCAGGACCTTGGGGCGCGCGTCCCGGCTGACGGCGGCCCGCCGCGCCTTCGCAGCGGCAGGCCTTCCTCTTCGACTTTGAGCTGGGCGAGCAGCGCCTCCGAGAAGCCGGCTGCGGCCATCGCTGCCGTCACGTTCTTCACGCGCGACGCGGCCCGCTCGACCTGGCGTTCGAGGTCGCGCAGCTCGGCGTCCGTGCCGCGGAGAACCTGGTCGAACCGTTTCGTGAAGGTCTCGACAAAGCGAGCGATCAGGTTCGGTTTGGTGAGCTGCTCCTTCAGTGCGCGAATGACTCCCTCGGCGAGCGTGCGCTCCGAGATCGTGCGGACGTTGGAGCAGATCGCCTCCCCGCGGGAGCGGTTGGTCGCGCAGCCGTAGTTTGCGTAGCCCAGGGCGGGATCCGTCGAGCCGTCCTTGTACCGGCGCGAGACCACCACGAAGCTGCCACCACAGATGCCGCAACGGAGAAGGCCGGAGAGCAGCGCCGTGGCTTTGCCAGTTCCGGAACCTGTCAACGAGAATGAGACAGCCGGGGTCGATATTTAGTGAGCACCTCCTGGGATCGTGAGGGCGACGGCTTCGCCGGGTCTCCCCTGATCCGCGGGCTCCGCGGGCGCGGGTGCCGAGGCCGGCTTGTTGATCCACGCGGCAGTCGGGAGAGCGGGCGGGACCGGACGGCCATGAGGGAAGCGCTCAGGGTGCTTGGCCCAGGCCTCCACCATGACGGCGGCACGCGCGTCTCGCCGGCTCTCGGCGAGACCGTGGTGCAGGTCGAAGGGCGTCAGCATTCCGATGCCGCTGTGGCAGTGTTCGCGGTTGTACCACTCGAAGAAGGCGCGGCAGTGGGTGCGCGCGTCTTCGATCGACCCGAAGCGCTCGGGAAAGTCCGGTCGATATTTCAGCGTCTTGAACTGGGCCTCGGAGAACGGATTGTCGTCGGAGACGCTCGGACGCGAGTGGCTCTTGGTGACTCCGAGATCGGCGAAGAGCAAGGCCAGCGACTTCGACGTCATCGACGTGCCCCGGTCCGCGTGAATGATGAGCTGGCCAGGCTCGATCTTCTGCCGCTCGCACGATTCACCGACGAGCTTGCGCGCCAACGCGGCGCTCTCGCCGTCGGCGAGCAGCCAGCCGACGACGT
>Ga0068853_100005305_pt1 | contig 10089 bp, 9 predicted proteins | sample KBSCornC32_FD_65655 | JGI IMG/M metagenome (GOLD analysis project Ga0068853, IMG submission 65655) | Corn rhizosphere microbial communities from Kellogg Biological Station, Michigan, USA - KBS Corn C3-2 | ecosystem: Host-associated > Plants > Roots > Rhizosphere > Soil ... | reverse complement strand
TCTGGTGGCAATCACCGAAGGAAATGACATCGGGCATCGCGTTGGTTCACCGGACGGGGCCACGCTTTCCACCTACAGAATGACAGACGATGGCGTGCTGGAGCCTATCAGCAGGGCCACCCCTGTGAACAGAACAGGGACCTGCTGGGTCCGGTTTAGCGCCGATGGACGATTTGCCTTTACCGGCGATACCGGAAGCGGGTCGGTCTCTACGTTTTCCGTGTCTCGCGAAGGCGAGTTGACTTTGCTGAGCAGCGCCGATACCGGCGGAGTGGCAAGCGTCCCGATCGATCTCGCCCTCTCACGGGATGGCCGGTTTTTATATGTTCTGGCTTCTTTCAGCGGGGCGGTCAAAGGGTTCCGGATTGAGAATGACGGATCTTTAACTCCTGTGGGCAGCGCCGATGGTCTTCCCATAACTATCCAGGGAATTGTCGCGCGATAATTTACCTGGCTACTCTCGCCTGTACCGGAGGGACTGGTGGAATACCCAGTCCCTCTCCATCCCAGGCGGACTAGAGCGGTAATTGCGATGGCTGAAGCATGTGCCTGATGTAATCATCTTTCCGAATCTAACCGGAACCCTGTGCCCGTTCGCATGCTTAGCGGGATCAAATCGGCGAGCTTTATTTCCGCCGAAGCCATCTTGAGTCACCAAACGCGGGCTTATGCCGCAAAAGGAGCACACCCATGAAATTAAAAATAAATTTATCGCAACGGCTGATCCTGATTGCGGGGGTAATCTGGCTGGGGACGGCTTTTCTTGCAACTATCGCACGCGCCGAGGATGGCGCTGATGGCGGCAAGGTATATGTCCTGACAAATATGTTGGCAGGTAATACCGTGGTTTCCCTGCAGCGTAATCAGGATGGATCATTAACGCGCCTGGAAGAAGTATCGACCGGCGGACTTGGCAGCGGCCCCATTCCCCTGCCTCTACCGATCGGCGGTCCCAACCCTCTTGATTCGCAGGATGCCCTGATCGCCACTCCCAATGGGCGGTTTTTACTTGCGGTCAACGCCGGAAGCAATGAAATTTCAGTGTTGGGTATCAGGGGAGAAGGCCTGGTATTGACCGACAAAGTCAGCTCCAATGGTGAATATCCCGTAAGCCTTTCGGTCCATGGAAGCTTGGTTTATGTCTTAAACTCCCACGGAAATCCCAACATCAACGGGTTCAATCTGGATGATTCCGGCAAACTGACTTCGATTCCAGATTCAACCCGCAGCGCGGGCAGCCCCACGGCAGATCCAGCCCAGGTAGCGTTCGCGCCGGACGGCAATACGCTGATTGTCACTGAGAGACTGGCCAACCTTATCGATGTTTTCCAAATGACCAAAAGAGGAACTCCGGGCACCCATGCTCAGCTCGTATCCAACAACCATACGCCCTTTGGAGTCTCTTTCGGGCGAGGGCGCATCATTGCGATTACGGAGACGAACGAACGGGTTCCCCGTATTCCGGTGATCAATGGAGCCAGTGTTTCAACTTATCGCATTGGGGCAACCGGGGAACTGACGGCTGTCAGCGTGGCGGTTCCGGACCACCAAAGCGCGGCTTGCTGGATCCGGTTTACTCCGAATCGCCAGTTTGCTTATGTCTCCAATACCGGCAGCGGCACTCTTTCCTCCTATGCGGTATCACCCCGCGGCGATCTGGTGCTGGCTGAGGAAATAGCCGCAGATACAGGCGGTCCCCAAAGCGTTCCCATTGATCTTGCCATCACTCCGGACGGCGAATTTCTTTATGTCCTGAGTTCATTGCTCGGGACGATCCAGGGCTATCGAATCGAGCGGGACGGTACCTTGACGCATGTCTCTAGCACAGATGGGTTTCCAATCAGCGTACAAGGGATTGTCACGCAGTAAAACAGGCAGGTGGGAAGAGCGTCCGCGATTGCACAAGGTTGATAGTCCTGCTGAGTCATCAAGGGCGCAAAATGCCATTACGGATTCCGGAAAACCGGAATTATTTAGAAATATTTATATTTGTTTAGTGTTAAAGAGATAATTCTGCCCGATATAGGTTCGCGCATTAGGGCAGCACTTTTTGCAGCTAGAGAGAGCAATTTAGTTGCGGCTTGCTCGCTTAGGCGAAGGGGATAAGGGGCTTTCCGCGGTCCAACCTTTTCACTCAAAAAAGCGGATAGGTTAAGAATAGTATGGAGGCGGAAGTGCCTACAGTCGTCTCATTTGAGCCAAGTCCTCGACAGTATCTGGTTGTCAGTCCTGATGGAAATAAAATTGAAATTCCCAAGGAGCTGTTCGTCCTCTTATGGGATTTCAGTGAAGGAAACAAGCAAACCGGTTCCGCGATCATGCAGTTCCGGAATGGGGGAGTTGCTGGACTCGAAGCGGTAATCAAGAAAACATATAAGTAATCAGCCGAAACGAAGGAGTTTATAGCGTACTCTTCAGTATCTTTATCGAAAGTTAATGCGCCAAAGAAGTGGATGAGCCCCGATTTTTGTTTCCCGGATCTTCCGGAGCAGACGAGAAATTTGGCTCAGAGATAAAATTTCTCTGAGCCTTTGTTTTTTGCCCGCTTTTTCGGACAACTGAAAGGGTTTTATCCAAACAATCATTCCGCACAAGGCATAAAGCCCAGGAGTAAACGAAAATGAGACGGAACCCCCTTGCCGCCTGCATTTTGCAACTACCACGTAAACTGTCACGCCGCACGCCTGGAATAATCTCGCAAAGAAAGCCGCATCCCTTTGCCTCGGATCTTCTATGTTGTCGCCGCCAATCGTCATCGCCATGCACTCCGCTGTTACTGAGCACCCGCCCTTGCGCGGAGGATTCGGTTGCTTCGTTTCAGTGAACCCTTTGTGAAGACCAACCAGAGGTTCAGACAGACTTCGAGAATGAGGAGTGCAGGTTTCTATGTCCGATTCCAGAATCTACTTCGCAGGCAGTGCTGCCCGATTCTCCACAAACGGTGAATCCCCGCACAATGAAGATTCTCTAGATACTAGAAGATTGAAGGCGGAAGAGGAGCAGGAACCTGGTCCCGAGCCAGCCTACGTTGCGACGTCACCCAACGGAACAACATTACATATACCCCAGGAATTGTTCGTCGCGCTGTCAGATTTCATGCAGACGCGAAAATGTCCTGGTTCAATCACTATCCAATTTCGCAAAGGCGAAATTGTCTGCGTTGAGGCGGTAGCAAAGAAGACATACCGCCGTCCGTAAACCTGCTTGGCGGTTCGGCGGTATCGAGCTGCTTAAGGCCCTGATTTTCGTTTGCCGAAGATGGTTCTTCGGTATCGACAGAAGATTCGGCCCAGAGAAATATTCTCTGGGCCGTTTTGTTTTTGTGGGAGCCTGGTGAAATGGCACTGAAATCGTCCTTTCACGAAAACCCTGGATTGCTTGTTCAACAGTATCTATTCGATCGAGGAGAAAGAAAATGGCTATGTTAAGACCTGCGTCAATCAACGTGTTCTCTGTGGCATTAGTTTCGGGTGCGCTCCATGGAGGAGCGGCAATGCTGTTTATTCCGATCTTTTCATTCCTGTTGCTGTGCTGGAGCAGTGTCCCGGCGCAGATCATACCTTCCACAAGTGTCGATAATGGTATGGTTCTTGCGGTTATCGCCCCAGTTCTTTGCGCCGCCTTCGGCTTCGTTGTCGGAGCGCTTGGGGCGATCGCGCACAATGCGTTAGCGCAGAACCAGCGGCGGCATACCGTTGAGGTCAGTGAGCCCGATCAGCTGCGCACGGCCTCGCTCAGCAACGCGGCTTAACGGCCACCTGGAGCGTTTTCAGCAATTAGTGTAGATGTGACACTGGCGATTCTCTGCTCACAGGCATGGCAGCAGCATATTCCGACGATTGCGACGGAAGTTTTTGCAGGCTATGACAAGGGAAAAGGAACATTACAGAATTGGCGGAGTTGAGGTAAGTATGGGCCGGGCGAAGAAAGTCTCTGCCCCCGCACACGAACCGGGCAGATCGATTTGTTGCTGTGGCGACGCGGGCCGGAAAGCCGCGTGACCGCAGCGATGCAGCAATGGCTTGGGAAGCAGATTGCACAACAGTCGGACCTCACGCTGATGGAGTTGCAAGAACGATTGCAGCAGACACGGGGTTTGCGCCTGAGCATCGGTCGCCTGTGGCTGGCGTTGCAGCAGATAGGGATGCGGCTGAAGAAAAGTCACTCCACGCCCAGGAACAAGAAATTCCGGAAGCGCAACCGCGGCGGCAGGCATGGCGGGAGCCATAAAGTCCGTTGATTGATCCGGATGCCTTGGTGTTTTTGGATTAACGTAGTGCGAGCACGCAGATGACCCGCACGTGCCCTGCGTGGAGAACGGGTGCGGGAAGGCACGCCAAACAGTCATTGGCACGCCGTCACCATGCTGACCCGGCGTGGATTGCGGTCGCCCATGACCATCGAATCGCCCACCGATGGCGATGTCTTCCCTCGCCTACTTGGAACAGGTCTTATGCCCGCAGCTGATTCCTGGGCAAGTGGTGATTGTTGATAAGCTGGCGGCTCACAAAGTAGCCGGCTAAAAGCCTTAATGGAGCGCCTGAGCCCGTCTCCTTTATTGCACCCTATTCTTCGGACTTCAATCCATCGAGCAAGTCTGGTCCAAATCAAACAGCTTCTACATGCGGCCAAAGCCCGCAGCTTGGAGGCCCTGGAATTGGCCACTGTCGAGGCCTCGGCCGCTGTCCCTGCCGAAAATGCTGCCGCCTGGTTTGAACATTGCGACTATGGTCCACATTAACCATGAAAATGGTCTAGCCACAAGCCAACGGTCAGCTATTCTCGGGCGAGCGATTGCCTGCTCGCCGTTTGTTTTATGCCGCGTGTTCGCGCATGTTTGCTGAACGCAGCTAAAATGTTTCCGTGAACCGGGGCACCGTGAAGCCCATGGGAATACTGGTATCGCCTGTTCCCTGGCCTGCATCCTTAGTGATTGAGAACTGCCAGACCATATCACGGGTCGTGCAATCATGGGCAAGACTGCAGATTCCTGCTTTCAACCGAGCAGTGTAACTTCCGCCAGCTTTCAGCATTACTGAGTTGGGGAAAAGGCCCCAGGCTCCGTCTCCAATCTGGTCAACCCACGCCGGCACTTGCACTCCATGAGAATCGGTAAGAATGAAGCTGCGGTTGTCCACGCCCCGAACTGGCTGGGAAAAGAAAACTTTGACCACGGTATCTTGAAAGGCATTGCGTTCGCCCGCATTAGGATAACTAGCCACACGCAATTCGGCCTTATCGGCCGGCGCACCATCCACTGAGATCACCCAGTTGCGCACCACCATAGGAACTGGAGGCGCACCTTCAACCACAGGAGGCTCGGTGGCAGGCTTGCGCCCATCACACAGGCCGCCAAGCACACAGGGCTCAAGCGCAAAATTGCCGTTGCTGTCCGCCATATTGCCCAAAAAGTGCAGGGCCACTACCGCTTCTATCGATTGGTAATAGACAGTCGCGCTCACGGCAATGGGCCCCTTTGTACCGGACGGGATCACGACCGCGTAACGATCAATCTTTTTCTCGAATTCAGGACGCCCTCTGGGCTTGAAGCGCGTATCGCGCAGGAAAGAATCGTCGAACAGGTCCCCATTGCCATCAACATCCTTGAATTGCGGTAAAGCTCGTGAATTATCCTGGTCAATGACGTGGCCATCCCGGTCAATGGGCAGTCCTTTATTGTTGGTTACCAGGTTCAGCGGTGTCGCATATGGCAAATCCAGCGTGGGACACCCGTCGCCCAGTGAAGCTACGGCCTTGAACTGCATGGAATAGGGATCGGCGGAGCCAGCGGGGATCTTCCAATTGCAACCAGGAAAATTGGGATCGATACTCTCCTCCGTGGTGAGGTTCCCAACACCGATAGAGACGCGCTTCCACACATTATCCTGAATTGGCAATTCTTTGCCGCTGGCCAGATCATAAGCATGGAGTGCTAACCAGGCCGTGCGTCCTTCAGGAAATCCGGTAGGAAAGTCATGGCCGCTTCCAGTATTAGCAATGGTGATTGAGAGCGGTATAGAAGTATTGGCTGGAGCTGATGCGGGCCCGCGCAAATCCATGCTGAGCACGTGCCGCAAACGGTCCCAGGCAAGCCGGGCCTGCTGTGAGTACGCGCCCTTGCGCTCAACGTGTGTCCAAAAGCCGCGCGAATAGGGGCTTTTCTCGTTGGCGGAAGAGAAACTAAAGGCAGACAGCTCTGGATAGGGCGCGACATTCCCGCTCTGGTCCACGTCCTTTCCAATCAATCCGGGAACGTACGCGTTCCCGCCGACAAAGTGATGTGTAAAGAAAGGATGCGGGGAGCCACCTTCATTCGCCACACGGTCCACCGGTGGCGGAAGCGGTTTTCCATCCTTATATAAGGTCTGGGCTGTTCCCGGCTGGCCATAGTCCTGTTGCATGTGGCAACTCTGGCAATCGCGTTTGAACTTGGGATCAAAGTTCGTATTGCCCGGGCGGTCAGCATACACGCTGTTGGCCCATTCGGTGTACGTCCGCTCAATGGGGAAACCGCCCACCCACTTCCCAATCGGATTTTTGATAGGCAGCGCATTGGTTACGTCATGACACGCCGCGCACATCTCAGCGCGTAAAAACATTGCCTGGTGATAGCCCTTGTGTTTGGCCGGATCAATCTTCTGGTAGGCGATGTCCTGACCGAAGATCTGACTGGTATACGCATCTTTCTCTGACGGGGGCAGCGTCGCCGCAAGTGGGCCAAACCGCTCTGGCGACCCGATGGCATGCGGTGAAAGGCGATAGGATCCCGCTCCGATGCTATAGCCCAGATTTCTCTTCTCTTTGTCCGGCACATTGAACGTGTCCTGCTGGTTCGGCGCCAGTAGCTCAGATCTTGGCTTGACTCCCGGCGCGGGCGTATAAGCGCTGGGGCTGCTCTGATAGTTATGGAATGGCGTGTCTCGTGTTTCCGCGTTGGTGTGGCAGACAGCGCAAATGATTCCGCTCTTGCCAGCGTCGGTATTCCGATATTGTGCTGCCAGAGCGGCGAAAGCGATGCCAGTACCGTTGTCAGAAGTGGGATTGAAATTGGGATCGACGGGAGCGCTCTCCAGGTGTGTGAGCGGGTCCAGGGCCACGGTCCTCAGCGGAACGTTATCGACATAGTCGGTGGGCATGTGGCAGCGTGAGCAGAAAGCATCCAGCAGCGAGCCTGAACGCGAGACCGTGTATTTGCCCGTTCCAATATCAAAGGTAGAGGAGCACTCGCCCTTGTTGGCAAAAGGATTGTGAGCGGCCTTGGCTGTGCCATCCGGCGGCTCCGGCGTATCGCATTCGCCATGCGCTGAGGTGGCTTTGGCGAGTGCAAAAAAGGCGGCGCGCCAGACTGGATCGCGCCAGGAGTTCGACATCATGGAGCCGTTCCATTCATCGAAGATTTTTTGATGACAAGTCTGGCATTGCCCCGGGCTGTCTTCCTGCTCCCAGTGATCGTGGTAGGGCGGCGGAAACGCCTGCGCCTCAGCAAGCACGTAAGGCGCGGCTTCAGGAAGACGATTGGGAATATCGTTCAGCTTGCGCTGGTCCGGTTGGTAGTAGATCAGCGCGCTCGTGGCCACTGTGGTGGCAAAAAGCGCTGCCAGTTTCAGCGACTTCCCGTTTCCGTTCATCATTGTTCGACTCCACGAAGTTTGCGCTGCTCCGGTTTGTGATGGATCGTGCCATGCAACCGCTCAAACGCCAGAATCGGGTCGTTCAAAGGCACTAACGAAGCTTGGTTGAGGGTCCGGACAAAAACAAGAAATAGAAGTGCGATGCATCCCCCAGCGATGGCAATCTCAGTGAACCCGATTCTTGGGGATTGCCAGACCGATGGCATGACCAGCAAATAAAGGTCCAGCCAGTGACCAAACAGAAGCAGTATGGCAACCGTTTTAAGCACTTTGCCGGTGCACTTTGCCCGAACTGAAATCAATGCAAGAAAAGGAATGACCCAATTCACCAGCAGGTTGAGCGCAAACAGGTATAGCCAGGGGCCGGACGTGCGCGTGATGTAGTGGCTCACTTCTTCCGGAATGTTTCCGTACCAGATCAAAAGGTATTGGCACACCCATATATAGGCCCAGAAAGTGCTGAAGGCAAAAAGCATTTTGCCCAGATCATGAAGCTGATAATCGCTCACGGAATCCTTCATGAAACCGTGCTCTCTTAAAAGAACAACCGCCAGCGTAACTGGGGCAATTCCCTGGACAAATGTGCCAGCAAAAATATAGACGGCATACATGGTGCTGAACCATCTCGGATCCATGGAGATAAGCCAGTCATACGCGGCCAGTGTAAGAGTCAAAGCGAAAACGGGGATGAATGCCACTGCGTAGCGCGTCATCTTCTCATGCAAGACCAATCCAAGTTCAGGGTGGGCGTCCTGGTGAAGTGATGCGCGGCGAAATAGCCGGGCAAACACCATCCAGGTGACAAGAACGACGACCATGCGCGTGAAGACCCACGAGGGCTGCAGGTAGCGCAGCTTGCCCGCGATTGCCGGCTCAGCGGCCATTGCTCCCGGATTACTCCATGAATAGAGAACATGACGGCCAAAAAATAGCGCCAACATCAGCACGGCAGCGATGGGCAGGATGGTCAAAAATGCCTCTGGCACGCGGCGCAGGCTGGCCGACCAGCGCGCGCCCGTGGCCCGTTGCGTGGCCAGAAAAAACATGGCTGATACACCGGCAGACGTAATGTAGAAGCCGTTAAGCAGGAGATTCGGCCATGCGCGTTGCGGCACGACAATCACACCGTAAATTGCAGTGACTACGCCCACCGCGAGCAGTAACAGCGCCAGATTGCGGATGCGCGTGGGAACTTGAATCGATGCCGTCGGTGTCATTGGCCTCCTCCATTGCTCGTGGCCTCTGGCTGGTCTCCATGCCCCTGTAGCACCACATGCACATAAGTGACGACCTTCCAGCGCTCATCCGCACTGAGTTGGGATGCATACGTAGGCATCTTTCCTGTTCCGAGAGTGATCACGTGAAAAATCCGTCCGGGAGGAAACTGCATCAGACGATCAGAAAGATACGAAGGAGGCGGCGGAATCTTGCCGGAAATCGGTCCATCGCCCTTGCCCTGCTCGCCATGACAAACGAGACAGTAGGTCTGAAACAGTGCTTTGCCCTCTTGCAATGTCTGCGGCGTTGCGCGATATGGGTTTTCCAATTCGTGTCCGGCGCGGGCGGCTTCCTCTTCCCCGGGGCCGTAGTGAAAAGGATGGAATCCGCGCGGGATGGTTCCAGCAACCGGTCGCTGGAGCGTGAGTCCATCCCGCGTTATGGAGTTTGGAGCATAAGCCTTGTAAGCTGGGCCTCGCGCCATGTCCGGCATGTATTCGAAGGCGCGACGTTCTGGGGTAGCTCCACAGCCGGATAGCCCGGTGGCAATGACCAGCGCCGCCGCGATATGAAACGAAAGCCTCACGATTGCACCTCTTTTTCCCGGATCCGATCGGCGCCACTTTCCTCCAGGATCTGCCATGCGCGACGGAGGTCGAATCGATCTCCACGCTGGCGCAGCACGAGCGCAAATGTATCGTTGGTCACGCCATCGACGAATAAAAACTCCTTCTTACCCGGATAGAGGCGCGCGCGCAGAAAGAGGGCTGCGACTGTTGCCAGCCCTGAGATCAACACTGTGAGTTCAAAGCAAATTGGAACAAAAGCCAGCGTGGAGTTGTCCGGCTTGCCGCCGACATTGAGCGGCCAATCAAGCACGGTGGTGTAAAACTGGAACGTGAGGGCCAGCGCGAGAGCACAACATCCCACAACAAATGTGACCCACGGCAGCCGCGAGCGTCGCACTCCCATGGCGTGATCGAGTCCGTGAATGGGATACGGAGCAAAAACGTCATAGATACGAAAGTTCTCAGCGGTTGCCGCGCGGACTGCGCCGAGAAGGGTGTCAGCGTTAGAGAAAGTTGCTATCAGGAACCCGTTAGGCATTGACGGCCACCTCCTCCTGGTCATCGCTGCTCAGGGCCATCTTGTGGGCCCCATGACCCACTACACCTTTGATCTCCCACATGGCGATCATCGGCAGCAACCGGATAAACAGTAGAAAGCAGGTGAAGAACAA
>Ga0068853_100005304_pt1 | contig 10090 bp, 7 predicted proteins | sample KBSCornC32_FD_65655 | JGI IMG/M metagenome (GOLD analysis project Ga0068853, IMG submission 65655) | Corn rhizosphere microbial communities from Kellogg Biological Station, Michigan, USA - KBS Corn C3-2 | ecosystem: Host-associated > Plants > Roots > Rhizosphere > Soil ... | reverse complement strand
CAATCCCCATGGAGAACCAGTGCGCGAAAAAGTGCTCGACGCCGGCCTGGACGGGCAGACGGATGTCGAACGCCGTGTCGCTGGTCGCGCCGACGACCATGGGGGCCGCTTTCCCCACGCCGAGGCCGACGCCGCCCCCCAGCTCGAAGCGCGTGGAGGTCGTCTTCCAGGGCACGAACAGCAGGACCAACTCGGGGGCCAGGTTCCAGGTGGCGTCGACGTCCTTCGGCTTCGTGAACGAGAAGTTGAGAGAGGGGACGATCGCCATGGAGTCGCTGGTCCACACCTTCACGCTCACGATCTTGTCGGTCGTGACGAGGGTCGTCCCCGGGATCACGCCCAGCCCGAACCCGACCGACCCGCTCATGTCCTCGGCGACCTTGGGGGCGAGGGCCATCGGCGCGCCCGTCGTGGCCACGGGCGCGGCGGCGGCCTGTCCGACGGGCACCGCCACGGCGTCCCCCGCAGACGGGACGGCCGGAGCGCTCGGGGCGGACGGCGGCGGCGGGGCCGACGGCGGCGTGTACGTCACGGAGCCGAGCTGGGCGAACGCCGGGACGGACACGAGCAAGGTGGCCGCGCCCAGCGCGGCGAATCGAAGCGACGGTCGGATCATTTCATTCTCCTGGTGAAAGGGGGCCTATGTGCGCCGAGGGGCCCGCTGGACCCCGCTCGCGGCAGGGATGGTACCCCCGACCCCCGGGCCACAAAAATTGTCCGGGATCACTGTCCCCCGAGGCCCGAGGCCCCGACGTCCCAGGCCCCGACGCCGAGCGGCGCCCCTCCGGCCCGCGGTCTCCTCGACGCTGGGTCCGGAGGCGGCTATGGTTCGGGCCCATGAGCCGCCCCCATGATCCGACGTCGCCTCTGGCCATCTTCCGCTCGCTGCCGCGGGCGTGGGACGATCTGCCGATCTGGGCGCAGCTGAACATCACGTGGAAGTGCAACCTCGACTGCGTCTACTGCACCGAGTACGACAACTCGAAGGGCCACGTCCCCTACGAGGACCTCGTCCGCCGCATCGACAAGTGCAAGGAACTGGGGACGCTGCACACGGACCTCATCGGCGGCGAGCCGATGTTGCACCCCGATCTGAAGCGCCTGATGGCCTACGTCACCGGCCAGGGCATGACGACGGGCATGACCACCAACGGGTTCCTGCTGACCGAGGATCGCCTGAAGGAGCTGATGGACGCCGGCATGGGGCGCATCCAGATCTCGCTGGACGGGGTGAACCCGACGCCGGGGACGCCCAAGTCGCTGAAGACCCTGCGCAAGAAGATCGAGATGGTGGCCAAGCACCCCATCTGGTTCCGCGTCAACACGGTCATCTGCGAGCAGACCATCGACGAGGTCCAGGAGGTCGCCGAGTTCTGCATGAACCTGAACGTGCCGGTGAACTTCTCGGTCGTGCACGATCGCGGCAAGCTGAAGCCCAGCCTCAACAACAAGCGCTACCTCGATCGGGTGCAGTGGTTGAAGGAGCAGAAGCTGCAGGGCAAGCCGATCTCGACGTACTACTTCCTCATCGACTACTACGAGAAGGCGCTGCGCGGCCGGCCGATGGACTGGACCTGCCAGGCGGGCAGCAAGTGCTTCTACGTCGCGCCGACGGGCGAGTTCCACTTCTGCTACCACGTCCCGCCCCAGATGAACTTCGAGGACGTGACGCGCGAGACGCTGGCGCGCAACCGCGGCAAGAAAGGCTGCGAAGAGAACTGCGGCGTCGACTGCGTGCTGAGCACGTCGCTGCCTTACTCGAACCTGACCGAGGTCGCCGGCATCGAGGCGCGGGACATGCTGTTCCAGATCCGGGCCCAGTCGAAGGCGCGGGCCGCCGCGAAAGATCAGGCCCGCCAGTCGGCTATTTCGGGTCCGAGCGCGTCTCCGCCGTCTCCGTCGTCGCCGGCGTGACCCGCCCGGCGAACACCACCGCGTGGTTGAGTGGGTAGTTCCACCCCACCGCCACCAGCGTGGCGACCACCAGCTTGGCGGCCTGATAGGGGACACCCGCGAAGCGCACCAGCAGCCAGACCCCGACCGTGTGCAGGAGAGACGCGCCGACCTGGACCAGCACGAAGCGCGCGAGCTGCCAGCGCAGCTTGAGGGCGGAGCCCCGGAAGGCCCACGATCGGTTGATCGCGAAGTTCGAGAGCGAGCCGACCACGGTCCCCAGCCAGGTGGCGAGCACGTAGTTCACGCCCAGCAGCTCGACCGCCGTCACGAGCGTGAGGAAGTCGAGCCCGGTCGTGAAGAGCGAGGTGACGGCGCTGCGCAGGAAGGTGCGAGAGACGAGCATGCAAGAGGCGGGGCGGCGCGGGAACCTGGAGACGAGAGCGAGGGGGAGGACGCTCTCTCAGCCCTCGGGCGGGATCTGGCCGAACCGGCCGGCCTGGAAGTCCTCCACGGCTTGGATGACCTCGGCGCGCGTGTTCATGACGAACGGACCGTAGCGCGCGACGGGCTCCTGTAACGGCTCGCCACCAATCAGGAGCAACTCCGCCGGCTCCGCGGCATCCGCGGGCAGGGACAGGGTCACGGTCGGCCCTCGGGCGTCAAGGATCGCCATCTGGCCGGCGTTGATGACCTGCGCGTCGGCCCCGGCGCCCACGACCGGCGCTCCCCGAAACGCGTAGACGAAGGCGTTGAAGGACACGACGAGCGGTTGCAGCAGCGTGCCCCCGGGCCGAAGGGTGACGTGGAAGTAGACGATCGGCGTGTGCGTCTCGATGACCGCGCGCGCGCCCATCGATTCGCCGGCCACGACCTTTACGGTCACCAGGCCATCCGGGGAGGTCACCATCGGGATGCGAGCCGACGGGATGTCCTGATAGCGCGGCGCCACCAGCTTGTCGCGTCCCGGGAGGTTGACCCACAGCTGAAAGCCGTGGGTGAGCCCGCCGTGGCGCTGGAATTCGTCGGTGGGCATCTCGGCGTGAATCACGCCGGAGCCGGCCGTCATCCACTGCACGTCACCCGGGCGCAAGGTCCCCGCGTTCCCCGCCGAGTCGCGGTGCTGCATCTCGCCGGCCAGCAAGTAGGTGACGGTCTCGAAGCCCCGGTGGGGATGGTCGGGGGCGCCCTTCGCCTCGCCGGGCGGCGTCTCGGCCGGTCCCATCTCGTCGAGGAGCAGGAACGGATCGAAGAAGCTGACGGAGGCCTGCGGGAACGGGCGCCGAACCATGAAGCCGCCACCCTCGAGGGTCGCGGGGCTATCCACCACGCGCGCCACACTCCGTCCCGGAACCGCTCCGGAGTCACCAGGAGATGCCATCCGGAATGTCTACAGCGCCGCCGCCCACGACGCCAGACGTCGTCCAGATGGGAACCCTGAGAGGGTTCCCATACCCTCCGATCAGCGCGCTTCGGCGGGCAAAGCCCGCCTCCGCGCTGCCGTTGGAGGTCGCGTTACAGCGCCTCGTCAGGTCAAACCGGCGAGGACGCCGGTCGTCAGATCGCTGGTCGGCTGCGTACCGAAGGTGGTGACGTCCACGCCGAAGGCCTTGGCGATGGCGACCAGCAGATGGTTGTTGCTGACGCCCGTGAAGTTGGCGTCGCCCGGCGCGCACCAGGGGCTGCTGGTGGGACAATCCGCCTGGACCCGCAGGCGGCGGCCCATCCGGAACTTCGTGAACGAGGAGCCGCCGGCCAGGATGGTTGGGACGTTGCGGGTGCTGTGCAGCGCGGGGTTCCCCATATCGCTGCTCGCGTAGATGAGCGAGCTGTCGAGGACCCCGAAGGCGTCGAGCTGCTTCATCAACGACGCCACCTTGCCGTACGCGTACTTGTTGAACTTCCCCAGCAGCGCCCAGGTGGCGGGGTCGCCGGCGCCCACCGGGTGCCCGTCCGACCCCATCGGCGAGCCGCTGTAGACGTGCGCCACGCTGCCGTGGTTGTCGGTGGGCAGGTTCAGCGGATTGCCCGCGTAGGAGAGATCCGCCATGAACAGCGTCGCGAAGCGCGTGATGTCGCAGGCGAAGGCCTGAGCGATGAGCGCCAGGTGCGCGTCGGTGATGGCGTCGAAGTACGGCTCGCCCCCGTTGTAGGCCTTGAGCTTGGGGAACTTGCTGGCGTCCGGCTTGGTGGGCATCGCCGCGCAGCTCGCGCCGCCCCCGCCACCACCGCCGGTCATCGACGACACGCCGACGATCTGCTTCTCGAGATCCCCCAGCGCGTCGAGGTGCTGATCGAGCTTCTGCTTCTCGGGCGCGGCCAGTCGCGGTCTTAGCCGGCCGATGTCGCCACGGATGAAGTCGAGGATGCTCTTGCCCTGCTTCTGCTGGCGCGCGAGCGCGGCCTGCGCCGCGCTGTCGTTGGGGGCTGCGAAGTTCCCGAACAGCGTGTTGAACGCCTGGACGGGGTCGATGATCTTCGGCAGGGCGGCCCCGCCCATGCCGTAGGACAGCGTCGAGCCCGACTTGGTGTCGTCGGTTCCGACCCCGAGCGCGATGCTGGTGACGGCCGTGCTGGCGCCCAGCTTCTTCTCGACCGCGAGGAACTGGTCGAGCGACGAGTTCAGCGGCTTGGAGCCCGCCGAGTCGATGCGGCTGCCGGTGAGGATCGTGCCGGCCGAGTCGTGCCCGTTGGCGTTCGACATCAGGTCGAGCCCCTCGATGACGAGGATCTTGCTCTTCCAGCTCTTGCCGTAGGTGCCCGAGTCATCGAACGGCTGCAACGTGGAGCCGGAGAACGTGAGGCTGAAGTTCGTCGACTCGGAGGCGCCGCCGCTGATCGCGCTCGCCGTGTCGGCCGACTGCATCCCCCACAGCTCGGCGGCGATCCCGTGCGGGTGATAGAGCGTCACGAACCGGGCGATCGGAGCGTCCCCGGCCGCCTCGGCGTACGAGTTCTCCAGCACCTTGAAGAACGGCACCGACGCCAGGCCGGCGCCCACTCCCCGCAGGAAGGACCGGCGCGCCGGGCTCCGGACGGGACGGCCCGGCGGGCGTCCCGAGGTCCCCGACTTCATTGCGCCCTCCTTTGGGTGAACGTCGGATTCTTCACGTACGACACCAGCGTCTCGATGACATTTCCCTGCTTCTCCGCGGGCAACCCTTGCCAGAACTTGAGGAAGGCCTCCTCGGCGCCGACGATCGTCCCGTCGCTCCGACCGGCCGACGCCCGGAAGAGCTGGCGCGCGAAGCAGGCGCGCACCTGCGCGCTGCCGGCGAGCGCCATGGCGAGCGCGTCGCTGTCGGCGTAGGAGCCGTCGAAGTCGGTCTTCTGCTGCGTGCTCTTGCCCAGGGTGGTCGCCGTGACGACGGGCTTGCCGTTCTCGGTCGGCGCTCCGTTCTGCACGGGCCTCGCCGCGCCCATACCGTCGTACTTCTCGAACGCGAACCCGATCGAATCGATCGTGTCATGGCAAGACGCGCACATCGGATCCGAGACGTGCGCCGCGAAGCGGTCCCGCGTGGTCTTCGTCGGATCGGTCATGGGCGGGGTGACCGAGATGTTGAGCGTGGTCGGGGAGACGACGTTCATGCAGGCCACCCGGCGCATGATGGCGACCCCGCGAAACACCGGCGCGCTCTCGCTGGCGTGGGCGTAGACGGACAGGAACGCGCCCTGGTTCAGGATGCCGCGGCGGCCCGTCGAGGCCAGCGACGTGTGACCCGACGAGGCCGCCTTCACGCCGTACAGCGTGGCGAGGGCCGAGTCGGCGATGGTCCAGTCGGCGCCCAGCAGCTCACCGACGGTTCCCGTCGAGTTGAGGAGCACCTCGCGCACGAAGCTCTGGCTCTCGGTGGCGATCGAGGCCTTGGCCGCCGAGAAGTTGGGGTACACGTTCGAGTCCTTGTCGGTCGCGGCGATGCCGTCGATGCCGAGCCACTCGCGGATGACCCGCACCAGCGAATCCTGCGCCGGGGCGGTCCCGAGCAGGCGGCGGGCCGCCTGCTCCCGCCCCTCGGGCTTGGCCAGATCACCGGCGCTGGCCGCCGACAACATGGTGCTGTCGGGCGGCGCCGAGGTGAGCAGAAACGAGAGCGTGGCCGCGATCTCGTTGGAGGTCAGGTTCACCATCTGGCCCGCCGCGGGCGTCGCATCACCCAGCTCCGTCACGTAAAGGAAGCCCGCCGACTGCAGCGTGGCGCGGACGATCATGTCGATGCCGTCGTTGTAGGTCCCGCCGTCGGCGCCAGCGTGATACACGGTGACCAGCGCCGCCACCTCGTCGCCCGTCAGGGGCCGCCGATAGGCCGCCGCGCCGAACGACTGGATGAAGGTCTTGGCGCAGGCCTCGCCACCCGAGGTCGCGTTCGAGCACGGCGCCAGCGACGCGAGCTTGCCGTTGCCTCGCGCCTCCGTCACGAGAGCCGTCGCCGCGTCGTTGAGCTGCTTGGCCAGCACGGGGTCCACGCGCTGCGCGTCGTTCACCGTGAAGCCACCCTGGCGCGCGTCGGGAGGGAAGGTCCCGACGCCCATGGTCTGCGTCGTGCCGAGCAGCGCCTTCACCGAGGCGTCGTACTCGCGGGTCGTCAGGCGCCGGATCCGCGCGGGCAGCAGAGGATCCCCGGGATCGCCCATGCTCCCGCCGGATCCCGTGCTCGAGCCACCGCCGCTGCCGGTGCTGCCACCCGTGCCCGGGTTGGTCCCGCTGCCACCCGAGGCCGTCGTGCTTCCACCGCTCCCCGCGCTGGTGCTTCCGCCTCGCCCTCCCGAGCCGGAGGTCGGGGCGTTGCCGCCCGAGCCACTTCCTCGTCCACCGCTGCCGCTGCCCTCCTCGGTGCCCGGGTCGCTCACGCAACCGGCGACCGCCGCCATCGCTCCGAGGAGCGTGAAGAAAGTGACCAGTGCCAGCGGAGGGGACGTCGGGGGCCGTCGCATGGGCTCAGAGTAAGTAGCTAGAAGAGCGGAAAACAGCTCGCAATAGTTGGAGTTCTTTTTTGCCCAAAATCGAAGGGAGAGGTAGGTGCGCGGCCGACAATCGCGCACTTTTGTGCCCGAATTTGCGGGTCTCGGTTCTCGTTTCTCCTCGAGCCCGGTGCGCCTGACCTGGTTCCGTCAGGTCCACCGGGTAGGTCTGCGGGCAGAGTCTGCGGGCAGATTTGCGGGTAGGTTTGGACCCATGGCCGCCACGCGGATCGAGCACGACTCGTTCGGACCCATCGAGGTGCCCGCCGAACACCTCTGGGGCGCGCAGACCCAGCGCAGCCTCCGCCACTTCGCGATCTCGGGCGAGAGGATGCCGCAGGCTCTGATCGCCGCGCTCGCCACGGTGAAGAAGGCGGCGGCGCTGGTGAACCGCGACCTCGGGACGCTGGACGAACGTCGCGCCGACGCCATCGTGGCGGCGTGTGACGAGATCGTGGCCGGCAGGCATGACGCCGAGTTCCCGCTGGTGGTCTGGCAGACCGGGAGCGGCACGCAGACCAACATGAACGTGAACGAGGTGGTCGCGAATCGCGCGAGCGAGCTGCTGGGCGGGACCCGCGGCGAGGGCCGGCTGGTTCACCCCAACGATCACGTGAACCGGGGGCAATCCTCGAACGATGTCTTCCCCGCGGCGATGGCGCTCGCCTGTACGCGCGCGGTGGCGTCCCGGGTGGCCCCCGCGGTGACCGCCTTACGGGACGTGCTCGACGGGAAGGCGCGGGCCTTCGTCGGCGTGGTCAAGGTGGGGCGGACCCACCTGATGGACGCGACGCCGTTGACGCTGGGGCAGGAGATGAGCGGCTGGGTGTCGCAGCTCGATCACGGCCTCGCTCACCTCGAGGCCGCGAGGCCGCACCTGGCGGAGCTGGCGCTGGGGGGCACCGCCGTGGGAACGGGGTTGAACGCCCACCCCGAGTACGCCGAGCGCGTGGCCCGCAAGCTGGTCGAGCTGACCGGCCTGCCCATCGAGACCGCGCCCAACAAGTTCGAGGCCCTCGCCGCCCACGACGCCATCGTCTTCGCTCACGGTGCGCTGAAGACGCTGGCCGTCTCGTTGACCAAGATCGCGAACGACGTGCGCTGGCTGGCCTCGGGCCCGCGCACGGGCATCGGCGAGCTGACCATCCCCGAGAACGAGCCCGGCAGCTCGATCATGCCGGGCAAGGTGAACCCGACCCAGTGCGAGGCCCTGACCATGGCGTGTGCGCAGGTGCTCGGCAACGACGTGGCCGTGAACATCGGGGGCGCCAGCGGCAACTTCCAGCTCAACGTCTACAAGCCCCTGCTCGCGCACGACTTCTTGCAGAGCGCGCGCCTCATCGCCGACGGATGCGACAGCTTCCGCGAGCACTGCGCCGCCGGGATCGAGCCGAACCGTGCCCGCATCGCCGAGCACCTCGCCGCGTCCCTGATGCTGGTGACGGCCCTGAACCCGCACATCGGCTATGACGCCGCGGCCCGCATCGCCAAGAAGGCGCACGCCGACGGCAGCACGCTGCGCCAGGCGGCGCTCGCGCTCGGGCTGGTCTCGGCCGAGGACTTCGACCGCTGGGTCCGGCCCCAGGAGATGCTGGGTCCGACCGGGGGTGGGGGTGGCCAGGTGGGCCGAAAGTCGGCCGGCGGGTGAGGGGGGCGTTCTTTCGGTCCGTGACGGCGGGGGTGCGTCCGGTCTGCTACCCTCCGCCCGTCACAGATGACCCATAGCAACCTGAAAGATCTCACGAATCGGCGCGTCGAGCCACGCGGGGGCACCGATGGCCGTCGCTAGCGCGGAGGCCTCACCCCCGGCGCGACGGCGCGGAATCCGCCCGCTGCCGCTGCTCACGGCGGTCAACTTCTTCAACTATCTCGACCGGCAGGTCGTCTACAGCATGACGCCGTTCTTCGAGCAGAGCTTCCACGTCTCGAAGTTCCAGCTCGGTTGGCTCTCGCTGGTGAACCTGTCGGTGTTCGCGGTGACGTCGCTGCTCTCGGGCCCCATCGCCGATCGCATCGGGCCGCGCAGGGTGATCTTCGCCGGCGTGGTCGTGTGGGCCATCGGGACGATCGGCTCCGCGACGGCGGTGTCGTTCGAGATGCTGCTCTTCTTTCGAGGCGTCGTCGGCATTGGCGAGGGGGCCTACGGCCCCAGCGCGAATGCGTTGCTGTGCGCGGACGCGCCGCCCCACGCGCGCAGCAGGGCGCTCGGGATCTACAACGTCGGCATGGCCTTCGGTGGCTCGGCTGGTCTGTTCGTGGGCGCCATGCTGGGGCCCAAGATTGGCTGGCGCGGCGTGTTCTGGATCGCCGGGACGCCGTCGCTCGTGCTCGCGATCCTGGCCGGGTTCATCTCGGCGCCCGCGCGCATCGAGCGGCCCCACGCCGGGCCGGCCCGCGCGTACTTGCTCAACCCGACGTTCATCTCGTGCCTGTTTGGCGGGATCCTGGTCACTTTCGGGGCCAGCGCGCTGCTGTTCTGGGCGCGGACCCTCATCATCGACGAGCGTGGCTTCTCCGTCTTGCTCGGCAGCGTGCTCATGCTCGCGTCCGGGCTCGGCTGCGGGATCGGGGGGGTCATCCTCGGCGGCTACCTGGGAGATCGGATCGGCCACCGGACGAAGGGCGGACAGGCCCTGGTCGTCGGGATCTCGCTGCTCAGCGCCGTGCCGCTCGGCGTGGGCTGCCTGCTCATCGAGAACAAGCCGATCTTCGCGCTCATGACGGCTGCCTGCATCTTCTTGTTGTCCATCTACAACGGCCCCATCGCGGTGGTCGTCGACCAGCTGGCGCCAGCCCGTCATGCGGCGACGCTGCAGGCGGTCTTCCTCTTCGGGTCGCACGTGCTCGGCGACGCCCCGGCCGCGACCACGGTCGGGCTCATCGCCTCGCACGCCACCATCGGCCACAGCCTGCTCATCGCGGTGGCGGCGATCGGGCTGTCGGGCGTGCTGTTCGTCTACACGGCGCGCCGGCAGGCCCAGGACGCTGAAAAGCCGCTCCGTTCCGTCGCGCTCCGTTCCGTCGACTGAAGGACCGCGCCGCAGATAGCGCGACCGCGACGATGATGTAGGTCGCGGTGTGATTGACGCTCGTCGGGGCGGCCGGTACCATGACCGAGCGGTGACGGGCCATCCGATGACCGAAAGTCTGGTCCAGGACGACGAGCGCAGGCGCGAGCAGCGCTCGCCCATCGAGCTGAAAGTCGAGTACAAGCGACTCAACACCTTCTTCTACG
>Ga0068853_100005301_pt1 | contig 10091 bp, 8 predicted proteins | sample KBSCornC32_FD_65655 | JGI IMG/M metagenome (GOLD analysis project Ga0068853, IMG submission 65655) | Corn rhizosphere microbial communities from Kellogg Biological Station, Michigan, USA - KBS Corn C3-2 | ecosystem: Host-associated > Plants > Roots > Rhizosphere > Soil ... | reverse complement strand
TCGACGCCGTTGCTCATATGTGTGCTTGGATATTCCCGGTTCACACTTTCGAAATACTTGAGTAATTCATTTGAGCCGACGGGCAAATCCATACGAATCCATCGATCTACACTTGACGATTTTAGTTAGGCCAAGATTTCATGCACGACCCGTCCAGCCACATCCGTCAAGCGCTCATTCCGACCATTGTGAAAATACGTCAATGACTCGTGGTCGATTCCCAGAAGATGCAACAGTGTGGCGTGCAGGTCGTGGACGTGGACTTTGTCTTCCGCGGCGCGTAAGCCAACCGCGTCGGTCGCGCCATAGGCCATGCCGCCTTTGACTCCGGCCCCGGCCAGCCAGACGCAATAGCCCCAGGGATTGTGGTCGCGCCCTTTCCCTTGTTCGCTCATCGGCATCCGCCCGAATTCGCCGCCCCAGACGACCAGCGTGTCGTCGAGCAATCCGCGGCAGCGGAGATCGCGCAACAGGCCAGCCACCGGTTTGTCGGTGCGGCGGCACAGATCGCCGTGGTTCTTGAGCACGTCGACGTGGGCGTCCCAGCCGTCGGTTGCACCGCTGTAAAGCTGGACGAACCGCACGCCCCGTTCGATCATCCGCCGGGCCAGCAGACAGCGCGTGCCGAATTCATCGGTGTCTTGTTCGCCGACTCCGTAAAGCTCCAGCGTCTCGCGCGTTTCGCCGGCCAGGTCGACCAACTCCGGGGCGGCAGCCTGCATTCGAAACGCCAGCTCATACGCATCGACGCGCGCGGCCAGCTCACCGTCGAAATCACGCTCGGCGAGGTGCCGGGCGTTCAGATTCCGCACCAGATCGAGCGTGCCCCGCTGCTGAAAATCGGTGATTGCGGGCTGCGGACGCAGGTCGAGAATCGGGTTCTTGCCCGGCCGCATCGTCGTGCCCTGAAAGGTCGCGGGAAGATAGCCGCTGCCCCAGGCGGGCGGTCCACCTTTGATCCCTCCACCCGGTTCGGTGAGCACGACGAACGCGGGCATGTTGCGATTTTCGGTCCCCAGTCCATAGGCCACCCAGCTTCCCACGCTGGGCCGGCCCATCAGGATGCTGCCGGTGTTCATCTGGTACACCGACTGCGGGTGATTGACGCTGTCGCCGTGGCAACTGCGGATCACGCACAATTCGTCGGCACATTCGGCAATGTGCGGCAGGAAACTGCTGATCTCGAGCCCGGATTGACCGTGCGGAGCGTAGGGCATCACAGGGGCGAGCAGCGGATTCTGCGCCACCTTCCGGCGGGTCATCACCGGTCCAAAACTCTCGGGAAGCGGCTGGCCGCCATATTTGATGAGATCGGGCTTAGGGTCGAATAGATCGACATGGCTGGGGCCGCCATGCATGAACAGCCAGATCACGCGCGTGGCCAGCGGGGCAAAATGCGGCTTCCGCGACGCCAGCGGATTGGAGCCGGCCGGCTGCCCGCCACCGGCAGCGCGTGCCTCGGGCAGACCGTCTGCCGCCATCAACGAGGCCAGAGCCAGTCCACCCATTCCACCACCCGCCCGTATCAGAAAATCGCGGCGGGAGTGGCAACGCGGAAAATGGTCAGGCCGGCCAAGAGGATTGATGATTTGTTCGGACATCTCAAGAAACTTCATTGACTATTCGTTCCGCCTCAGTGAGTCGGGGAATGCGCTGTTATTCATTGTAACGCAGGCCGGCCCTCTCTCGAAACCAAGTCGCATCGAAATATGACGGACGAAAGGGGACAGAAAGATAAAGGGACAGAAAAATGTTTCAGACGAACGATCTTTCTGTCCCTTTATTTTTCTGTCCAAGATTTCTCGATTTAAAATTTGGCATCGAATTTCCAAGATCGGACGCAAAGGAATAGCCCACGGATGGCGTGGCAATACCACGGATAAAGACAACAGCGTTGGTTTCGTTGACAATTGTTCCTGCCGTTCGTTCGTCATCCGTGGTATTGCCACGCCATCCGTGGGCCATATCCTGCTTCATGTGCCGCATCCAATGGCAAGGTTTTGAGGCAGAAAATCTGGGGCAGAAAATGGTCGCAAGCAAACTCGGCCGTCGTCTTATCGAGCGACGATTTTTTGCCCCGGATCTTTTGCCTTCTATTTCCTCACCGCTTGCTCACCGAAAATGTTCCTTCACCAGTCGGCGGAATCCGGGCAGATCGCGGACGCGGTGGATGGCGTCGCGCCACGCGGCGAATCCGGGGGCGAATTTCGCGAAATAGCAGCTCGTGCGAGCCAGCCGTCGCAGCGCGGCGGCAGGTCCGTAGTATCTGAATTCTTCTTCCACTAGTCCGAGCAGCACCCGACCCCGTTCGGCCGGAGTGGGGCTGGCCAACTCAGCGCCTCCCTGAACCAGCGCCCGCGCCTGACGGAAGATCCACGGATTGCCCAGGCACCCGCGGCCGATCGCCACCGCGTCGGCCCCTGATTCGGCCAGGTACCGTACCGCATCGTGCGGCTCGCGAATCCCGCCGCTGCCGGCGACCGGAATTTGCACCGCCTGCTTCACCCGCGCCACCACCGACCAGTCGGGCCCGCCGACGTATGCCTGTTGGACGCTGCGGGCATGCACGTCAATGGCGGCCGCTCCGGCCTGTTCGGCCCGGCGGGAAACGTCCACGGCTGTTTCGGTCACCGCATCTGGACCAGTACGGATTTTGAGCGTCACCGGAATCGACACGCCTCGGACGACGGCCGCCACGATCCGCTCGATGGCCGGCGGATCGGCCAGCAGCGCTCCCCCCTCCTGACGATTGAGCAGCCGCTTGATCGGGCACTCGAAGTTGAGGTCGACAATGTCGAAGTCGCGCTCTTCGACGACGCGGGCCGCCTCGGCCATTACCAGCGGATCGGCCCCGCTGATCTGGCCGGCCCGCGGAGCTTCCTGTGGGCTCGTGGCCAGGAGCTTCATCGCCCGCCGGTCGCGCCGCGCGACGTCGGCCGCGTCAATCCGTTCGGTACACACCAGCGACGCCCCGAACTGCTTCATCAGCAGCCGGAACGGAAGATTCGTGTGCTCTTCCATCGGCGCCAGCGTGATGGAATGGGCGATGCGGACCGGGCCGATTTTCATGCTGTGGGGATGGTATCAGAAACTAGCGGAATGTATGCTACCGCGTCTCGCATTTTCGTGAGCCGACTCGTGAGTTGTTGCGTTGGGAGTAGAATGAACCTCGAAATTCTGGCAAAAATCGCACAGATCATTCTCATCGACATCGTGCTGTCGGGAGACAACGCCGTCGTGATCGCGATGGCGGCCCACCGCTTGCCCGACCATCAAAGAAAGAAGGCCATTCTGTGGGGCGGCGGGATCGCGATCGCCATGCGGATCATGTTCACGATGATCATGGCGTTCCTGCTGATGATCCCCGGAGTCCGCTTCGTCGGTGGGCTCGTGCTCGTCTGGATCGCCTGCAAATTGCTGATGGGTGAAGAAGACGAACACAAAATCAAGAGTGGTGGCAATAAAAGCACCTGGGCGGCGATCCGCATGATCTTCGTCGCCGATTTCGTCATGAGCCTCGACAACATGCTGGCGGTGGCAGGGGCCGGCGGTGAAAACTTCGTGCTCCTGATCTTCGGGTTGCTCGTATCGATTGGCATCATCATGACGTGCAGTGCCCTGATTGCGCGGCTGATGAACCGCTACCATTGGATCGTGTATCTGGGTGCCGCCATTCTGGCCTTCACTGCCGGCGAAATGATCATGGGAGATCGGGAAATGGCCGGTTATTTCGCCCGCAGCCATCAGGTCTCTCTCAACAACAAATGGGAAGAAGACTTCATGATCACCCGCGAGCCGGTTTCGAATTTCAAAGACATCGGCGATCTCCCGGCTGAATGGAAGGACCAGGTCAGATACGAAGGTGGGAAACTCGAATTCATCGGGCAGATGACCATCCCGCAGCACCAAGAACTACTGGCGCACGTCGACAAACCGGCTGATAAGGAAGCCATTGATGTCATGTACGAGAAGAGCTATCGCCGTGACGTTCCCAATTGGGTTCCCGCCGACTGGCAACCGCGGGTGCACAACTGGTTCCAGCGCAAATGGCCGTTCGAGGTCTGGAAGGGCATTCAGGGACGCCAGTATCATTTTGTCGCCTGGATCGTTTATGGCGTTGTCGTCGCATTTTGTCTGGCCCTGCCCGCGTGGCTGAAAAAACGCGGCGGGAAAGCACCGGAAAGTGACGCAACCCCAAACCACTGAAAACGTCCCTCGGCCAGAATGAGTCATTTGGAATCACGAAAGGCCGCATCGCATGAAATCGCATCTGCAACGGCGGGAATTCCTGACTGCGCTGGCCGGCCTGGCTTTGACTCGGGTCGTCCAGGCCGCTGACCTCCCCAAAGATATTCGAATCACGCGCGCCGTCGGGTTTGATCTCGTGAGTCACCGCTCGAAAGTCGCCGGCAAAAACGCACGGCTTGACGTCCACGGAGACCGCGCCACCGACCGAATGGTACGGTTGTTTACAAATGCCGGTGGGGAAGGGATCGGTAACTGCCGCGCCGAGAAGGACGCGTGCGCCAAACTGATCGGCAAGGATCCGTTCGAATTCTTCCGGCGCGACGAGCGACGGGTCACTGGTCCCTTGGGGGCCGGTACGATGCCGCTGTGGGATCTGGTGGCGAAGTTGCTCAAAAAGCCGGCCTGGGAGTTGATGGGTGGCGCAGGAACCGCCAGGGTGCCCGTGTACGACGGCTCAATTTATTTCGCCGATCTCTTGCCGCAATACGCCGACCGTTGGCGCGATCGATTCAAAGAAGAAATCGACATGGGACTGGCGGACGGCCATCGGGCGTTCAAGATCAAAATCGGACGCGGTTCCAAGTGGATGCCGCGCAACGAGGGTGATGCACGCGACGTTGATGTGGTGACGCTCATTCGCCAGCATGCCGGCCCCGACGTGCTTTTGGGAGTCGACGCCAACAACGGTTACGATCTGGCCGGCGCCAAACGATTCTTGCGGCAGGTTGCCGGCGTAAAGCTGGCGTTCGTTGAAGAACTGTTTCCGGAAACGGTCGACGACTGCCTGGCCCTCAAACAGTTCATCAAAGAGCAGGGGGGCGCGACGCTGCTGGCCGACGGCGAAACGCAGCACGAGCTCGAGGCATTCAAGCCCTTCATCGCGGCGCATGCCATTGATGTTTATCAGGGAGACATGAATCACTTCGGCATCGACGGGATTCTCACAGAGGCCGGCTGGGCCGCCGAACAGAAGCTGCGCGTCGCGCCCCACAACTGGGGTTCGCTGGGAGGCTACTATCAGCAACTGCACGTCGGACGGGCGATCCCGAATTTCTACCGCGCCGAGCACGACCCGCTTTCTAACAAAGTGATCGTCGCCGAGGGATACGTGCGAAAGAATGGATTCGCGACGCTGCCAGACGTACCGGGCTTCGGCTTGACGATCAATGAGGAGGCGTTCGCAAGGGATGTGACGGTGCGGTTCGATGTAAGCTAATTCGTTTAACCCGGAACCTGCGGCGACGCCGGCCATGCTTTGCGTCGCTCAATACATTGCCGCTGGTCGCGACATTGGGCTTTGCCGAGTCCACTCTCGCGACCGGGCGCAATCAAGCAAATTGATCCCGACTGTGGCCGGCCTCGCCGCAGGCTCGGGGTTAAACGAGCGGCCTTCGGCCAATAATTGAGAGATTCCTATGATGAAAATCGCCGGCGTGCAGATGGATGTGGCCATTGAGAATATCGATCATAACTTGCGAGTGATGATTGACCGTTTGCGCAAAACAACCGAGGCCGGCGCGCGGCTGACGGTATTTCCGGAATGCGCCTTATGCGGCTACTGTTTCGGCAGCCTCGAAGAAGCTCGCCCCTTCGCTCAGACAATTCCCGGACCGGCCACCGAGAAAATGCGCGAGGCCTGCGCCGAACTGGGGTGTTACGTCATCTTCGGAATGCTCGAGCGCGACGGCGCCAAGCTTCATAACGCCGCCGTTTTGGTCGGGCCGACCGGCGTGATCGGCAGCTATCGCAAGGTGCACTTGCCCTACCTGGGTATCGACATGTTCACCAGCTTCGGCGACCGGCCGTTCGCCGTCCACAATGCGGGCGAGCTCAAAGTCGGCATGAATATCTGCTACGACGCGGCATTTCCCGAAGCTTCGCGGTCGCTGGCGATCCTGGGGGCCGACCTCATCGCTCTGCCGACGAACTGGCCTCCGGGCGCAGAATGCACGGCGGCCAGCGTGATCAACGCACGAGCCATGGAGAATGCCGTCTATTTTATTGCCGTCAATCGCGTCGGCACCGAACGGGGATTCGACTTCATCGGCCGCAGCAAGATTGTCGATCCCAGCGGCAAGACGCTGGCCGAATCGGAGGGACTGGGCGAAGAAATCCTGTACGCCGAAATCGACCCGGCCAGATCGCGCCGCAAGCACATCATCCGCGTGCCGGGCAAACACGAAATCGACCGCCTGGCCGACCGCCGCCCCGAGATGTATGGATTGCTGACGGAGCCGCATTCGCTGAAGTCGCCGGGGCGTCCGTAGCCACAAGCTGCCAGCTTGTCGGTTGAGCGTCACGACGTGCCACCCACCGGCGGGCTTACGCCACGCCGCTCGCCGGTCAAACTTAATCCACCGGCGGATGCCATTCGCCCCAGTGCTCCAGATAATGGGCATACACGGGGACTTGTTCGGCTTTGGATTCCAGCCAGGCTTTGACGTCGCCGACCAGCTTCTGCTCTTCTTCGAGCTTCAGCTTCCCCAGAAGGACCCGCGTGCGGAGAAAGACGAAGTAGGTGTCGAGCACGTCGCAGCGGCAATAGTCGTTGATCTCGTGCGACTGCCCTGCGTCGTACATGTCCTGCACTTTCGAGCCGTCGATGCCCGTCTTGCCCGGCTTGCCGATCAGGTTGGCGACGAGATTGAGGCCACCGGCCAGCCGCATCGCACCGAAATTCGAGAGCAGGTCGTACAGATCGATGTGCGCAAACATGTTGTAACGGTTGCGGGCCTGCTCGAATGATTTGCCGTCGACGTTGAACCAGTAGGGAAGGCTCAGCCCGTAACGGAATGCGGCCAGTTCCAGAAGCGGCAGGTCGTAGCCCCGTCCGTTGAAGCTCACCAGCGTGGGCCGATCGTATTTATTCCAGCCGGTCCAGAAGTGTTTGGTAATCACATGCGGCCGGAATTGCGGGGCATCGAGCACCGAGAGATCGAGCAGCCGGTATTGCGCATCGACCTTGGCTACCGCAACCGAAACGGGCAGCATGAACGTGACCGGCAGAATGTCTTTGCCGTCGCCACGCTCGGCCAGCACTTCGTCGCGGTATCTGCGGATCGCCTGCGGCGCCGTGAGTGCGTCATGAGGATAACGCACGCGGGTGATCAGATCGCCGTCGGCGATCGCTTCGCAGTCGAAGACCAGGTAGGCGACTTTGTCCATAGTGCAGGCTCTCAGTTGTTGGCTGCGGAATTCGCGCCGAAGCAATACAGGTGGCCGACGGTTCGCAGATAGATTTTCCCGTCGACGACGGCGGGAGTGGCGTAGGTGTTCTCGCCAAATTCGGCGGTGTGCAGCACCTGCCAGTCGCCCGAATCGCTGATGACGGTGAGCTTGCCTTCTTCGCTCAGGAGATAGATCTTGCCGTCACCCGCCACGGGAGAGCTGTAATATTCGCCGATGGCCTCGAGGCGGGCCTGTTTGAACGGTTTGCCGGAATGGACACTCAGACAGGAAACGATCCCACCGTCCTTGACAGAAAACAATCGGTCGCCGATGACGACCGGCGAAGCGCAGAAGGGAACGTGTTTAGCATATGTCCACAACACGTGCGTATTGGTGACGTCTCCCTGGCCCCCCGGTTTGACGGCGATAATGACATTGCGCCCGGACTGAAACAGCTTGCGAAAGTAATCGTATTCTTCCCGTGTGAGGCCGCCGCTCTTGTCGCGATCGACCTGCACGAACCGCATGCGGATCGGGTCGCCGTCGGGCAATTCTTCTTCTTCGAAAGTGCCATTCATGTTGGTGTCGTATTTGGCCACCACGTCATCGAATGCGGGAACCTCGAATTTGATCCCCCCGTCGTCGCCGCCGGCCGCCCAACCGGCCACGTACAGCGTATTGTCGTCGCCGATCACCGGAGTCGCGCTCACAAACCGGGCAATGCCTCGCGCCGTCCAGTGCTCCTTTCCCGTATCGAAATCATATCCCGCGACCCGCAACGTCGCGGCGATCACGATCTGTTTTTTACCATCGACGGTCCAGATCACGGGTGTGCCATAGTTGCGTGGGAATTCGGAGCGATCAGTGCGCCAGACCGATTTACCCGTGCGCTTGTCGATGGACTCCAGAAATGAATCGGTGTCGTGATCCTGATAGAGAATGACCCGGTCGTCGACGATCAGCGGAGAACTGCCCGCGCCGAAGTTGTTCTTGAAGGGGCCCATCAGCCGCTTCCAGAGCAGGTTTCCGTCGGTGTCATGACAGAACAGCCCGGCCGACCCGAAAAAACTGACGACCCGCTCGCCGTCGACGGCCGGAGTGCATTGGGCGTGACTGCCGATGCGGTGAATTTCCTCCAGCCGTTCGTGCGGCACCTCGGTTTCCCAGAGGACCTTGCCGGTCGCCCGGTCGAGGCACATCACGAGCAACTTTTCGTCCCGCACGGCGTTGAGGTAAATCCGATTTCCGAACACCACCGGCGACGCATGCCCCGCAGGCAGCGGAGTCTTCCAGACCACGTTCGAGGTGGGACCAATCGCAGAGGGCAGCTTGCCCGCAGGGACAGCCAGCCCGGCGCCATTCTGGCCGCGGAACTGCGCCCAGTCTCCCGCGGCGGCGGTTGCAATCGGATTGATGCCCCCTATACTCAGCAAGACAAATGCCGCAGCCAATCGCATATTGATTCTCCTGAAGGAATAGTTCGGTATCGTAACGCATCGGAACAATGATGACAAAGCAGGTCGGATTCGGGATTTTGGGATGCGGGCGGATCACGCGGCGCGGGCTGGTTCCGGGTATCGTGCAGTCGCCGGCAGCCAAACTTGTCGCCCTGGCGAGCCTCCGCCCGGGAGTTGCCGCAGAGCTCGCCCGCGAATGCGGCGCGGCCAAGGCATATGAATCGTACGAAGCCGTGATCGACGATCCCGCCGTGACGGCGGTCTACATTCCTTCGACAGGCGAATCGCACAAGCAGTGGACATTGCGGGCGGCCAGCGCAGGCAAACACGTGCTGTGCGAAAAGTCGCTGGCGCTCAACGTGGCAGAAGCCGAAGAAATGGCTGCCGCCTGTCGCGATGCGGGCGTCGTCCTGCAGGAAGCATTCATGTGGCGGCATCATCCGCGGACGAAACGCGCCAAACAACTGCTGGCGGAAGGCGCGATCGGCGACTTGCGGCTGATCTGCGCCCATTTTTCATTCGACATTGTTCCGGGCGACTGGCGGCTCGATCCGGCGCGCGGAGGCGGCGCCGTCTGGGACATCGGCTGTTACGGCGTGAATGCCTCGCGGAATTTTGTGGGCTCCGAGCCCGCCACGATCCACGCGCGGGCCCGTTTCAACGCCGCCGGAGCAGACACAACCATGCAGATCGCCCTGGAATTTCCAAACGGCGTCCTGGCAAATATCGATTGCAGTTTCGAAGCGCCGTTCCGCTGCGGCGTCGAGCTGGTCGGGACAAAGGGAGCGATGACGCTCCCGGACGCATTTTTGCCGCCGCTGGCAGCCAAACTGCACGTCCGCCGCGGCACGGCGCCAGAGACGACGCCCCCAGAGTCGACTCGCGAAGTGCTGACGTTTCCAGAAGCCAATCAATACGCCGAACAAGTGACAGATTTTTGCGCGTCAATTTCCGCCGGAAAGCTGCTGGCTCCCGCCGAGGATGGAGTCGCGAACATGCGCGTGCTGGAAGCGGCACTGGCGTGTGCCAAGGCGGGCCGACGGTAGCCCGAATTACGCTTTACACGGGCGCAATTGAGTTGTTTAACCCCGAGCCGGGCACCGACGCGCGTAGTGTTGGTCCGAGGCCGTCCACGTAGGACATGGGGCAAAAAACCGCACCCGGTCGCGACGATATGCATTGCAAAGCCAATTGTTGCAACCGGGTCCGATGAGCCAA
>Ga0068853_100005299_pt1 | contig 10092 bp, 11 predicted proteins | sample KBSCornC32_FD_65655 | JGI IMG/M metagenome (GOLD analysis project Ga0068853, IMG submission 65655) | Corn rhizosphere microbial communities from Kellogg Biological Station, Michigan, USA - KBS Corn C3-2 | ecosystem: Host-associated > Plants > Roots > Rhizosphere > Soil ... | reverse complement strand
CAACCAATATCTGGAACTGGCCGATATTGCTTTGCGTGAGAAAAAGGCGGTCCTAAGCGGCGCAAAAATCAATCCGCAATGCACGAGAGTAAATCCAACAGCGAGCCGTATTTAAGGTGATTGTGCATGCTCGGCTTTTCATAAATCTCACCGATCACCGGGATAGACATTTCCACTAGAGCAAGTTGCTCGTTGGCCCATTTCACATGAAAGCGCAAGAGAATCCGCAATTCTGGCGTTACCGGATACGCAAGAACCCGCCGTTGTTTGAGTCGTATTGTTTGCGATGCAATGCTTTCGTCGCGGCCAGCGAATCACAACTGAACCTTGCGCTGGTGGAACTGCTGCATGCGCTCAGGTGCCGCCGGGAACCGGTGGAAGCTGAAAACCTCACCACGGATAAACACGGATAACGCGGATCAAGAAGTTTCAAAACCATTTTGAATTTTTAATCCGTGCCGTTCATCGTGCGATTTTGTTTTTTGACATTGGCGTCCGGAGCTGACGAATGTCTTGTGATTCAATCTCATTGCATCAGAAAACGATGGTTTTTTCGCCAACCGGCAGCTGTTTTTTCAATCGTGATTTCTTAGAAATTTTAATGTTATTTTAAGTTAAGTTTTCGCTTAGTTTGCTCCAGCGCGTGGTATTCTCAACCACGATTTTCAAGGCAAGAGGCATCATCTCTCCGGGCTCCGCCGCTACAAAAGTTTTTTGAAGTGCATTGGTGTTATCGCGTCGGCCAGCGCATGATCGGCGTGGCGACAGGCAACATCAAGGGGACCAGAGAAAGTTTCATTCCTTCCGGGCTCAAATCCCTCCAACAATTTCGTGCCAGGCTGCGCTTTGGGCCAGGCAGGAAACGTGGTCCTTCATGATTGTCGTGAAGAACCGCGTGTTGTTCGTCTCATCTGAGACATTCGGGAGAACAAACAAGAACATGAACACCCTGAAGAACTCTACCACCACTCTCCTGTCAACCGGCAGGAGTACACGCTCAAAATCAATCACCCTTTTTATCACGGCTTTGATGTTTGCCATGCTGGTTGGTTCAGTGGCCGCGCATGCGCAGACAGCTACGCTTGTGGTAACTCCGCTGAATGCCGGCCGGTTCTATGGCGATTCGAACCCGGACTTCACTGGAACCATTACCGGCCTGAAGAGCGGTGACAACATCACGGCAGTTTACACAACGGTTGCCAATCCTGGCAGCGCGGTAGGCGATTACTCAATTGTTGCTACCCTGGTTGACCCAGACAACAAGCTGAGCGGTTACAACGTGGTCATCAACACCGGCACACTCACGGTTACACCAGCGCCGCTGAGCATTGTTGCTGATGACACGTCGCGCCCTGCAGGCCAGCCCAACCCCACCTTCACCGGAACGATCACAGGGATCAAGAACGGTGATGCCATTAGCGCAACCCAAGACAGCCAGGCAACGGTCGGCAGCGCAGCGGGAACGTATAACATTGTTCCCACTCTGACTGATGCATCCGGCAGAATCAGCAATTATGCAGTGACAATTTCTAACGGTACGCTCACCGTTACACCCTAATTTTCGCACCACGACGGTAAACAGAACACTTGAAGGCTGGCAATCCAGGAGATTCGCCAGCCCGTTTTCTTGGTGGGCGCTCATGACGGTGCAGGGAAGAGCAGGTGTTGAATCTTCCCGGTTCGAGTGAGGTCGCGCGCTGGACTTAAAGTTGTTTGATGGATATCGTGAACTTTAAAAAGCAAACACAAGGTCCCTCCGTCCTACTCGCGCACTGAAGAAAGCGCGCGCTCGCTTAACGGACGTCGGGATGACGAGTCATAAAGGGTTTACTTAGCACGTAAGACTTGTTCTGGACTTTCTGGCGGGAGCGTGCGAAGTGTACGCTAATGAGAAGCCTTCCACAGAAGCTGAAGCAAAGATCCAGCTTCTGCGAAAGGTAGGCAACCAGTGGGCGGATAAACTTCCAGTCTTAATTTGCAGCGGCACGGTTCTGAAGTTGAAGCACAAAGTGCGCGCGGCGGTTCTGCTGCCAGCAAGTTTCATTTTCCGCCGCCGAGCAGAACGGCTTTTCTTTGCCGAAACTGATGATCTTGATCCGATCGGCGCCGATTCCTCCCTGCAGCAGAGCGGCCTTTACCTGTTCCGCGCGGCTTTCGCCGAGGCTCATGTTGTATTCGTCAGAGCCTCTTTCATCGCAATGGCCCTCAATCACTATTTTCAACCCAGTATGCTTTGCCAGAAAATCCAGGTTGCTGGATAGCACAGACTTTTCATTGGGATTGATTTCCGCGTTGTCGTAATTAAAGAAAATATCTTTGATGTTCTGCGCGAACAACTGCTCTTCTGTGAGTTCCGGCTTCCTGGCGACGGTTGGGTGGACGCTCACGCTGGCAGTTGCTTCAGCCGTGCCCGCGCTGCTTTTCGCCGACAGGCGATAGGTAGTGGTTTCATTGGGTGTAATCGTCCGCGACCCTGTGGAATCTACCGGGCCGATTCCATCAATGGTCACGGTGGCGGCGTTCTGGGTGTTCCAGCTCAACTGCGCCGATTGCCCGCGTTCAACTGTTGCCGGATTTACCGACAGGTTGGCCACGGGCGCCGCGACTTGCGCAGGCGGTGCCTGCGGAGCTTTTGCAGTTGTAACATTGTGGCGGCAACCAGCCAGGACCAGAGTGCAAATTGCCGCAAGCAGGATGGATTGCGTTGCGTTCCTCATGTTATCTCCCCTTAAAACATATTTATGATCGGCATCGCTTGGGGAGAAGCGTCGGCAGAGTCCTCCCCACAAAAGCGGGCGAGTCCAGCTAAGCCAAAATCTGTATCATCAATCCGTAATATCGCAATACGATATTACGCGTAAGCAGCAGCTTACTACCGGCCATTCAAGCCGTCAATAAAATTCGGGATCTCTGCTTTTCTGTGCGAAAAAGGCAATTTTTACGGCCCTTACCGCAGAAGGGAAAGGGCCGTATTGGGGAATGGACGCCGGCTCCAAGCATGACTCTCAGATGACAGCGCCGTTTGTTGTTACATCCTTGCCTATTGTTGCCGCAGCGGCGGCATTGGCAGAGGGATGTTGTATGTCTTTGCGCCTACTCCGACTCCTCCCTGGCAGGTATTGGGTGGAGTGGTGCATGCATTCATGGTGGAAGGACACTCCGCCGCCCAGAACATGTAACCGAGCATGCCTGCCGTTGTGCCCGCGCCATTCGGCGCCACGGTTTGTACGAAGCTTCCGGTTGAATCTTCCAGCGATGAGCTGAAATTCGTACACTCCGGAAGCGGATTGTGCCCGCTCGTGAGGTAGACGCTGCCGGTAAACTTGGCTGGCGCCAGCGGCAAAATGGGCGGAGCAAAATTCGATTTGCCGGTCACGTGCTCCTGCCAGTTGCCTTCCGCGGCAGCTGTATTGGGCTGCTTGTTCGGGACCATGGCGTTGGCATAATCGAGCACAGGGTTCGCTGTGGTGAGCCAATCGCTGGTAGCTTTGCGGTCCAGGTCGATCAAGAACCGGTCACCTGCTCCCACATCGATCGTCAAACGCGCCGCAGGGTTGGCTCCAGTGGCATCATAAGGCAACTGCGAGCGATAGGCATTGATGAAGGCCTGCATCCCTGTCAGGTTGGGACTTGTGTTTTCCTCATAATCGATTTCAATGCCTACGCCCAGGCTTTTGGCTACCGCAGCGGCGTTCAGCCCCAGTTGCGTTGGATTGGTGGCAAGGGCCGTGTCCCAGTTGCTTACAAAGGTAATGCCGCCAATGGACAACATGACGCGCACATTATGGCTGGTAAAGTAGCTGACGACTTGCTGATTCATACCTATTGGCACGCCGTTTACGGTTTGAGCGTCATTGGTCTTATTGAGCAGCTTAAGAGGGTCAACGAATGACAGCACCACAAGATTGACCGACGGTGATCCGTCACCCCGGTCAATCATCCAATGGTTCTTGGCGTCAAAATCGGTCATGTCGCGGACAGTGCCCCATGTGCAGGCATCGTTGCCGCAATGCCATGCGCCATAAATCTGGAGCGGCGTGGCGACTGCAGCGGTGCTGATGAGAAGCAATGCCAACAAGAGTGAGGACCGTTTGTTTGTGAGAGCAGGCAATACAGATTTCATGAGCGGAACTCCTTTCGAGCAGAGCAGCTGGTGTGGGCCGGCCTTTCCTATTTCCAAAAACTGGCCAGGATGAGAATTACAGCGATGGCCGCCGTTCTCTCCTTTATTGAATCGATTTAATATAGCGATCAGATGCTTGGCGTGTAAAGATGCTGCGCAGAAAAGTCGATTCGCGATTCCCAAATCGGGAACAAAGGAAACATGGCGCGCTGGTATCGGGTTTGCTTTCCTAAAAACTGAAGATTCAGCTCGGCAATGCCCCCGTGTTATGTGTCTATCCTGTTTTGAATGACCCTGAGCAAGCGAAAGGGAAGTTGAACGATACCTTTGTGGTTAAATGGTCTTGGCTTGCATCGCAGTAATGGTGGATCAATTCCTGGAGCCTTAAACATGAGCGACTTCGACATTTTAGAGGCTCGATTCAGGGTTCACCTTGGTCAGTTCCTTCTGTCCATTCAGACTGTTCGAATAGTAGATGTTGAGGCCTTCCAGGAGATCGACCGCGAATCGGAGGAGCTTGCTCTCGCCCTGAAAGGGCATCCGCTAGTTCCAAAGTCATTGCTGAATGAGCTGCGCACAGCCACGAAGGTTTTACGGGCGGAAGCCCCTTACATCGAAGGAAAGAAAAATCTCTTGATAAAGATGGCCGATAGGTTAGAGATGACGTTCGATCTAATCCTCATAGATGAATGTTATGGCGACCGGGTTCCTGGGGTGCCCAGGATAATTTGAGGACCTCAGAGACAGGAAACCGTCCCACGCCACTCCCTCACGCCCGGGCCACAAACTCCCGCGTCTCCGTGGACACCTTGACCTTCTCACCCTGTTTAATAAAAAGAGGCACACGGATTTCCAACCCGGTTTCGAGAGTCGCGGGCTTGGTCACGTTCCCGCCGGAAGAATCCCCGCGCACGCCTGGCTCCGTCTGCGCAATCGTCAGCTCCACATGCGGAGGCAGTTGCAGGCCAATGGGATTGCCATTGAACTTGTGTACCTGGATCACAAGGCCTTCGCCCAAAAAATCGTGGGCGTCGCCAACCATCTCCTGTGAGAGCGTCAGGGTCTCAAAGCTCTCCTGGTCCATAAAGTAAAAACCGTCCGCATCGCTATACAAGAAAGATGCCGGGACCATTTCCAGATCGGGTTCCTTGAACTTGTCACTGGCTTTGAACGTCTTGTCAAATACGGCGCGGGTGAGTAGATTGCGCATCTTGATGCGGACGAGAGTCTGCCCGCCGCGGGCTGTAGGGGTGTTCACTTCCACGTCAAGGCAGTGAAAGGGCGTGCCATCCAGTTCAAAAAACATCTTGCGTTTGATGTCAATGGCATCAATCAGTGCGGCCATGGGTTCCTTTGCGGCGTGCTGAATGGTGAATCGTCGATCAACGAACGCTTCTAGGATAACAGGGGGAGAATATTTTCTGATTTCCTGGCGGAAAAGCAAAACCTCACCGCAGTATCAACACGGATGCACGCGGATCAGGAATCGCCGGAGTCGCGCGTCATTGCCGACATTGCTGTGGATCGGGAAACCCAGAACCTCACCACTCATTGCACAGATCAGACCCACACAACATTATTGGATCGCAGTGCTGCCAAAAGGGGGCGCAGTGCCTCCGCGCAGATAGTTGATCAGTTTTGTCTCCTCGGCTACTACCAACTCAAGCCTGTCATGGTGCACTGCATGGCCTGAGTTGCGGGCGATGACACGCCAGCTCAGCGGAGAGAGAGACTTTAACTTTTCCTGTTCCTGGTCCCACACGCGTTGTCCGGCGATACGCTGCACCGTAGGATTGTCGATTTTCCTCTCAGGATCGCGCGAGATTACCAGCAGAGGCACGTTGCCCAGGCTTTTAAGCCGTCCGGCTTCATTACAGCTCTGCTCAAAATCCATAATCTCGCTGTCATCGCCGCCCACGTAGGCAGGCCGGCACATCAGGGCGTCATACTGCCCCGCGAGGTAGAGAAGCTCTTTGGATGGTTCGTCATGACAGTTGCCCGTCAGCCGCTCCCAGCCGGACCAGACGCGAAGTTTTTCCCAGAAGAGCTCACGGGTGAAATTTCGCTTGTCCTGTTCGTATGAGGTACGTTCGCCGGGGATCTCATCGAGTTGCTGAGGGGAACTGGAATCGATCATGACAACGCCGGCGATTTCAGCCGGAAATTCCCGGGCGTATTCCCGTGCCAGAAGGCCGCCAAAGGAATGGCCGGCAAACACGAGCGGCCGTGCGACGCCGGCCTGATTGAGCAGAGCGTGCAATTCACGGACAATCGCTTCCGCATCGCGCGTGCCGGAGCGTGGCTCACTCCAGCCATGCCCGGCGCGATCATAGGTACAGACACGCGTGACCTGCGCAAGCCGGGATTGCACTCCCTGCCAGCCCAGCCAGCTAGCGCCGGCGCCGGTTTCAATCAGCACTGTCGGCAAGCCCGCGCCGGAGCAATAGATATGCATCTGGCGGCCATTCACAGCGTAGAAACTTCCAGGAACGGGATTGCGCGCATGCTGCCAGCGAGTGACAGCGTAGTTCCAGAGCGGCAGGGCAAGAAAGATGGCAGCGCACAACGCGAGTCCGATCTTGACCAAGCGTCCAGGGTTCCTCATGCTGGAGATTGTATTCTGGTTCCACGGTCCCGCCTATTGTGGCGAGAAAACACACCGACGGCGTAGTTGTAGAAAAACCTAGTTCGCCGGGTTCAACCAACTAACACAAGAAGACACGCAGGTCGGGCTCTTTTTTAATCGACTATTGGAAGAGCGGCAGCGTCACATGGTGCTTCAATTTTCCCATTTTGGATCGTCTCCCATTTTGAATCATGCGCGAGTTCTTCTTCGCGCAGAAACCCCTCTTCCTTCCCTTATCCGACTTATAATCGCTTGCTAGCAAGTCAAGGAAAGGACCATTTTATGGAAACAAATCGCGTACTAAACCGCGTTGGCGCCCGTATTGTGAGTGAAGAGGAACTTCAGCAGGTCGCCGGTGGATTCGTTGCCAGAGGCTTTGGCAGCTTCAATACCGGACCTTGTAACTTTGATCCCGTAACCTGCAGAGTCATCAGTGGGGACTGCAGTGACAACCCGCCAGCTTGCCTCGGCCAGTAGTCCCGCACCCAAGATCGACTACCTAAAAGGCCCGCTCAGGGCCTTTTAATCGAGCCATGGAAACCATAAATATTCCAAGACCTGGGACTTCAGAGTAGCCCGATTCGGCGCAACTTGGCGCATACGTAGGCACATCCTACGTTACAAGTCGGGCGCGGGTTCCTTGCTTTTGAGGATGTTTGTCCGGGGGGTAGTCACTTCTTCTTTCCAGCAACTGTCCTTCGGGAAAGTTCCTTGGGGTTGATCTCCTAGAAAGGCCTCATGAGGCGGCGCCGACAGGGGTGATATGTGCCGCAGCAGGCAGAAAACCAGCGATTCAAAGATGAGGATGTTCGCGCTCTGGCTCAAGTAGGCCTGTTTTCTGCCGGGATCATTCATGAGGTGAAGAATGCGTTGCAGGGCATTGCCAATGCGCTCATTCTGCTGGACGCAGAAAAAGACCTGAAGCCGCAGGCGAAGGAATGGGTTGGCATCGCCCGCCGCGAGCTTTCGCGGGCTATTGACGTCTCCCGCGACACTTTGGCGTTGGTGCGCGAAGAGAGCACTGTGCCCGTGAGGATTACAGATATCCTGGAAGACGTTCTGAGCACCTACGCCGCGAAGATCGACCATAAGGGCGTGGCCATTGACCGTCGTTACGAGTTTCATGAGACGATCCACGGTGATCCCGGAGCGGTACGCCAGGTTTTTGCGAACATTGTGCTCAACGCGCTGGAATCTCTGCCCTGCCATACGGGAAAACTTATCATTCACACTCGTGCTTGCCACGTGGGGGAAGAGGGGAACGTACGCCGCGACAAGGCAGTCCGCGGCGTGCGTATTTTTTTTGCCGACAACGGGCCGGGTATCCCTGAGGAGAACCGGCGCAAAGTGTTTGAACCGCTATTCTCAACCAAAGAAGGCAAAGGCGCTGGCCTGGGACTGTGGATTACGCAGCAGCTTGTTCGCAAACAGCACGGCGGCCTGCGCCTGCACAGCAGTGACAAGCCACGTTCTTCCGGCACCTGCTTCTCCGTGTTCCTGCCAATGAACCAGAATCAACAGCCTAAAGCGGCCGCGTAGCACTCCTTGCATTGAACCAGCAGATGAGAGAGCAGCACCCCTTGTGCAAAGAAACGCGCAAGCATATCGAGCTAGCCGCCCTTATGCCGACCGCCAATGGTCGGGAATTTTCTTGTCATTAAGATGCCGGACGCGCGCGACCAGAGGGTGATGAGCGATGGCCTTCGCCCAACGGACCGCTTCGTGCTGAGTCGTGAAAGTGTCAAGCACGTGATCTGCCTGGTCTTCCACCACGTAATCGTGAATGGGTGAGCCTTCTGGGCGGCCTTTGGGACGAGCTTCTACGTACACGTTGGCCATAATCTTTTCTCCTGAATACTCTGTTCACAAACACAGCTCCCGGCGCTGAAACCGGCTCCCAAACCCCGTCACTTACATAGTGACTTCGTTTCCCAGAACGTTACAGGACTAAGTATTTTTTTTCGTCATTGGACTGCAGCTCTCGCTGATTCCCGCGCGCTGCGACCATCCAGTCTTGGCGCTGCGCTTGCCGCCGCCAGGATGACTCCGGCAAACAACAATGTATCGGCAAAGTAGTTGATCCCTTCTACCTTGACTTCGATATTCGGGGAAGATAACGCCGTAATCATGACAGGAACATAGATGACCACAATCGTGAGCAATATCCAGCCGCCGACACAGGCCGCTACGGTGCGCGTTTTCCTGTTCAGCAGAATGCTTGCCCCCGCGACTAGAAGGCCTGCTCCAGTCACATAGTCAATGAGCGCGCGCGCCGGGACCCATGCAGGCATTTCTTTTTGCAGCGGAACTCCGGGAAGCACCATGGGATGGAGAAAATGCTGAATGCCAAAAAAGATTGCGGCCAGCGCAACCGCGATGCGGCCTACAGTGATTAGCGTGGTTCTGGCTGGCCCACGCCATCCATCTTTTGCCATTGCTGCAAGAAGCCAGCCTGCGCCGCCAAACGATGACTCGCGGCAAACTATAATCCAGGTAAAGCGGGCGCGCGTCCAGGGAATATGAGCGTGAATTTGGCGCAGCCCGCCGGGAAGATAGAGCATCGACACAAACATGAACATCATGATCCCGACCAGCAGCCCGGACCAGCGCACGCCAATTTTAGTGGCGATGCTCAGGGATGCGGCAATCAAGGCGCAGCCAACGAAATAGACCCAAAACATGCGTCCTGGCATGTAGCGCGGCACAAGATCTTTGACGAACGCCGGGCCAAAGAGATGTAACGCGCCAAAGACCGCCAGCGGAACTGCATAACATAAATTAACCAAGGCTACGATCTTGTCCAGACCGCGCGCCTCGGCGATATCGTTTTTGGCGGCCAGTATTCCGATTAACAAAAGCGTGAGGCCGGCGGCGCACATTCCGACCGCAGTGGTAGGGGTTTGCAAGAACACGGCTAGCATTTTCAGGTGCATAGATTTCGCAATCCGTTATAGAAGGCTGAGATTCTACTACTGTGGGACGAGTGGCACCGTTGGCGTTGAGCGTGCTGGAACGGCCACACTCTGGGGAAGATAGGCTAGCACGCCATCAGCCTTTGTTCCCATTCCGGCCTTCGATCTTGGCTGCTCTCCGTGTCTCCGTGCCTCCGTGGTAGGTTTTGCCTTTGCGATCTCGGCGCTGTTCGCCCGGCAATTGTACGTGACGCAATTGCACGAGCCGCTCGGCATAAGCTATAAGAGCAACCACATATTCAAGGTCCGAGGTTCGCTATGCTGAACAGTATTACTCCCTTCTTTATTGTCGACGACCTGGAAGCCACGATTGCTTTCTACCAGTCCAAGCTGGGGTTCGACGTTCGCTACAAGGGAGGCGGCGACGGAGT
>Ga0068853_100005296_pt1 | contig 10095 bp, 9 predicted proteins | sample KBSCornC32_FD_65655 | JGI IMG/M metagenome (GOLD analysis project Ga0068853, IMG submission 65655) | Corn rhizosphere microbial communities from Kellogg Biological Station, Michigan, USA - KBS Corn C3-2 | ecosystem: Host-associated > Plants > Roots > Rhizosphere > Soil ... | reverse complement strand
TGCTGATCAACGAGAACCGTCTCAGTCTGGCCGACCCCAAGGCACGCAAATATCTGGAAGAGCAGATGGTCAATCATTTCTTCGGCAGCGGGGCCGAGCGGGCAGCCGGCTACGTGCCTCCGGCGAAACCATAACGCACAAGGACCGTATGCCTCGCGAAGTTGATACCGAACCGTCCCACGTTGCCGAGGCCGGTGTTCCCGTGAACGTGCCAGCCAAGCGCGCGCGCAAGGCGAGGGCAGCCAGCGCGGCCATGGCGGCGCCGCCACCGCTGCTGAACCGCGAGATCGGTCAGCTGGAATTCAACCGGCGCGTCCTCGCGCAGGCCGCCGACGGCGACGTGCCGTTGCTCGAACGCTTGCGCTTTTTGTGCATCGTCAGCAGCAATCTCGATGAGTTCTTCGAAATCCGCGTCGCGGGGCTCAAAGCGCAGATCGATGACGGCATCGACACGCCAGGTACCGATGGGATCCCGCCGTCGGTCGTGTTCCGGGAAGTGTCGCGTCAGGCTCATGAGCTGGTGGCACAGCAATACGAGCTGTTCAACCAGGGGCTCGTGCCGCTGCTCGCCAAGGAAGGCATCCGGTTCCTTCGACGCGGGCAATGGAATACCGCGCAGCGCGAGTGGATCAAGGACTATTTCTTCCGCGAACTGATGCCGGTGCTCACGCCGATCGGGCTCGATCCGGTGCATCCGTTCCCGCGCATCCTCAACAAGAGCCTCAATTTCGCGGTGCAGCTTTCGGGCAAGGACGCGTTCGGGCGCAAATCGGGCGGAGCGCTGATCCAGGCGCCGCGCGTGCTGCCGCGCGTAATCAAGCTCCCGCGCGAAATTTCCGGCTGCGATCATGGCTTCGTGTTTCTGTCGTCGGTGATCCACGCTCACGTGAGCGAGCTGTTTCTCGGCATGCAGGTGCTCGGTTGCTATCAGTTCCGCGTGACGCGCAACAGTGACCTGTTCGTGGACGAAGAAGAGGTGAAGAACCTGCGTACGGCGCTGCAAGGCGAGCTCCCGCAGCGGCGCTTCGGCGAAGGCGTGCGCCTCGAGACGGCGCACGAGTGCCCGGTCGAGATGACGGATTTTCTGCTGCAGCAGTTCGGCCTCTCGCAGGACGACCTGTATCAGGTGAACGGGCCCGTGAACCTCGTGCGCCTGATGCAGATTCCCGACCAGGTCGACCGCCCCGACCTCAAGTACCGGACGTTCTCTCCCGGCGTGCCTGCAGCGCTGGTCAAGCGGCCCGACATGTTTGCCGCGATGCGCAAAGGCGACATCCTGCTGCACCAGCCGTTCCAGTCGTTCAAGCCGGTCGTCAACTTCATCGAGCAGTCCGCACTCGATCCCGATGTCGTGGCCATCAAGCAGACCGTCTATCGCACGGGCGCCGACTCCGAGCTCATGCGGATCCTGATCGAAGCCGCGCAGCGCGGCAAGGAGATCACGGTCGTCGTGGAGTTGATGGCGCGGTTCGACGAAGAAGCGAACATCACGTGGGCCTCGCAGCTCGAAGAGGTCGGCGCACATGTCGTCTATGGTGTGGTCGGGCACAAGACACACGCCAAGCTGGCGATGGTCGTGCGCCGAGAAGGCGGCCGACTGCGGCGTTATTGCCATTTGGGCACAGGCAACTATCACTCGCGCACGGCCACTTTGTATACCGACTTCGGCCTGTTCACGTGCGACGAGAACGTCTGCGCCGACGTGAACGACGTGTTCATGCAGCTCACCAGCCTCGGCAAGGCCGGGAAGCTGCGCCACTTATGGCAGTCTCCGTTCACGCTGCACGCGCACGTGCTGGCGTCGATCCGGCACGAAGCGGAGCAGGCCAGGGCCGGCAGGAAGTCGGGCATCGTCGCCAAGATGAATGCGTTGCTCGAGCCGCAGACGATCGCCGCTCTGTACGAAGCGTCGAGCGCGGGCGTGAAAGTCGATCTGATCGTCCGCGGCGTGTGCGCGTTGCGGCCGGGGGTGCCCGGACTGTCGGAGAACATCCGTGTGCGCTCCATCATCGGGCGGTTTCTCGAACATCATCGCGTGTACTACTTCGAGAGCACCGGCGATGTCTATCTGTCGAGCGCCGACTGGATGGAGCGCAATTTCTTCCGCCGCATCGAGGTGGCTTTCCCGGTCCTGGACGCCAAGCTCAAGAAACGCGTGATCGACGAAGGGCTGAAGACCTACCTCGCAGACAACATGCAGGCGTGGGAGATGCATTCCGACGGACACTATGAGCACGTGAGGCCGACGCGCAACGTAGCGCGTTCGGCTCAGCTCGAGCTGCTGAACGAGCTGTCGGGCCCGCGTATGGTGGAAGAACCTACGACAAAGATGCGGAAGCTGAAGCGCAAGCAGAAGGGCTAAGGACGTGAAGGAGGAAGGGAGAAGGGAGAAGGGTGAAAAACAAAGCCGCGTCTCCCACGTAACCGGGGGAGAGGAAAAGGGATAGGGTAAGGGTATTTGCCCTTTCCCCTTCTTCCTTCCGGCGCATGCCTGCCGAAATCGAGCTCAAGCTCTCGATCGCGCCCGAGCACATTCCAGCGGTCGGACGCATAGCTCAGCTCAAGAGCGCGTCGCGCGGGCGTGCGGTCACGCGCAGTCTCTACAGCATCTACTACGACACGGCGGAATTTGCGTTGCGCGATCAAGGGGCGGCGCTGCGCCTGCGCCGCACGGGCTCGCACTGGATACAAACGCTCAAGACTGCCGGACTCGTCGAGGCCGGCCTGCATCAGCGCGAAGAACTGGAGACGCCGGTTCCGGCCCAGATTCTCAACTACACCGTGCTGGCCCAGTCCAATGCCGCACCCTTGCTAACCGACCCAGAGCTTCCACTGAAGCTGCGCCCAGTGTTCGTCACCGATTTCAAGCGCACGACGCGTCTGCTGCAGCTGGATGCGGGCACCCAGATCGAGTTTTGTCTGGATCGGGGTACGGTCTCCGCTGGCGACGTGCACATCCCGATCAGCGAGATCGAGCTCGAATTGAAGAGCGGCCCGCCGGTCGCGCTGCTCGACTTCGCGCTTCGCCTGCTCGAAGCGGTTCCACTGCGCCTGGAGGCGGCGAGCAAGGCCGAGCGGGGCTACGCACTGGCTGCCGGCTTGCTGGCTGCGCCGGTCAAAGCGAGGACGCCCGTTCTGCTGCCCTCGATGAGCGTCACAGAGGGATTCCGCACAGTGGTATTCGCATGCATCGCGCATCTGCAGGCGAATGAGCGTGGAATACTGGAAAACGGTGACGCGGAGTACCTGCACCAAGCACGGGTCGCGTTGCGCAGACTGCGCTCGGCGTTGAGCGTTTTCAATCTCGCCTTTCCGCGCGGCCTGTTCGAGGAGCAAATCGCCGAACTGCGCTGGCTCGGCCGGTTCCTCGGCCCGGCACGTGATTGGGACGTGTTCGCGACCGAGACGCTCGCCGCGCTGTTGGCCGCTTTCCCTGGAGATATCGGATTGCATGGGATGCTCGAGCGCACGGCCGCGTTGCGCGGCGAAGCCAATGCAGCCGCGCGTAAAGCCATCAGCTCGACGCGCTATACCGCGACGCTGCTGCGCTTGACGGGCACGTTCCTGCGAGAACCGTGGTCGCAACTCGACAACGAACAGGCCGCGCTCGAGCGCTCGCTGTCGCTGCTCAGATTCACGTCGGACGTTCTCGCAAGACGGCACAAGAAAGTGCTTAAGACCGGCAAGAACATCGGCGAGCTGGATGCTCCCGGCCTGCATGCGTTGCGCATCGAGATCAAGAAGCTGCGCTACGCCGCGGAGTTCTTCTCGGCGCTGTATGAGAAGAAGGATGTGCGCGAATACCTGATCGCGCTCACCGGCCTGCAGGAGCTGCTGGGCGGTCTCAACGACGCTGCAACCGTCGAACGGTTGCTCGAGCCCCTGCGTCGAGGCGAGAGCGCCGGCGAACGTGGCGAGGCGGTCGGACTGCTGCGCGGCTGGACGGCTGCGGGCACGCGGGCCCGCCTGGATCGGCTGCCGAAAGCCTGGGACGAGTTCCGTGACCGCGGCGTGTTCTGGAAGAAGGTGAGGGATGAGGGGTGAGGGGCGAGGGATTAGGGGCTAGGGGCCAGCTAGGGAAAACCAAACGTCGGCCCCAACGGTCCCAAGAGAGTACATTTGCTCTTCACTCTTCACACTTCACGCGAAGCCATGGACCTCATTCTCTGGCGACACGCCGACGCCGAAGACGGCTCTCCCGACTCGGCGCGCAAGCTGACTCCCAAAGGACACAAACAGGCGGAGGAAATGGCGCAGTGGCTCAAGCCACGCCTGCACAAGGACACGCGCATCCTGGTGAGTCCCGCCGTGCGAGCGCAGCAGACCGCGCGCGCTCTGACCGACCAGTTCAAGCTTGTCCAGGAGATCGCACCGGGTGCTTCATATCAGGCCATTCTCACAGCTGCGGGCTGGCCGAGCCACAAAGGCGCGGTCCTCGTTGTAGGACACCAGCCGACGCTGGGGCAGGCCGCCGCGTGGCTGATCTCGGGCGACGCGGCAGAATGGAACATCAAGAAGGCGGCGATTTGGTGGCTCACTCACCGAGAGCGTGAAGACCAGGGCCAGGTCGTGCTGCGTGCAGTAATGTCTCCGGAACTTGTCTAGGGCGGCGAGAATCCGGATGGGAAGACCCGGGTATACTAAATCCATGAAGTTGCGCCGCACATTGCTGGCTTTACTCATGATTCTGTGGCTGCCGGTCCAAGGTTTCGCCGCGATCGCGATGCCGTTCTGCGAGCATGCAGTGCACGCCGCGTCGGCTGGCCACGCCTCGATACAAGTCGGCGGCCATGGCAATGCGTTGGAGCATGCGCATCACAGCGCTGGCTGGTCCTCCGAGCACCCCAGTCCGACGGGCCCTGATCACCATTCCCCCTCCGTCGACTGCAATGACTGTGGTGTCTGCCATCTCGCTTGCTCTCCCGCTGCATCGCCAGTCCAACATGAGTTCGCGCCGGCGCAGCGCGAACGCTTTGCCTTGGTTTCTCCTGCGCTGCCTCCGCTGTTCGTTCCCGAGCAGCCCAAGCGCCCTCCTTTAGCTCGGTAGTCGCCTGACCGCAGTCGCGGGACTCGACCGGTGCTCAGACCGTTCGGGTCTCTGACTTCTACTGCCATGGTATCTGCCCCGCGCAGCCTGCCCGTCACGCTGCACGGCTTTGGTCGTCCGACTCGATCTGCACTCGAGTCGGCGATATGCGTCACGAGCCAAGAGGACCGAAATGAATTTCATCAAACGGACAGTGTGCGCAGCCGGACTAGGCGTTCTGCTGCACGCGTGCGCCACCACGCCTCCGCCGGAGTATTCGAAGACTCATCCGGCCAATCCGGAAGCACCGGCCGCATCTGCGCCGCCTGCGCCAACCTCGCTTGCGACTTACAGGTCTTTCGGCAACGACAGGGAGCCGAGCGGCGACGCAGCCGATCACCCGACGATAGAGAGCGATCATGCGCACCGGCACTGACGGCGCCTTTGCGGCCATCGCGTTGATGGTGGTGCTGTCCGGCTGTGCCAGTGTGCAGCGGGATGCGCGCTTTCCGGAAGTGCGCGACGCGGTCGGGCAGCGCGTCGAGCAGAACGTCTCCTGGAATCAGAACAGCGACCAGGATCGTCGTGCGCAGGAAGCCGTGCACCGTCTGCTCAAGCAGGAGCTCACCGTCGACACCGCGGTACAGATCGCGCTGCTCAACAACCGCAACCTGCAGGCGACCTACGAGAGCCTCGGCGTCGCGCAGGCCGATCTGGTCGAAGCCGGTCTACTCGACAACCCGGTGTTTTCGATATCCGTGTACTCGGGCGACCCCGGGAGCATCATCGAAGCTTCGATCGTCCAGGATTTCGTCGGCCTCTTCAGCATGTCTGCACGCAAGAAGATAGGCGAGGCAGCGGCACGGCGCGCGACGCTAGAAGTCTCTAACAAGGCGGTCGACCTCGCACGCCAGGTCGAAGGCCAGTACTACACCGTAGTCGGCGACGCGCAGGCGCTCGAGCTTGCGCAACAGGTCGTGGTCGCGACCGAAGCCGCCGCGGAGTTGGCGGAGCGTCAACGCGCAGCCGGCAACCTGAACCGGCGCGATCAGTCGGTACAGCAGGCGTTCTATGCGCAGACGCTGCTGGAAGTGGCGCAGGCCGAGGCACAGCTGGCCTCCGACCGCGAGCGGCTCAATCGCCTGATGGGTGTGTGGGCTCAGGATATCGGGTGGACGATTCCGGGCCGGCTGCCTGCGCTGCCGGCCGCGCTTCCTGCGCTCGAGCAACTGGAAGCGCGCGCGATAGCTGAGCGTCTCGATCTCGCCGCGGCGAAAGCGGATGCCGAAGCTGCCACCCGGGCACTGGATCTGGCCACACAGTTCCGTTACCTGGGGCCGTTTGGAATCGGTGTCGCTTACAAACGCGAACCCGGTGGCGGCGCCTTCGTCGGACCGACCGTCGAGCTCGGATTGCCGATATTCAATAAGCATCAGGCCGGCATCGCGCGCGCCGCGGCTGAGTCGCGGCGCAGTCAGGAGCATGTCGCGGCACTGGCCGTCGAAATCCGGTCGGAGGCGCGCGAAGCCAGCGCACGTCTCGCGGCGACCTACGCGATGGTGCAGCACTACCAGAAGGTCATGCTGCCGTTGCAGCAGGGCATCGTCAGCGAAACGCTCAAGTTCTACAACGGCATGCTGGTCGGCGTGTACGACCTGTTGCTCGCCCGGCAGGCTCAGGTGCAGACAGCACGTCAGTACGTCTCGGCCAGCAAGGATTTCTGGCTCGCCTGGACCGACCTGGAACGCGCGGTCGGCGGCAAGATTCCGGTGCCTGCCGCAACCACTGAAAAGGCTCCCGATGAGCCAAGGCCATCACACCAACATGGAGACAAGCAACCATGATCACTCGTCGCCAGATTCTCACGACCGGCGCCGCGCTATTGGCCGGCGGCAGCGTCTCGGCTGCACTGGGCGGCGTATCCGCGGCAACACAACCGCCGATCCCTGCGCCACGCGGCCAGCGCTACGTCCCGGTCGTAACACTGAACGGCAGCTCGCTGCCGTGGAAGATGGACAACGGCGTCAAAGTGTTCCATCTGATCGCCGAGCCGGTGAAGCGCGAGTTCGCGCCCGGCATGACGGTGAACTGCTGGGGCTACAACGGCTCGACACCCGGCCCGACCATCGAGGCGGTCGAAGGCGATCGCGTGCGCATCCTGGTCACGAATCGCTTGCCCGAGCACACCACGATCCATTGGCACGGCATCTTTCTGCCGAACGGCATGGATGGCGTCGGTGGGCTTACGCAACCGCACATCGAGCCGGGCGAAACGTACGTCTACGAGTTCACGCTGCGCCAGCACGGCAGCTTCATGTATCACCCGCACGCCGACGAAATGCTGCAGGCAGCGGTCGGCATGATGGGCATGTTCATCATCCATCCGAAAGTGCCGACTGAGCCGCGCGTCGATCGCGACTTCTGCTTCATGCTGCATGCCTGGGACATCGAGCCGGGAACCTATATCGCGAAGCCGGCCACCATGACCGAGTTCAACATGTGGACCTTCAACAGCCGCGTGTTCCCGGGCATCGATCCGCTGGTCGTGCGCCAGGGCGATCGTGTCCGCATCCGGATTGCGAATATGAGCATGCACGATCACCCGATCCACATTCACGGCTTCTCGTACACTGTCACGGGGACAGAAGGCGGTCAGGTTCCGAAGGCCGCGCAAATTCCCGAGGCCACCGTGAACGTCGCCGTCGGCGCGATCCGCGCGATGGAATTCGTCGCCGACGAACCCGGTGACTGGCCCTTGCACTGCCACAAGTCGCATCACACCATGAATGCGATGGGACACAACGTGCCGAACATGCTCGGCGTCAAGCACGACGACCTCGACGGCAAGATCCAATCGCTGGTGCCGGGCTACATGGCGATGGGGCAGGATGGTATGGCGGACATGGCGCAGATGCAGATGCCGCTGCCCGAGAACACACTGCCGATGATGATGGGACAAGGTCCGTTCGGTCCGCTCGAGATGGGCGGCATGTTCACCGTCATCAAGGTGCGCGAGAACCTCGCGCACGACGACTATCGCGATCCGGGCTGGTACCAACATCCGGCCGGGACGGTGGCATGGAAGCTGGAGGACGGGCAAGTGCCCGGCAGTTGAGGCGGCGGCGAGGACTCCGACATTGACACTCCTGAAGGCAGCGTTGCTCGGAAGAAGTCGGAGCTGCGTGACTGGCTATACCCGCAGCCGCCCGCCTTGACCGTGCGTATCGCGTCCAGTCCGGCGGAAGAGTTCTGACTAGAGGGCGACCCAAGATGACGATCAGATTCGATTTCATGATGAAGCTCGCCGTGGACGTGGGCGAAGTCGTGTCGATGGGTATGGCGCCGCTCGGCGAGCGACGTGTAGTCGGCATTCTTGGGGGTACGTTCGAAGGGGCCGCGCTGCGCGGCGAGGTCCTGCCCGGCGGAGCAGACTGGCAGATTGCACGCAAGGACGGGGTCTTGGACATCGACGCGCGCTACGTGTTGAAGGAGGAGAACGGAGGCCTCGTCCGTGTGGTGAGCCAGGGGTACCGTCACGGATCGAGCGAAGTTCTGGCGGCGCTGGCGCGCGGCGAGAAAGTCGACCCGACAACGTACTTCTTCCGCACCATCATGCGCTTCGAGACCGGTGCGCCGTACCTCGAGTGGTTGAACAAGACGATCGCTGTGGCGACCGCCGAAAGAAAGGCGCGGCGAATCCTACTCAGCGCCTACGAGCTACGGTAAGAACGCCACGCGATCTTCTTCACAACAAGGATCTCGGCCGAGTGCCATCAGTAGATTCGTTTCACGCCTGCAGAGACCGCAAGCTCGGTCACGCCTTCCGGCTTCGCTTGGACAGGATGTTCAGCATCGCGTCCAGCCCGAGAATGTAGCTGTAGGTGCCGAAGCCGTAGACCACGCCCTCGGCCACGACCGACAGCACGCTGTGGATCCCACGCTTCTCGACGTTGCTCATATGCACTTCGACATACGGCAACGCTGCACCGCGCACGCAGTCTCGGAGTGCATAGCCGGCGTGATTGAAGCCGGCCGGATTCATGACGAGCCCGTCGACGCCGGCGTCCGCCGCTGCGTAGATGCGATTGATCGCTTCGCCCTCGACGTTGGTGTAGAAGATCTCGAGCGCATAGCCGTTCTTTGCCGCATGCGCCTGCACCATGTCGTCAAGGTCTTTGGCGGTCGTCGTGCCGTAGATCTCCGGTTCGCGCGTGCCAAGGCGGATCATGTTCGCGCCTTGGAGCAGGAGTATTCGCCACATCGCCGGTTGCCTCCGTTCGTCAAACACACACCGTTCGCCCTGAGCGTCGCAGCCTTAGCTGCAGAGTCGAGTGGCAAGTGGACTCCACCGTTCGTGCTGAGCGTAGTGGCGCAGGCCACGGAGTCGAAGCATCCTCGTGTGGAGTGCCCTTCGACTCTGCAGCTGACGCCACTACGCTCAGCACGAACAGTGGTGGGTATTGCGCTCGTGGTTACTCCACGCTCTCGCCATGCAGACTTACGTCGAGGCCCTCGCGCTCCTGCTCTTCGGTCACGCGTAACCCGACCGTCATATCCAGGATCTTCAGGATGATGAGGCTCGCGACGAAGCCGTAGATCAAGGTCGAGAACACGCCGATCAGCTGCGTGACCACCTGACCGCCATTGCCTTCGATCAAGCCGGCCGTACCGCCGATGTCTTTGACCGCGAACACGCCGGTCAGGATGGCGCCGGTGATGCCGCCGACACCGTGCACGCCGAAAGCATCGAGCGAATCGTCGTAGCCGAGCATTCTCTTGAGCACCGTCGAACCCCAGAAGCAGAGTGCACCCGCAGCGAAGCCGATGACGAGCGCTCCGCCGGGCGCCACAAAGCCGGATGCGGGTGTGATCGCGACGAGGCCGGCGACCGCGCCCGATGCGATCCCCAGCACGCTCGGTTTGCCCTTGGCCCACCACTCGACGAACATCCACGCGAGCGCCGCGGTCGCGGTGGCGATCTGCGTCACGGCCATCGCCATCCCCGCTCGGCCGTCGGCGGCCACGGCCGATCCCGCGTTGAAACCGAACCAGCCCACCCACAGCAGCGA
>Ga0068853_100005295_pt1 | contig 10098 bp, 5 predicted proteins | sample KBSCornC32_FD_65655 | JGI IMG/M metagenome (GOLD analysis project Ga0068853, IMG submission 65655) | Corn rhizosphere microbial communities from Kellogg Biological Station, Michigan, USA - KBS Corn C3-2 | ecosystem: Host-associated > Plants > Roots > Rhizosphere > Soil ... | reverse complement strand
ACGCCGACGAGGCCGCCGCGCCAGCGGAGACGGGGGCGGCTTCCGCCCAGGAAACAGCGCCGGAGACCGTGCCGCCCGGAGCCGGATCCGTCGCGCCGGCGCCGGCCAAGGGGCCCGTCCCCGACATGCGGCCGGTCCCCGATCCGTTCCCCGATCCCATCCGCCGGAACGCGCCGCACTTCCGCGACCACGAGCACTTCACGATCGACCCGGTCGTCGACGGGGTCGTCACGGGGGGTGGGCTCGGGTTCTCCACGTTGTTGAGCCAGATCCTGGGGACGGGCGAGATCCAGGCGCAGCGTCCCGGCCCTTCCAGCCGCCTGCTGTCGATCGATCGCGTGGCGGTGACCCAGACGATCGATCCGAACGCCGGCGGGCGCTCCAACTGGGGCCTCTACGGGGCGTACGCCTACGCGATCCTCGATCCGATTCTGTCGGGAGCGCGCGACGGCAGCCGTGCGCTGCTGGTCGACGCGATCATGTACACGGAGGCGATCGCCCTCATCCAGGCCTTCACGGGCGCCACCAAGATCGGCGTGCGGCGGCCGCGGCCCATCGACTACGTGCGCTGCTCCGGAGACAACGCCAGCGCGGCCGGGTGCGAGGACACCGATCTTCAGCTCTCGTTCTTTTCGGGACACGCGTCGACGACGGGCGCCATCGCCGGCGTGGCGAGCTACCTGGCCTTCGTGCGCAGCGGCCCGCGCTCGCTGCGCCCCTGGCTCACCATGGGCATCGGCGTCCTGACCACCGCGTTCGTCAGCTACGAGCGCGTGCGCTCCGGCGAGCACTTCCCCACCGACGTGATCATGGGCTCGCTGGCGGGCGGCGCCATCGGCGTGCTGGTCCCGCACTTCCACCGCCTGCCGCACTATCACGAGCACGAGCTCGAAGCCCCGCCTCTGCTGATCGGCTACGCGCCGAACGCGCACGGCGGCGGCTCCGTGAACGTCCAGATCAGGTTCTGATGACCGGCTTCGATGACCACCGCCCCCAGCCCCCCGCCGAGCCCGCGGCGCCGCCGGGCGCCCGCTTGGCTCACGGCGAGGTCCTCGCGTGCCGGCGGCTGCGCAAGATCTATCGCATGGGCGAGGTGGACGTGCGCGCCCTCGACGGCGTCGACCTGAGCCTGCACGCCGGCGAGCTGCTGGTCCTGCTCGGCGCCTCGGGCAGCGGCAAGTCCACGCTGCTCAACATCCTGGGGGGCCTGGACGTCCCCACCTCTGGAGAGGTCCGATTCGGCGACCAGGACCTGACCGACGCCGGCGACGACACGCTGACCGAGTACCGGCGGCACAGCGTCGGCTTCGTCTTCCAGTTCTACAACCTCATCCCCAGCCTCACCGCCCGCGAGAACGTCGCCCTCGTGACGGACATCGCCGAGGATCCTCTGGATCCCGACGACGCGCTGGCCATGGTGGGGCTGGGCGAGCGCCGCCATCACTTCCCCGCGCAGCTCTCGGGCGGCGAGCAGCAACGCGTCTCGATCGCGCGCGCCATCGCCAAGCGGCCGCCCATCCTCCTGTGCGACGAGCCGACGGGGGCGCTCGACTTCCGCACCGGCATCGTCGTGCTGGAGGCGATCGAGCGCATCAACCGCGAGCTGGGCACCGCCACGGCGCTCATCACCCACAACGCGCCCATCGCCGAGATGGCGGACCGCGTGCTGACCATGGGCGACGGACGCATCCAGAGCGAGCGCGCGGTGACGCCCCGCCGCCCGGCCCGCGACCTGCGCTGGTGAGCACGGGAAGACCACGCGATGACCTGGCTGACGGCTCTCGACCGCAAGCTGCTCCGGGAGGTGGTGCGCCTCAGGGGCCAGATCACGACCATCGCGCTCGTCCTGGCGAGCGGCATCACCTGCTTCATCGCTCTGCGCGGGACGTACGGCTCGCTCGAGCACTCGCGCGACGCCTACTATGACCGCGCCCGCTTCGCCCACGTGTTCGCGCGCCTGGAACGGGCCCCCGAGGCCGTCGCCCGCCGGATCGAGGCGCTGCCCGGGGTGGCCCTGGTGCAGACGCGCATCGCAAAGGAGGTGTCGCTTCCGATCGAAGGGCTCGATCGCGTCGCCTATGGCCAGCTTCTGTCCCTGCCCGCCTCGGGCAAGCCCGCCACGAATGCCCTGGTCCTGGCGACGGGCGGCTTGCCCGATCCGCGCCGCGACGACGACGTGGTCGTCCTCGAGTCCTTCGCGCGCGCCCACGGCCTGGCCCCCGGTCATCGGCTGCCCGTCGTCATCAACGGCAAGCTGCGCCGCCTGCGGGTCTGCGGCCTGGCGCGCTCGCCCGAGTACGTGTACGCGATCCGCCCGGGCGCGCTGGCCGACGATCCCCGCCGGTACGCCGTGCTGTGGATGGACCGCGGCGTGGTCGCCGCCGCCTTCCAGCTCGACGGCGCCTTCAACGACGTCACGCTGCGCCTGCAGCCGGGCGCGTCCGAGGCCGGCACGCTCCTCGCCCTCGACCGCATCCTCGAGCCCTACGGCGGCTTCGGGGCAGTGGGGCGCAAGGGGCAGATCTCGAGCCGCATGCTCGAGGGCGAGCTCGGCACGCTGGGCGTGCTGGGGACCATGGTGCCGCTCGTCTTCCTGGGGGTGGCGGCCTTTCTGATCAACATGGTCCTGGCGCGCCTGGTCGCGCTCCAGCGCACGCAGATCGCGACGCTGAAGGCCGTCGGCTACACCACCGGTGAGATCGGGCGCCACTACCTGGCGCTGGTCGCCGTGGTCATGGTCCCGAGCGCGCTGCTCGGCGTCGCGGGCGGGTTCGCGCTGGGCCGGTCGGTTCTGCGGCTCTACGAGGGGATCTTCCGCTTCCCGGAGCTCCAGTTCCGCCTGTCGCCGGGGCTGGTCGCCTTCGCGGTGGTGGTGAGCGCGCTGTCGGCCACGGTGGGCGCGTCGTTCTCGGTCCGGGCGGCGGCGCGCCTGCAGCCCGCCGAGGCGATGCGCCCGCCGGCGCCGGCGCGCTACCGACGCGGGCTGGTCGCTCGGCTGGGCGTCGACAAGCTCATCGGCCCGGCCGGGATGATGGTGGTTCGCGAGATCGAGCGGCGCCCGCTTCGCACTCTGCTGTCGGCCCTCGGGATCGCGGGCGCCATCGCGCTCGTCATCCTGGGGCACTTCGGCGTCGACTCGCTCTCGAACTACCTCGAGTCGATGTTTCGCCGCGAGCAACGCCAGGATCTGGCGGTGACGTTCGCGCGGCCCGTCCCGCCGCGCGCCGTCCGCGAGCTGGCGCAGCTGCCCGGCGTGATCAAGGCCGAGGGGATCCGGGCCGTCCCCATCCGCGTGCGGCACGACAACCGGATGCGCGACTCCGTCCTCATGGGTCTGCCGTCGGGCGGCAGCTTGCGGCGGCTGGTTGGCCGCGGAGGCCGCGAGGTCTCGGTCCCGGAGGACGGCGTGCTGGTGACGAAGGAGCTGGGGAAGATCTTGGGGCTGCGTCCCGGCGACCGCGTCGACGTCGAGGTCCTGGAGGGCGAGCGGCCGCGGATCCGTCCGGCCGTCGCCGGCTTCGTCGACGAGACCGTGGGGCTCCAGCTCTACGCGCGCGCCGGCACCATCGCGCGCCTCGAGGGCGACGCCGGCGCCGTCTCCTCGATCCTGCTGTCCGTTGACCGGTCCGCGCTCGCGTCCGTCGAGCGGTGGCTGCGGCAATCGCCCCGGGTGGTGGACATCTCGGAGGTCTCCGCCGACGTCCAGCGCCTGCGCGACATGAACCAGGCCGCCATGGACATCTGGACCGCCGTCTCGATCACGCTGGCGGCCTGCGTGATCTTCGGGGTCGTCTACAACAACGCGCGGATCGCGCTGGCCCTGCGCAGCCGCGAGCTGGCCAGCCTGCGCGTCCTCGGGATGTCACGGCGCGAGATCTCCTCGATCCTGATCGCCGGCCTGGCCTTCGAGGTGCTGCTCGCGGTCCCGCTCGGCCTGGTGCTCGGCCGCGCCTGGGCCGAGCTCTTCTTCTCGCGGGCCGTGGACCAGGAGACCTTCCGTTTTCAGGTGCTGGTCGAAGGCCGGACCTATCTGATGGCGGCCTTGACCGCGGTCCTGGCGGGGACCGTCAGCGCCCTGTGGGTCCGCCGCAGCCTCGACCGCCTCGACCTGATCGACGTGCTCAAGACCCGCGAGTGACGAAAGCGTGACGAAAGAAGGAGAGAACATGTCCCCCGAGACGAGCCGCGCGTCCACCTTCGAAGCCCCGCATCCCCCGCATGTCTTGGACGGCCCCGGGCAGGCGCTCGCTGGAGATCCGAGCCGCGCGCGCGCCCGCGAGGCGCGCCGGCGGCTGGCGCGTGTCCTGCGTCGCGCCCTGCTGGCCCTGGCGCTGGCCGGCGCGGCGGCCGCCGTGGTCCTGGCGCTGCGGCCGCGGCCCGTCCCCGTCGACGGCGCCCGGGTGACCCGCGGCAAGCTGGTGGTGGCCGTCGAGGAGAGCGGCCAGACCCGCGTCAAGGATCGCTACCTCGTGTCGGCGCCCGCGGCCGGAACGCTGTCTCGGCTGGCGGTGGAGGCCGGAGACCTCGTCCAGGAAGGCGACACCCTGGCCGAGATCGCCCCGGCGCTCGCGCCGCTGCTGGACCCGCGCGCGCGCGCCGAGGCGGAGGCGCGCGTCGGCGCGACGACGTCGGCCCTCGGTCAGGCGCGGGCGCAGGCGGCGCGCGCGGAGGCGGCGCGCACCCTGGCCGAGACCGAGCTCCAGCGATCGCGCAACCTGGCCGCGAGCGGCGCCATGACCAAGCAGGCCCTCGAGCAGGCCGAGTTCGCCACGCGCATGCGCGTCGAGGAGGCCACCTCCGCGCGCTTCGCCGTCAAGGTCGCGACCGAGGAGGTGCGCCTGTCGCGCGCCGCGCTGGGAAGCGGCGGCCCCGCCCCCCGCCCGCGCCACGTCGACGTGATCGCCCCGGTCTCCGGGCGTGTGCTGCGCGTGTTTCAAAAGAGCGCCGGCATGGTGCAGGCGGGGACCCAGCTGCTGGAGGTCGGAGATCCCGCCGCGCTGGAGATCGTCGTCGATCTGCTGACCACGGCGGCCGTCCAGGTCACGCCCGGGCTCCCCGTCGTCATCTCCGGGTGGGGAGGCGAAGGCCCCCTGAAAGGGCGCGTGCGCCTGGTGGAGCCCTCCGGCTTCACGCGGCCGTCGGCGCTCGGAGTGGACGAGCAGCGGGTGAACGTGATCGTCGCCCTCACCGATCCCCGTTCACGCTGGGTGGCGCTGGGGGACGGCTTCCGCGTCGAAGCGCGCCTGGTCCTCTGGCAGGCCGACGACGTTCCACAAGCCCCCATCGGCGCCGTCTTCCGCCACGGCGACGGCTGGGCCCTGTACCGCATCGACGGCGCCCGCGCGAGGCAGGTCGCCGTCACGCTCGGCCACCGCAGCGACGACGCCGTCGAGGTCCTGTCGGGCGTCGAGGTCGGCGACACCGTGGCCGTGCACCCGGGAGAGCGCGTGCAGACGGGAGCGCGGGTCGAGGTGCGGTGAGGGCAGCCGAAGGCGGCCATCATCGACAAACGATTTCCCGCCCTGCTGCCATTCTGGCGGCGACTTTGCAGCGACGGCGGACAGCACTTACCGAATTCGATCCAAAACGAACGTTCAAGGAGATGACCATGAAAAGGACCCTGTTGACGGCCGCTTTCCTCGGGACAATGGCGGCGGGCGGCCTGGTGGCGGCACAAGCGCCCGCCCCGGCGGGCGGCGCGGACGACCACGCCGCTCACCATCCGGCGCCCGCAAAGCCGGCGACGACCCCAGCGCCCGCGGGAAAGACGGCGGCCCCCGCGGCGGCAAGCGCGAAGGCCATGGACGCCCCCGCTCACGGCGAGGGCATGATGTGCGCTCACATGATGGGCGGCGGCATGGCCGGCGGCGGCATGATGGGCGGCGGCATGATGGGCGGCGGCTCGATGGGCGGCGGCATGATGGGCCACATGATGGGGGGCATGGGCGCGATGATGGGCGCCCCGGGCACGAAGGTCGACGTGAAGAAGACCGACAAGGGCGTCACGATCACCCTGACCGCGCCGGACGCCGGGGGCGCGGCGCGCCTGCAGAAGATGGCCGAGGCGATGCGCCTCATGCACGAGGCGATGGCGCAGTAGCTCCGCCCGCGGGTGTGCGAGCCGCCCCCTCGGCTCGCGCACCCGCTCTGCTCAGCGCCCCCGCTCCCGATCCACGATGTCCCGGCGAGGCATGTGCCTGGCGTCGGGCAGGCGCCGCAGCTTCCGCACCACGTCCGGCAGCGCGTCGGCGGTCACCGACAGGCTGTCGAGGCCCGTGTCCGCCAGGAACTCGGCGAACTCGGGGTGATCGCTCGGCGCCTGGCCGCAAAGGCCCACCTTGCGGCCGGCCGCGTGCGCCGCGCTCGTCACCATCTGGATCATCTTCTTCACGCCGGGATCGCGCTCGTCGAACAGGTGCGCCAGCAGCTCCGAATCCCGGTCCACCCCCAGCGTCAGCTGCGTCAGGTCGTTCGACCCGATCGAGAACCCGTCGAAGATCTCCGCGAACTCGGCGGCCAGGATGACGTTGTTGGGGATCTCGCACATCACGTAGATCTCGAGCCCGTCCTCGCCCCTGCGCAGCCCGTTCTTCTCCATCTCGGCCACCACGCGCCGGCCTTCGCCGAGCGTCCGACAGAACGGGATCATGACCTTGACGTTGGTCAGACCCATCTCGCCGCGCACACGCCGGATGGCCGCACACTCCAGCGCGAAGGCCTCGCGATACCGGTCGTCGTAGTAGCGGGACGCGCCCCGGAAGCCGATCATCGGGTTGTCCTCGACCGGCTCGAACGGCCGGCCGCCCATCAGCCCGGCGTACTCGTTCGTCTTGAAGTCCGAGAAGCGGACGATCACCGGGCGCGGGAAGAACGCGGCGCCGATCTGACCCACGCCGGTCGCCAGGCGATCCACGAAGAACTCGGCGGGCGTGGGCCAGCCCGCCGTCCGCGCGCGGATCTGCTCGGCGACGGCCGGCTCGAGCCGCTCGGGGTGCAGCAGCGCCATCGGGTGCACGCCGATCCAGCTCGAGACCACGAACTCGATGCGCGCCAGGCCGACGCCGGCGCTGGGCAGGCCGGCCAGCCGGAACGCGTTCCGCGGATCGCCGACGTTCAGCATCACCGGAACGCGCGGCTCCGGCAGCGCCGCCGGATCCAGCTCTTCGCGCCGGAACGGGAGCCGCCCCGCGTACACGCGCCCCTCGTCCCCCTCCGCGCACGACACGGTGATCTCCTGCCCCGTGGCGATCGCCGTGGTGGCGTTCCCGGTCCCGACGACGCAAGGCAAGCCCAGCTCGCGCGACACGATGGCCGCGTGGCAGGTGCGGCCGCCCTGCTCGGTGACCACCGCGGCCGCCCGCTTCAAGACCGGCTCCCAGTCGGGATCGGTGCTGGGCGCCACCAGCACCTCGCCGTCGCGAAAGGACGTCAGCTCGTCGGCGCTGCGAATCACGCGCGCGACGCCCGCGGCCACCCGGCCGCCCACGCTCTTGCCCCGCGCCACCACCGTCCCCTGGCCGTCGAGATGAAAGACCTCCAGGCGCGTGCCGCGCTTCTGGGCGTGCACCGTCTCGGGCCGTGCCTGGACGATGAACAGGTTCCCGGTGCGGCCGTCCTTGGCCCACTCGATGTCCATGGGCGTGTCGTGCCCGGCGCGCGCCGAGTAGTGGACCTCGATGGCGACCGCCCAGCGCGCCAGCGTCAGGGCCTCGTCGTCCGACAGCACCAGGGCGCGGCGGTCCGCCTCGCCGACCGGCTGCTCGACCACGCCCCACCCGCCTTCACCGTAAACCAGCTTGATCGCCTTGTCGCCGCGCTCGCGCCGCACGATGGGAACGCGCGCCGTGCCGAGCTGGGCCTTGGACACCCAGATCTCGTCCGGGTTCACCCGCCCCTTCACCACCGACTCGCCGAGCCCCCACGAGCCGGTGATGGTCACGACGCCCCGGTGACCGCTCTCGGTGTCGAGCGTGAAGATGACGCCGGCGCTCGCCAGATCGCTCCGCACCATCTTCTGCACGCCCACGGACAGCGCCACGTCGCGGTGGCGGAAGCCCCGCTCGGCGCGATACACGATGGCGCGGTCGGTGAACAGCGAGGCCATGCAGTCGCGCACCGCCGCGAGCAAGGCGTCGGCGCCCCGCACGTTCAGGTAGGACTCCTGCTGCCCGGCGAAGGACGCCGTCGGCAGGTCCTCCGCGGTGGCGCTCGATCGAACGGCCACGTCGGTCTCGGCCTCGCCGTAGACGCTCGACAGCGCCCGGTACGCGGCGAGCACCTGCGCACGCAGGTCGGCCGGCAGCGGCATCGAGCACACGCCCTCGCGGGCGCGTCGCCCGACCCGCTCCAGCGCCGCCACGTCGCGGACGTCCAGATCGTCGAGCGCGCGATAGATGGCGTCGCCGGCACCCGCCTGCGCCAGGTGCCGGCGAAAGGCCTCCGCCGTGATGGCGAACCCGTCGGGGACATGAACGCCCAGCGGAGACAGGTCGCGCAACAGCTCGCCGAGGGACGCGTTCTTGCCCCCCACCTCGGCCAACGCGGTCAGGTCGAGCTCGCAAAAGGGGACCAGAAGTCTCGGGTCGTTCATCGTTTGCCTCGCCTCTGTGAGCTCATCGCTCCCCTCACAAGCAAGCGCCAGGCCGGCGAGACCGCCCGCGTCCGCGGTCGCCCGGACGCGAGGCGTGCGTCGAGAGTCCCAACCCGACGCAGGAGTTGCGCGCAATCGAGGGCACCCCCCGTCCCGCTCAGCGTCCGATGAGGCCTGCCAGCGCGCCGGCTTCGAAGCGGGCGTCGATGAAATCGGCCAGCCCGTCGAACACGCCGTCGAGCGGCCGCGACTCGTGGCCGAACAGCGCCCGCATCACGGCCGGCGCTTCGAACATGCCGTGGACGTACAGGCCGAGCACGCTGCCGCCTTGCCACCCGAGCACCGCTCCGGCCTCGTCGCGCAGGACGGCGCTGACGGGATCCTGGCTCGAGCCGCCCTCGACGGGCGCGGTGCGGCCGTGGCGAATCTCGTAGCCGTCGAACGATACGCCGGCGAGGGCCCTCCAGACGCCGTTCATCTCCGCCTCGCTCGCGAACCGCGCGCGCGTCTCGGCGAGGCGCTTGTCGCGATCGAAGCGCGTCTCGAGCGGCAGCAGATCCAGGCCGTGCTCGTCACCGTCGACGCCGTGCGGGTCGCGCAGGCGCCCCCCGAGGATCTGGAGGCCGCCGCAGATGCCGAGGAGCGGCCTGCCAGCGGCGGCGTGCGCGCGGATCACCGGGTCCAGCCCCTGGTCGCGGAGCCACGCGCGGTCGCCGCTGGTGTTCTTCGAGCCCGGCAAGATGATCCAGTCGGCGCGCGCGAGCTCGGAGGCCCTGCGGGCCCACCGCAGGCTCACGGTGGGGCAGGCCCGCAGGGGTTGAAGCTCGTCCAGGTTGGAGATGTGGGGATAGGCCACGACCGCGATCGTCACCTTCGGCCCGGCGCTCGGGTCACTCTGGTCGCTCGGGTCTTGGCTGCGCTCCTCGAACACGCCGTCCTCCTCCGGCAAACCGTGTCCGCGCCACATCGGCAGCACCGCCAGCGTCGGGACGCCGGTGAGGCCCTGGAGCTGCTCGGGCCCCGGCGCCAGCAGCCGCTCGTCACCGCGGAACTTGTTGAGCACGAACCCCCGAATCGCCGCGCGGTCGGCGGGCGCCAGAAGCTGATGCGTCCCGTAGAGGTGCGCGAAGGCCCCGCCGCGATCGATGTCGGTGATCAGCAGGCAGGCGGCCCTCGCCTCGTGGGCGGTCCGCATGTTCACGTAGTCGCTCGCGCGCAGGTTGATCTCGGCGGGCGAGCCGGCGCCTTCGATCACCACCACGTCGTTCTCGGCGAGCAGCGCGCCCAGCGCGTCCCGCGCCGCTGGCCACACGAGGTCGCTGCGCGCGCGCCACGGCACCGCCGCCAGATCGGCCCGCACCTGCCCCAGCACCACGACCTGGCTGGCCGTGTCTCGCTCGGGCTTGAGCAGCACCGGGTTCATGCGCACGTCCGGCCGGGCGCGAGCGGCCAGCGCCTGGAAGAACTGCGCGCTCCCGATCTCGCCCGGACCTCCGTCGGGCCGCGGT
>Ga0068853_100005292_pt1 | contig 10102 bp, 8 predicted proteins | sample KBSCornC32_FD_65655 | JGI IMG/M metagenome (GOLD analysis project Ga0068853, IMG submission 65655) | Corn rhizosphere microbial communities from Kellogg Biological Station, Michigan, USA - KBS Corn C3-2 | ecosystem: Host-associated > Plants > Roots > Rhizosphere > Soil ... | reverse complement strand
CGTCAACGACGGGCTGACCTCGAGCATGTGGGCGCCGAGGATCAGTTCCCGCCCCGGCGTCAGGTCGTAGGTGTAGTCCTCCATCAGGCTCGCGCCGCCGGGCAGCCCGGCTCCCATGACGGATGAGGCTCGCACCAGGATCGCGGTCTTCCAGTCGCCCTCGGCGCCGAATCCGTAGCCGTCGGCCATCAGCCGCTGCACGGCAAGGCCGGGCAGCTGCTTCAGGGCGCCGAGGTCTTCGAAGTTGGTGGTGAACGCCGAGAAGTCGCCCGCCTCGAGGAAGGTGCGCAGCGCGACTTCGATCGCGGCGCCGTCGCGCAGCGACTGATGCCGCGCGCCATCCGGCAGCAGTTCGGGGACGACGTCGTAGCTGTCGAGGTACTCGGTGACCAGCTCGTCGACTGCCGAGTCGGGCACCGCGGCCACGGCATCCACCAGCTCGTTCACACCCCAGGTGTTGACCTGCACGCCGAACCGCAGCTCGGCCTCGGTCTTGTCACCCTCGGTCACGGCGACGTAGCGCATGTTGTCGCCGAAGCGGGCGAGTTTCATGCTGCGGGTGGCCGCTCGGCCGGCCGCGGCGCGGCTCCATGCGCCGACGCGCGCCGCGACCGCCGAGTCTGTCACGTGCCCCACCACGGTGGTGCGCGGAATGTTGAGGCGCGACTCGATGTATCCGAACTCGCGGTCGCCGTGTGCGGCCTGGTTCAGGTTCATGAAGTCGAAGTCGATCTCGCTCCAGGGCAGTTCGACGTTGGCTTGGGTGTGCAGGTGGAGCAGCGGCTTCTGCAGGGCGTCGAGCCCGGCGATCCACATCTTGGCTGGGCTGAAGGTGTGCATCCAGGCGATCAGGCCGATGACGTCGTCGTCGGCGTTCGCGTCGAGCACCGCGCGGCGGATCGCGGCGCTGTCGGTCAGCACCGGTTTCCAGACGATGGTGACCGGCACCTCGGATGCGGCCCCGAGGATTCGCGCGACCTCCTGGGACTGCTCGGCGACCTGCTTGAGCGTCTCCTCGCCGTACAGGCCCTGGCTGCCGGTCAGGAACCAGACCGTGCGGGTCTTCAGGTCGGGGATGATGCTGCGGCTCATGCGAGTCCTTTCGATGTCACGCTGCGGCGCTGTTCAGAGCGCGGCGACGGCGGCGCGCTCGACCTCAAGGCCGGCGCGGTAGCGGATGAGGTAGGTGGCGAAGCCCGCAACGTCGCGGGGATCGGGTTGCACGGTCTGGGCGCTGGCGCCGGCGAAGACGCGGTCGCGCAAGTAGCTCGAGAGGTCGAGCCCGGCGTCACCCGCTGCAGCGTAGGCGGCCAGCACCGCCATTCCCCATGCGCCGCCCTCGGATGCCGTCTCGGCCACGGTCACGGGCGCATTCAGCGCGCCGGCGAGTAGGCGCTGCGCCACCCCCGCGGTGCGGAACATGCCGCCGTGCGCGCGCATGCCGTCGAGACCGACGCCCTCGTCGGCCAGCACCTGCATGCCGATGCTGAGCGTTCCGAACACGCCGTAGAGCTGGGCGCGCATGAAGTTGGCGAGGGTGAGCCGGCTGTCCGGGCCGCGCACGACCAGGGGCCGCCCCTCGGCCAACCCGGCGATCGGCTCGCCGGCGAGCAGGTTGTAGGCGAGCAGGCCGCCGGCGTCGGCTTCGCCCTCGAGCGCCTCGGCGAACAGGGTGCCGTAGACCGCATCCTGATCCGCCGCTGCCCCGGATGCCTCGGCGAAGCGGGCGAAGACCCCCGCCCACTCGGCCAACTCGCTGGTGCCGTTGTTGCAGTGCACCATCGCCACCGGGGCACCGGCCGGCGTCGTGACCACGTCGATCTCGTGGTGCACGCGCTGCAGCGGGCGCTCCATCACGACCATGGCGAAGATGCTGGTGCCCGCGCTGATGTTGCCGGTCCGGGGGGCGATCGCGTCGGTCGCGACCATCCCTGTGCCCGCGTCTCCCTCGGGCGGGCAGAGCGGCGTGCCGGGCTGCAACGCGCCGCTCGGGTCGAGTAGGGCGGCGCCCTCCGCGGTCAGCGTGCCGGCCGGCTGCCCGGCGACCAGCACATCGGGCAGCAGTTCGCGCAGTGGAGCGGTCAGCGCGCTGCCGGCCGCGAGACGGTCGTACCGGGCGAGCAGTTCAGTGTCGTAGTCGCGGGTCGCCGGGTCGATGGGGAACATTCCCGAGGCGTCGCCGACGCCGAGCACGTGGTGCCCGGTGAGCTTCTCGTGGACGTAACCGGCCAGTGTGGTGAGGCGACGGATCTCGGGGACGTGCGGCTCGGCATCCCGCACCGCCTGCTGCAGGTGGGCGATCGACCAGCGCAGCGGGATGTTGACCCCGAACAGCTCGGTCAGTTCGGCAGCGGCATCGCCGGTCGAGGTATTGCGCCAGGTGCGGAACGGCACGAGCAACTCACCCGCGCCATCGAAGGCCAGGTAGCCGTGCATCATCGCCGAGACGCCCATGCCGGCGAACGAGACCGGCGCCGCGCCCAGCTGCGTCACCAGGTCGGCGTATGCCGAGCGCAGGCCCGCCCAGACCTCGTCGAGCGAGTAGGTCCAGACGCCGTCGAGGTACTGGTTCTGCCACTCGTGGGCGCCGGTGCCCAGGATGGTCGAGGGGTTATCGGCCGCGACCAGGCAAAGCTTGATGCGGGTCGAGCCGAGCTCGATCCCGAGGATGCCGCCGTTCGGGGCTGCGCTCATCGCCGCGCGTCCCCGCTCTGCCCGTACACGTTCTGGTAGCGGGCGTACAGGGCGTCGATGGTCTCTGGGGGAAGCGGGATGAGCGCGCCGCCCTGCCGCGCGATGTGCACGGTGCGCGCTGCGTCTTCGCACATGACGGCGGCTTTCACCGCGTCGCGCGCGGTGACGCCGACCGTGAACGGGCCGTGGTTCTGCATGAGCACGGCCCGCGAGCGGTGCCCGCGCAGGGTCTGCACGATGCCCCGGCCGATCGAGTCGTCGCCGATGATGGCGACCGGTCCGACCGGGATCGGACCGCCGAACTCGTCGGCCATTCCGGTGATGACGCAGGGGATCTGTTCGCCGCGCGCCGCCCAGGCGACCGCGTACGTCGAGTGCGTATGCACGATCCCGCCCACCTCGGGCATCTCCCGGTAGACGTAGGCATGCGCGGCGGTGTCACTCGAGGGGCTGCGCTCGCTGCCGGGGGTGCCGGGCACGACATCCCCGTCGAGGTCGCAGAGGATCATGCTGTCGGCCGTCAGGTCGTCGTACGAGACACCGGAGGGCTTGATCACGAAGTAGTCGGTGCCGGGTACCCGGCCCGAGACGTTGCCGCCGGTCCAGACCACGAGCCCGTATCGCACCAGTTCGCCGTGCAGCGCGGCGACCTCGGCCCGCACGCGCTCGATCTCAGCGCTGCTGGTGGGGTGCGGCATCCTGGCCTCCTTGCCGGGGGGACGGCGCGGGCTGCGCCTGAAGTCCTCCGAATGTTAGCGCTAACACAATGCTGGTGCAAGAACGCCGCTCCCGCGCTCTCACGCCGGGGGCGGGGCGGTCGAATCCCGCACCATCAGCCGGGCCTCCAGCGGGGCGACCCGCTCGGCCGGCGCGCCCTCGATCTGCCGGATCAGGGACTCCACGGCGACCCGGCCGATCTGCTCGAAGTCCTGCCGCACCGTGGTCAGCGCGGGGAGGTAGAACTTCGCCTCCGGCACGTCGTCGAACCCGACGACGCTGACATCCTGCGGGACCCGTCTGCCGAGGTCGACGAGCCCGTGCACGAGACCGAGGGCCATCTGATCGTTGCCCGAGAACACGGCGGTCGTGTCAGGTGCGATCCGGGCCGCGGCGCGGTATCCGGCTTCGGCGGTCCAGTCGCCCACCACGATCTCCGCCGTGGGCAGGCCGGCGCCCTGGAGGGCCAGCTCGTAGGCCGAGCTCCGTGCCGCCGCCTCGAAGAACTCCAGGGGGCCCGCCAGGTGCTGAATGCGCCGATGACCCAACTCGAGCAGGTGGGCCATGACCAGGCGCGCCCCCGCGGACTGGTCGACAGAGACCGCCGTGCCGGCGCCGAGGTCCACCGCCTGGAGGGTGGCGATCGGCACCCGGATGTCGAACTCGCGCAACGCGACCAGCACCCGCTCCTGAGGCGCGATGACCACCAGGGCCTCGACGGCCTGATCGAGCAGGAACCCGAGGCCCGACACGATCGAATCGCGGTCGTCGGCGGCGGTGGTCACCAGCGAGTGATACCCGGCCGTCCGCGCGGCGACCTCGATCCCCTGCACCGTGCTGGTGGGTCCATAGTCGGTGACCGCGGGAGCCAGCACACCGATGGCACGGGAACGGCTGGTCGCCAGGGTGCGCGCCGCGACGTTGCGCCGGTAGCCGAGTTCGGTGATCGCAGCCAGCACCCGGTCGCGGGTCTCGGGTCGGATGCTGCCGAATCCGTTGACGACTCGCGACACGGTCTGGTGCGACACCCCGGCGCGCGCGGCGACGTCGTACATGTTCGGCGATCGCCGCGCCGTCCCGTCCGTCACCACTCGCCCTTTCGCCGTCGAGCCATTATGGCCGTCGCCTCAGGCCAGGTCGCCGCGCTGCTGAGTATGTCGCTGTCGGCATATGCCGCGCTGGGGCGGCCGTCTCCGGCCGTGGCGGCTTGCGCGGCCACTCGCGGGCAATATGATCCGATTCACGAAGCGAACGCGTGACCGGTCACGCTCGCGGCAATCGGAGCGGACATGACGGACACGGGCGCCGAACTCGGCGAGCAGGCCGGCGAGGGTGCGAAGGCCCTGTCGATCCGCGATGTCGCGCGCATCGCCGGGGTGTCGCGGCAGACCGTCTCGCGCGTGCTCAACCGCCAGCCGAACATCAAGGCATCGACCGAGGCCCACGTTCGACAGGTGATCGAAGATGTCGGCTGGCGTCCGAACAGCGCGGCGCGCGCCCTCGCCACCAGCCGCTCGAAGTCGATCGGGCTGCTGGTCTCGGCGCGCTCGCAGTACGGCCCGTTCAGCGCGGCGGCGGCGATCGACGACGCCGCTCGCCAGCGCGGCTACACGATCAGCTCGGCGACCCTCGACAAAGGCGACGACCAGAGCATCGCGGCAGCGCTCGACGCCTTCGTCGCGCAGGGCGTGGATGGCGTGGTGGTGATCGCGCCGCAGCAGCGCGCGCACGAGGCCCTCCAGCGCGTCGCCATCGGAGTCCCGTTCGTCAGCCTGCAGTGGCGCGACGGTCCGAATGACCGCGTCGTGGCGTTCGACCAGCTGGCCGGCGCCCGCGCTGCGACCCGCCATCTGATCGATCTCGGGCACAGCCGCATCCTGCACATCGCCGGTCCACAGGACTGGAACGAGGCCGAGGAGCGCATGCGCGGCTACCTGGCCGAGATGTCGGACAACGACATGCCGACCGAGGCGCCGGTGCTCGGCGACTGGACGGGTGATCTGGCTTACGAGTTGGGCATGAAGCTGCTCGGGCACCGCGAGTTCACCGCGGTGTTCGCGTCCAACGACCAGATGGCGCTGGGCATCATCCACGCCGCTCACGACCTCGGGCTCTCGGTGCCGCACGACCTGAGCGTGGTCGGATTCGACGACATCCCCGAGGCCAAGCACTTCATCCCGGCGCTCACCACGGTGCGTCAGGACTTCGCCCAGCTGGGCGGGATGGCCATCGACATCCTGCTGGCCGACATCGAGCGGTCCGAGCCGCCGGCGCCGGTCGTGCTCGAGGTCCCGGAGCTCGTCATCCGAGCCAGCACAGCCCCGCCGCTTCACGCCTGAGACACGATTTCGGCGGGGTGGCTTGACGCGGCACCTGTTCGGGGCATAACGTCGCAGCGTTCTGGGACCGGTCACAATTCCCGACACCAGCACTGTGAGACGACGAAGGAGTCGACATGTCGACACGGAACCCGCGCCCCCGGTGGACGCGCTCCGCCCCGCCGTCGTCGCAGCAGGCGAGTCGGTCGGCCGTTCCGAGCTCGGTCGGATTCGCGGGCACACGGCCCGCGAACCGCCTCTCCGCTCGAAAGGAATCACAGTGAAGTTCAAGACAATCGCCGTCGGCATCGTTGCCCTCGGCGTCGCCGTTTCGCTCGCGGCATGCTCCGGTGGAGGCCGTCCCGGCACCGGCGCAAGCGGCAGCACCGACAACAAGGGCGCCCTGGTGGGCGTCGCGATGCCGACCAAGGTGTCCGCCCGCTGGATCGCCGACGGCAACGCCGTCAAGGCCGACCTCGAGAAGGACGGCTACAAGGTCGACCTCGAGTACGCGAACAACGACATCCCGACCCAGGTGCAGCAGATCAACACCATGATCACCAAGGGCGCGAAGGTGCTCATCATCGCGTCGATCGACGGTGGCTCGCTCACCGACCAGCTCGACGCCGCCGCCAAGGCCGGCATCAAGGTGATCTCGTACGACCGTCTGCTGACCGGTGACAAGAACGTCGACTACTACGTCTCGTTCGACAACTACAAGGTCGGTGTCTACCAGGCCAACTCGCTGCTCACCGGCCTCGGCATCCTCGACGCCGATGGCAAGAAGACCGGCGTGAAGGGTCCGTTCAACATCGAGGTGTTCGCCGGCAGCCCCGACGACAACAACGCCACGTTCTTCTACAACGGCGCGATGGACACCCTGAAGCCGTACCTGACCGACGGCACCCTCGTGGTGAAGAGCGGGCAGACCGACTTCAACAAGGTCGCGATCCTGCGCTGGGACCCGGCAACCGCCAAGGCCCGCATGCAGGACCTGATCGCCAAGTCGTACTCCAGCGGCGCTGACGTGCAGGGTGTGCTGTCGCCGTACGACGGCCTGTCGGACGGCATCCTGAGCGCGCTCCAGGGCGCGGGCTACGGATCGGGCGGCAAGAGCATCCCGATCATCACCGGCCAGGACGCCGAGATCCCGAGTGTCAAGCAGATCATCGCGGGCACCCAGTACTCGACGATCTACAAGGACACCCGCCAGCTGGCCAATGAGGCCGCCAAGATGGCGAACGACCTGCTGACCGGCAAGAAGCCGGCCGTGAACGACACCAAGAGCTACAACAACAAGGTGAAGGTCGTTCCGAGCTACCTGTTCCAGCCCGTGGTGGTGACCAAGGACAACTACCAGAAGGTCCTGGTCGACAGCGGTTACTACAAGGCGTCCGACCTCGGTTAGTCCGAGAGCGTGACCCCGTGACCGGGTGGTGCGACGATGGTCGCACCACCCGGTTCGCGAACCGCGAGAAGTCCGTCTTTCACCCACGCAGCAAGAAAGCTCCAGCGACCATGGCCGACACCATCCTCGAGATGCGCAACATCTCCAAGACCTTCCCGGGCGTCAAGGCATTGCAAGACGTGTCGATCTCGATCGAAGAGGGGTCGGTCCACGCCATCTGCGGCGAGAACGGTGCCGGCAAGTCCACCCTGATGAAGGTGCTCTCGGGGGTCTATCCGCACGGCACCTTCGACGGCGAGATCCTGCTGCGCGGCGAACCGGTCGAGTTCCGCTCGATCAACGACTCCGAGGCGGCCGGAATCGTGATCATCCACCAGGAGCTCGCGCTGTCGCCCTACCTGTCGATCGCCGAGAACATCTACCTGGGCAACGAGAAGGCCCGCGGCGGATTCATCGACTGGAACGAGACCAACCTCGAAGCCGGCAAGCTGCTCAAGAAGGTCGGCCTGCGCGACAACCCGATCACCAAGATCGTCGACATCGGCGTCGGCAAGCAGCAGTTGGTCGAGATCGCCAAGGCGCTCTCGAAAGAGGTGAAGATCCTGATCCTCGACGAGCCGACCGCCGCCCTCAACGACGACGACTCCGCCCACCTGCTCGACCTGATCCGCCAGCTGAAGCAGCAGGGCATCACGTCGATCATCATCAGCCACAAGCTCAACGAGATCAAAGCGATCGCCGACCGGGTGACGATCATCCGCGACGGCAAGACCATCGAGACGCTCGAGATGCACGAGAAGGGTGCAGACGAGAACCGCATCATCAAGGGCATGGTGGGCCGGGATGTGGCGAGCCGCTTCCCCGATCATGTCCCGCATCTCGGCGAGGAGTTGCTGCGCGTCGAGCACTGGACCGTGCACCACCCGCTGGACCGCACCCGCAAGGTCGTCGACGACGCCACCATCTCGGTGCGCGCCGGCGAGATCGTGGGGATCGCCGGACTGATGGGAGCCGGCCGCACCGAGCTCGCGATGAGCATCTTCGGCCACAGCTACGGCGTCGGGATCACCGGCCAGGTCTACAAGCGCGGCGTGCCGATCTCGGTCAACACGGTGTCCAAGGCGATCGATGCCGGCATCGCGTACTCGACCGAGGACCGCAAGCGCTACGGCTTGAACCTCATCGACAACATCCAGCGCAACATCTCGATCGCCGCCCTCGACAAGCTCGTCAACTGGCTCAAGCTGGTCGATTCGCACCGCGAGACGACCGTGGCCAACGAGTACCGAGCCTCGATGAACATCAAGACCCCGACGGTGACCGCGGTCACCGGCAAGCTCTCGGGTGGCAACCAGCAGAAGGTCGTCCTCTCGAAGTGGATGTACGCCGACCCGGAGGTCCTGATCCTCGACGAGCCCACCCGCGGCATCGACGTCGGTGCCAAGTACGAGATCTACACGATCATCGACCGGCTCGCCGACCAGGGGAAGGGCGTGATCGTCATCTCGTCCGAACTGCCCGAACTGCTCGGCATCTGCGACCGGATCTACACCCTCAGCGAGGGCCGCATCACCGCCGATGTGCCGCGCGAGAAGGCCACCGCCGAATACCTCATGCAATTCATGACCCAGGAACGCGAGAAGACCCACGCATGAAACCGCTTACCAACGCCGTCCAGTACCTCGGCAGCCAGCTGCGCCAGATCGGCCTGTTCATCGCCCTGATCGTGATCGTGGTGTTCTTCCAGATCACGACCAATGGCATCACGCTGGCCCCGATCAACGTGTCGAACCTGGTCGTGCAGAACAGCTACATCCTGATCCTCGCGGTCGGCATGGTCATGGTGATCATCGCCGGCCACATCGACCTCTCGGTCGGCAGTGTCGTTGCCTTCATCGGCGCGATGGCCGGCGTGATGATCTCGCAATGGCACCTGCCCTGGCCGCTCGCCGTGCTGTTCTGCCTGATCATCGGGGCCCTGGTGGGCGCCTGGCAGGGGTTCTGGATCGCGTACTTCGGCATCCCGGCCTTCATCGTCACCCTGGCGGGCATGCTGGTGTTCCGCGGCGCCGCGCAGATCGCGCTCGGCAACCAGCAGATCTCGTTCTTCCCGATCGAGTTCCGGGCCATCGGTTCGGGCTTCCTGCCCGCATTCGGCAGCACCGGCTATGAGCCGCTCACCCTGATCATCGGAGTGGTCGCGAGCCTCGCGATCATCGCGAACGCCTCGCGGCAGCGCATGGTGCGCCGCAAGTACAACCTCGAAGACGAGCCGATCTGGTGGTTCATCGTCAAGCTGGCGTTCCTGATCGGCCTCGTACTGACCGTCTCGTTCCTGCTGGCGAGCTACAACGGAACGCCGATCGTGCTGGTCATCCTGGGTGTGCTCGTGGTCGGCTACACGATCGTGATGCAGCGCTCGGTGTTCGGCCGTCACATCTACGCGATCGGCGGCAACCTGAACGCGGCGGCGCTCTCGGGAATCAAGACCAAGCGGGTCACCTTCCTGCTGTTCATCAACATGGGCGTGATCGCGGCCATCGCCGGCATCGTCTTCACCGCGGGCCTCAACCTGGCCAGCCCGAGCGCCGGAAATGGATTCGAGCTGGATGCCATCTCGGCCGTCTTCATCGGCGGCGCGGCGGTCACCGGCGGCATCGGCACCGTGCCCGGCGCCATCATCGGTGGTCTGATCATCGGGGTGCTGAACAACGGCATGTCGATCCTGGGCGTGGACAGCGACTTCCAGCTGCTCATTAAGGGCCTGGTGCTGCTCGCTGCGGTCGCGTTCGACGTCTACAACAAGCGGCGGTCGGTCGGGCGCTGAGCGCCGACCGACCGCCGAGATGGCTGCTTAGGCGTCGACCGTCTCGGTCGCGTCTTCGCGGTGCGGCAGCTTCCAGCCGGGGCGCACGAAGTGGCAGGTGTACCCGTTGGGGTACTTGCGCAGGTAGTCCTGGTGCTC
>Ga0068853_100005290_pt1 | contig 10103 bp, 11 predicted proteins | sample KBSCornC32_FD_65655 | JGI IMG/M metagenome (GOLD analysis project Ga0068853, IMG submission 65655) | Corn rhizosphere microbial communities from Kellogg Biological Station, Michigan, USA - KBS Corn C3-2 | ecosystem: Host-associated > Plants > Roots > Rhizosphere > Soil ... | reverse complement strand
CCGGCGCGCGGTGAACTCGTAGACGAAGGTCTTGCCCGGCGGAATGTGCGGCTGCGTGATGCCGCCCACGCCGTCCATGCCGTTGGGCAGGCGCTGGCCGTGCCAGTGCACGGTGGTGTGTTCGGGCAGCCTGTTGGTGACGAAGATGCGCACGCGGTCGCCCTCGACCACCTCGATGGTCGGGCCGGGCGACTGGCCGTTGTAGCCCCACATGTTGACCTTGAAGCCCGGTGCCATCTCGCGCACCACGGGCTCGGCGACGAGGTGGAATTCCTTGATACCCGCGTTCATGCGCCAGGGCAGCGTCCAGCCGTTGAGCGTGACGACGGGGTTGTAGGGCCGGCCGTTGGGCGGCGAGAGCGGCGGCGCGGTGGCGGTGGAGCCCTGCGACACCGGCTCGGGCAGCGCGGCCATGGACACGCGGCTCACGCTGGTCGCGGCGACGGCCGTGGCCGCGCCCGCGAAGAAGTTGCGGCGGTTCATGTCAGTGCCCTCCCGTTGCCGGCGCTTCGGCGGCCGAAGCGGTCTGCAGCGCCGACATTCCACCGGGCGAGCTGCCCGTGAGCACTAGCTGCAGGTCGGTGTCGGCGATCCAGAAATCGCGCTGCGCCTCGATGCCCGCGTTCACCGCGAGCATGCTGGCGCGCGTTTCGCCCAGCAGTTCCCACACGCTGGCGAGCATGCCGTTGTAGCGCAGCACCATTTCCTCGTTGACCTTCTTGCGCAGCGGCAGCACCTCGTCCCGGTAGCGGCGCGCGAGCGCATAGGCCGTGTTCCAGCCCTGCCACGCCTCGCGCGCCTCGCTCGCGGCGAGCACGCCCACGTCGCGCACGCGGGCTGCCGACTGCAGGTACTGCGCCTCGGCGCGGCCGTTGCGCGACTGGCCCCAGTCGAAGATCGGAATCGGCAGGTCGAGCTCGAAGCCGCGCTTGGTCTTCTTGGTGCGGTCGGCGTCGTTGTCGAAGGTGGTGTTGCGCACCACGCCGATCTCCATCGCGTTGATGACGCTGGTTGCGTGCGTGAGGCCGAGCGAGCCGGCCACGGCGGTGTTCTGCGCCTGGGCCGAGCGCACGTCGAGGCGGTCGCGCAGCGCCAGCGCCTGCACGTCGCCGAGCTCCGGCGCGGCCTTCGGCAGCGGCGGCAGGCGGTCGGGCAGGGTGTAGCTTGCGGCGCGCTCGCCGCTCAGGCCCATCAGGCGGGTGAGCTGCTCGCGCGAGGCGACTGCGGACTGCTCGGCGCGCGCCAGCTGCGCGGCGGCATCGGCCAGCAGCAGCTGCTCGCGCGTGCGCTGCAGCGCGCTCCAGTTGCCGGCCTGGGCCATGCGGTGCGCGAGCTCGGCGCCGGCTTCGGCGGTTTCCTTCGCGTCGCGCAGGTAGGCCACGCCCTGCTGCGCCGCCACCGCGCGCACCCAGGCGCGGCGCGTGTCGGCCGCAAGCAGCAGAACGCTCTGCGCGGCCTGCAGCTTGGCCGCCTCGTGCCGCTGGCCGGCCCACCGGGCCTGCCATGGCAGCGTGACGAGGCCCAGCACGTTGAAGCTGAGCATCCGCTCGAACTCGCGCTCGCTGCCCTGCGCCAGGCGGCTGAACGAGAGCACCGGGTTCGGCAGGCTCGCGGCCTGCACGCGGTCGGCGTCGCTCAGTTGCAGGGTGGCGAAGGCATCCTGCACGCGCGGGCCGTTGATGAGCGCGATGCGCACCGCGGACTCGACGTCCAGCGGCTTGGCGAGCAGCGCATCGACGCTCTTCTGCGAAGCCGCGTCGGGCGTGCGTTGTGCGGTGGCGCCTGCCATGAGCAGGTTGCCCGACACCAGCGCCTGCACGTCGGCGCTGCCACCGTCGGGCGAGAGGCTGGCACAGCCGGCGAGTACCAGCGCGGCGGCCAGCGTGGCGCCGGTCTTGATGGTTCTGATGGATGGGAGCCGGGGCGGGCGCGCTTCGCTACGCCTGCGACGGCCACGGGTGCCGGCAGTCTGCCGGCGAATGAGGGAATTCACTTTCGATCTCCATGAGCAATACGACGGACGCCGCGAGCCGGAACAACGGGCTCACTGCGGACGGACTACGGGCAGGGAGATCAGGAAATGGGCGGCTTCAGGCCCTGGACGGGCTCCGCGCTGACGAAACGGGCCGCGTGGGCCGCGGGCGACGCCTGGGGTGCGCCGTGAACGATGGCGACAAGGGGTATGCCGCCGAGCGCCACCGTGTGGCAGACCTGGCAGGCGACGCAGGTGCCGCAGCCTTGGTGGTCGTTATGGTTGGTGTTGCCGCTGCCGCCGTCGTCATGGCTGCTGCCGTGGGCGGACATGTCCATGGCCATCGCCATGTCGCCGCCCGCATCGGCGTCCGTCGCCTCGTGGCAATGGGCTTCGGCCGCGGCGGAGACCACGGTCGCGGCCTCCATGGCCGCCGGCAGCGAGTGGCGCACCATCTCGACCGCCATGGCATCGCCGAGCCAGCCGCGGATGGGCAGCAGGACGATCATGATGGCGAGCAGCAGGGTGCGCATGGGGCGGGATGATAAACCGGCCAAACCCGCTGAAACGCCGCGCGCCGGTCAAGACACCAGTTGGCCGCGGGCCTTGTCGACCCACACCTGCAGGTTGTCGAGCAGGTCCTTCTGGCTGAACGAGCAGCTCTCCTCGCTGAAGAGCGCGCTCGACTCCAGCCTGTCGAGCAGGCTGAGCAGCACTTCGCCGTAGCGCGGGGGCAGGGCGCCCAGCAGTTCGGTGCTGGCGCGGGCTTCGTCCGACAGCGTGGTCACGGAGCCTGCGTCGTTGCGCAGGGCCGCGATGCGCGCGGCGATGGCGTCGAGCTGTTGCTGTGCGGCGCTCACGATGCGTTCTTTCCCGGAGGCGGCAGCGAGAGGCCGCGTTCGCGCATCAGGTCGCGCAGGATGTCGGGGTAGTCGGTGATGATGCCGTCGGCGCCCCAGTCCATCAGCCGCTGCATGTCGGCGCGTTGGTTCACCGTCCAGGGCAGCACCTTCAGGCCGAGCTTGTGCGCCTCGCGGATGACCTCGGGCGTGAGGTCGGCGAATGCCGGCGACCAGGTCACCGGGCCGGGCGCGTTGGCCGAGGCGGCCCTGACCATCTGCGGCACCGAGGCGAAGCTGGCCGCGTCGAAGCCGTCGGTCCAGCGGCTGTCCTTCAGCGTGCGCGGTGTGGTGAGGTAGGCGCGCGGCAGCTGCGGCGCGAGCTTGCCGACCAGCGTAAGCGTGCGCCAGTCGAAGCTCTGGATGGTCACGCGGCTGGCCATGTCCGCCTTGTCGATCTCGGCGAGCAGCGCGCGCACCATCGGTTCGGGCGCGGCGGTTTCGTCGGGTTTCGACGGGTCGATCTTGGTCTCGATGTTGAAGCGCACCGTGGCCGCATCGGCGCCGCGTGCCTGCACCTGCGCGAAGAGCGATGCCAGCGTGGGAATGCGCTCGCCGTCGCGCGGGATCTGCAGCGCGAACAGCTTGCCGTAGTTGCTGGACGGGTCGATGCGGCCCACGTCGTAGGTCTGCAGCTGCGCCAGCGTGAGGGTGCGGATGGGCGCGCCGCTCTTCGGTGCGAGCCACGCGCCCTTCGCGTCGCGCGTGTGGTCGGGGTTGAGCGAGGTGTCGTGCGAGATCACGACCACGCCATCGGCCGTGAGCCCGATGTCGAGTTCCAGCGTGGTCACGCCCATGTCGACGGCGTTGGAGAACGCGGCCAGCGTGTTCTCGGGCGCCAGCCCGCGTCCGCCTCGGTGCGCCTCGAGGTCGAAGTGCTGCCTGGCCGTGGGCATGATGGCCGAACAGCCGGCAAGGAGCAGCGCCGAGGTCAGGAGGGTGAATTTCATTTGAGCTGTACCTTGATGCCGTTGTCCTGCACGGTGATGTCGCCGATCTCGTAGGTCTTGCGCCCGACGGTGAGCTCGTCGGCCGTGAAGCTGCGAAGCACCTGCCCCTGCAGCAGCTCCTGCGCGACCACCGCGCCGACCTTCTGCAGCCGCTCCGCGTCGCGGCCTTCGATGCCCTGCAGCTCCAGGCGCTCGGCCTTGGGCTGGTCCAGCCGCAGCGCGCGCGCCGTGGTGTCGTACCTGAGCGCGCTGCTGACCGACACCAGGCCCTGCACCGGCGAGGCCGCCAGCAGCGGGCTCGCAATGGTCAGCGTGGCGGTGATGGCCGCGCGGTTGGCCTTCGAATCCAGGCCCAGCTGCGGGTCGCGCAGGCCGACCATGAAGATCTCGGCATAGCGCTCGGCCACCGGAAAGCGCTTGGCGATCTGCGTCTGCAGTTCGTCGCGGCTGGCGGTGTATTCGCTCGTGAAGAAGTTGAAACCGGCCAGCGCCGCGAAGGGCGCCTGCAGGGCCGTGGCGCCCAGCAGCGCGCGCAGCACCCGGCGGCGGGAGGTGATGGGAGGCATGGGACGGAAGTTCATAGCCATCTGAGCTTGCCACAGGCACGGGCGGTTCCCTGAAGCCGCTTCCAGCAGCGCCGAATTTTTAAATGACATGTAAAGTTTTTCGTCTGGATCGTAAAGTTATGTAGTCCGAAATGGCTATATTCGGGCTCGCGCACCAGGCAGCGTTCCCGCGGCGACAGGAATGCCCACCCATGCGAGCGACGGCAGGCGGCTTCGGCGCCCGCCCGTTTCACTCTCACTCGGATGCTTTTTCATGCTGCTTCAACCCGATGGCACCGGGGGTGCTTCGGCGCGCCCGGCAAGTCCGGCAGTGCGCGACGGCGCGGCGCCATTGCCGGCCCGGCCTTGTGCCAACGCCCACTTTCCCGCCGCCATGGCCTGGATGGCGGTCTGGGCCATCGCCTGGATCTCGGTGCTTTCTGCCCTGCAGTTCACGCCGCCGACGGATTCGGTCGAGCAACTCATCTGGGTGCGCTCCATCGAATGGGGCTACCACAAGCACCCGCCGCTGCCCACGATGATGATCTGGCCGCTGGTGCAGCTCTTCGGCATCCAGGAATGGGTGGTGAGCGTGGCGGGCGCGCTGGTCATTTCCGGGGCGCTCGTGATCACGTGGCGGCTGGTGCGCGAACTGGCCGGCAATCATTTCGCGGCCCTGGCCATGCTCGGCTCGCTGAGCATCACCTACTACAGCGGCCGCACCAATTTCTACAACCACAACACCGTGCTGCTGCTGTTCGTGGCGGCCGCCGCGTGGTTCTGCTGGCGCGCCTTCGCGGACCGCTCGCCCAGGGCCTGGCTCGCGCTGGGGCTCATGCTCGGCCTCGGGGCGCTGGCCAAGTACCAGGTCGCGCTGGCGGCCCTGTGCGTGATCGCCTTCTGGCTCGTGCAGCGCGGCTGGCGCGATCCGCTGCACCTGCGGGGGCTGTTGAGCGCCGCCGCCGTCGCCACCGTGGTCGTCTCGCCGCACCTCTGGTGGTTGGTGGCGCACGACTTCCTTCCGCTGCGCTACGCCAGCCACACCTCGCTGGGCGCCGCCATGGCCTGTGCGCAGCGCACGGCCCATGCGTTGCTGTGGCTGGCCGACCAGTGCAACCGGCTGAGCCCCGCGCTGCTGCTGGCGGCGGGCCTGTTGTGGAAGACGAGGAGCAGCGCCGGGCGGCCAGCGGCGCGGGAGCCCGGGCCGCCGCTGCCGGTGGTGCGCGCCGATGCCCGCGCGTTCCTCTTCATCTGGGGCCTGCTGCCGTTGATGACGATCGTGCTGATCGGCCTCGCGACTGGCGCCGACCTCCAGTTCCAGTGGGGCACGGCCTTCATGTCCTTCACCTGCGCGGCGCTGATGCTGCTGCTGCCGATGAGCCGCTGGCACCGCATCGAGCGGCGCGACGCGACGACCGGCTTCCTGGCGGTGCAGATCCTGCTGTTCGCCATGACCTGGGTGATGTCGCCGATGAGCGGGCTGGGCCTGTCGAAGAGCAAGTCGGCGGGCTTCCGCTCGGAGCACTTCGCGGCGCGCATCGGTCCGCCCGCGCGCACCGTGCTGGGCGCGCCGGTGATGATCGTCGGCGGCTCCTCGCGCATCGCGAGTGCCATCGCGCTGCGGCTGCCCGAGCGGCCGCTGGTGCTGCTCGAAGGCGATCTGGTGGCCAGCCCCTGGTTGTCGGTCGCGCAGATCGAGCGCCACGGCGTGCTGTGGGTGGGCGACGAGCACTCGCTGCCGCCGCCACCCGGCCTGGAGCGGCACTGGGTGACCGGCAAGCTGTGGTGGGCCGTGCAGCTGCCGAAGCCCGGCGCGGGCTGAAGCCGCTCAGGCGCCGCCGACGCGCAATTCGTAGCGGACGAAGGAGCGCTCGCCTTTTTGGATCGCGCTGTGCAGTGAAAAGCCGAAACGCTCGTACAGCGAGCGCAGCGGCGCCCGGTCGGCCACGCAGTCGAGCCGCAGGTACGGGCGGCCCAGCTGTGCCGTGCGCTCGCGCGCGAACTCCAGCAGCCGCACCGAAACGCCGTGCCCGGCCCAGGCCCGGCTCACCGCGAGCTTGTGCACGTAGAGCGCGCTGCCGCTCTCCATCTCGGGCCAGAAGCCCGGGTCTTCGAGGTCGATCCGCACCACGCCGGCCACGTCGGTGCCCACTCGGGCGATGAAGTAGCCGCCGGCATCGGTGTCGCGCTGCACGCGCTCCAGGCCGACGTCGGCCGCCGACCACAGCGGCCGGCCTTCACCGGCGATCCATTGGGCGGCTTCGTTCAGGACGGCGGCGACTGTGGCGGCCTCGTCGGGCCTGGCTTGTTCGATCTGCATCGGGGGCGAGCATAGCCGCGCGCAACCCGGCCCGACCCGAAGCCCTCAATCGTGCAGCGAAGACAGGAACTGCTTCAGCTCCGCCGTCTGCGGATTGCCGAACAGCTCCGCCGGCGGCCCCATCTCGTGCACGCGACCCTGGTGCATGAAGATCACGCGGTCGCTGACCTTGCGCGCGAAGCTCATCTCGTGCGTCACCATCAGCAGCGTCATGCCCTCGTCGGCCAGCGACTCCACCACGCGCAGCACCTCGCCCACCAGCTCGGGGTCGAGCGCGGAGGTGATCTCGTCGCACAGCAGCACGGCCGGCTCCATCGCCAGCGCGCGGGCGATGGCCACGCGCTGCTGCTGGCCGCCGGAGAGCTGGTCGGGCATGGCGTCGAACTTCTCGGCCAGGCCCACGCGCTCGAGCAGCTTGCGCGCCTGCGAGGCGGCTTCCAGGCTGCTGCGCTTCTTCACCAGCGTGGGCGCGAGCATCACGTTGCGGCCCACCGACAGGTGCGGAAACAGGTTGAAGCTCTGGAAGATCATGCCCACGCGCTGGCGCAGCTCGCGCATGGCCATCGCACTCTCGTGCAGCAGCGGCTTGCCGTCGACCGTGAGCGAGCCTTCCTGGAAGACTTCGAGCCCGTTGACGCAGCGAAGCAGCGTGCTCTTGCCCGAGCCGCTCTTGCCGATGATGGCGATCACCTCGCCGCGCTTCACGTCGAGGTCGATGCCCTTGAGCACCTCGTTGGTGCCGTAGGACTTGCGCAGCGCCGTGATGCGCACGATGGGCGAGCCCACCGAGGTGGAGGGTTGCTGTTGCGGTTGGTCAAGCACGGCGGCCATGTGATTTCCTCTCGAGGTTCTTGGCGTACAGGCTCACCGGGAAGCACAGCACGAAATAAAGCAGGGCCACGCAGCTGAACACCACGAAAGGCTGGAAGGTGGCGTTCGAAATCATGCTGCCGGCCTTGGTGAGTTCGACGAAACCGATCACCGACGCAAGCGCCGTGCCCTTGATGACCTGCACCAGGAAGCCCACCGTGGGCGCGATCGCGATCTTCACCGCCTGCGGCAGGATCACGTGGCGAAGCTGCTCGCCGAAGCTCAGCGCGAGGCTGCCGGAGGCTTCCCACTGGCCCTTCGGAATCGAGGCCACGCAGCCGCGCCAGATTTCGGTGAGAAAGGCGCTGGTGTAGAGCGTGAGCGCCACGCTGGCGGCGGTCCATGCCGACACGTCCACGCCGAAGAGCGCGATGCCGAAGTAGGCCAGGAAGAGCTGCATCAGCAGCGGCGTGCCCTGGAAGAGCTGCACGTAAAGGCCCACGGCGCGGCCGATCGCCTTGCCGCCGCGCAGCCGCAAAAAGAGCAGCAGCGCACCCACGATGCCGCCGCCGATGAAGGCGATGAGCGAGAGCACGACGGTCCAGCGCAGCGCCAGCAGCAGGTTGCGCAGGATGTCCCAGAGAGAAAAATCAGCCATGTCGGGGAGCGTTCTCTTTGTTGTTCTGTTGGTCGTTCAGCGGCCGAAGAAGAACTTCGGCCCCGCCCAGTCGAGCAGCCTGCGCAGCGCCACCGACAGCGCCAGGTAGATCAGCGTGGCGACGATGAAGGCCTCGAAGGCGCGGAAGTTGCGGCTCTGGATGAGGTTGGCCGCGTAGCTCAGCTCCTCGGTGGAGATCTGCCCGCACACCGCCGAGCCCAGCATCACGATGACGATCTGGCTCACCATCGCGGGCCACACCTTCTTGAGCGCCGGCGGCAGCACCACGCGCAGGAACACCTGCGACTTGCTCAGCGCCAGGCTCACGGCCGCCTCGATCTGTCCCTTGGGCGTGGCCTCGATGCCGGCGCGGATGATCTCGGTGGAATAGGCACCCAGGTTCAGCACCATCGCGATCACCGAGGCCACCTCCGGCGTGAGCTTGACGCCCGCGGCCGGCAGCCCGAAGAAGATGAAGAACAGCTGCACGATGAAGGGCGTGTTGCGGATCAGCTCCACGTAAGTGCCCACGATGGCGCGCAGCCACTTCGGCCCGTCGGCGCGCGCCCACGCGCAGAAGGTGCCCACGATCATGCCCAGCACGGTGCCGATGGCGGTCAGGCCGACGGTCCACGCCACGCCGCGCAGCAGCAGCGGCCACTCGGAGAGCACCGCACCAAAGTCGAATTCGATGCCCATGGCCGCGCCAGCCGATCAGACGGGGAGGTCGCCGGCCGCTTTGCCCAGCCACTTCTTAGACATCGCGTCCAGCGTGCCGTCCTTCTTGGCGGCGGCGATGATTTCGTTGACCTTGGTCTTCAGCGCGGTCTCGCCCTTGGCGACGCCGACGAAGCAGGGGCTGTCCTTCAGCAGCAGCTTGAACTCGGCGCTCACCTTCGGGTTCTTGGCGAGCATGTCGCCGGCGACCGCCGCGCTGGTCGCGAGGGTCTGCGTCTGGCCGGCCACGAAGGCGGCGATGGTCGCGTTGTTGTCCTCGAAGCGGCGGTAGTCGACGTTCGGCGGCGCCACCTTGTTCAGCTCCTGGTCTTCCATCGCGCCGCGCGTCACGGCCACGGTCTTGCCGGCCATGTCGGCGAAGCTGGTGAGCTTCATGCTCTTGGCGGCGTACACGGCCTGGAAGAAGGGCGCGTAGGCCGACGAGAAGTCGATCACCTTCTCGCGCTCCGGGTTCTTGCCCAGCGTGGAGATCACCAGGTCGGCCTTCCTGGTCTGCAGGTACGGGATGCGGTTGGCGCTGGTCACGGGCACCAGCTCGACCTTCACGCCGAGCTTGGCGGCGATGAGCTCGGCCATCTCCACGTCCAGGCCCTGCGGCTTCATGTTCTTGTCGACCGAACCGTAGGGCGGGTAGTCGGTGGGCACGGCGATCTTGATGGTCTTGGCCTTGAGCACGTTGTCGAGCGCGTTCTGGGCATAGGCGCCGCCGGCCGAGGCCAGCATGGCGGCGGAAGCGAGCGCGAGGGCGATGCGGCGCTTGGAGGCAGAGAAAGTCATAGCAGGGCTCCTAGGTAAGTCGAAGAATCGGAATCGGGCGGTGCGCCGGGCTTGCGGCGGCTGCCCTTGGGTCTCGTTGCGGCAGGGGCGGCGGTGTTCTGCAGCGGCGCGAGCGCATCGCGCAGCTGGGCCAGCGGATCGGTCGGCGCCTGCACGCGCAGGGCCGACTGCACCGTACCGATGTGTTCGGCCATCAGCGCCTCGGCGGCGGCGTGGTCGCCGCGCTCCAGCGCAGCGACGATCTGCACGTGGTCTTCGCAGGACTGCACCGCGTCGTGCGTGGACTGGTAGAGCATCGCGATCAGCGTGGTGCGCGCCGTGTAGTCGCGCAGCGTGTCGGCCAGCAGCGTGTTGCCCAGGCACTCGGCCAGGCAGACATGGAAATCGCCCAGCAGGAAGCTGCGGTTGCCGACGTCGCTCTCTTTCAGTGCGGC
>Ga0068853_100005288_pt1 | contig 10106 bp, 7 predicted proteins | sample KBSCornC32_FD_65655 | JGI IMG/M metagenome (GOLD analysis project Ga0068853, IMG submission 65655) | Corn rhizosphere microbial communities from Kellogg Biological Station, Michigan, USA - KBS Corn C3-2 | ecosystem: Host-associated > Plants > Roots > Rhizosphere > Soil ... | reverse complement strand
AGATGGCAGGTTCAGTACTGAGTACTCAGTACTGAGTACTCAGTACTGAACCTGCCATCTCACCAGCATGATAACTCGATCGCACAAACGGCCCGCTGGCCACCAGCGAGAACCCCATCCGCCGCGCCAGATTGCCGATCTCGTCGAATTCCTCGGGTGGCACGAACCGCTCGACCGGCAGATGTTCGGGAGTCGGTTGCAGGTATTGGCCAAGCGTCAAAATATTGCAATCGACCGCCCTCAAGTCGGCCAGCACGTCGAACAGTTCGTCGACGGTTTCTCCCAGGCCGAGCATCAAGCCGCTCTTGGTGGTCATCGTGGGATCAGTGAGTTTCACCTGCCGCAGCAGGTCCAGCGTGCGGCGATAGTCGGCATTGCGGCGGACGCGGTGATACAGGCGGGGCACGGTTTCGGTGTTGTGGTTGAACACTTCGGGCCTGGCCGCAATCACGCGATCGATGGCCTGGCGATTTCCCAGAAAGTCGGGAGTCAGCACCTCGACTGTGGCGGCCGTGCGATCGCGGACTGCCAGGACCGATCGGTAAAAGTGTTCGGCCCCTCCGTCGGGCAGGTCATCGCGGGTGACTGATGTGATCACGACGTATTTCAATCCCAGCCGCTGTGCCGCTTCGGCAACCCGTTCGGGTTCATCGGCCTCGAGGGCTTCGGTCTTTCCCTTCGGAACCGAGCAAAAGCCGCAGGGGCGCGTGCAGACGTTGCCCAGGATCATGAACGTCGCCGTGCGTTGCGACCAGCATTCGGTGCGGTTAGGGCACTTTGCGCTTTCGCACACTGTTTCCAGCTTCAGGTCGCGAATGACGTTGCCGGTGAACATCATATCCGGCTGCGGCATGGGCCGCTTGAGCCAGGGAGGCAAACGGCGGCGCGGGACGGTCGCCACAGACTCCGGGGGGTCGGCTGCTTGTCCTAAGATTTGCAGATGGTTAATTGGTGACATAGGACGATTCAGGTTGTCTTCAACGACTCGCGTGGACTAAAGTCCACCCTACAAAGCCGGTCAGGCATAAGCCACCACGCGCTTCGTCCGCCGCAGCAGCGGATGGCCGGTATAGAGGTGATACCGGTCATATTCCAGCCGCGCGGCAAGCAGCCGCACCAGGCTCTCGCGCACGGCCGGCATCGTGACGGTGCCTCCGCGCTGGGCTGCCAGCGACGTGGAGCGCCAATTCTCGGACCGCACCATCCGCAGGAAATCTGTCTGCGGGTTCACGTTCACGAACAGGCCCTGAGAGCTGATCCACGAGCGGACGGCCACCCCGACGTGCGCCAGTTGCCCGCCACGACAAAAGACCCCCGCGGCGCCCGGCTCCTGCCAGGCCCGCACGCGCAGCTCGCCGCACATGTCGAGCAGAGATCGTTCAAGTTTTTCGCGATAAGCGGCCAGGCCCCAGCCACGTTGGGCCAAAGGCACGATGGGATACGCCACGAGCTGACCCGGCACGTGGATAATGCTGCGTCCTCCGCGATTGACCCAGCGCACGTCGATCTCGCGGGCCGCGAGCTCGCCCGCGTCGCAACGGATCTCGGCGCGGCTCCCTTCGCGGCCGACGGTAATCAGCGGGGGATGCTCACAGACCAGCAATGCCCCGCGACCGTCGGATTGTTCGGCGATATCGCGAGACAGACGTTCCTGCAAATACAACGCGGCGTCAAAATCGACCAGTCCGAGCAGATAGACTTCCAGCGCTCCCGGAAGTGCCGCAGTTCGGATTGGTTCAGAATTGTTCATGGTTGCCTTTATTCTACCGCCGGATGTGACGCCTCTCAACACGCGATTGCGCCAATTGGCGAGAGTTTCAAAAGACTGGTATACTGCCACGATGGCCCGCAAAACCGACGGAAAAAATCAGTCCGATAATCCCAACGACAAGACGATCTGCACGAACCGGAAAGCACGGCACGAGTACGAGATTCTGGATTCGATCGAGTGCGGCGTGGTGCTCAAAGGGAGCGAAGTCAAGAGCCTGCGCGACGGAAAGGTCTCGCTCGACGAAGCCTACGCGCGGGTCCGCGACAACGAATTGTGGCTGGTGGGCTGCGACATTGCCGTCTATCCGCAGGCCAGCATTCTCAACCACGAGCCGAAACGCGCGCGGAAACTGCTGCTGCACCGGCGCGAGATGCACAAATTCGTCGAGCAGGCCGGCCACAAAGGGCTGACACTGGTCCCGCTGTCGCTGTACTTCCTGCGCGGCAGGGTGAAGGTCAAAATCGCCGTCTGCCGTGGCAAGAAACTGCACGACAAACGCGAGTCAATGAAAAAGGCAGACGCCAAACGAGAGATTCAACAGGCCTTGACGTCCCGAACTAAGAGATGACGCCGGGTGGCCCAGCCGTCCCGTTAGGGCGGCTGGGTCGCGAAGCGACAAGAAGCCTCGTCATCCGCGACCAAGTGCGCGGGATCGTTCCAAGCTCGCGTTTTGCGAATTGAAAGGTGTTCGGCCAATTGATTCCGCATGGCGCAGCTTCTTGTCGCTACGCGACCCGACCGGTGCTGCGCACGCGGTCGGGCCACCCCGCGTAGCTGGGCCTAATTCGACTCGCCGGAATCGTCGACTGCCGTCGACCAGTCCATCCGCGGTGGCGCTATTGGCGGGCCTTTTTGCGCTGCCCGCTTCTCTGCCCGCCGCTTGATGGAATTCAGAACTTTCTCGTATTCATTACGACTCGCAATGCTCACAAGCTCTAGTCTTTCCCCATCGGGAACATAGAGCATGATTCCGAGTCGATCGAAGCGATACGCAGAAAAATCTTCCACGGGAGGCTCACCAATGGCCGTCATCGCCTTGAGCACATTGGCGACCCCGTTCGTCGCGAGCCTGACGCCCTTGTATGTCGGCACGCACGGCATATTGACTTCAACAAAGCGCAGGCCACCGTTCTCATCATAGAATAAGAAGACGCCCAAATCCCGGTAAATGTCGATAAGACCCGTTGGACCTTGAAACTTCTGGTACGCGTCAAAGTCAGCACCCAAAATCGCGCGCGTTTGATCCCGCGTCATGCCAAATTCCAAAGGACCGCACCTCTCGAACGGAACAACATCCCAGAGAGTTGCCATTTCATTGCGCCTCGATCGTGACATTCCTGGCGGTCGATTACAATTCGTTCCCACTAAAGCGCCAACTGCTCAGCGGGGAAGATCGGCCCTTCGACGCACGTCCGGCGGTAATCCCAACTGCCGTCGGACTGTTTCACGCGCGTCACACAACTGAAGCAGGCGCCGAAACCGCACGCCATCGGCGTTTCCAGCGACAGCCAGCACGGAACATCGTGCGCTGCGGCCAGCTTCGCCACGGCGTGCATCATTGGCTCGGGACCACAGCAGTAGATGCGCGTGCCTGCCGCGGGGCAATCCTTGAGGACCTCTGCCACCAGTTCGGTGACGAAACCCTTGTGCCCGCGCGAACCGTCGTCGGTCGCCAGGCGCGTCTCGACTTTCAAGGCGGCGAAGTCTTCCAGTCCCGCCAGATATTCGGCCGAACGCACGCCATAGCAGAACGTGACGCGTTTCGTTGCGAGATGCGCGACGGGACCAGGCCGGCCGTAACGGTGCAGCCCGAGTGCCTCGCGGGCGACGGCTGGGAATGGCGTATTCCCAATGCCGCCGGCCACGAGCAGCAGCCGCTGGCAATCGGCGACGGGGAATCCGTTCCCGAGCGGTCCCCAGACTTCGACGTTGTCGCCGGCCGTCCAGGTCGCCATCAGGCCGGTCATTTTCCCAACGACCAGGTAGGCCACGTCGATTCCCGCAGGATTGCCAGACCTGTCGCACCAGACGTCGTACAACGCAAACGGCCGACCCAGCAGCGGATTCGTGACCCCCGGAGCGCGAATCATGAAGAACTGCCCAGGCACAACCAGTCGGGCCAGCTCAGGCGCCTCCAGCCGCAAACGATACGTGTCGCGAGCCAGCCGCACCTGCTCGACCACCGGCACGATCATCTGCCGCGCCGTCGGGACCAGCCCCGGCAATGCATAGTGAGAACAAGAATCAGTCGACATCAGGGAAATATTCATTCTTTAGTTTTAGACTCTAATCGGATCCTCTGTGCACTCTGTGTCTCTGTGGTTCAATCTATTCCAAACCGCAAAAGGTTAGAACCACAGAGACACAGAGAAAAGTATCCACAGATTTCGCAGATTTCCCCAGCCCGGCCTTCGGCCGGAACCAAGGACAAGGTAAAAGATCTGGGGTAAAAAATGGTCGCACTCCAGGCAATCGAGCTTGACTTGTCAGGTCACAATCTTTTACCCCAGATTTTTTACCATTTCTTTTCGTCGTTTCTGAAAATCTTCGCGCGCCGCGAAGATTTTCAATTCGCCCAAATTGCCGCAATCCACGAACGATCTACGGCGCTCGAATGACGGAAGTGAAGGACAGAAAAATGGGGACAGAAATATCTCGGGCACGTGTCCCAAACTCATATTTTTCTGTCCACATTTTTCTGTCCGATTCGTCCCCTGGATCATTCGATTCGGTGTTGATATTTCAATTTGCGTCCATTCGCGTGCATTTGCGGCTGATTTCCTGTTCGTCTTTCGTGTGGTTATCGTCTTACCCTGCCTGGTTTCTTTCTGCGTTCCTTCTGTTTGAATCCTAACTCGGATTTTCCGAAAGGGTGTCTGCCACGCGACTTGCCGTTTGCCTTACCGCGTCCTTTTCCTGCCCCCCGGCGGCTTGACCGGTCGGCGACGAGCTCGGAGAGGGTGGCGATTTCCTGCGGAGTGAGCAGACGATAATTCCCCACGGGCAGATCGCCCAGTTGCAATGGCCCCAGCGCGACGCGCTCCAACCGCTGCACCTTGTGTCCGACTTTCGCCAGCAACCGACGAATCTCGCGATTCTGTCCCTCCATCAAGACCAGTTCCAGGACGGCGCTCGATTTGCGGACGGTGAGCAGCTTGGCGTCGGCGACTTTGAAGCGTCCTTCGGCAAAGTACAATCCCCGTTTGAGCTGCTCCAGGAGCTCGCGGTCGGGCAGGCCGGCCACCTGCACCTGATAAATCCGCGGCACCCGGTAACGTGGATGAGCCAGCCGATGCGCCAGCTCCCCGTCGTTGGTGACCAGGATCAGCCCCTGGCTGTTTTCGTCGAGCCGCCCCACGGTAAACAGCCGCTCGCGGTCTTTGGGAAACAGATCGATAACTCGCGGCCTGCCGTCCGGGTCGTTGTTGGTGCACAGGTATCCGGTCGGCTTATTCAAGAGGTACCAGGTCTTGCGTTCGAGGCGCACTCTTTCGCCGTCGAGCCGTACGTCCTGGGCTTCGGGGATAACCCGGAACCCCAGCTCGCGAACGGTTTCGCGGTCGACGGTGACGCGGCCGGCGAGGATGAATTCTTCGCAGTGCCGGCGCGATCCGGCGCCGGCCATCGCCAGATAGCGCTGCAGGCGAATGCCCGCCGAATCGTCATCGGAACGGCGATCTCCCGAAGAACTAGAGCGGGAATGAGAATCGGATCGGGTCATTTGCCGGTCTTCTTTCGGTTCTGTTCTGCCAGGGCTTCGTAATATTTTTTGACCAGCTCTTCATATTTGGGCAGGTACTTCTCGCTCACGGAATTGAGCATGGCCTCGCGAACATGCGGCGGCAAGTGGCCCCAGACGTCTTTGATCATCTGCGCCCGACGGGCCTTCTCTTCGATGACCCGGGCGGCGTCGGTGCGCTCCTGCGAATCGGCCGACTTGCCATCGTTGCGGCGGCCATCGCGCGGATCTCCATTTTTCTCCTGGCTCTTCTTCGTGCCCGAGTTCTGCGGATCGGTCTGGTCCTTCTGCATTTTCTGCCGGTCGGATTGCTGCTGATCCTGATCACGCTTCTGATTTTGCGATTGGCCGCGCCGCCGGCTTTGCTGTTTCTTGAGCATCGCCAGGACGTCCTCGAGGTCTTTGACGACCTGGTCCTGAATTTTTTGCGTATCGCGGCTGGTATCGGCGGCGCTGATCCGTTTCTGAGCAGATCGCATCCCTTCGATCGCGCTTTCCAGTCGGTCGATCTCGTGGTCTGCTTCGCGCAACGCCTTTAAGACGTCGGCCGGTTTGATGGGTTCGTCGGCGTCGGGAGCCGTGGGCTTCGGATCGGGATTGGAGGTAGATTCTTTCTCGGCCGTTGGATCAACGTCGTTTTCGGGCGCGGCAAGCAGCGGCGAACCGCAGAGAGCAAACAGGCAGAGCGCTAATGCCAGCCCGACGCGCAGCGTCGCATTCTCTCCCCCCCTTAGGAAGGGGGGGCCGGGGGGGGTCGCGTGGCGTGGTGATGGGGCAATGCTGGCGAGTCGATCGCTCGCTGCGAAATTAGTTACAAGTTGATGAATACTGCACTGAACGGAGCGACCGCGCACGGAAAGCCGCAGCACATCGTCACCCGACCCCCCCTCCCCCCCCTTCCTAAGGGGGGGTGAAAGTTGCCCTGCGGGCATTTCAATAACTTCTGGCGTCATTCTTGTTCCTCCTTCGTCTCGCTCGATTTCTTCGCCGCGTCATCTGCTCCTGAATCATCGTCATCCGACGCGATGGACGACAGGTTTCGGACCAGGTCAGCCAGTTCGCCCTGTTCCTGGGCGATCGCGTCGAGTTGTTCCTGGGCTGAGGGGGGCAGGTGACCGTCTTTGCCGCGCAATTGCTCGAGTTCGGCAGTGCGGCTCGACAGATCTCGCTGCAGGACGATCAGCATCTTGATTTGAGCCAGCGTGGGAATCCCATCGGTGGGCGGACCCTCCTGTCTGCCGCCTGAACCGCCTCCCTGTTGATCGGACGCCGCATCACCCTCGGGCGGTCCCGGCTCGCCCGGCGGCTCAGATTTCAGTGCTTCAACAAGGTCGACCAGGCGCTTCCGGGCGGCCTCTTGCGGCTTTTGCGCCAGTGCCCCGGCGTCGCGCTCGGCAAGACGATCGGCGGCGAGCTTCATTTGAGTCACGGCTCCCTTGAGCGCCAGGGCGAAGACTTCGGCGGCCGAAAGCTTTTCGGCAATCCGGTTGGATTCTTCGACCAGATTGCGTTGCGCTTGCGTCAAATCGCGAAGAGAAGCAGACTGCGTACGAGTCCATTTGCCGTTGGCCTCATACAGGGCGTTCAGCCGTCTGGCCTCGTCGATGGCCGCCTGCTGACGGGGAACGAGGCCCGCCAGTTCATCGGCAATCCGCGCCAGTTGCTCGCGTGCCAGGGTCTCTTCTTCCTCGCGACGGCGTTTCGCCAGTTCGCGCTGCGCCTGTTCCAGATCATCCAGGGCCTCCTGCTGCTCTTGCGCGGCCCCCGCACTATCTCCGTCTTCGGCGTCGTCCTGTGACTTTTGCATGCGCGAAGCGGCACGATCGGCACTGGTCGAGGCCTTGCGGGCTTCGAGCCGCGCCAACCGCCGCGCCAACCGGGCCGTTTCTTCCTGCAATTTCTTCTGCTCCTGGCGGAGGCTTTCGAGCTGTTGCTGCCGCTCTTCTGGATTGGCTACCTTCCCGGCTGCCTGCATTTTCTGCATCAGCTCGGCCTGACGGTCGCGCAGGTTCGCGAGCTCGCTTTCGGCTTGTTTGAGCTTCTTGACCAGCATCTCGCTGTCGCTTTCGCGATGCTGACGTAATACATCTTCGACGTCATGAAGCTTCTGGAGAATCTCCTGCTGCGAGCGGGCGGCCTGGCCCATCTTGTTCCCGCCGATCTGCCCGGCCGCGTCGCGCATCTGGCCGGCGATGGCCCCCTGTTGCGACTGTTCGGCGGCGTCTTTCAAGGCGGCCGCGGCCGACGGGTCGTCGTCCGAAATGTTCTCGATCGTCGAGCGCATCTTCGCTTCGAGTTGTTCCAGCAGATCGGCCTGCTTTTTCTGCCTTTCGGCGATCTTCCCCAGATCGGCGCGCTCTTGAGGCGTCAATTGCTCCGAGGGTTTGGTGAGCGTCCTCTGGCCCACTTCAGCAGAGCGCTGGTTCAATTCGGTCTGCTGCCGGATCAGGTCGGACAGCTCCTGGGCCGCATCGTGTTCCTGCCGCCATTGCGAAAGATCGTGCAGCATTTCACCGATCGACTCGAGGACGGCGCCCTGATTCTCGGAGACTTTGCGCAAGGCGTCTTGAGGACGGTCCGCCGCGTGCTTCTCGGCGCGATTGCCCTTCGCAGATTCTTTCGTAGGTTCTTTGGCGGATTCTTTCTGGGCGCCTTTCCCGGGATTTTTCGCGGGACTCTTCTGCGGACTCGTCTCGGCGCCGTTCCTGGGTGGCGACTGCAAGAGTTTACGGGCCTGGGTCAGTTCCTGTTCGGCCGGCGCCAGGTGTTCGCGGCTGATTCGATCGAGCTCGTCGGCGATGCGCGTCAGACGCCGTTCGGCCTGGGGGTCGTTGATCTGATTGTTCCGTAATTCGTCGGACAATTCCCGCGCACGTTTCGACAATCCGCTGGCGGGATTATTCAACTGCGCGGCAATCTCGCGCTGCCCCAATTCGGTGCGTTGTAACGTGTCGAGATCTTCCGCCCGAAACTTGTCGGCGGTTTCGAGCTGTACGACCAGATCGTCGACCTGGGCACGCGCCGTTTGTTCCAACTTGTTCGCCCGTTCCAGGTCAGCCAGCAACCCCTCCTGGCGCTGGGCAATCTCCTGCGTTTTCTCTTCACGAGTGACGATCGTGAGCGTGCGCATGACGCTGCGCCCGACGTGGGGAGCCGGAGCTTTACCATCGGGAAAATCGGCCGTCATGTCGAAATCATCGGTGGCTTCGGTGTGGAACTGGATTCGCGCGCCGGGTCCGGTCACATTGGGCCCGGTCGCGTTTGATGAGGACGCCAGCTCGGCAATTTTCCACACATATTCGGCCGTATGGGTCAACGGACGTTCGTCTCCGCCAAACAACGCGAACTCCCCTGCCAACGCCGGATTTTCGCCCCCGGGTTGCGGCGTGTCGGCCGGCGCCGATCCCGGTTCGATCTTGTAAACCAGCCGCATCGCCTTGATCCCCAGGTCGTCGCGGGCGGTCGTGCGCACGCGCACGACGGCATCGGCCGTGATCTGCATGTCCGCGGCCGGCAAATCAATGAATATCTCGGGTTCCATGTCGGCCACGCCGCGAACTTCGTAGCGGGGCGGTTCGGCATCTTCGAAGCCCTGTGCATCCTGCAACTCGAGCCACCACGAGTGCACGCCCGCCTCGCGGATCAGGAATGACGCTTCCAGTCGCTTTCCGTCGGACTGGATGTTGACTTTGTCGCGGCTCTGAGAATTGGCCCGCAAGACGGCCTTTTTGACGGGCTTGTTGACGGTGGCTGAGATCGTGACGCGCGACCAGACCAATCCTTGAATGTGCCCGACCCCTTCGGGAAATTGCTCGGGAGGCCGGCCGGTGTATTTCGGAGGAGTGACCGTCACTTGCAGTTTCTCGACGGCCGGCGGAGGCACGATCAAGACCTTGTGCCAGGCCATCTGGTCGTCGTCGCCCCCCACGACACGAAATTCGAGCTCGCCTTTGACAGATGGCAACTGCCCCACCGCGACTTCCCGCTGAGCTTGTGCATTGGCACTTGTCGCCGGAGCGTTCATCGTCGTGGGGCGCATCGCCTCGGAAAGAATCTTGCGATCGGCCAAACGATATTCCAGGGTCACCCGCGGCGGCAGACGACCGGCGGCATTTTCGGCCAGGACCTTGAACGTGTCGCCGCGCGCAATGGAAATTGCATCGTCGACGTCAAATTTCAGCGGCGAGAGGTCTTCCCGCAACAGGCGTAAACTGACTTTCCTCGGCCAGGCCGGGCCCGAGAACGGCCTGAGCAGCCGCTCCACGGCGATCGACGTCTGGGATTGATTCAGCCCGGCCAGCAAGATCGTCGCCAGGCAGACTCCCACCGCGAACGCAGCCACTCGGCGAACTTGCCGCGTATCGACGACGTCGCTGCAATCGACCTGGTCCAGTCGACCCAGTGTCGACGCCACGACCGCCTGCTGCAGGTCCGGTGAACCGATGCGAGGATCGGCCCCCGATCTGATGAATTGGACCGAACTGGCCAGGCTGTCCTGAAATCCGGGATAACGATCTTCGATGCGCAGCGCCAGATCGACATCGGAAAGCTGGACCGAGAGGGGGCTCTGCAGATACTTGCGAAATGCCCACACCG
>Ga0068853_100005286_pt1 | contig 10107 bp, 8 predicted proteins | sample KBSCornC32_FD_65655 | JGI IMG/M metagenome (GOLD analysis project Ga0068853, IMG submission 65655) | Corn rhizosphere microbial communities from Kellogg Biological Station, Michigan, USA - KBS Corn C3-2 | ecosystem: Host-associated > Plants > Roots > Rhizosphere > Soil ... | reverse complement strand
AGGTTACTCCCCTCGGAGCGTCCGTTGGGATTGTCGGAAGATACGTTGACGAACCTGCCCAGGCCGGTTGCGGGATCTTCAATCGCCATCGAAGTAGAGCCGCCGCCGTCCAGGTTGATGGCATTATAGACGCCGTAGTCCTGAATCAGCAGATCTGCAACCTCACCGACGGTCATACCTCTGCTTCCACCCGCGTTATCGACTGTGAACAGGAAAAGAGTCTGGTTATCTTGTGACAGTCCAGCGACGGTCCGGGCGTTTGTGAGGTCGTACCAGGAATTGCTGTTGGAATAGTTCGCAGGGCCGCCGGGTGTGAGCAGGCCGTCGGGATGTGCGGCGTCGACATATGCCGGAATCGTTTTGACTCCGTTGGTAACGATTTGGGCCGAACCGGACAAGGCATTCCACAGAGTCACGTCTTCGAGTACATGCTTGCCATCCGCGAAGGCAGTATCGTTGTGCACGATGCTGGCGCTATTAGACGAGTCGATATTCAGCCCCGGTGAGTTGGTGACGATCGCGTAGGATTGGACCGGCGCCTCGAACGAGGAATATACATTCCCGTTGGACGCGGCAAGACCAATGAGCATGGCGTTGGGATCGGTCGAAGGGAACGGAAGAAAGAATAGACCGTTGATCGCCAGTTGCACATGCTCCTGATTGAGATAGTTCAGGGTAGTTTGCCTAACGGTCTCCAGTGTTCCGCCTGGAGGAGTGAGTTGGAAGCCGATGCCCGGCGCCGTTAAATCGATCTCTGCAATGTGCATCGTCTCGGGCCGGGGCGAGGTTTCCGTTCGCGTGACGAGTGTGATTCCTACGTAGGGATTTTGGACAAGTTGGTCAGCCCGCAATCCGGCGATGCAGCCCGAAACGACGGTCAGGATAAGGACGCGAGAGCCTAGAGAACGCATGTGAAGAACCTCACCGACATAGATTAGCTGGGTGATCCAGGTATTTCTTACTTTCGACTCGCTGATGTCGCGATGGTCACGACATGGCGGGCATGTGTGCCAAAGAGCTTGTAGAATGGGCAGGCAAGCTTCCGGCATCACTACGAGGGTCCAACACGCCACGCTCAAGGAAACGGGCTTTCTGATGAAAATAGTGTCCCCAACTTCTCGGACGGCAGTGATGGTCGTCGCAAGCATTCAGCTGCTTTCGGGCTCAGCACGCGGCGCTGAAATCAGGGTCATGACTTCAGGTGCTTTCGCAGCGGCATACCTTAAACTCAGTCCCGAGTTCGAACGCACCACCAAAACCAAAATCGTGACTGCTGTCACATCGATAGGAGTCGGACCGGACTATATCCCGAATCGGCTTCGACGTGGCGAACCCGTTGACGTTGTAATTTTGCCTGACGCCACCTTGGACGAAATGATCGAGGATGGCAAGGTGATAGCCGGCAGCCGTGTCGCCCTTGCGAGATCAGCCATTGGTATGGCCGTACGAGCGGGCGCATCCAAGCCGGACATCGGCTCGGTCGAAACGCTCAGACACACGCTCTTGCAAGCAAAATCGATCGCGTACTCCAGTAGCGTGAGCGGCGAGTATCTCTCCACCGAGCTGTTTCAGCGTCTAGGGATCGCCGAGCAGATTCGAGTTAAGTGCCGGCGAATCGAACGCGAACGAGTTGGTGCGGTGATTGCTCGGGGCGAAGCGGAAATCGGCTTCCAGCAAGTTAGCGAGCTGCTTCCCATTCGGGGTATCGATTACGTCGGACCGCTGCCAGCCGAAGTGCAAAGGGTCACCCTGTTCTCGGCGGGTGTCACAGCAAGCACAAAGGATTTGGATACGGCCACGTCATTCATCAAATTTCTCGCGTCGCCTGAAGCGGCCGGTGCTATCGCGACAAGCGGCTTGGAACCATTGTCATCCTATGAGGCGACCTCCAGTAGGACTTTTCATCTCTCAGAGGCCACAATCGACGACATCCATGCCGCTTTCGAAACCGGGCGAATGACGTGCCGCAAATTGGTTGGACTCTACCTCGAACGCATCTCCGCCTACAACAAGTCGGGCCCGGGGCTGAATGCGATTCAAGCCGTCAACTCGCACGCATTGCAGGAAGCCGAACGACTGGATGCGGCCTTCCAAGCGTCTGGAATGGTCGGCAGCCTGCATTGCATTCCCGTTTTGGTCAAAGATCAATTTGAGACAATCGATATGCCGACAACATACGGATCGGCCGTCTTCAAGGATTTCACGCCGCACCGAGATGCCACCGTGGTGACCAACCTGAGGAAGGCCGGTGCGATCATTCTCGCGAAAGCAACGATGGGCGAATTTGCGTCCGGGATTGTAGGATCTGCGTCAGGGCCGATCCATAACGCATATGATCCACGGCGTCACGCGAGCGGCTCGTCGGGTGGTACGGGTTCAGGCGTCGCCGCCAATTTCGCCACGGTGGGTATCGGCGAGGACACGGGAGGCTCTGTGCGTGGGCCCGCGGCGGTTAGCAGCTTGGTCGGGCTCAGGCCGACGACGACGCTCGTCAGTCGCTACGGTATGTTTCCGGCAAGGCCCAGTACCGATACGGTCGGTCCGATGTCACGCACGATTAGAGATGCCGCTATCGTCCTTGATGCGATCGCCGGATATGATCCCAAAGACCCAGTCACGGCATACGCCGTGGGGCACATCACCACATCCTATGTCTCAGTCCTCGCACAAGGCGGGCTGAAAGGAGCCCGCATAGGCATCATCCGGCAGCCGATGGATTCAAAAACCGATGCCAAATCCGAAGACTACAGGAAGATGAAAGCGGTCATCGATAAGGCCGTCGACGATCTGAAGACGCTTGGTGCTGAAATCGTCGAACCCGTGACGATAGCCGACGTTATCGATAGTTTGAACAAAGCCTATGACGGTAACGTATTCGAAACTGAGTCCGCCATCAACCGCTACCTCGCGGGACAGACGAATGCGCCGGTCAAAACGTTGCGAGACATTCTTTTATCGGGGAAGGTTGTGCCATCACGGGCGAGAGTCTTGATGAACAGCGTGGGAAAGTCGACCGAAGATGAGGGCTACGCGCAGGTGGAACGCACTGCAGAGAACATGCGGCAGGCGGTACTCATCTTGATGGCAGATCATAAGCTGGATGCGCTGGCCTATGCGACGTTCGACCATCAGCCTGTGTTCCTTACACCAGACTTAATGACAAAACCCGTGATTGATGACGACCGTCTCGGTAATAACCGAAGGTTGAGTCCGATTGTGGGCTTTCCGGCCTTGACAGTGCCAGCAGGTTTCACAACGGACGGGCTCCCCGTTGGGATTGAGTTCATGGCTCGGCCATTTGCGGAAGCGACGTTGTTCAGACTCGGCTACGACTACGAGCAGGCGACCCACCACAGAAGGCCCCCTGCCATGACTCCAGCTCTTCGCGATGAGCCGTGATTTGGCCCCGTCCATCGCTTTGTGAGTACACTTCCGAACGGCAAGCCCAGTTCCGGGATCAACAGCGCGTCTCTATTTAGCCTAGGTTGACCGCGGCTCCTACGAGATCACTAAAATGAAGTGAGGCCACTGATGTACGAATACAATCCGCAGACTTCCGTTTGGGACAAGCTGAGCGGGACGACGATTCTCAGCGGGCAGAGTGCCGTCGTCGTCAAGCAAACCTATCTTCTGTTCGGGCTCGCTGTCTTCAGCGCCATTGCCGGAGGATATATCGGAGCGACTTCGGAAACTCTTGCCCGGTTCTTCTCGGGATGGATTGGCTGGATTGCGGCTCTGCTGCTGCTCAATCTCGTTCCTCGCATTGCCATCGCCGTGCGGCACAATCACCAGCTCGGTGTAGCGGCTCTTGTCGGCGACGGATTCATCTCGGGGATTGCGCTTTCACCGCTGTTATGGGTTGCACGGATGATCGCGCCGCAGTACATCTTTGTAGCGCTGGGTATCACAGGATTTGTCTTCATCGGCATCACTCTGTATGTAATGAGCACGCGGCGGGAATTCTCAGCCCCTCGCGGGCTGATGACGGGCATATTCTTTGCGCTCATAGGCTCGATTATTCTCAACAGCTTTCTGCACATTGGCTTTGTGGGTATTCTGATTAGTCTCGGAATCGGTGCTCTAGGCGTTTTTACCCTTGTGTATTCCACAAGTGCCGTCCTGCGCTCTCCCGATGCGGATAGCCCAATTCCCGGCGCCCTGATGCTTTTTGCTGGCGTGTTTAACATCTTTGTAGCAACTTTGAATATCTTGCTTCGTCTGCTCAATGGCGGACGCCGCGGTTAGTGTTGCGCTGGACTCCGTCTGGATTGGCCCGTTGATGAAATACGGCTGCTTCTCTCAGACTAGTTTCTCTGCAACACCCATGTAGTCATCGAGCGTTGATTCTGGACAACCGTGGTTTTCAACGGGTCGGCCAGTTCCGCGCCTAGTCGCTCAGTGAGCGAGCCGAGCAGCCCTTCGTCCACCAGATACCGCTCCGAGCCATCCGGCGACCGGTAGCGGCGTCCCTGGACGCGTTCCACCTGGCTCTCCATGCCGATCGAGGAACCGAGGCGGCAGAAGAAGAGCCCGCCGGGTTTCAGGACTCGCCACGATCCGTACAGCATGGACTCGAAGTGCGCGTCGTCGCGGGCGAAATGGAGCACGGCGTTGCTGACAACCACATCCGCGCAGCCATCATCGAAAGACATTTGTTCGACGGCTTCGACTCGAAAATTCGACTCCGGAAGCGCGGGCGCGAGCATCCATGCGAGGGCGCGAACTCTGTCCACAGCCTGCCCGTTCGAGTCCGCAGCGTAAACTTCGTACCCTTCCCGCAGGAAGTAGACGAGGTTTCGACCGGAACCGCACCCCACGTCCAGTATTCGCATTCCGGGTGAGATGCGGCCTTTCAGAAGCTGGTCGAAAAGATAGATGTCGATCTGGCCGAATTGTTCCTGGAGCGTAGGCACGGGCATTTTTGGCGTGTGATGGACTCAGCTCCGCAATAAACCAAAAGAAATCTGGACAGGAAGCCCTTAGACAACGCGCAGGACCTCCCGACTCCCGGTAATCCAAAGCTCGGTGTACCCGGCCATCCGCTCGCGGTACAAGGGGCTGCCCATGGTTTCCTGCATCCTTTTTTCGAATTCCTCAAGGCTCTCAGCAGTGTGCTCCATGATCACGCGGTTGAAATCGCCAGTGACGTCGTTCATGACGCGGGCACCAGGCATTTGAAACGCAGCCACCGCTTCCTTGAGTTGTGCGGCCAGCTTGCTGGCGCAACCCGGCTTTGCGACAAAGGTGTTACGAATGACAAACATGGTTACTCTCCTATCGCGTCATTGTGACGGTTGATCGATCCAGAAAGCAAGCCGCTCCGAACAGGAGCACGGCGCATCCGGAAGCAATCCACCAGCCCTTACTGTGAGAATTAGAGATAGGGAGAGCCGCTAATCAACTCTTCCACCACGGTGCGTTCGCAACGTGGAGCAGAAGAATCACGGCACAAGCCCACAAAGCGCGGCCGCCGAAGGTTTTTATTTGCCGCGCCCGGGCGGTATAGTAAGCGCAGGCGGCGAGGACTGCGGCGAGCTCGATCCACCACCAGCCTGTTGGCAAACGATTCCACAAGCCGAAGCCGATGTGAGTTTGGGCGTACGGCCAGAGCGCCAAATCGCTCGGGTGCATCGGCAGGTCGAGCAGGAAATGCGAGAAGACTGCGAAGGCCAGCAAAAAGCATACCGGTCGCCCGCGGCGCCAGAAGAGGGCGCAATAGACAAACGACCATATCAACGACATCAGCAGGGAATGGGACCAATCGATGAAATCGAGCGAGAAGCCTTGACCTACGTGCGGTGTCATGGTGACGCGCTCGATGCCCAGCATTACGAAGATGCCGAACAGCACATCGAGGAAGCCGGTTCCGAGAAGCACGGCCCACGTAGGCGCGGCGGGTTGCCTGGCTTTCAGCGCCAGACCTACCGCAAAATGACCGGCGTACATTACCGCTGTTTTCCTTTCGAAACGCGATCAAGCCAGGAGAGGATCGGCACCGGTACCGCGAAACTCAGCAGACAGAAGAGACCAAACTCGAAGCTGCCCATGCAAGGCCTCCCGTTACCGGAGAAGTCTAACATGATAGATCGGCATGCAACAGACTGGCGGGCGATAGATCGATGCGATGAGATTGATGCGATGAGGCGAACGGCGGTTGTATTGTGCAGCCTGATGACGATGTGGGCGGCGGCAGCGTTATGGTTCGATTTCCCGGTAGCATGGCTGCACTGGCCCCTGGCGTTTGGCTATCTGGCTTTTGCGACAACAGTGGCTCGCAAGAGGATCGCGCTCTGGCTGCTGAGCCTGGCGCTGGTGATGGTCTGGTGGTTCAGCCTGAGGCCGAATGACAATCGCAACTGGCAGCCGGACGTAGCGCGTTTGCCCTGGGCAGAGATAGCGGCGGATCACGCAACCATTCACAACATCCGGAATTGCGACTACGCAAGCGAGACGAACTACACTCCACACTGGGAAACGAAGACTGTTTCGCTTTCCGATGTTCGCGGAGTGGATTTGTTCTTGAGCCATTGGGGAATGGACTGGATCGCGCACGCGATCGTCAGCTTCGAGTTTGTGGATGGAAGCCATCTGGCGACATCGATCGAGGCGCGGAAAACGGCGGGGCAAGAATATTCGGCCATCCGCGGCTTCTTTCGCCAGTTTCAAACGCTGTATTTGATTTCCGAGGAACGGGACGTGGTACGCGTGAGGACAAATTATCGGGGAGAAAGGGTGTATCTGTACCGGACGCAGACGACGCCGGTGGATGCGCGAAATATGTTTGTGCACTACCTGGGATGGATGAACCAGGCGCGACAGCGTCCGGAGTGGTACAACGCTGCGACCGCCAACTGCGCCACGAGCTTCGTCCGGTATCTGGCCCAGGCGAAAGTCGGCGGGATTTCGCAGTGGGATTGGCGGACGCTATTTGTCGGGGGAGGCGATGAATTGCTTTATGAAAAAGGAGACCTAGTGACTGGAGGCTTGCCGTTTCCAGAGTTGAAGCGGCGGGCGCTGATACAGCCGACCGGCGATGTCGACTTTTCGCGGCAGATCCGCATTAACCGTCCGGGATTCGCCCAATGAATCCGCACGGGCTGGATAACTCGTATATGGCTCGAGGAGGCCATGTATGGCACAGGTCGATGACAATAAGAAGCTGGTCGAGAGTCTTTATACCGCATTCGCGCGAGGCGATGTCCAGTACATTTTGGATCGTGTGACGGATGACGTGGAGTGGGTGACGGAAGGTCCGCAATCGATTCCGTACTCAGGAGAGTTTAGGGGACGCGCCGGGGTGCAGCGATTTTTTGAAGCGCTCAGCTCTGTGGAAGGTGGAAAGGTGACGGCACACGAATTGATTGCGGCGGAAGACCAGGTAGTCGGGCTCGGGCGCTTTACGGGGACGGTTAAGGCCACGAAACAGAAACTGGACGTCGCCATGGCGCATGTGTTCACAGTTCGCGGCGGAAAGATTTCGCGATGGTTGGGATACGCGGATACCGCACGCGTGGCGGAAGCGTATTCCTCTCGCTGAAAAACTGTTCGCTTAGTCAGTCACCAATTTTTGACTATCGCGACTCTTTTGATCGTCCTCTTCGGGGAATAGCGAGTAGCCGGTAGGGGGTGCGTAGAGCGACTTAAGAAGATTGAGCCGTTTGCGGAGATAGCGGCTCGGCAACTGGCGCGGGCCAGTCTCGACGTCGATGTCACAGCAGATGCCGTGGAGATAGAGCGTCAGCGTATCGATGAAGGATTGCCGCACGTAATCGCCGAAGGCAGCGCTATCGCGCTTGACGTTCGATTGATGGCGCAGCAGCGTTTGCTTCGCTTGCCAGCTTTCGTCGTCCACTTCCCCATGCACGCTGGCCATGAGTTCTTCGCGGATTATGGCCTTGTAAGCCGAAGCAGCCTGGGTGGACCATTTCTCGGCAACCAGGGCGGCAAGCCGCCGGTACAGGCGGTAGTGATACTCGGCAACATCCTGCTCTTTAAGCGCAAAGAGCAGGACCGTTTCGTTTTCAAAGCTAATTTGGGAAGCCCAGGACTGGCGGCCTTCGGCGGGACGCTCGCCGACCACGAAGTCGCTGATTTTTTCGAGAGCAGGGCGAGTTTTGCGTCCGGCCTTGGCGCCACGGCGTTCGCCGGAACGTTCGAGATAAGGGACCAACAGGATAGAGATCCGCGGAAGCATGGCAGCGATGGCGGGAGGAAGTGCGGCAACGGGCTCCTCAAGGTACTCTTTGAGGACCTCTTCGCTCATCGGCACCGAAGCGCAAAAATACGCGAACGTGTTGCTCAGGGGGATTACTTCGGCGCGAAAACGTTCCGCGAATTGACCGACGCTTACCCTGGAAAGACCGCTCGGCGCGGCGGCAGCCTGGCTGGGGTCTCGTTGAGTGGACATGCTGGGATTTCGACCTCGATTCTAGCAAAGAGGCATAGCCCGTCCCGTTGATAGACTTGAGCTTCAACGTGCAGTTTCTTGTTTCGGCGGGCGAGGCGTCCGGTGATATGTATGCGGCTGGAGTGGTCGAGCACTTGCGGCAGCGGATGCCGACGGCGCAGTTTTTCGGGTGCGCGGGTTCGAGGCTGCAGGCTGAAGGAGTAGAGCCGGTCGTGGACGCGGCGGATTTGTCGGTGGTCGGATTGGCTGAGGTGGTGCATCACTTGCCACGGATTTACCGTGAATATCGAAAGCTGGCCACAGCGGCGCGAGCGCGCGGGCCGGCGGCGGCGCTGCTGACAGACAATCCAGACTTTCATTTACGGCTCGCGCGGCGCTTGAAGGAAACGGGGACGCCGGTCTTTTACCTGGTAGCTCCGCAGGCGTGGGCGTGGCGGGCCGGGCGGGCCAAGACGATGCAGAAGCTAGTAGACAAGTTATTCTGCCTGTTTCCTTTTGAAGAAGCGTGGTTCCGGGAGCGCGGCGTGGACGCTACCTATATAGGTCACCCACTGGCGGCAACAGCGCGGGTACGGCGGTCGCGCGACGAGTTTTTGCTCAGGTATGGGTTGCCCAAGGACCGGCGCGTACTAGTGCTGCTGCCGGGAAGCCGGGCGGGCGAAGCCCGGCGGCATTTGGGAACGGTACTTACGGCCGCGGCGGAACTTCGGCGGAAGTTCGATCTGAGCGTGGTACTGGCTACCCCGAGCGGATTCCGGGAGCGCGGAGTGCTTGAAACTTTTCGGGAACCCATAGAGACACAATCCATCCAAATAATAGAAAACGACACGTGGGATGCGATCGGCCATGCGGATCTGGCGTTGGCGGCGAGCGGCACGGTGACTATTGAAGCGGCTGTGCTGGGTACGCCTATGGTGACCTTTTATAAGGTCACTCCGCTGAGCTGGTACGCAGGACGGCACTTGGTCAAAGTTCCTTTTCTATCGATGGTGAACGTGGTCGCGGGTCGACAAATCGTGCCGGAACTGATGCAGCGTGAAATGACGGCGACCCGGCTTGTGGAAGAGGCGAGCAAATTATTGACGAACGAGGCTCAGGCCAATCGTATGCGAAAGGATCTGGCCGAAGTGCGGGGCGCTTTGACGCGGGAGGGCGATCCGCTGGCGCGCGTGGCAGCCACAATCGCGGAAGCGGTAGGGGGACAATAAAGAAACGATGTTGCGCAGTATTATAGGCATGATTTTTGTCCTTGCGCTGGGCGCTGGCGCCTGGGGACAAGCGGGGCGTACACCATCGCGGATCGAAGTCCAGAAGTACACGATCGATGCAAACATCAATCCACGAACGCAATCTATCGAAGCCACCGCAAAGATCGACCTCACTGCGCTCGACAACTCGATCGATTCGACCTTCGAGCTGAATAACGCGCTGAACATTTCAAAAGCAGTGGACGCTCAGGGCGCGGCTGTTCAGACAACGCGCAACCCGGACGGAACGGTGCGGGTGGTTTTCCCCACAGCACTCCAAAAGAATCAGACAACGCAGATCGCGATCAACTACGACGGTAAGCTGACGGGCAACGAAGATTCTCCAGTGTCGGGGATCCGATTTGCCGCGCTGCATCCGGATTTTGGATATTTGCTGTATCCCGCACGCTGGTTTCCTGTAAGCGGCTATACGACGAACCGGTTTGCCGCGGA
>Ga0068853_100005285_pt1 | contig 10107 bp, 8 predicted proteins | sample KBSCornC32_FD_65655 | JGI IMG/M metagenome (GOLD analysis project Ga0068853, IMG submission 65655) | Corn rhizosphere microbial communities from Kellogg Biological Station, Michigan, USA - KBS Corn C3-2 | ecosystem: Host-associated > Plants > Roots > Rhizosphere > Soil ... | reverse complement strand
CCGCTGGGCCTGGTGACCAGTTCAGGCTGAGGATGGGCTTGAGAAGCTTGAGGCGCTGCCTGTTGCTCAGCCGGAGCGGCTGGAGCTTCGGCAGGTTTTGCCTGAGCAGCTTGCGCCGGTGCTCCCGCTCCGCCAATCACGGCTACAACGCTGTTCACCTGAACGGTGGTACCTTCTTTGACTTTGATCTCTTTCAACACGCCAGCAGCAGGCGCGGGAATCTCAGCGTCCACTTTGTCCGTGGAGATTTCAAACAGCGGCTCATCGCGCTGGACCTTGTCGCCAACTTTCTTCAGCCACTTGGTGATGGTGCCTTCAAAAATCGATTCGCCCATCTGGGGCATCACCACGTCTACACCTGCGCCGCCATTGGCACCAGCCGGAGCAGAACTCTTTTCCTCCTGCACAGGAGCTGATTTTTCTGTAGCTGGAGGCTGCTGGGCACCGCCGTCTGCCTGGGGCGCTGATTGACTGGCAGCAGCTTTGGCTGGAGCCGCCTGCTGTGGAGCGGGAGCGGATTGCGCGGGCTGTGGCGGAGCTGCCGCTGCGGCGCTGCCTTCCGCATCAATCACGCCCACCACGGTATTTACCTGTACCGTAGCGCCTTCCTTGACCTTAATCTCTTTCAGCACGCCGGCCGCGGGCGCGGGAATCTCCGCATCAACTTTGTCAGTGGAAATTTCAAACAGCGGCTCATCACGCTGGACTTTGTCGCCCGGTTTCTTCAGCCACTTGGTGATGGTGCCTTCAAAGATCGATTCCCCCATCTGGGGCATTACCACATCAGTTGCCATGAGTTCCTTCCACAGGTGTGTTCACGCTGGTTAGATCAACCCTTGATTATAAATCAGCGAAGCGGCAGCGTGCGGAGACTACCGTCCAGTAAGCCAGTCATACTGCTCTTTGCTCAGCGGGACGACGGAGAGGCGGCCTTGGCGAACCAGCGCCGAGCCTTCAAACAGCTCACTGGTTTTTATCTCTGCCAGAGTAACGGGATGGGAGATGAGTTTTCCAGCCTTGATCCTGATCTTGGGGACCTTGGGATCAGCGGCATCCACCGACTCAACCGTGGCCGTGCCGACGGCGCTTTTCTGGTCGCCTGTGTGATAGATCACCAGCTTGTCGCCTTTGCTCATGCCACGCAGGTTCTTCACCGCCACTGGATTGGTGACTCCGTCCCAGATGGTCGAGAGTTCTTTTTGCAGATCGGCAAAGCCGTAAACAGTGGGTTCGGTTTTGAGGAGGTAATACATGATTTTTCATCCCGAGCGCAGAGAGGGATTGCTATTGCCGCTACGCTCTTCAGGTTAGGATAAAGCCAGCAGATCAGTTTAAATCAGTGCTCCCATTTTGTGTTTTCACCGGCAAGGTAAGAACACGATCTCTCGCCCTTCGCTCGAGGTTTCAGGAAAGTTTATAATCGCGGTCGCCATGCTACTGAAACGTTTCTCCACGCTACCGTTATTTGTTGTCGTGTTTGCCCTCTTGTGCAGTGCCCCGTCGCAAGCCCAGACCAAAGCGCAGCCACAGAGCGCTCCTAAATATCCCAATTATCCCAGCGAGACGCCGGACACTCTGAAACCGCCGGGCGGTCCCACCTTCGATTACGAGCGCCGCGAAGTGATGATCCCCATGCGCGACGGCGTGAAATTGTACACGGTAATCCTGGTGCCGCGCAGCGCCACCAAGGCCAAGACGGCGCCCATCCTGCTGACGCGCACGCCTTACAGCGCGGACGAACTTACGAACCGCGCCCACAGTTCTCACCTGGGGCCAACGCTCTGGGGCTATGACAATGCAACCGAAGTGATTGTGGAAGGCGGCTACATACGCGTGGTGCAGGATGTGCGCGGCAAATACGGTTCTGAAGGCGACTATGTAATGAACCGTCCGCTGCATGGGCCGCTGAATCCCACACCGGTGGACCACGCGACCGACACCTATGACACGATTGACTGGCTGGTAAAGAACGTGCCGGAATGCAACGGCAAAGTCGGCATCCTGGGAATTTCCTATGACGGATTTCTGCCGCTGATGGCGTTGGTGAATCCGCATCCGGCGCTGAAAGTTTCTGTCCCCATGAATCCTATGGTGGACGGCTGGCGCGGTGACGATTGGTTCCACAACGGCGCGTTTCGCCAGCAAAACATGCCATACATTTACGAACAGGTGGCAACGCGCAAGAATGACGCTAAATGGTGGACTGGTCATTTTGATGATTACGACTTATATCTGCAATCGGGCTCGGCGGGCGATCTGGGAAAGCTGCATGGGTTGGAGCAGATCGGCTTCTGGCGCAAGGTACTGGAGCATCCGAGCTATGACGCATTCTGGAAAGACCAGGCCATGGATAGGATTCTGGCTGCGCAGCCGCTGAAAGTTCCGGTGATGCTGGTGGACAGCCTCTGGGACCAGGAAGATATCTACGGCGCAATGGCCGTGTACAAAGCGGTCAAGCCGAAAGATACGAACAATGACAAAATCTTTCTGGTGATCGGCCCGTGGCACCATGGGCAGGAAATCGGCGACGGCAGTACGCTGGGCGCTTTGAAGTTTAACAGCGATACGGGACTGTATTTTCGCCAGCAGATCTTGCGGCCGTTTCTGGATCATTACCTGAAAGACGACGCGCCGAAAGCTGACGTGCCGCCGGTATCGGCGTTTGAGACGGGAACTAACACATGGAGACGCTTGAATGCATGGCCGTCGGGGTGTGAGAGCGGATGCGCACCTAAACCCACGCCGCTTTATCTCACTTCCGGACTCAAGCTCAGCTTCGACGCACCCAAAGATGGCACGGCTTATGACGAATATGTTTCCGACCCGGCAAAGCCTGTGCCGTTCCGCGCACGCCCTACAAGACCGGTGGGATATGACATTGATAAAGGTCTGACGTGGCCATTATGGCTCGTCGATGATCAGCGTGAAGCTTCCGGGCGGACGGATGTATTGGCATTCACGTCAGAGGTTCTCACCGCGCCGGTAAAAATCAGCGGACAGCCGGTGGCGAATCTTGTGGCTTCCACCAGCGGCACGGACTCTGACTGGGTAGTGAAGCTGATTGACCTTTATCCCGACGAAGTTGCGGGGCAGGAGCAAATGGGCGGATATCAGCTGGCCGTGTCCATGGATATCTTTCGCGGACGCTATCGCGAGAGCCTGGAGACACCAAAGGCAATCAAGGCCGATACGCCATTAGTCTATCGCTTTGAATTGCCCACGACCAACCACGTCTTTCTGCCCGGACATCGCATCATGGTGCAGGTGCAGTCAAGCTGGTTCCCGCTTTACGATCGCAACCCGCAAACATTTGTTCCGAATATTTTCTGGGCCAAGCCCGGCGACTATAAAAAAGCAACACAGCGGATTTACCATCAGCCGGGAGAGGCAAGCTTTGTGGAGTTGCCCGTGGTGAGCGGGCCGTAAAAACCAGAAGTTAGCCGCGAATGAACGCAAAAACGCGCAAATCATTTTGTAAATATTTTTTGATTCGTGTTCATTCGCGTAAATTCGCGGCTATCTTCTGCGTGCGGTTCGCCCGGCATCTTCAAGACGGGTAGGGGTGCCCTCCCTCTCGGCAAGCTCAGGGTCGGGATTTCAGAAGAAAGGGTCAGTACTTATGCAGCTTCCGCCCCTCTCTCACCACGTCTTCCACCTTTGGCAGAAAGAAATGTTCCAGCGGCGGTGAGAACGGCACCGGCGTATCGAGCGCGGTAATGCGGACGATGGGCCCATCGAGATCGTCGAACGCTTCTTCATTGATGATCGCGGCAAGCTCTCCTGCAAGACCGCCGGTCTTTGTGTCTTCATGCAGAAGAATGACCTTGTTGGTCTTCTTTACCGTCTGCGTGATGGATTCGCGGTCAAGCGGGCAGAGCGTGCGCAGGTCGATGATTTCGACCTCAATTCCCTCCTTGGCCAGGATGTCGGCGGCTTCCTGCGCGGTGTGGACCATGGCAGCATAAGTAATGATGCTCAGGTCGCGGCCTTGGCGATGCACGCGCGCTTTTCCGATCGGAACAGTGTGGCCGTTTTCCGGCACATCTTCTTTAATGCGGCGGTAAAGAAACTTGTGCTCAAGAAAGAGAACGGGATTGTTGTCACGAATGGCAGACTTGATCAGCCCCTTGGCGTCACTGGGCGTTGCCGGCGCTACAACTTTCATCCCCGGCGTGTGAACAAAATGCATTTCCGGATTCTGCGAGTGGAACGGCCCGCCGTGCACGCCGCCTCCACAAGGCCCGCGAAGGACGAGCGGAGCAGGCGCGCCCCAGCGGTAATGCGATTTGGCCACCATGTTCACGATCTGATTAAAAGCGCAGCCGATGAAGTCCATGAACTGGAACTCAGCCACCGGACGCATGCCGGTGAGCGCCGCGCCAAATGCCGCGCCCACAATGGCGGACTCGGCAATAGGCGTATCGATGACACGCGAAGTGCCAAAGTGGTGGACAAAACCGTCTGTGACTTTGAACGCTCCGCCGTAAATGCCAATGTCTTCACCGATGCAGAAGACGGTGGGGTCAGACTCCATCTCTTCCCAGAGTCCCTGCCGGATTGCTTCTAGGTATGTTGCTTGAGCCATGTTTTTAGCCGCGAATGAACGCGAAAGAACACGAATCCGAAAAATTCAGTTTTCCTATTCGTGTTTATTCGCGTGTATTCGCGGCCCAAGTCCTATTTGAAATGTATTGCCGCCTCGCTCTCCTTCAGCTTGCCTTCACTGCGCCGTGCTTTCTGCGGCATGGCGTACTTCGGCTTGATTTGGTGGCAGCCGTCTTCGCAGTAAACGCCTTCAGCAGCGGTGTGGCCTTCCGGCATGGGAGAGTTCTCGGCGAATTCGCGTTCGGCGTCGATTTCTTTCTCAATCGCCGCGATCATTTCTTTATCTTGCGCGGGCGTGAGCCATTTTTTCTCGATTAGATATTTCTGGAAGCGATCGATGCAGTCGCGCTTGCGCCAGAACTCATGCATCTCTTTGGGGACGTAGGCTGCGGCATCGTGGATGGCGTGGCCCTTCATGCGCATCAGCTTGGCCTCGATCAGCGTTGGCCCTTCGCCCCGATGCGCGCGGTCAACCGCTTCATACGTTGCGTCATACACTTGGCAAGCATCCGTTCCGTCAATGATCACGCCGGGCATGCCATAGCCGATAGCGCGGTTGGCAAGGTCTTTGACGTTCACCTGATATTCCGTGGGGGTGGAATAGGCCCAGAGATTGCTTTCAATAATCAACACCAACCCAAGCTTGCGAACCGCGGCAAAGTTGATGCCTTCATAACTCACGCCGGTGGATTGTCCGCCGTCGCCAATCCATGTAAGGCAGGCCAGCTCTTTGCCCTGCAGACGCGCACCTAGAGAAACACCAGCCATCACCGGCAGCAAGTCGCCCAGCATGGAGATGGGCGAAACCATGTGGCGCTTCTCAATGTCGCCGTAGTGTGAGGTGCCGTCTTTGCCCTTGGTGGGCGAGTCGGCCTTGGCCATGTATTGCATCATTATGTCGCGAGCGTGGAAGCCACGAACAAGCTGCGCGCCCTGGTTGCGAATCATCGGCGCAAACCAATCGTCGGGGCCAAGCGCGTACGCGGAAGCGCAGGAACACGCTTCCTGTCCCAGGCCAAAATAAACGCCGCCCACGACCTTGCTCTGCTTGTAAAGATTTTCCAGCGCCACTTCCATGCGGCGGTTCATTACCATCCAGCGGTAAAGCTCAAGGTGCTGTTCTTTGGTGAGATATTTTGATTCGCGGATAGGCGGAACAGGCGTGTTGAGCTTGCCCTTGATCTCGTAATGAATTTCGGGGCCATCGCTGACTTCGCGCACCTCAAATTCCGGCTGCTCCAGCCGCCAGTCGGGAATGCCGTATTGATTCACGCGAACGGCTGGGGCCTTCTTGGGTGCTCCGTTGCCGGACGGGCCATCATTAGGCGTGCCGTTCTGAGACAGCTTTTTTGCCGACGCTTTGGTAGCAGAATCTTTTACAGATTTGGATTTTGTGGCCATACAGACGTTACTAGTTTAGCACTCGGAAGCAGACGCCAAACATTCGCGTTTAACGCTTAATATCTTGCTAAATTCGCGACATCAGTTCCAACGCATTGCCCAGGGCCGCGCCGGAAGCGGTGTTATCAAAGATGCACCATGCTGGCGTTGTCGATCTTGAAATGCACAATAGTTCTTCTGCCAAGGGCGACAAAAAATCCTGAGAATAGGAAGAGTAATACTGCCTGGGCGATCCATGAAGACGAAAATAAACCAGCCCCGGCCAGCCTGCAGGCTGTGCAGCCTGGGCCACCACTGCTGGATCAGCAGCCACACGCGCAATGTGAAACTCCTGCAACATTGAATCGGGCTCCGCGCCAAACCAACTCTTATTTCGCGGTTCCAAAACTGCCGGACCTTGGTAGAGCCCGCGAAACATGCTGAAGAAATCCAGAGCAGTAGCTTTATCGAAAGCCAGCTTAGGCGGCAGTTGTAAAAGCACTGGGCCGCGCTTTTCACCAAGTGCGCTGGTCTGATGCAGGAAGCGTTCTAACGCGTCCCTGTTCCGGGCCTGCAATTCGCCTTCATGCGTGATCGTCCGCGGAGTTTTTACTGCGAAACGAAAGCTCTCTGGGACTGAGGCTGCCCACTTGCGATAAGTTTCTGGTTTATGCTCGCGATAGAAGCTGGAGTTGATCTCTGCACAATTGAGCTTTTGTCCATAACGAACAAGGTGGGTGCCTTCACCATCAAAATGTCGCGCGTGAATTCCCGGAACGTTCCAGCCAGCTGTTCCGATGTAAAACGATGCTCTCATTTGAATTTGTCGAAGAGAAGACGCGCCTACGGCGCAGGAGCGTGGAGTCAGGCGACTGGCGTTTTCTGCTTGGTTGCAGCAGGAGCATTCTGCTTTGCGCCATTCCGTGAGTCATTTTTCGGCGAATCATGCTTCGCCTCAATTTGGGGCGGTTTGCCTGCGCGGCGGGCTTCGCAGGCCTTGCGAATCTTCTCGTAGCGCTTTTCCAATTCGTCCAGTTCTTCGTCGGAAAGTTTCTGGATATCGATCAGGTCGTCATTCGCCGGATGGTGCGAGCGGATCAGTTCATCCAGCTTTAGGTGCAGCGCCTTGGCGTCTCGATTTTGCGTGTTCTGGATGAGAAAGACGACGAGGAACGTAACGATGGTTGTGCCTGTGTTAATGATGAGCTGCCAGGTATCAGAATAATGGAAGAACGGCCCGCTCGCGCCCCACAACAGCAGGATGATGACGGCAAAGAGAAACATTAAAGGATGGCCGACCATCTGCGCGGTACTAGTGGCAAACCGGCTGAACCACAGACTAAGGCCGCCGGACTTCCGAACCTCCTGATGGGCTTCAAGGTAGGGTTTACGATGTTCAGCTGGCATGACTGCAATGTTAGATGCAGGCCGGGAGAATTATGTCGTCAGGCGAGAAGCGTCATCGGGGCCAAGAAATGCTTGTATTGTTCAGGAGGTATGACGGCAGTGTCTCTGCGGCTATGGCACTTAGGGTTCACGAGGCGGTGTACCGGATTATCTTCTACATGCCAGGGATATATCATGCTGGTCTTCCTGAGATTAGCTGTTCTGCGGCGTTTACATATTTGTGATATTTGTGCTTCGGGACATCGGCAACCGCCCGCTCTTGTCAGCAAAATAAAAAGCATGCGATTTTGCGGCAAACGCTATGGGAGCTGTGTTGCAGCAAGCAATTGGACTATGGGTCATCATCGGCGTTTATATCGGTAGTTCCGACTGGGTATAATCTCGATTGATGCGCAGGTATATTGGACGGCTGATCATCCCGGCAGCGGTCCAGGGCAAAACTGGCTTTCTCCGTCGCGTGTGCCGTGCTTCTTGCGTAGACCGAGTTCCGCTTATTGCGGCTATGGGCGGAGCCGGACACTTTATTCTGGCAACGCTATTTACCATTTCTCAGGCTCAGAGCGGCGCACTCACTTTAATAACAGGAGATCACTTTGCCCACACTGATTGATAAGCCAGCCCGTATTCAGGCGGCGGGCAATATGCCCAAGATCATTGACGAATTTTTTGGCCGCGTAAATTCGAAGACCGAACGCCTCAGCATTGCGCATATGCGCAGCCCCGCGGGGTGGCAAGAGCCGGGGCAGACGCCGGAGTTTGAGGAATACACCATTGTGATTCGGGGCAAGCTGCGGGTGCAACATAAAGGCGGATCATTCGACGTTTCTGCCGGACAGGCCGTGGTGGCTCATCCCGGTGAATGGATCCAATATTCAACTCCGGACGAGGCGACGGAATATATCGCGATTTGTCTTCCGGCGTTTTCTCCGCAGAGTGTCCATCGCGACGACAAAGAAAAAGGCGGCCCCGCTTAGGGCCGCCTCTCTCGAGTTCCAGGTCAGTTATTTAGGGTTGCTCATGTTGTCGGACTTTGACTTGTCAGACTTGTCCGGCGTGTTGGCTGAGGCAACTTTCAGGTGGTTCTTTACTTTCAGGCCGCCTGAGTTTTCTTTCGCGATGCGCTCAGCAGCGTCTTTCGCGTCTTTGCTGGGAACGGTACCGGTCAGTTCAACCGCTTTGCCATTCTTCACATCTACCGTTACGTTAGCGCTGGCCAGGCTTGGATCCTTCTGGATCGCAGTCTGGATTGTGTTCTGTACGTCGCCATTGGCGGCCGCAGGAGCAGCATCACTCTGCGGCATTTTGTTCTGATCAGAACTCTGCGTGTCAGACTTCTTCTGATCGGTGTTGGGAAGCTGTTCCGGCGAATTTGCGGGATTCTTGCCCTGGTCAGGAGCCGTGGTGGATGGCTGCTGGTCCGGCATAGATGATGGCTGCGAGGTCGAGCTCGGCGCTGTGCTTGGAGCTGTGCTCGGCGAAGACGGCGTGCTTTGCGCGATTGCGAAACCGCTACCCAGTACTACGATCAATGCAAGCTTATTGAAATTTCTCACTAGTGTCCTCCGTTTTCCGTTTTCTAGATTCGGGCCCCTCGGCAACAGATACGCGTATACCAAGGATGAGCGACGAAGCTCGCGTAATCGGGGCCAGTTATGGCGTCACAGAAGGATTAGATGCCCCCCTCTACCGCGAGTTGGCTCCCCAGAGAGCGATTCGAGAGCTGCTGAATTGTATTGAACTGGTGTTGTCTACCCTCCCGGTTGAGTCAATTCGATCCAATGGGACGAAGTGAATTGCTGCTCAGCGGCCTCTCCGCCTGATATATTTATCGCCCGTGAACCATCTGCGTTCCACTGCCGATCGCCAATCAAGCACATATAAGACGAACTACGCCGCAATGCAAGCTGCAGTGGAGCGGCTCCGCTTAGAACTGAAGCGCTCAACTGAGGGCGGCGGCGAAAAGTATGTGAAACGCCATGTAGAACGCGGCAAGTTGCTGCCGCGTGATCGAGTTGAGATGCTGCTGGATGAAGGCTCGTTCTTTCTGGAGATTGCTCCGTTGGCTGGACATGGAATGGAGAATGAATCTCCGGGCGCGGGCGTTGTCGGCGGCGTGGGGCTGGTCTGCGGGCGCGAATGCCTGATTACGGCGAATGAAGCCACGGTAAAAGGCGGCGCTACCGGCGAAGCAGGCTTGTGGAAGAATGCGCGGCTGGCGGACATCGCACGCGAGAACCATCTCCCCAGCATCCTTTTAGTAGAGTCCGCGGGCGCCGACCTCCCGCAGCAGAGCAAAATTTTTGTCGCTGGCGGGCGCGGCTTCCGCGAGATTACGCGACGATCCAAGGAACGTATTCCCACGATCTCTGTGGTGTTCGGCAGTTCCACCGCGGGCGGTGCTTATCTGCCAGGCATGTCTGATTATGTGGTGATGGTGAAGAAGCAAGCGCAGGTTTTTCTTGCCGGGCCACCGCTGGTGAAGATGGCGACAGGCGAAATCAGCGACGAAGAATCGCTGGGTGGCGCGGAGATGCATTCGCGGGTTTCCGGGCTCTCTGATTACCTGGCTGAAGACGAGCTGGATGCCATCCGTATTGCGCGCGAAATTGTTAGCCACTTCAATCTCAAGAAGCCCGATCTGCCGCGGATGGCAGAGGTAAAAGAGCCGGTATTTGATCCCGATGAACTGCTGGGCATCGCGTCTTCAGATGTGCG
>Ga0068853_100005284_pt1 | contig 10107 bp, 13 predicted proteins | sample KBSCornC32_FD_65655 | JGI IMG/M metagenome (GOLD analysis project Ga0068853, IMG submission 65655) | Corn rhizosphere microbial communities from Kellogg Biological Station, Michigan, USA - KBS Corn C3-2 | ecosystem: Host-associated > Plants > Roots > Rhizosphere > Soil ... | reverse complement strand
TGGCTGGACCGCAGCCGCAGCCGGCTGGCGGCACTTGGCGACGTGCTCGACCCGTCGCGCTTCGCGCCGACGCTGACCCCCACGCGCTCGAATGCCGGCTGGTCGATGACGATATCGCTGCCCGAGCCGGCGACGGCTATTTCCTGGCGCCTCGGCGACTCAGGCCCGTTCACCGATACCGGCCTGATGGCGAGGAACGACCAGCGCACCGGCAAACCGATGCCCAATCCGAGCTTCGAATTGCCGGACAGCACGGCCGCGACCACGATCGGCATCAAATATCTCGACATCAGGGGCCGCGAGACCGGCCCGTTCGACATCCGCTTCGATCCGGACTCCGCCCTGCAGCAGGGCAACAAGCAGATCCTCGACCAGTTCTGGACCTCGTGGATCGCCTTTGACGCCAGCGGCAATCGCGGCCTGGTCTATTTCACCCAGATGCTGTCCTTCCGCTGCGCCATCAAGGAGGTTCACTACAGCCTGAACGGCACGACGCTGGACAAGGAGATCAAGATGCCGCCCTGCGACGCCAAGGACCCCTACGCAATTCCCGCCGACTACCAGCCCTACTTCAAGGTCAAGGACGACGTGAAGTCGATGGCGGTCCAGGTGACCTATACGGACGGCACCAAGTCGCCGGTGCGGGAATATAAGAGGCAGTAGTTAGCTTCTTTCTCCCCGTTCACGGGGAGAAATGCCCGGCAGGGCAATGAGGGGCAGCGCCGACACCGATAATTGGCTGCCGTGCTATCGCTGATGCGAAATGCCATTCACCGTGCTTGCAAACCCGACATCAGGCAGGCTTTTGTTGCGCCCGGAGAAGATTCGGGAGGGCATTCATGGACACGGTCACGATCAGCGCAAAGGGCATCTCGGTTTCCCTAGATATTGCTGTCGGCCATATCGCCGCCATGGAGGTCGAGGCCGACGGCCGCGTTCTGAAGCCGCTGCACCGTGCGCCCTGGGTCGGCTCGCCGCGCGAGACGCTGCCGGAAAACCTGCCCGAAGGCACCGTGCGCCTGTCCGGCGATTTTCTGTGCGCTCCATTCTCCACCAGCGACGTCGAGGCGGCGCCCTTGCATGGCTGGCCGGCCAACAGCGAATGGGACGTCGTCGAGAACGGTACCATCGCCGGCGGCTGGCGCGCCGTCTTCCGGCTGCGCCGCAAGGTGATGGGCGCGGCTGTCGACAAGGTCTTCACCCTGCGCGACGGCCACCCCTTCCTCTACCAGGAGCACATCTTTTCTGGCGGTTCCGGCGCCATTTCCGTCGCCCATCATCCGATGACGGCGATGCAGGGCGGCGGCCGGCTTGCCTTCTCGCCCAAGCGCATGGCGGTGACGCCCGCAATCCCGCTCGAGCCCGATCCGGCGCGGGGCCGTTTTCGGCTGACCTATCCGGCCCGCGCCACCGACCTCACGCAGTTCCCACTCGCCGCCGGCGGTGCCGCCGACCTCACCGACTACCGCATGGAGGACAAGCGCGAGGATTTCATCACCCTGGTCGAGGCCGATCATGGCGGCCCAGGCTGGACGGCGATTGCCCGCCGCGCCGAACAGGACCTGGTGCTGGTGCTGAAGAACCCGGCCGAACTGCCGGTCACCATGCTGTGGTTCTCCAATGGCGGCCGCGACTACGCGCCGTGGAGCCGCCGCCATCTCGGCGTGCTCGGCATCGAGGACGGCCGCGCGGCTGTCGGCCACGCCGCCTCGCTCGGCGACAACTGGCTGAAGCACGAAGGTGTCGCCACAGCCTTCACGCTGGCCGAGGGGCGGTCGGTTTCCTTCCGCCATGTCATCGGCGCGGTTCCGTTGGCCCAGGCCGAACCGCCAAGCGGTCTCGAAACCGCGCTCGACCGATTGCGCATCCTTGCTCCGGACGGAGCGGTGAAGGAGGTGCCTTTCGACGGCGGATTCCTGCGCATCGGACGCTCGGTTCCTGCTTGAGGGTTCAGGCCAGAGCCCCGGAGAGTTCGTCATTCCAGGGCGGAGCTGGGAGCGAAGCGACGCGCGCAGACCCTGGAATGACGACGGGAGATGTGTCTCGGCTAGTCGCCAAAGCATGCGGCTTGCCACCAGCGCCGAAACTTCGGCATCTAGGAACGAGGTTTGAAATTTCCGCTGCTACCCGCCAAGATGCGATCCAAACGTTACGGAAAGGCGCCGATGTCCGAGATCGCCCATATCACAGCCGCCATCTTCAAGCGTGCCGGCAAGGCCAAGCGCTTCATCGTCGCCATCGCTGGCCCGCCGGGCTCCGGCAAGTCGACGCTGTCGGCGAACCTGCATGAGCTTTTGCCCGAGGGCAGCGCGGAGGTCGTGCCGATGGACGGCTTCCATTATGACGACATCATCCTCAACCGCCGCGGCTTGCGTCCCCGCAAGGGCGCGCCGGAAACCTTCGATTTTGCCGGCTTCGAGACGCTTCTGAAGCGCATCCGTTCCGGCGAACCGGATATCGCCATCCCGGTGTTCGATCGCAGCATCGAATTGTCGCGCGCGGCGGCGGAAATCGTTTCCGCCGACACCAAATTCATCCTGGTCGAGGGCAATTACCTGCTGCTCGACGAGGAGCCGTGGTCGCGGCTGGCGCCTTTGTTCGATTTCACCATCTTCGTCGACGTGCCGCGGGGCGAGCTGGAGCGCCGGCTGATGGAGCGATGGCGCGAGCATGGCAAATCCGATGACGACGCCCGCGCCTGGATCGCCTCCAATGACATGCCCAACATCGAGCGGGTGCTGGCGCGGCGCCGGCCGGCCGATATGGTCATTGGTTAATGACGGGTCATTGGTCAATGACCCTGGTGATTGGTTAACCTGCTCAATCTTCAATATTTTTCGGCGGGAACTTTAAGGTTTTCACGCCGTTATGACACTATCCCGAATTGTCCGGCGCCGGAGCAATTCCAGGAAAGCGTGCAACCGCTTTTGTCCGGAGTTGCGAAAAAGAAAATGACAGGAGCCGTCAGATGGCAACCAACAGCAAAAAACTCGCCCCCAAGAAAAGCAGGGCCACCCAATCCAGGACGACGCAGGCCAAGGCCGGCGCTGGCCCGGCGATTGCCGAGCGTTCGAAAGATGCCAAGCCGGCTTTCGGCAAGGCGGCGCCGAAGAAAGTGACCCCTGGCGCGGCACACAAGGTCGCGGCCAAGAGCGTGAAGCACCCCAAGTCGGCAACGGGGTCGGCGGCGAAGAAGTCAGGCCCGATCCGTACCGCGGCAAGCGTTGCGACAGGAGCTGTTGTCGCCACCGCGCGGCTTGCGGCCTCCGTGTTCGGCCGGGGTGGCGCCAAGGCCAAGGCGAAATAGCGTTTAGAGCAATTCCAGGAAAAGTGTGTAACGGTTTTCCGTCCGGAATCGTGTAAAAACAAATACTTAGCGCTTACGCAATTCCGGATGGAAGGCAACGGTGAAGTCGCCGAGCCTGACCGCTGCACACTTTTCCTGGAATTGCTGCTTCTAGCCCTTCGCCGGGATGGTGAGGCCTCTCTTCACCGCCGGCCGGGCCAGTCCGCGCTCCAGCCATTCGGCGACGGTCGGGAAATCGTCGAAGCCGACCAGTTCGCGCGCCTCGTAGAAGCCGATCAGGTTGCGCACCCAGCCCAGCATCGACACATCGGCGATGGTGTAGTCGTCATCCATGATCCACTTGCGGCCCTTCAGGCGCGTTTCCAGCACACCGATCAGCCGCCGCGACTCGTCGCGGTAACGCTCCAGCGGCCGCTTGTCGGCGATTTCGCGTCCGGCGAATTTGTGGAAGAAGCCGACCTGCCCGAAGATCGGCCCGATCGAAGCCATCTGGAAGAACACCCACTGGATCGTCTCGTAGCGCCGCGTAGGATCGGCGGGAATGAGCTTGCCGGTCTTGTCGGCCAGGTAGAGCAGGATGGCGCCGGACTCGAACAGGCCGATCGGCTTGCCTCCCGGACCGTCCGGGTCGACGATCGCCGGTATCTTGCCGTTCGGATTGAGCGACAGGAATTCCGGCGTCCAGCTCTCGTTCTTGCCGATGTCGACATAGTGCGGCTCGTAGGGCAGGCCGATCTCCTCCAGCGCGATCGACGCCTTCACGCCATTAGGCGTCGTGGCGGAATAAAGCTGCAGGCGGTCGGGGTGCTTGGCCGGCCAGCGCTTGGCGATCGGAAAGGCGGATAGGTCGGTCATCGGAAACTCCGGATGCGGATCGGCGCCGGGCGGCGCTCATGGCGGGTAAGGAAGAACTAGGACCCTGGCCGGCCGGGATCAATACACCGGCAGCCGCCTTGCCGTGCACACACAGTCAACCGGGCGGCTGCGGTCAGACCGCCTTGAAGGCCAGCACCGCATTGGTTCCGCCGAAGGCAAAACTGTTGCTGAGTGCGGCGCGCACCTTGCGCTCGCGCGCCGTGTTCGGCGTCACGTCGAGATCGCAGTCCGGGTCCGGTTCGCGGTAATTGGCGGTCGGCGGCACGATGCCGTCGCGGATAGCCATGACGCAGGCGATCATCTCCAGCCCGCCGGAAGCGCCGAGGCAATGCGCATGCATCGACTTGGTCGAGGACACTGAAAGCGAAGCGGCATGCTCGCCGAAAACCCGCTTGATCGCCGCGGTCTCGATCTGATCGTTGGCCTTGGTGCCGGTGCCGTGCGCGTTGAGGTAGTCGACATCTTCCGGATTGAGCCCGGCATCCGCCAGGCAGAACCGCATTGCCGCTTCCGGTCCCTCGACAGTCGGCGCGACGATGTCGGAGGCGTCGGCCGAAAGCCCGACGCCGGCGATCTCGGCCAGGATGGTGGCGCCGCGCGCCATCGCGTGATCGTAGCTTTCGAGCACCGCCATGCCGGCGCCTTCGCCAAGCACCAGACCCGCGCGGTCGGCCGAGAACGGCCGGCAGGTGTCGGGCGATAGCACCCTGAGCGCTTCCCAACCTTTGAGCACGCCCCACACCAGCGGCGCTTCGGTGCCGCCGGCGAGCATGACGTCGGCGCGGCCGAGCCTGATCTGGTCGACCGCCGTGGAAATCGCATGGTTGGCCGACGAGCAGGCCGAAGTGGCGCCGAAAACAGGACCGCGCAGCCCGAGATTCATGCTGACCTGGCCGGCGGCCGCACCCGGCATCACCTTCGGCACGGTGAAGATGGCGGCGCGATTGCGTCCTTCGAGCAGGATCGCGCGGTAATTCTCCTCGATGGTCTCGAAGCCCGCGACGCCGATGCCGACGATTGCACCCATCCGGTAGGTGTTGTCGGCATGGGCAACCAGGCCGGCCTGGCGCATCGCTTCCCGCGCCGCGATCACCGCCAGCAGGCTGAAGCGGTCCATCGACACGACCTGCTTGCGGTCGATGCCATGGTCCGGCAATTCCTTGATTTCGCAACCAGTCTTGACCTTGAGGTCATGCAGCGACGGATTGTCGATGGGGCCGATGGCCGAGCGGCCGGCGCGCATGGCATCCCACATTGCCGGCACGTCGTTGCCGAGCCCGCAAATCCCGCCAATGCCGGTGATGACGACGCGTTTTTGCATGCAAGTCAGGCTTTTTTCGCGATCAGTTCGCGAACCGCCTCGACCATGTCGCCGACGTTCTTGAGATTGCTCCAGGCGTCGACCGTGTTCATCTCGATCTCGATGCCATACTTTTCCTCCAGATCGAAGATGATCTCGGTCAACTCCAGCGAATGGATGCCAAGCGTGCTGAGATCGGTGCTGGTGGTGATTTCCTCACCGCCAGTATCGGCATGCGCTTTGATCTTTTCGATGATCTCGGACGTCAGCTGGTCAGCCATTCGGTTCCTTCCCTGTCGTTTCCCGACGCCAACTGATCAGCGCCCCTTTTGATCCCCGGATCCAACAAACGCCGTTGCCCTTCCCTCGCCAGGCACCGTACGACCGCTCCAGGGTGGCTTCCCTCTATAGAAACCGAAACGATGTCAAGCAACAAGCGATATATCGACAAAGCCGCCGGAGTGCTTAACCTGGGGTCGTGGACATGATCGAGAACGCCTTGGCATCCCTACCTGCCCCTCCTTTGGCCGCCGCTCCTGTGCCTGTCGCGCAACGTGTTGCCGGGCTAGGCAGGCTTTTCTGCGGCAAGAGCGGTGACCGTACGCGCCTGCGGCGGCTTTACCAGGACGGTTCGGCCAAGATCCGGCTGCCGGCGGTGCAAGCCGATCCGCTCGAGGCGGTGCTGATCAACACCGCCGGCGGGCTGACCGGCGGCGACCGCCTCGGCTGGATGATCGAAGTCGGTGCCGACGCCTCTGCCTCCATCACCAGCCAAGCCTGCGAGAAGGTCTATCGCGCTGCCGCCGACAGGGCCGAGACAAGCGTTGGCCTGCGGGTCGGTCCGGGCGGCCGCATAGCCTGGCTGCCGCAGGAAACCATCGTTTTCGACCGTGCCGCCTTCGCCCGCACGCTGGATGTCGATCTCGCCGAGGATGCCGAGGCCCTGGTGCTGGAAGCCACGTTGTTCGGCCGGCTTGCGATGGGCGAGCGGACGGTTCAAGGCAGTTTCCATGACCGCTGGCGGGTCCGCCAGGGCGGCGCGCTGATCCATGCGGAGGATTTCCGTGTCGGTCCGGATATCGCCGCAACCCTCAAGCGGCCGGCGGCGACTGGGAACGCGCTTGCCGTCGCCACATTGCTGCTCGTTTCGCCGCAAGCCGAAAGCCTGTTGGAGCCGGCCCGCGCCATCATCGGCAACCCTGTCGGCGATGGGGGGGGCGGCGCCAGTTTCTGGAGCGTCGGCCGATCTGGCAAGCTTCTTGCGAGGCTCTATGCCGGCGACGGTTACCAGCTCCGCAAGCGGCTGGTTCCGCTCGTCGAACTGCTCAATGGGCGGGCGGGCCTGCCTAAATTGTGGTCACTCTGATTTCGATTACCGGGACATTGCATGAACCTGACGCCGCGTGAAAAAGACAAGCTGCTCATCGCCATGGCGGCGATGGTGGCGCGCAAGCGGCTGGAGCGCGGCGTCAAGCTCAATCACCCGGAGGCGATCGCCTTGATCACCGACTTCGTCGTCGAAGGCGCGCGCGACGGCCGCCCGGTCGCCGAATTGATGGAGGCGGGAGCGCATGTCATCACCCGCGCCCAGGTCATGGACGGCATCGCCGAGATGATCCACGACGTCCAGGTCGAAGCGACGTTTCCCGACGGCACCAAGCTGGTGACCGTGCATGAACCCATAAGGTGAGACCGATGCTGGAGCTCAGGCCCAATTGCGAATGCTGCGACAAGGATCTGCCGCCGGAGGCGACCGATGCGCTGATCTGCACCTTCGAATGCACCTTCTGCGCCGACTGCGTGGACAATGTGCTGGGCGGCGTCTGCCCGAATTGCGGCGGCAATTTCTCGCCACGGCCGATCCGGCCGGCAGCCAAGCTGGCGAAATATCCGCCATCGACCAGGCGCGTGCTCAAGGCCGAAGGCTGCGGTCCGCGCAAGGCCGCTTAACCAGGTCAATTGGAAAGGGCAGAAAGATGATCTCCGCTTCGACGAAACGCAGCACGCTCGCCGTCATCTTGTTGCTGGCGGCGGCGATGCCGGCTGAAGCCCATGTCGGCATCGGCACGACCTCTTCCTTCGCCGCCGGTTTCGCGCATCCGCTGTCCGGGCTCGACCATATGACGGTCATGGTCGCCGTCGGCCTGTGGGCGGCGATGAAGGGCGGCAAGGCGGTCTGGGCATGGCCGCTCGCCTTCGTCGGCGTGATGCTGGCCGGCGGTGCGCTCGGCATGCTGCATGTGCCGGTGCCTTTCGTCGAGCCGGGCATCCTCGCGTCCGTCGTGGCGCTCGGCCTGCTGGTGGCGCTGGCGATCGACCTGCCGGTCTCCGCCGGTGTCGCCGTCATCGGCCTGTTCGCGCTGTTCCACGGCCACGCCCACGGCACCGAAGTGCCGGAAAATGCCGGCGGTCTCGAATATATGGCGGGTTTTGCCGTTGCGACGGCGCTTCTCCATGCCGCGGGCATCGCAGCCGCCCTCGCGCTTGGCCTGCGCTTTCGCAGCCTTGCGCGCGCCGCCGGTGCCGCTTGCGCGGCGGTCGGCGTCGGCCTGGCCTTCGGCGTTTTGTGAGGGCGCGATGATCCCCGGCGAAATCATCGCGGCCAAAGGCGAGATCGAACTCAACGAAGGCCGGCCGACCGTCACGCTCAAGGTCGCCAACAGCGGCGACCGGCCGGTCCAGGTCGGCAGCCACTATCATTTCTTCGAGACCAATGAGGGCCTGAAATTCGACCGCGAACGCGCGCGCGGCATGCGGCTCGACATCGCCGCCGGCACCGCCATGCGCTTCGAGCCGGGGCAGGAGCGCGATGTCACGCTGGTGCCGCTGGGCGGCAAGCGCGAGGTCTATGGTTTCCAGCAGAAGGTGATGGGCAAGCTGTGACGTCCGCCGGCGCGCTCAAATCACTTCGGGGGCTTGGCGGCGGCGTAGATGACGATCCTGCCGCGATTGTCAAACTCAACCGCGAGCACGTCCTCGGCCAGCACGCGCCGCGAATCGATCGCATTGAAGAGCAAGGCATTCGCCTCGATCTCCTGGCGCAGTTCGGCCACATCGTCCTTGTGCTGCTTCACCTTGTTCTCGATTGCCGGCGGCGGCCCGCCTTCGCTGCGCGCCGCGTCGGTCAGGAACACGATGTCGACCGTGTCGAGCTTGGTGGTCTTGCGCACCGTGCCGATATTTTCGCGGGTGCGGTCGATGGCCGTGATGACCTTTCCGGCTTCCGTGCTGGAAAGCGTCTCCTCCTGACGAATGTCGGAATCGACGATTGCCGACGCAGGCTTGTCGCCGCCCAGGGGCTGCGCCGCGGATGCGGCATGGGGCGCAGCCATCAAGAGTGCGGCGGCAACCACGTAACTCCATCTTGCAAGGCGCAGGGCATACGCCATCACTCGCTCCTGGCTGAACTCGTGGCGGGGCGAAAACAGCGAAACGGTCCTGCTCGGCCGGAGGTTCCCTTCAAAAGCTGGCTGGCGGACCGCAAGGCGGCCCGCCTTGGTGTGCAATCAACTCGCCTTCTTGGTGATCAGCGTCAGCGCGCCATTGGGCTGCAGGCTGGCGGCGATCACCTGCTGCGAACTCACCCCCTTGGCTTCCAGGGCGGATTTTGCCTTGGGCGTGGCATCGATCGATTTGCGCAATGTCTGCAGGCCGGCATCGCCGCGCTGCGCCACGATCTGGTTGACCTGGGTCTGCGTACCCTTGGGCAGTTCGGTGATGTCGACGACGTTGACGCTCTGGATCGCCGGCGCCGTGGGTTGGCCTTTGGGCGCGGCTTGCGCGGGTGCGGTCGGCGCCGGGCTGGGCCGCGGCGTCGGCTGCTGCTGAGCGCTGGCAGTGCCCGCCATCATCAGGGTGGCGGCTGCGGCGAAAAAAATCGTTCTGCGCATGGATGTTCCTTCCATCGGTTTGGCAAACGGTCGTTTTGGGCTGACCGGGCCACCTCAACCGCCAAATGGGAGCTCAAGGTGTCGCCGACCGGGTCATTGCGTGACCATTGGATGGCGACAATGTGTACCGCGCGCTCAAACAACCTTACTTTTGGCAACCTGAATTTCGGGAGCAATCGCTGATGGCCAGGATAACCCGCGCCGCCTATGCGCAGATGTACGGCCCGACCGTCGGCGACAAGGTGCGGCTTGCCGACACAGAGCTCTTCATCGAGGTCGAGAAGGACTTCACCGTCCATGGTGAGGAAGTAAAATTCGGCGGCGGCAAGGTCATCCGCGACGGCATGGGCCAGAGCCAGGTCACGCGGGCGGGCGGTGCGGTCGATACCGTCATCACCAATGCGCTGGTCGTCGACGCGCTCACCGGCATCGTCAAGGCAGACATCGGCCTGAAGGACGGCCGCATCGCCGCAATCGGCAAGGCCGGCAACCCCGATACGCAGGACGGCGTCACCATTATCATCGGCCCGGGCACCGAGATCATCGCCGGCGAAGGCAAGATCCTGACGGCCGGCGGCTTCGATGCCCATATCCATTTCATCTGCCCGCAGCAGATCGAGGAAGCGCTGATGAGCGGCGTCACGACGATGCTCGGCGGCGGCACGGGCCCTGCGCATGGCACCTTGGCCACCACCTGCACGCCCGGCCCCTGGCACATGGCGCGCATGATCCAG
>Ga0068853_100005279_pt1 | contig 10115 bp, 5 predicted proteins | sample KBSCornC32_FD_65655 | JGI IMG/M metagenome (GOLD analysis project Ga0068853, IMG submission 65655) | Corn rhizosphere microbial communities from Kellogg Biological Station, Michigan, USA - KBS Corn C3-2 | ecosystem: Host-associated > Plants > Roots > Rhizosphere > Soil ... | reverse complement strand
GCAAACAAGGTGAAATGAATGCTGCGCCACTTCCGCCAATTATAACGCCATGACAGGTATGCGAGCAGTATTAAGACGAATCCAGCCACCCAGAATATCGCGAGAAACCACCACGGCGGCGTGATAGCTTCTGGCTGCGAAACTAGGTCAAATACGACGACGGGTGGCAAGAACGAGGTTGTAGGCACAAGCTCACCTATCATGACACAAGTCCTCGTGCGACTGCGAGTTTGGTGGCGGCCACAGGGTAGGAGCGGCGCATTCTCGGTTAACCCTACCGTAGCGATCGTAGCCGGAGCGTAGCCGCCGCTTTGCTACGATTCCTAACCACAGAAAGCGCGCAATTGTGCGGGGTTGCGGGGGGAGGCCGGGAATCGTAGCCAAAATAGCCGCTGCCGCGCGTTTGCGGGGGAAAGGGTAGTTCAGCCTGCGCAAAGTAAGGAAGGAAACTGAAATTACTCCTTTGGTGCTATGCTACGGCTGCTACGGCCCCCACGCTCGCCCCTGTGGCTACGGCTACGATTGCTACGATTCGGCAAAACCCTAGGGTTTGTGCGGGTTTAGGGTGGCTACGATAGTAGCAAATGCCGGAAATTACGCGGCTACGATTGGCTACGATTCCGGCTCTGCATGTGGTCAGCTATATTGCGCGATCACTTGCGGAGCGATGACGACCAGCTTGGTCTTGCTTCCCAGCATGGGCAGAACGCGCACCCGCCCATGGTCGCGCAGCAGTTCCAGCGCGTCTTCAAGCCGCCTTTTGTCCCGAACCGGAGCGGGTCCGTTCTGGCGAATGGTGTTGACCTTCATCTCGAATGCTTGCCCCGCCCAGCCCGCCTCTTTGTATTTCTGGACCAGCCACCCCTCCAGCAGTTCAGCGTTGCGCATTTCCTCCGTAACCTCCGCAGCCCGCCCGAAACGCACCGCCTCGTTTAGATACCAGCGCATGAGGGCGCAGGCGTCCGCCATTGTCTTGCGGTCGATGAGGTTGTGGTTAGGCATGGTGAAGACGTGGAGGCAGCACGCAAGGCGGGCAACATTCTCAGCGGCTTTGCTGGCTACGTCGCGGATGCCCGAATAAATGCCATCGCCACCAAGATACTCCTCCACCTCGTTGAGGAAATTGATCCAGACGGACTGGGCGTTCTCGTCGAACCTGATGTGATTGGTAATCAGCCTGCCCAACTGGTCGGTCGCGGCAGGAGCCTGCAGCAGCAGCATTGCCCGCTGGTGAAAATCAGCCAGACCCACCATCGGTCCCGGCTCCCTATAGAAGCGCGTCCCCATTGTCGTTTCTGGGTGGCTGAACAAGAAGCGCGCGAGAAACCCGATGCCGCGGGCCAGCCCGTCATTCTGGCTGATGAATTTCTGCATGAGGTTGGGCTGGAGCATCAAACCCATCGTAACGCGCACACTTTCAAGGTTGATTTCGCCACGCCCGATGCGTCCTTCGACGATGGGTCCGCCGTCCCACAAGCTGTTGGTCTGCGCCATGCTGCGCGTTACCTGCTCGGGCTTCATGGCATGGGAACCGAAGACAACACCCGCTTCAGAACTGATGACAGCAGCGATGGGATAATCGCTTAGGTGCTTTAGCAACGCTTCGGACGTGTCGTCTCCGCGAAGCATTCTCGGTGTCGCCCCCGGCTTCTCCGGCGGGTCACCCCGTTCGCCCTCTTGCCTATCCCACGCTTCCCATTCCTTTTGGTATTCGGCGTCCCGTTGCTTCTTCTCTTGCCGTTGCCGCGCTTCCCAATCGCGAATGGGCCTCATAAACTCGCTGTCGACCGCCGTTTTTCGTTCCCCACTCTCTGCCACCGTCAGGAAGAACAGTGACGAGGGACCGTGCAACCGCCCATTGCGGCTGACGCTGAATTGGGTTTGGACGACTGCGGACACGGCTGACAGTGCAGAGGCCGCGACCAGTGCCACCGGCGCCTGGCTGTGGTCAGCGACCTCCTGCACGGCCTGCCTGATGATACCGGGTAGGCGGTCCACAGGATAATCCATAGATCGGCTGTCCTGACGAAGCGGCTTGGGGTCCCAGCCCGCATTCCGCATGGCTTCTGCGTGCGCGGCATCAGATAGGTCAGCCATGACGCGCCTCCCCGCCGGTGGGGGTAGTAGGGGATTTGCGCCCGTCGCCATCCGCACTCGGCGAATTTTTACGCGACGGTGCAAATTGCCCAAAATGTTCGGGGCATGTTGAGGTTTGCGACCTCTCCCCGAGGCCGGTTACAATGGGGCTGTTCACGTTGATACCTTTCGGCGGCAGGGGTAGCGCCCTGCCGCTATTCGTGACGGGAGGGGTCATGCGTTGCCGGGGTGGCTCACGGTGGCGGCGCTGGTGCTGTCGAACTTGCGCGCGGCCTTCCACGCCTCGATGTCGGCAGGGTCGTAGCAGACCCCGGCTTGCTTGGACTGGCCCAGCTTGATGAAGCGCGGGCCTTTGCCCTTGCAGCGCCAGAAGCGAAGGGTTGCGGGGGTGACGCCGATCAGCTCGGCGGCCTCGAAATGGTTCAGGACTTTGGCGGTCATACGATGATCCACGGAATGCGAGTGCATTGCGCTGTGGTCACCAGCACCAAAAGAGCCGAACGCCCGTCTGGCTGTGCCCGGTGAACTAAGAGGGGTGAGGAGCACCCTCCCGCATGTCCGGGGTCGTCTCTGGAACTTACCTCGCGTGCGCGCCCCAGTGCGGCGCGACCCCCGACTAACGGGTGCAGCTACATTGTTAGCACAGGCTTAGCGGCCAATGTTGGATAAAATGCGGGTCCGCCGTTCCGAACCGGGAGCCGCAAATCGGCAACGATCACGCCGACAGATTTTGAATCCCTAAACGGTCGTGGGGGTGATTTGGAGGGGTGGCCTATCGACCGATTTGCCCGAGTTGCGCGATTTGAGCGACCGACTGCGGCTCGATGGCCGACCTTCGCTGTAAGGCGGCGTGGGGCGCGATCGCCGCGCTGCCGCCCCTAACCCTGCGGCGCGCTGGTGCCGCCCCTGCTACCCCGGCTGTAGCGGCCCGCGCCGTGCATCACGCGCGCTGCGGCAGTGGCACCACATTCGCGCCCGCTGCCTTCGCCGCTTCAAGGTCGAGCCAATCCGCAATTTTCTGCGCTTCCGGGGCGAGCCACTGGAGGTTCGTCGTGTCGAAGTAGTGCTCGGCGGTCACGTCGCGCGTGATGTGGTTAGTCAGCAGGTCGGTGCGGAATTTCTCAATGCGGCACTGGCGCAGGGCGATGTTCGTGTAAGTCCGGCGCAGCGCGTGCGGCGTGATGGCGCTTCCAGCAACGCCGCTTAGCTTCTTCATCAGATCGCGCGGGTCTTTGATATGGCCCAGCACTCCCCACGACGGGAAGACGTATTCGTTGTCCTCGACCCTCGGACGCGCCTTCAACAGCTCCACGGCCTGCGTGGACAGCGGCATTGATACCGGGTTGGAATTCTTCGGGTTAGGTAGATGGAAATACGCATCTTCCAGATGCACCTGGCTCCACTTGAGCGAGGAAGCTTCGCTGATGCGCAGGCCGGTGAGCATGAGGAACCGCACAAGGTCGATGCTCGACATGGTGTCGCGGTTGTGGGCGGTGGCGCGCCATTCAGTAAGCGCCTGCCACGCGGCACCGACCTTATTGTCGAGGATGCGCGCGGTGCGCGGCTTCAACCGCACCTTGTCGTCTCGCAGGATGCCAACCGGGTTGTGGGGGATCAGCGGCGAGCCATCCGCCCGCTTATGCTGGCGCGCGGCGTAGTTGAGCAGCGCCCCCAGCACGGAGAACGCCTGATTTGCTTGCCCCGGTGAGCCACCCTCGCGATTACCACGCAGACCCTTCGTAAGCATCTCGCGATACCGGGTGCGGCACATATCCTCGGTGATGTTGACAACCGGCTTGTCCTTCCACGCCTCAAACGTCGTCCGCACATGCCGCTCAATGGCTTCCTTGCTGGTGGCCTTCAGCTTACCGGGCCGGGACACGTAAGCATCGCAGACAGCCTGCAAGGTGATCTTCATCGCCTCGCTCTGGCGCTTCGTGTCGCGGGGGTCGTTCCCCATCCGCATGGAGCGCAGATGCTCCTTCGCCACGTCTCGCGCCTGATCCACAGTGAATACGCCATAGGCGCCAATGGTGATGCGGGCTTCCTTACCGCTACCCTCCACCCTGCCCTGCACGACGAAGGTGATCTTGCCCTTGGGCGTCACGCGCGCGCCGAACCCCTTCACCTCCGCGTCCCAATGAAACTCGTCCTTGGGGCCGGGCTTGATGCGGTCAACGACCGTCTTTGTCAGTTTGGAAGCCATTGCGGGAAACCTCGTAAGCATGTCATAAGCAGCTTGCGCTAACTTACGGCAACCTACGTAAAACGTCCAGCGGCCAAATACGGCTGTTTCCCTTAGCCCGACTTGCTTATGACAACCTCTGCAAACATGCGCTAACGCCAGTTACGCTAAACTTGAAAACCGCCGTGGGTTCACGCCCACCGTGGGTTCGAATCCCACCCTGTCCGCCAGACTATGACCATTAACGTATTGATTATCCCTGATATTTCAACGATAATTCTTGGTCGATCCCACATATGATACCACACGCAAATCTAGCTAGCCCCGAGCGAATTGCCTTGGAGGATCGATAGACCGTGGACAATAGGGCGCTGTGGGCGCGCCTGCTAAAGTTGCTAACGCGACTTCAAGCCGTCCAGGGAAACATGCGTTCGCCTACCCGTTCTCCAGTCCAAAGGAGAACATCATGACCATGAAGCAAGAGATGGGCGGAATGACGCAGGCAATGAACGTCGCCGAGAAGGCCAGCCACGTTGACGACGATGCGGTTACGATCGCTGCCGATGACGCAGGCGCGACTGCCGCAGCCCAGAAGATCGGCGAGGCGCTGGAAGATGACCAGCCGGACAACGCCACTCGGGAAACACAGGAGTCCGACGATCGCACGCAGCAGGCCACCTCACCAATCGGCACTGCGCCCAAGGATGCGGCTTCTGCGGAGAAAGATCGCGAACTGGTCAAACAGGCGAAGGAGAACGCCCGCCTGACGGATGAGATGATGGAAGACGGCGGGTTCGGCGATCACGTCGGCACGGAAGCCGATTAGGTGGACGATAGCGACGTTAGCGACGTTAGCGCCCACCCCCGAACATTCCCGCTTTCGCCTGCTTGCGAGCATCGTCCCTCAAACTCTTGACCAGATCCTCTTGCTGATCCGAGGACAGCCCCGACCAGTCTGGGGAGCGTAGGTATGGACTGAGCGACTGATAGGTCAGCTGCCCGGCCTTGTTCTTATACGCGCGAAACTGATCGTCGGTGGCAGGCTTTCCGTCGCTCTTGGGTCGCCCTGGTACGCCGACATTGATCCCCGACCGCAACAGGGCAGCGTTCACCGGATCATTGCGGCGCGTGCTCTTCCAGATCGGCGAGATGATGTTCGGCCCCACGCCGCCTTCGTTGACGATCGGCTGACCCCAGACATTCGTGCGCGCTGGCAGTGATTGAGACAGCACGGGGATGCGCGCCTTGATAGCATCGATCGGCTCGCGGGCTTCGCGAAGTATCGGATCAGTGGTCCGCGCCACCTGAGCAACACCAGCAGGAACCGCGATCGATCCCGCAAGCCGCGAAATCAGTCCCTTTGCACTTCGGTCAGGATCATCGATCGCCTCGACCACAGACGAGATGCCCGACAGCCAAGTCTTGTTGGACAAGTTCTTGAGCACCGCTGCCGCGACCAGCGCCGCCGACTTCTCGCGCTGCTTCTCCGTCATATACTCCGACGTGCCGGCGAGATCGGCCGCAACGCCAAGCGTGGATGCGATCGGATCGAGACGCTGATAGGAGTAATAGGTATCGCCGATACGGATCGAGTAAGGCTGCCAGCCGTCCGCATTCAGTAGATCCTTTGCGCCTTCATCGGCAGGACCGCTGCCAGTGATGTGACCTTGCGCCGCCAGATCCGTGACGAGCATTCCTAGCCCGGTCCCAAGCGCCATCTTCGCCAGCGCCAGATCGCGCTTCGCGCCACCGGCCGCGAAGTCGGCCCGCCATTCCTTCACGACCGGCGCAGCAGGCGACCGCTCCAGCACATATTTGAAGATATTGGACGGCGTACGGATGAACGGCAGGAACAGCTTCAGAACTGGCCATTCTGCCGTGATGTTCTGAAGGCCCTGGCCGACTTTCCCGAGCGGGCGCTGGAACGTGACGTAACGGGCATAATCGAACGACCGCTCCAGCATCTCATCGGTGGGATTGGCGGATAGATCGGCAACGCGCCGGTTGAAGGCATCGCCCTTCAGACCTTCCTTCGCGGCCTGCCTCACGGCCAAGCCGTTCAGTTCCATGCGGCGCCCGATACCCTTGAACAACTCGTCCTCTGCCGACAGCAGCCGCGTAGGCGTGCGGATGATCTTGCCCTTGAGGCCGGAGATGGCTTCGCGCTCGGCGCTCTCCACCTTCGACAGGGGATCGAGTGACTGGCCAGTCCGCGCCGTGCGAGCGAAGGCGCGCAGACCTTCCTTCGTGCCCTGCATCAATCCCACGGCGCGGGCGCCTATCTCCGACCCCATCACGCGATCGACCTCGCCCCTGCTGAACGCTCGACGGACGCCGCCAAGTGCAGCGGCGGCAACATGCTCCGGAAGCTGGAGCGCCGCCGTCATCGAGTTGGAGAGGATGTTGACCGCGTGCGTCTGCGGGCCAGACAGCAGCGAGTTGTACCAAAGCTCGATCAGCTTATCCTTGAACTTCGGCTTGAGCGCCTTCGCGGCAAACTCGTTCACCTTGGCCGGATCGTTCGTGACCTTCTGCAGATCGATGATCGCCTTGGCCGCATTCTCCAGATCATCGCGACCGCCGGCGTTATCCAGCATCTCTTTCAGGACCCGCCCACGCGGCAATCGTGAATCCGCCGACATACGGAATTGCGACAGCGCACGCCCAGCTTCAGCCGTGGCCCCAGAGACCTGCTCCTGAATAGCCACATGCCGCAGCCAGGCACGCCGGAATGATGCAAGATCTTCATCGGACCCACCGACCGACTTGCGGGCCATCGCCACCAGTTCGTCACCGGACTTCGCGAGGATCGACCTTGCAGCCAAAGCCTGCTCAGCATTGAGCGCCTGCCCCTTGCGACGGCGCAGCAGATCGTCTGCCGTCATGCCCAACTCGCGGGCAAGCGCTTCCGTCTCGGCATGGCTGATCTTGCCTCGGCGTGCGGCATCGAAGCCACCGACAACGGCATCCGTATTCAGCAGGGCGCGCTGGATGTCCTCTTTGCTCTCCAGCCGATCGAGCACGACGTTGCCCGCCTTGCCGCCGACATGAGGCAAATCCTCATAGGCGGTGGCTGGAGGTTGATTGGCATCGAGATCATCTAGCGTCGCAGGCTGGCCAATGCGCTCCGCAAGGGGTGAGCCTTCCAGGTCTGCCGTCTCTATGCGTCCCCGTTGGGCTTGTGCCGCGCGATACGCATCGATCGCCTCAAAATCATCCGGATGAAACACCCGGCTAGGTCCGCCGCTATGTGTCTCGCGCAAAGCATCGAGAAACTCCGCGATGGTGGGCCGTTCAGCGTGATCGGGGAAATAGCCTTTCTCCCACGCCGCCTGCGCCGCATCATCAAGCGACATTCCGCTTTCATCATTGACGAGCTTACCGAGAAAGCCCTCCGACTTCGCAAACTCGATATTGCGAGGCTTGTTGTCGATACCGGCGTGAGCCAGTTCCTTGCGGGTCAGATCGGCCGGCTTGATGCCGGACGCGGCCAGACCCTTCGGAGCCTCACTGATTCCACCCTGTGATCGTAGCCACGACACAAGGTCCATCGGATCACGCCGCGCGGGCAGGTTGGGCGCTGGCCGATAGCTGGGCAGCGCATCCCGCTCATTCGGCGCAGGAAGCGGACGCACCGAACCTGGATTGGCGCGCATGGCTTCATCGAGCGATTCAATCTCGTTGCGCGGGATTGGCATCATACCCTCCGGCGAGACGCGGTTTGCCGTTGCCGCCATCTCGGCAGGCGTGGCCTGGCCCATCAGTGGGCGGACACGACCCAGCACCGGATCATCGATCGCGCCAGACGGCGCATCAGGAAATTCGCTCCACACATCAATGCGGTCGGGAACGCGGGCGGGCGCTGAGATCGAAGCGGGCGACATCTCGTTTTCCATCGCGGCTTCACGGACGGTTGCGCCACTGGGCCCCGAGGCTGGCGCAGGATCATTGCCCGATGGCGCGTCAGCGAACTCATCCCACTCACTGGCGGTTGCACGGCTGGCAGGCCGTCCACTCCTGAAGCGCTTCCACAACGGCAACGCTTTCTGCCCCAGCGCCGCAGTGCCATAACCGAACCCGGCGCCCATGGTCGCGCCTATCGCTGCACCTGGAGCGCGCTCGACAGGGCCGCCTTCACCAGCACCGAAACCGGCAAGCCCACCCTCGATGGCGCCAGCAGTCATCAGCCGGCGACGCACAGCAGCCCTGGCGAGATCAGCAGCAGCGAAACGTGTGGCTCCGGCACGCATAGCAGCACGAGCCGCATTGAAGCCTACACCCTCGACGCTGGCTCCAGGCGCTACCAGTCCGCTGGCAAGCTGGCCGCTGAAACGGAAATAGGGATGGTTCGCATCGTCATAGCCGAGGACAGAACGGTTTTGATCGATATTGTTCCAGAGGATGTCGCCGAAGCGCCGATCACTGTTGAAGATGCTTTCGCGCCCATCCGTCCCGCCAAGCGTGTCCACCACGCCGCCCATTTCATCGAGCATGTTGATCGGATCAGCGAACCCGCGACCGAACGCGCCGAGACTGCCATCGCCCTGATTGGTCAGGACTTGCGGAACTTCCTCGTATTGCAGCTCGTCACTGACCCGTGCGCCGGGTTGCGCGCGTGCCTTGATGAACCGGTCCACGTCTTTCTGACTGATGTTGAAACCGTTGGCCTTTGCGTAATTCAGGAGATCGACGGCAGTGCTTTTCGGATCTTGGGCCATCGCGACATAACCCTTCGCAATCTCCGGGCGCAGACCCTGAAACGGCGTGCGATCATCGAAGAACACGGCATCGCCCTTGCCGTCCCTCGATGCTTCAGCCTTCGCCCACGGATCAGGAACCTTGTGGCGGTAATCCGATGGTGACTGGAACTGCGTGGCGAACGCGCCACGGCGGTTGAGCCGGGCCAGCCGCTCCGCCTCCATGTACGGAGTAAGGCGCGGGCTACCCTTCAGATAGTTTGGCGCGGCCATTCCGTTGCCGCTCGCAATGATGCTCTGTCCGACATCACCCTGATCATTGTTCAGCATGATCACCGGGCGATTATACGACCGCGCGCCGGTATCGATCGCAGGCAGGTTCGGGGTGACGTTGCGGAGAAGATAATCCCGCGACTGCTTTCCGATCGGCATAGGCTGGCCGGCACGATTGCGGCCCGTCTGATTTAGCTCGAATGCATCGACACCGGACAGTCGGCCATTGAAGCCACCCGTCAGCCCAACTGTATCGCCGTCATGCACACGACCATTGAGACGAAATCGGGTCGGGACATTGGGGGCGACAGGAAGGCGTACGCGCGTGCCATTAGCGCCATTAGTGCCGATAGGTGGCGCATCGGCAAACTCGCCCCACGGATCGCCACCCGGCGTAGCGTCGCTGAACTCCGCCCAGGGATCAGCCATCAGCGGACTTTCAGCTTACCGTCAGGGGTTATGAATTGCGTTCCCGGCTTGAGCCGTCGCGCTTCAGCCGGTGTTGAGACGCGCACCGGGCCAGACTGCCTAACAGGCAAGCGCGGCCCCGCTGGCCGAGGCGGGATTGGCGCGGGGCCGGCAGACGTTGGTGACGGATTGATCCGTAGCGTCGGCATACCACCACCGCGACCGCCACGACTGTAATAGGAAAGCGCCTGCTGTTCGGACGGTGTCAACTGCTCACCCCGCGCCAGCTTCGCAACAAGGGGCGCTACAGCCCCACCGACGGATGTTGGAGGTCGAGGCCCGCCGCCATTGCCACGCCCTCCGCCGCCAGTGCGGGGATGCAGGTTCGCATAGGTCGGAACGCCCCGCAGATTCACGCGGTTGCCATATCGCTGATCTTCCAGCTGACGGCGCTG
>Ga0068853_100005274_pt1 | contig 10120 bp, 8 predicted proteins | sample KBSCornC32_FD_65655 | JGI IMG/M metagenome (GOLD analysis project Ga0068853, IMG submission 65655) | Corn rhizosphere microbial communities from Kellogg Biological Station, Michigan, USA - KBS Corn C3-2 | ecosystem: Host-associated > Plants > Roots > Rhizosphere > Soil ... | reverse complement strand
GGCAGCGAGGCGGGACACGCCATCGGCGACGTGCTGTTCGGCGCGGTCAATCCCTCCGGCAAGCTGAGCACTACATGGCCCCAGAACGTCGGACAGGTTCCTCTCTATTACAATCATATGAATACCGGCCGTCCTCTCGAAAGCCCCTGGTTCCAGAAATTCAGGTCCAACTATCTCGACGTGTCGAACGACCCTGTATATCCCTTTGGCTACGGTCTCAGCTATACGCATTTCAGCTATGGGGACCTCAGCCTCAGCAGCACATCGCTGAAAGGTAATCAGACGCTGACCGCCACCGTCACCGTGACCAATGACGGAGCGCTCGCGGGGAAGGAGACGGTACAGCTGTATATCCGCGACCTCGTTGGCAGCATCACCAGACCCGTAAAGGAATTGAAAGGCTTTAAAAAGATCAGCCTGAACGCGGGCGGGTCGGAGAAGGTTAGTTTCACGATCACACCCGGGGACCTTAAGTTCTATAACAACGATCTTAAATATGACTGGGAATCCGGCGACTTTGAGATCATGGTGGGACCCAACTCGCGTGACGTAAAATCTGTAAAGATCAACTGGATAAAATGAATACCCGGATAATTTTTATTCTACTGTTGGTGGGCGGTGCTCTCCGCGCTGACGCCCAGAAAAAGACCATCGCACAAAAGGTCGACTCTGTCCTGCGCCTCATGACGCTGGAAGAAAAGGTCGGCCAGATGAACCAGTACAACGGCGACTGGGAGGCCACCGGCCCCATCACAAAGGACGGCGACAAGCAGAACCAGATCAGAAAGGGGATGCTGGGCTCCATGCTCAACGTCACCGGCGTAGCGCATACCCGGGAGTTGCAGGAAATGGCCATGCAGTCAAGGCTGAAGATACCCCTCCTCTTCGGGCAGGATATCATCCACGGCTACCGGACCACCTTCCCCATTCCGCTGGCGGAAGCCGCCAGCTGGGATATAGCTGCCATCGGACTGAGCGCGCGGGTGGCCGCCAGGGAGTGCGCGGCTGCAGGCGTCCACTGGACCTTCGCCCCCATGGTAGACATCGCGCGTGACCCCCGCTGGGGCAGGGTCATGGAAGGTGCGGGCGAAGACCCATATCTGGGCTCGCTCATCGCCGCGGCAAGGGTAAAGGGCTTTCAGGGCGGACATCTGGGTGACACCGACGCCGTCATGGCCTGCGCCAAACATTTCGCGGCCTATGGCGCCGCCATCGGAGGACGCGACTACAACAGCGTCGACATGAGCCTGCGCAGCCTCTGGGAATATTATCTTCCGCCGTTCAAAGCCGCGCTCGACGCAGGCGCCGCCACCTTCATGAACTCCTTCAACGACCTCAACGGCATTCCCGCTACTGCGAACAGCTATCTGCTGCGCGGGGTGCTGAAAGGTAAATGGAAGTTCAAAGGCTTCGTCGTCAGCGACTGGGGATCGGTAGGAGAGATGATCAACCATGGATACGTAAAGGATAATTATGAGGCGGCGAAGGCCGCGGCTATTGCCGGCTGTGATATGGATATGGAAAGCCGCAGCTATATCAAAAACCTTACAACCCTTGTGAAAGAAGGAAAGGTGCCGCTGACCCTCGTCGACGAGGCCGTGCGCCGCATTCTTACAAAAAAATTCGAGATGGGTCTCTTCGACGACCCCTTCCGCTACTGCAACGACGCGAGGGCCGCAAAGGAATGGGACAACCAGGACAACCTCGCCACCGCCAAAGAGATGGCGGAGAAGAGCATCGTCCTGCTGAAGAACGACCGGAACGTCCTGCCCATTTCAAAAACAACCAAAACTATCGCCCTCATCGGCCCGTTCATTAAGAGCATCCGGGACAACCTCGGCTTCTGGTCCTATGAATGGCCCGACGACTCCAGCCGGATCGTGTCTACATGGGCCGGCGTGAAGAAGAAGATAAGTCCCGGAACTCAACTGCTGTATGCCCCGGGTTGTGGCGTCACCGATAGCTCCCGGGCTGGTTTTGAGGAAGCGGTCGCCGCGGCGAAAAATGCTGACGTCATCGTTATGCAGGTCGGCGAGGCGAGGGACATGTCCGGAGAGGCGAAGAGTCGCAGCTCCATCCGTCTGCCCGGAGTGCAGGAAGAATTGATAAAGGCCATACAGGCGACCGGCAAACCCCTGGTGGTGATGATCAACGCGGGCCGGCCGCTGATATTCAACTGGACGGCGGACAATGTTCCGGCCATCCTTTACACCTGGTGGCTGGGCACGACCGCGGGTGACGCCATCGCCGACGTATTGTTCGGAGACTATAACCCTTCCGCTCACCTGCCGATGAGTTTTCCGCGTACCGAAGGACAGATCCCGGTATATTATAATCATTTCTCCACGGGTCGCCCGGCGAAGAATGATTCCGATGTCAATTATGTCTCGGCGTATACGGATCTGCCTAATGATCCGAAATTTCCTTTTGGGTATGGCCTTAGTTATACGAATTTTTCGTATAGTGACATCCGTCTGAGCGCGGCAGGCCATGGCGGCGCGCGTTCCGGGGTCACGAATGTCCTCCGGCCGGGTCAGTCCATTACGGCCACCATAACTATCACCAATAGTGGCAGATCGGATGGTGAGGAGACGGTACAACTCTATATCCGCGACCTGGTCGGCAGTGTGGTGCGGCCGGTAAAAGAACTGAAGGGCTTCAAAAAGGTCTTTCTGAAAGCAGGCGAGTCAAAGGAGGTGAGCTTTACGATCACCCCGAACGACCTGCGATTCTATAACGATAAATTGGAATATATTTTCGAGCCCGGAGACTTCAAACTCTTTATCGGCGGGAGTTCCAGGGATGTGAAGGAGTCAGCCTTCATACTTAGAACGGATTAATTATCTTTGGCTGCATGCAGGGTATCAAAAACATCATCTTCGACCTGGGGGGTGTTATCCTCAACCTGGACAACAAACGCACTGAAGACGCTTTCACTTCTTTCGGTGTAAAAGACTTCCGCAGCTATTTCGGCCACGGCCACGCCAGCGATTTCTTCAGGGAGTATGAGGTCGGCCGTATCAGCGACCGGCAGTTCATCGACTCGATAAGGCAACTGACGGGGATCTCCGTCTCCGACGAAGCCATCGTCAACGGCTGGAATGCGCTTCTACTGGACTTTCCGCCCGAACGCATACAACTGCTGAAACAGCTGCGGAAGAGCTACCGGCTCTTCCTCTTCAGCAATACCAACGCGCTGCACCTCGCGGCCCTGCAAAAGACCTACGCCGATACCTTTGGCGGCGGAAGTCTGGAAGACCATTTTGAAAAGACTTATTATTCCCATCTGCTGGGTATGCGAAAACCCGACAGGGAATCTTTTGAATATATCCTTCGGGAGAACCAGCTCGCTGCCGGTGAGACCATGTTCGTGGACGACGCGATCGTCAACGTGGAAGGCGCGGAACAGTTGGGGCTGAGAGGGCTTTTCCTGCGACCGGGCGTGAGCCTGCTCGATTTTCAGTGGTAGCGGCGGCGGTAGCCGGCGCGGCGTTATTTCACTTCCTCGAAATCGATGTATTCGCCTGCCGGCGGTTGTTTCGGCTTCTGCTGCTGTTGCTGCCCCGGCTGCTGCGGACCGGCGTTATAGTTGCTGCCGGTATTATAGTTGCCACCGGTATTATAGCCGCCGCCGGCGTTATGACCATTCCCTTCCTGCATATTTTTGAACTGCTCTCTTACCTGCCGGGTAGTTTTTACGACAGGCAACAGGAAGTTGAATACGAAGCGGTACAGCAGGTACAGTACGATCGCCAAAAATAATATCTCTGATAAAGGCATCATAGTAGAGTTGAAATCTCAAATTTTCGCCCTTCGGGCTCGAACCGGACCATGTCCGGTTATCTGACAAAGGTAGGATATCCAGGTCTAACAACCTGTTAAACCCGGCCCCCGCCGATGTTTAGAACACCTGGCCGGGCCAAAATGTTTTATTTTTTAAAAACCCTGTCAATCACCCAGTTAAGTCCATCCCCCAGCCGGACGGCGATCCGGTCGGCGAGCCGTAAAAGCACGCCCTGCAGCCGCTCGTTCTGAAGAAAGGTATCCAGCAGCTGGATGCCGGTCATTGCCTCACCTTCTATCCTACGGGGCAGCAGCGACCGCACGAACATCGAGCCCGAGTGCTGCTGCAGATAGGTAAAGTTGACGTCTATCTGCTCTTCCAGCAGCCGCGCCTTGTTGCGGAGCCGGCGGATATCCTGGTCCAGCGCATTCATGCTGCGCGCGCCCTTAGTGGATCGTTTCGTCATCGCTGTCCTCTTCTTTTGAGTTTTGTATAATGGTTTGAATAACAGGCTCTACAAACAGGGCTTTCCGGAACACCGCCAGCAGCACGAAAACTACCAGGATCAGCAGCGTCACCAGGCCAAAGCCTTTTACGTAGCTGTGGAACAGCCCGGAGAACCAATAGGCGACCATCAGCCCGCCGAAAAGAAAGAACAGAAATCCCAGGAACAGCGACAACAGGATCCACGCAAAATAGCCCGCCGATCTTGCAAAAAGGCGAAGGCCCTGCAGCCTGTAGATCTCAAGACGGGTCTCCAGATATTCTTTCAGCAACGTTTTGTTCTCAGCGATAAATGCTCCTAAATTATCGGGCTGGCTCTGGTTCATGCTCGTTCTTTTCGATAAAAATAAATTATTTCGGAAGAATTATCCTACCTTCGCTCAGGTAAATGAAGCAAAAGAAAAGGGAACGGAAGCGTTCCCTTCTTTAATTTCATGAATCGCCGGAAGGCGATTTGTCCATATAAACCGAGAGATTCTCCGTTCATTCATGGTTAACGAAACAATTAAGGCTGTAGAAAGTTTGGTACAGGCACTTCTGGCGAACGAGACCGGATATTTTCTGGTAGACATCCGCATCAAGCCGACCAATAACGTAAAGGTTTTTATCGATGGCGATCAGGGTATTTCCATCGAGAAATGTGTGCAGTACAACCGGGCTCTTTATAAAAAACTGGAAGAAACGGGACTTTTCCCCTCGGGTGATTTTTCGCTGGAAGTCTCTTCTCCCGGGCTGGACGAGCCGCTGAAACTGCTGCGCCAGTACAAGAAGAACATCGGGCGTCAGGTGGAACTGGTCCTCCAGGACGGCACCAAAAAAGCAGGACGCCTGCTCGAAGTCAGTGAGGATGGGATCATTGTGGAGGAGGTGAAAGGAAAGAACAAGAAAAAAGAGGTGATCAACCATACTTTTTTATTTGATAACATAAAAACAACAAAAATTCAAGTAGTTTTCTAAACCGGGTGGGCGCTGGTCGGAAGACCGGTATCCAACCAAGAAAAACAAGTGCTATGGCAAGTATCAATTTGATCGAAGCCTTCCAGGACTTCAAGGAAGCAGAAAATATCGACCGTCCTACAATGATGAAAGTGGTAGAGGATGTGTTCAAAACCTTGTTGCGCAAAAAGTATGGAAGCGACGAAAATTTTGACGTAATTGTGAATGCGGAAAAGGGCGACCTTGAGATCATGCGCCGCCGGACCATCGTCGAGGATGGCGCCGTGATGGACCCCCTGGCGGAGATTGCCTACACCGATGCGGTCAAGATCGAGCCCGACTACGAAGTTGGAGAAGAATTATATGAAGAGGTCGAGATACTGGACTTTGGCCGCCGCGCGATCCTTGCAGCCAAACAGACGCTTGCGAGCCGTATCGGCGACCTGAAAAAGAATGTTCTTGTCAAGAAATACAATGAGCGCATCGGAGAGATCGTCAGCGCCGAAGTATATCAGGTCTGGAAAAAGGAGATACTTTTGCTGGATGAAGAAGGCAGTGAGCTGATCCTCCCCAAATCTGAACAGATACCCCAGGACTATTTCAAAAAAGGCGAAAATATTCGCGCCGTAGTAAAGAAGGTAGAACTGAAGAACAACTCCCCGGTGATCATCCTGTCCCGGACGAGCCCGCTGTTCCTTGCGAAACTGCTGGAGATCGAGGTTCCCGAGATCTTTGACGGCCTGATCGTGATCAAGAAGATCGTTCGCGAACCGGGTGAGCGCGCCAAGGTTGCCGTAGAGTCCTATGACGACAGGATCGATCCTGTAGGAGCATGCGTAGGGATGAAGGGTAGCCGTATCCACGGTATCGTCCGCGAGCTGAAGAACGAGAATATCGACGTTATCAACTGGACCAATAATAGCCAGCTGCTCATCCAGCGCGCCCTGACACCCTCCAAAATAACCAATATGGAGCTGGACAGCGAAAAGATGCACGCGAATGTCTATTTAAAGCCGGACCAGGTTTCCCTGGCCATTGGCCGCAAGGGGGTTAACATCAAATTGGCGCAGGAATTGACTGGATATACTATCGACGTATTCCGCGACAACGAGGGCGAACCCGAAGAATTTGACATCGACCTTGAAGAATTCAGCGACGAGATCGAGACCTGGGTCATCGACGAGCTCAAGCGCATTGGCTGCGATACAGCCCGCAGCGTGCTCGACCTGACGGCGGATGAACTGGAAAGAAGGACCGATCTGGAGAAACAGACCATCGATGACGTGAGAAGAGTGCTCAAAGAAGAGTTTGAAAAAGGATAACAGTAAATAGTTATATTTTTACAGAAATTTGTAAACTCAAAAAAGGAAGATGAACTTAACCCTTTCCTTTTTAAAGAGTTAAGTTCGCAAATATGGCAGAGACAACAACAATACGCCTCATGGCTGCAGCCAAGGAATTCAACATCGGGAAAGATACCCTGGTGGATTTTTTGGTGAGCAAAGGATTCAGCCAGGACGATCTTAAGCCGACGTCCAAGTTGACGGAGGACATGTACCGGTCCCTTCAACAGGAATTCAATTCGGACAAAGTCGCCAGGATGAAGAGTGATCAGATCGACTTGCCCAAAGGAAGTCTTGAGGCAAAAAAGAAGAAAGAAGAAGAGCCGCCGGTTACCACCTCGCCATTCAAGCAGGCGCCTCCGGTAGTGAAGAAGGCAGTAAAGGAAGAGGCGCCTCCTCCTCCCCCTGTGGTAGAAGCGCCGCCCGTAGTGGCAGCTCCTCCTCCCGTCGTGGAAGAACGGCAGGAAGAGCCCGAGGTCGTGAAGATCGAGGCGCCCGAGCTGGAAGGCCCCAAAGTGATCAATAAGATCGACCTTTCTGCAATAGACTCCTCAACGCGTCCCAGAAAAGTGCCGAAGAAGACGGAGGAGCCCGAGCCCGTCGAAGAGCCCGCGGCAGAACCCGAGCCTGCGCAGCAGCAACAGCCGCAGCAGCCCGAGAGCAAGGCTCCCGAGGCGCCGGTAGTAAAGGCTCCTGCGAAAGAAGAGCCCGTGAAGGAAGAGCCCGTTGTCGCTCAGGCGCCGGCGGTAGAAGAGAGGGAAGAGCCGGTTGTTCACGAAGAGCATACAGAAGACATATCATCGGAGGATCCGTCTGTTCCCCCGGTCATCGAAAATATCCGCGCGGAGAAGCTGGAAGGCCCGAAGATCCTGGGGAAGATCGAACTTCCGGCCAACAACGATACCCGGCCCAAACAACCCGCCGAAGAAAAGAGGAAGCGCAAACGCATCCCCATTGAGAAAAGGGACAGCAACCCGGGCCAGGGCGGCGGCGGTGGAAGACCCGGACAGGGCCAGCACGGCGGCGGTCAGCACGGTCATGGTGGACAGGGAGCACATGGTGGTCATGGCGGTCACGGCGGTGCCCAGCACGGCGGCGGCCAGCAGCACGGCAACCAGCGTCCTCCGGGACAGGGTCGTATCCCCATTCAGCGGAACCCCGGCGGCGCCAATCGCGGAGCCGGCGGCGGACATCAGGGTGGGGGACATGGCAACAGACGCCCCGATCCCCGTCACGCACCACGCGAGGCAAAAGAGATCGATAAGAAAGAAATTCAGGAAAAGATACGGCAGACGCAAGCCAAACTGGCCGGCGCCGGTGGTCGTGGAAAGAGCCTGAAAGCAAAATATCGTCGCGCAAAACGCGAAGAAATGGCCGAACAGGCAGGCGGAGACGATATGATGGACAGCCGGCTGCAGGTCACTGAGTTCATCAGTGTCAGCGAACTGGCCAACCTCATGGACGTCAGCTATGCCGAAGTCATCGGCAAGTGTATGAGCCTGGGCATGATGGTATCCATCAACCAGCGCCTTGAGGCCGACGTCATCGAGCTGGTAGCGGGTGAGTTTGGCTATCAGGTCGAATTTATCGGCATCGACGACGCCGCGGAAATGGAGGAAGAAGAAGATCACGACGATCCCGAAGACATGCTGGACCGCCCGCCTGTGGTAACCATCATGGGTCACGTCGACCACGGTAAGACCTCACTGCTCGACTATATCCGAAGCGCCAACGTGGTCGCAGGGGAAGCCGGCGGTATCACACAGCATATCGGCGCCTACCAGGTGACGACAGAGGCTGGTAAGAAATTGACCTTCCTCGATACTCCCGGTCACGAGGCGTTCACAGCCATGCGTGCCCGCGGTGCCAAGGCGGCCGACGTAGCCGTCATCGTAGTGGCAGCAGACGACGCCGTGATGCCCCAGACGAAGGAAGCCATCTCCCACGCACAGGCCGCAGGTCTGCCCATGGTCTTCGCCATCAACAAGATCGACAAGGACGGCGCCAACCCGGAAAAGATAAAGGAACAGCTGGCCGGCATGAACCTGCTGGTGGAAGACTGGGGCGGTAAATACCAGTCCCAGGAGATATCCGCCAAGAAAGGGCTCAACGTAGAACTGCTCCTCGAAAAGATATTGCTCGAAGCCGAGCTCCTCAGCCTCAAGTCCAACCCGAACCGCGAAGCCTCCGGCAGCGTGATCGAGGCCTCCCTGGACAAAGGCCGCGGCTATGTCGCCACCGTGCTGGTCCAGAACGGGACCTTCCGCATCGGCGACCTGGTAGTATCGGGCCAGTATTTCGGCCGCGTAAAAGCGATGTTCAACGAAAGGAACAAACGCGTGGACGAAGCGCCGCCCTCGACGCCGGTCCTCCTGCTCGGTCTCAACGGAGCCCCGCAGGCCGGTGAGAAGTTCAAGGTCTACGAAGACGAAAGCGAAGCAAAGGAAGTGGCCAACAAAAGAGCCCAGATCCTTCGCGAACAGGGTATCCGTACGAAGAAACATATCACCCTGGATGAGATCGGTCGTCGTCTGGCCCTGGGTAACTTTAAAGAACTCAACCTGATCATAAAAGGTGACGTGGACGGTTCTGTGGAAGCCCTCAGCGACTCGCTGCAAAAACTGTCTACCGAAGAGATCGCGGTCCGCGTTGTTCACAAGGCCGTCGGCGCCATCACCGAAAGCGACGTCCTGCTGGCAACGGCATCAGACGCCGTCATCGTGGGCTTCAACGTCCGTCCGTCCTCCCAGGCTTCCCGTCTGGCCGAGAACGAGGGCGTGGAGATCAAGACCTACTCCATCATCTACAACGCGATCGAAGAGGTCAAGAGCGCTATGGAAGGCCTGCTCGAACCGAAGGTCGTGGAGAAGATCGTGGCCAACGTCGAAGTCCGCAACGTCTTCAAGTTCGACAAGGCAACCGTCGCCGGTTGTTATGTCCTCGACGGCAAGATCTTCCGCAATTCCAAGATACGCGTGGTACGCGAGGGCATCGTGATCTATCCCATTGGGGAAGGCGCGTCGGCCGAGCTGCAGTCGCTCAAACGGTTCAAGGACGACGTCAAGGAAGTCCCCTCCGGTATGGAATGCGGTCTCACCGTCAAGAACTTTAACGACGTACGCGTCGGTGATATCGTAGAGGCTTACGAAGAAGAAGAAGTTAAACGTACACTGTAAATAAATGTTTTGTTAAATACCCTCCCCCCGGAGGGTATTTGGCCTAACTTTACCCGTATGCTAAAAAGAATTGCCTTTTTTGCTATTGCTGTTTTCGCTCTATCCTCCGGCAGCATGGCCCAGCAGAAAGTTGTAGCCGATAAGATCGCCGGTATAGTCGGCGATAAGATCATCCTTAAATCCGAACTGGCAATCGCCATCGCCGACATGCAGCGCAACAACAACGGCACGGAGGTAAAGGGCGTGGACGAATGTACCATCCTCGACAATATGCTCCTCCAGAAAGCGCTGGTTTTGCAGGCCGAAAAGGACTCGCTTCCTGTCAGCGACGAAGAAGTGGAGGCGGAAGTGGATCAGCGTATCCGCTATTTCATACA
>Ga0068853_100005271_pt1 | contig 10122 bp, 9 predicted proteins | sample KBSCornC32_FD_65655 | JGI IMG/M metagenome (GOLD analysis project Ga0068853, IMG submission 65655) | Corn rhizosphere microbial communities from Kellogg Biological Station, Michigan, USA - KBS Corn C3-2 | ecosystem: Host-associated > Plants > Roots > Rhizosphere > Soil ... | reverse complement strand
CAACGGCTATCAATAACCTCCTGCAGCGGACGGGGCAGGTCGAACACCCCTCCAGACTGCCGGTCATCTATTTCTTTGCGCTTTTCTTCGGGCTGATCCACGGACTCGCATTTGCCAACAGCCTGCTCAGCCTCGTGGGGGGAGACAACCTGGTAGTCCCGCTGCTCGCTTTCAATCTGGGCATCGAAGCCGCACAGTTGCTGGTCGTAGCCATTATCCTGGTGATTTCTTTTATCTTCGTCCAGCTGATGAAAGTCCGGAGGGTGTGGTGGGTCAGGGGCGTCTCGGCGCTGGTGCTGCTGGCCTCCATTAAAATGGCCTTCGATCGCTGGCCTTAACCTTACGCTAAGTATTAACACACAATAATCACACATGAAAAAACAACTGCTTATTTTATTGAGTTTCTGTTCCGCGGGGACCCTGCTGGCTCAGAATATTCAAAACAACCCCACCTCCAACCACGGGAATAAATTCGAGGCGCTGGGCACCATCCTGCCCACCCCCAACGAATACCGAACGGCGAGTGGCGCCCCCGGTCCAAAGTACTGGCAGCAACGATGCGACTACGACATCACCTGCAGCCTCGACGAAGACAAACAGTGGCTCACCGGTTCAGAGACCATTACCTACTCCAACAACTCTCCCAGCGAGCTCACCTATCTCTGGCTGCAACTCGACGAGAACGAACACAGCACGAAGAACAACGCCAACTACCAGGACGGCGGCTCGATGCAAAAGATCGTCAGCGACCAGATGCTGGAAAGGGCCGGCCGGGCGCACGAAGTCAACGACTACGGCGACAATATCACTAAGATCACCGACGCCCTCGGCAAATCGCTTCACTATACCGTCAACAAGACGATGATGCGCGTTGAGCTGCCCGCCGTCCTGAAACCCGGCCAGAAATTTATCTTTAAGATCGACTGGAATTACCACATTTCGGACCGTATGAAGCTCGGCGGCCGCGGCGGGTATGAGTATTTCCCCGAAGACGGCAACTACATCTTTACCATGACCCAGTGGTATCCCCGCCTCTGCGTCTATAGCGACTTTCAGGGCTGGCAGAACAACCAGTTCACAAGCCGCGGAGAATTTGCGCTCACCTTCGGTAATTTCAAGGTTGCCATGACGGTTCCGGCCGACCATATCATCGGCGCCACCGGCGAATGCCAGAACTACCAGGCCGTCCTCTCCCCTACCCAGTTCGGCCGCTGGCAGCAGGCACAGACGGCCAAAGAACCCCTCGAGATCGTTAACCTTGCCGAAGCGAAAGCCTCCGAGGTGAAAAAGAACAAGGCCAAAAAGACCTGGATCTTCAAGGCAGACAACGTCCGCGACTTCGCCTGGGGCTCTTCCCGCAAATTCGTGATGGACGCTATGCCTGCCTATGTGGAAGGAAAGAAGGTAATGTGCATGAGCTACTACGGCAAAGAGGCCTACCCCCTGTACCGCCGGTTCTCAACCAAAGCCGTCGCCCACACGATAAAATCCTATTCTCATTTCACCATTCCCTTCCCCTATCCCGTCGCACAGAGCGTCGAGGCAGCCAATGGGATGGAATACCCGATGATCTGCTTCAACTACGGCCGCTGTGAAAAGGACGGCACCTATAGCGAAGCCACGAAATACGGCATGCTCGGCGTCGTCATCCACGAAGTCGGACACAACTTCTTCCCCATGATCATCAACAGCGACGAGCGCCAGTGGACATGGATGGACGAAGGCCTCAACTCCTTCGTTGAATACCTGACCGAAGAGCTCTGGGACAACAAATTCCCCGTTCGCGGCAAAGGTCCGGGCTGGGCGATAGTAGACTATATGAAGCTGCCAAAGGACCAGCTGGAGCCCATCATGACAAACTCCGAGAATATCGTCAACTTCGGCCCCAACGCCTACTCCAAGCCCGCTACGGCCCTCAACATCCTCCGCGAGACCGTCATGGGCCGCGAGCTCTTCGACTATGCCTTTAAGGAATACGCGCGCCGCTGGGCCTTCAAACACCCCACACCCGCCGACCTCTTCCGTACGATGAACGACGCCAGCGCCGAGAACCTCGACTGGTTCTGGCGCGGATGGTTCTATGGCATCGAGCCCGTCGACCTCTCCCTGGACAGCGTCAAGCACCTGGTCGCCGACTTCGATCATGCCCCTGCGAAAGTCGATTCCATGGCCATGAAGAACATCGACAAACCCTTCCCCACCGGCAAGTTCCCGACAGACGTCTCGAAGGACCGTAACCGCGACGACAAAAACATCGTCTTCGCCACCGACGCCGATACCGCCCTCCACGATTTTTACTGGAAGTACACCCGCGGCCAGATACCCTACGACACGGCAAAATATGCCCTCCACGTCACCCAGTTCGACGAACCGATGGACGAGGCAACAAAACAACAGATCCGGTCGAAACAATACTACGAACTGCAGTTCAGCAATAAAGGCGGTCTCGTAATGCCCATCATCATCGAGTGGACCTATAAAGACGGAACCAAAGAGGTCGAGCGCATCCCCGCCCAGGTATGGCGCAAGAACGAAAGCCATCTTACCAAACTCTTCATAAAAGACAAGGAAGTCCAAAGCATCAAGCTCGACCCCAACCGCGAAACGGCCGACATCGACGAGACCAACAACAGCTGGCCCGTCGTCCAGACCGAAAGCAAATTCGAAGTCTTCAAAGCCAAACAGCTCGGGCCCCGCGCAATCCCGCAAAGCAATAACCCCATGCAGCTGACCGGCAAAGACAAAAAAGCGTTCTAGATTCCAAACTACCTCTCATAAAAAAGCCCCGGGATGATCTCCGGGGCTTTTTGTATCTCCATATTTTCCGCTAAAAAATCTTAGCACCACCGTCCTTTTCGACTATTGTTTATATTTGGAAACAAACATCCCTGTTATGAAGTACCTCCTTCTCCCTCTCCTCTTCCTGACCACAAAAACCTTCGCAGCCCGCGTCGACACCATCCTCGTCCACAGCGACGCCATGAACAAAGACGTCAAATGCGTCGTCATCCAGCCCGAACACCCGGCCACCCTCAACCCCGGCTCAACCCATTTCCCCGTCGTCTATCTCCTCCACGGCCATGGCGGCAACTACGCCCAGTGGCCGGCCACAGCCCCACAACTCAGGAAAGAAGCCGACGACCTCGGCATCCTGTTCATCGCTCCCGACGGCGGCTTCGACAGCTGGTACTTCGACAGCCCCATCGACCCATCCGTCCGCTATGAGACCTTCGTCATCAAAGAGCTCATCCCCTATATCGACACCCACTACCCGACAGTCCCCGACCGCGCGCACCGCGCCATCACCGGCCTCAGCATGGGCGGCCACGGCGCCCTCTACCTCGCCATCCGCCATACCGAACTCTTCGGCGCAGCCGGCGCCACCAGCGGAGGCGTAGACTTCCGCCCCTTCCCCGACAACTGGGGCATCAAAAAAGACCTCGGCACCATCACCGACCATAAAGAGAATTGGGATAACAATACGGTCTACACCCTCGCGGACAACCTCCACAACGGCGACCTCAAAATCATCTTCGACTGCGGCACCAGCGACTTTTTCATCACCGTCAACCGCAACCTCCACCAAAAATTACTGGATAAAAAGATCGACCACGACTATACCGAACGCCCCGGCGGCCACAACGGCGCCTACTGGAGAAACAGTATCGACTTTCAGGTATTGTTCTTCTGGAAATATTTTTTGCTGGGCCACTAACCCCAGCCACTGGTCAACCCAACTTTTTCGTAACCAGCCCGACCCCTGTCCTACTTGCGCAATTCCCCCGGTGCCACACCAAACCGCTTCCTGAACGCCCTCGAAAAATGCTGCGGATGCGCAAACCCCATCTCGCCGGCGATCTCCGTCAGCGTCTTTTTTGTCGACAACACCAGCAGCCTGGCCTCTTCCAGACGAACGGAATTGAAATAGCCAAACACCGTCTCATTGAACACCTCCTTGAATCCCCGCTTTAGCTTGAATTCATTGGTCCCGCACATCCGCGCCAGCTGCGCCAGCGAAGGCGGGCAGTGAATATTCCGGAGCAGCAGGTCCCTCGCCAGGTGCATCGTCTCCACGTCTTCCTTATTCCGCAGCACGCTCACGGGACGCTCTACCCGCATCAGCTGATCCCACTGCAGCGCCAGCAGCTCCATCATCTTGACCTCCAGATAAAGCCTCTTTACCCCTCCTGTGAACGGATTATTCCACAACGAATGGATCACTCCTTCCATCTGCGGCGTGTACGCCATCGCCGGCCGGTCCACCATAAAGGGAGTATCGTTCGTCAGCTTTCCGATCAAACCGTCCATCATCGACGAATGCGCCGCAAACAGCTGAACGAACCGATCCGCGCAGACATGTACCGTAAACGTGTTGTGCACACCCCCGCCCACGAACCTGTTCTGCTCCCACTCCCCCACGTTATACACCAGATTGTGATACCCCTTTACAAAATGCATCTCGCCGGGTAGAAATCCTACCCGCTGACGAATATTTCCGCTCATCACAAAATTCATCTCCAGCAGGCGCTGGTCGTTGAAATGACGCACCCCGCTCTGCTCCGCCATCTTATCCGACAATTCAAGGCAGCCTTCGGAGAGCCCCATGCTGCCCAGTTTCAGAATGCGCAGCTGCCCTTCTATCTCCGGCAGGAACACAGGAAAACAATAAGGGTCTTCACGGTCCGGAAGCCCCTGTATCTCTTCAAAAGAAGGCACGATATAATCCTTTCGGCGTCGCTCTTGTCGCATAAGAATCCGTTTAAGGTAAACAAAAATCCCGTATGTGCAAAAGCCCCAACAGGGACAAGCATAGTTTTGCCCTGTAATAGAATGTTAAATGACAACAACACCCGTTCTCATCGTTGGCGGGGGCATAGTAGGCCTCTCCGCATCCCTTTTCCTCCTGCAGCACGGCGTCACTCCCCTGCTGATCGAAAAACACCCCGGCACATCCATCCATCCGCGCGCCCGGGGCTTCGATACCCGCACCATGGAGCTCTACCGCGAACTCAGGATCGCCGACGCGATCCGCGAAGCAGGCAAAGCCCTCGCACCAGGGTGGGGCATACTCAGGGGCTCATCGCTGTACGAAACGCTGCACAGGACCAAACGCGGAAAAAAGAAGTCCCCGCAGGATCTGCCCGGCTCGAAAACGCTCGCCGCCATGAGCCCCGAGACCGGCGCCCGCTGTACACAGGACCTGTCCGAACCCGTCCTGCTCGCCGCGGCAGGACAACGCGGAGCCGACATCCGCTTCAACACCGAAATGATCAGCTTCGCCCAGCACGATGAGTATGTCCTGGTGACTGTCCGCCACCGTGAGACGGGAGAAAAATCCTGCATCAAAGCCGACTACGTTATCGCGGCCGACGGAGCCGGGAGTACGATCCGCAAGACCCTCCAGGTCCCAACAGAGGGAAGGGGCGCCATTTCCAACCTGCTCAACATCTATTTCGAAGCAGACCTCCGCGATTTCGTCGCACGACGCGAATTCAGCATCCTCCTCATAAAAACACCCGAGATGCAGGGCATGCTGACCTCGATCAACAACAGCGACCGATGGGTCTTCCACCTGCACTACGACCCCGCAAAAGGCGAAAGTCCCGAAGACTTCACCACAGAAAAGGTCACCGTCATCCTGCAAAAAGTCATTGGAATTCCCGGTATCGCCATCCGCGTTATCAGCATCCTGCCCTGGCAGCCCACCGTCCGCGTAGTGGAGAACATGCAGCACGGCCGCATCTTCTTTGCCGGCGACGCCGCCCACACGATGACACCCTATGGAGGAAAGGGCGCCAATACCGGCATCCAGGACGTACATAACCTCGCCTGGAAACTCGCGTTCGTCCTGAAAGGGCTCGCCACCCCCGCCCTACTTTCAACCTATTCCGCAGAACGCCAGCCCGTCGGGCTGCACAACTCCCTGCTGTCCGGCAAATGGGCAGACGGCAACGGGCTGTTGAAAAAGAATGCGATGCTCGTGAAGATATTGGTGAATACCATCATCCGCGCCAGTTTAGCGCAGGTATTGGGCCTGAAAGGCATCCACCGCCGCCTGGTCCTGCAAAACCTCGGCAACCTCGTCGGCCTGCCCGACTATAGATATGGTTCGGGATATCAAATAATAGAGGACTTCAATGCGGAACCCGGAACGAGATTCCCCCACAGCTGGATAGAACACAACGGACAAAATATCTCCACCCTCGACCTGCTCGGCAAAGGCTTCGTCCTCTTTGCCGGTCCCGGCTTCCATGAAAACATCGGCGGGAACGACATCGCAGGAAAAGACAATGCAGGGCAGAAAACAACCATTCCCCTCGCCATCCACCCGCTGGAAGAGATCAAAGGAGCCACACTTGTCCGCCCCGACGGCTTCGTAGCCTGGCGAACAGAACGATCATGTAATTGGAATGAAATAACAGCGGAGCTCAATAGGTACTCCCATTCTGCACCTTGACCTTCTTCTTCCCTGTCTTCTTTTCAAATTCAAGGACTTCTTTGGGTTTAGCCACCGCTTTGGCGGAATCCGCCGAACTGGCCTTACGCTGGACACCTCCGCGCTTCTCCAGCTTCCCAAGGGTGTATACTTCCGTCCGGTCGACCATACCCGTCATCGGATCGTAGAACTTCCATTCCCCATCCTTTATCGCTACGCCCTCATTTTTGACGATCACCGTCTTGTATTTATCCAGGTGGTCAACGTCCTCTACCGTCAGCGTATCGAACTGCTTATTCGGATTTAGCGCCCTCCAGCTCTCTTCCCGCAACAGCGTACCATTCATGCCGAAATACTGAGATACCCCGTCCTTGTTACCCCATTTATAGAACTCGACGCCAATAAGGTCTCCACCCAGATTGTACAAACGCCAGTTTCCTTCTTTGCGATTATCCTTATACACGCCCTCTTCCTCAAATCCGGGCTCACCCCGTACCTCGTCGAAATGGTTCACCCAGCGCCCCTGCTTCCTGTCCTGCTTGTCCACACAGTTCAGCGTATCGCCTTTGGCGCCGATCACAAACGATTTCCACTGGGAATACCCCTTCAAAGCTGCCAGCTGCAGCCCCGCCAAACACAAGAAAAATAGTAGTCGCCTCATATACTAAAATTAACGAAAATCATTCCAGATTATGATTGGCCCCCGCTATATTTGTGTACCTAACTGACATACATGCGACTATACATAGGACTTATCTTTCTGATCGCCGCCCTTCCATCCGTAGCCCAGCAACCCCCGGCGGCAGCCCCAACACCCGCAGCCGCCACGGGCCAAACCCAACCTATTACCGTCCCCACCACGGTCGCCGGCATGAAGACCGCACTCGAACAATCCCCCAACCCCGTCCTCTACACCAAGCAGATCCTGAAGAGACGCTTCAAGATAGACACCATCGTCGTAACCCGGACCCGGGTCTTCAACAGTCTGGCTGACAGCCTGGCCTATCACGGCAAAGAAAAGAAGGTCTACGGCCCCTATGGTCCGAAAGGAAGACAGTTCCTGGTACAGTTGCTTACCAAAGCCCCCAACCAGTTCTTCCATGTCGGCCAGATCTTCATTGACACATCTGTCTTCAGCCGCCGCGTCGCGGACTCTCTGGGCAATATGATCATAGCAAAAATCAAGAGTGGGTCAGCCACCTTCGAACAAATGGCCATAACGTATTCGATGGGAGGAGAAGCGAAAACCCAGGGCGACCTGGGATGGATCGCCAGAGGCGTATTGCTCCCGCAAATGGAGCACGAAGTACTCGCGCATAAAAAAGGAGAAGTGTTCAAAGTCTGGAGCGCCAACGGCCTCCATATCCTCCGGAAAACAGAAGAACCCAAACAGGATACCGGCTTTGCGCTGATGATGCAGGTCTTCCTCTAACCCCCGGCCTCCCGCGGACCGCAAAACCACCCACTCACACTCCACCCGCCGCGGCCCCTAACCCGGCAAAAACCACCTCACCGCCAGCTCATATCCTCTCAGCCCCAGCCCGGCGATAGTCCCCTTCGCCTTCGCCGAAACATGCGACAACCGGCGGAACTCCTCCCGCGCATGCACATTACTGATATGTACCTCGATCACCGGGCTCTTAATAGCCGCAATGGCGTCTCCGATGGCGACAGAAGTATGCGTATAGCCACCAGGGTTCATAATGATCCCGTCGACCGAAAACCCCAGCCGCTGTAATTCATTGATCAGCTCTCCCTCCACATTGCTCTGGAAATAGCTGAACTCCACACCGGGATACAGCGACTTCAGTCCGGCATAATACTGGTCGAAAGTTTGATTACCGTAAACTTCCGGTTCCCGCGTACCCAGCAGGTTAAGGTTTGGGCCGTTGATGATCGCTATACGCATGATGGCTTAGTTGTGTTTCTTTATCAGCGCGATAAAATCGTCGAAAAGATACCGGCTGTCGTGCGGGCCGGGAGTCGACTCGGGGTGGTACTGGACAGAAAAGGCCGGACGGTCTTTCAGCCGGATACCCTCGATAGAATTGTCGTTGAGGTTGACATGAGTGATCTCGACATTGCTGGCTTTCTTCACAGCCTCTGGATCGACGCCAAAGCCGTGGTTCTGCGTCGTGATCTCACACCGCCCCGTCACCAGATTCTTGACCGGATGATTCAGCCCGCGGTGGCCGTGGTGCATCTTGAACGTGGGTATATCGTTGGCCAGAGCCAGCAGCTGATGACCCAGACATATGCCGAAAAGCGGCTTCTTTTCCTTAAGGATCTCCTTTACCATGGGAATGGCATATTCCATCGGAGCCGGATCGCCGGGGCCGTTGGAAAGAAAATAGCCGTTCGGCTGGAACTCCTTCAGCTTGGCCAGCGGCGTCTTTGCCGGGAATACCTTCACAAAGGCCCCCCTGTCAACCATACACTGAAGGATATGCTTCTTTACGCCATAATCCAGCACGGCTACCCGGACATTGGAGTTAGGATCACCCAGCTCGTATTCCTTATCCGTGCTGACCGTGGAAGCCAGCTCGAGTCCGTCCATGGATGGAGTATTATTCAGTACAGTCCTCAGCTTCTCCACGTCCGTGGTCTCGGAGGAAATGACGCAGTTCATCGCGCCCTTCACCCGCACGTGCGCTACCAGCGCGCGCGTATCCACCCCTTCGATACAGACGATATTGTTTGACTTGAGATATTCGTCCAGAGAACCCTTGGCCTGCATCCTCGAGAACTGCTCCTCCAGGTTGCGGGCGATCAGGCCGCGGATCTTGACGCTGCCCGACTCGATATCGCTGTCCTTCACCCCGTAATTCCCGATATGCACGCTGTTCATGATCAGTATCTGACCGTAATAGCTGGGATCGGTAAATACTTCCTGATAGCCGGTCATGCCGGTATTAAAACAAATCTCGCCGGAAGTTGTGCCCTTTTTACCAAAAGCCTGACCATGATGAACGGTACCGTCTTCCAGTAAAAGGATAGCCGGTATGGGGGAAGAAGTGTGGGACATTTGCAATAGTGAATTTTTTGAGAGTCAAGAAAAATCCTGCAAAAATATCAAAAAAAAAGACCCGACGAACGTCGGGTCCCTATTATTTCATTCTGAGAGATCTTATTCGCCAGCCTTCTCTTCAGCCTTGGGAGTTTCGGCAGGCGCCTCAGCACCTTCACCGGCAGCCTTCTTCTTACCACCACCAGCACGACGGGTTCTCTTACCGGCAGCAGCTTCCTTAGCCTCACCCTTACCTTTACCGTATACTTCGTTGAAGTCTACCAGCTCGATCATAGCCGTTTCTGCGTTGTCACCAACACGGGCTCCGAGTTTGATGATACGGGTGTAACCGCCGGGGCGACCCGCTATCTTGGTAGCGATAGTTCCAAACAGTTCCGTAACAGCCTCTTTATCCTGCAGGTAGCTGAACACTACACGACGCTGATGCGTGGTATTGTCCTTACTCTTGGTGATCAGGGGCTCGATATAAGTACGCAGGACCTTGGCTTTTGCAAGGGTCGTAACGATCCGCTTGTGCGTGATCAGCTGAATGGCCAGATTGCTCAGCAACGCTTTGCGGTGAGAAGCAGTACGGCCTAAATTGTTGATTTTGTCTCCGTGACGCATGACTGTTGATTTTAAACCTTACACCGTGTCAGGAATTGTAAGGCTGTATTAA
>Ga0068853_100005269_pt1 | contig 10123 bp, 5 predicted proteins | sample KBSCornC32_FD_65655 | JGI IMG/M metagenome (GOLD analysis project Ga0068853, IMG submission 65655) | Corn rhizosphere microbial communities from Kellogg Biological Station, Michigan, USA - KBS Corn C3-2 | ecosystem: Host-associated > Plants > Roots > Rhizosphere > Soil ... | reverse complement strand
CCCCGTGGCCGAGTACCGTCCGCCACCTCCGGGATACGGGTACTACTGGGTCGACGGATACTGGGACTGGACCGGCTACGACTGGGCCTGGACCAACGGCTACTGGACCCCGCAGCGGGTTGGCTACATCTACGTGCGCCCGCGGTACGTCTTCGAAGGCAACCACTGGGTCTATCACCGGTCGTACTGGGAGGGCCCGAATCGTCACCGCGACTACACCTGGGGACGGCCCGCGCCCGGGCCTCGCGGCGAGCCCCCGCGGACGGTTTACGGTCGCCCGGGGTACGCCCCGCCGCCGCCGGCGCCCTCGCGGCCCGGCTTCCAGCCCCCGCCGCCCTCCCGGCCGGGCTTTCAGCCCACGCCGCCGCCGCCGGGACAGCCGGCGCGGCCCGGGTTCCAGCCGCCTCCGGGACAACCCGGGCGTCCGGCCTACCAGCCACCGCCGGGTCCTCCCGGACAGCCGGGGCGCCCCGGCATGCAGCCCGCGCCCCCGCCTCCAGGACAACCGGGCTTTCAACCGCCCCCTGCTCAGCCCGCGCGGCCGGCGTTCCAGCCCCCGCCGGGACAGCCCGGGCGCCCTGGGTTCCAGCCGGCCCCCACGCCGCCGGGACAGCCCGCCCGCCCCAATTTCCAGCCCCCGCCCGCGCAGCCCGCTCGCCCGGCGTTCCAGCCGGCTCCCGCTCAGCCCGCGCGTCCCGGATTCACGCCGGCGCCCGCGCAACCCGCCCGTCCCGCCTTCCAGCCGGCGCCCCGCCCGCCCGGTCAGCCGAACAACGCGGTTCCCGGAGCCAACCGCCCCAGCCCGTCGCCCGTGCAGAACAACGGCGGCCTCCGCCGCGGCAAGCCCCCCGGCACGCCGTAACGGCTTCTTCGACGGTCGCGGGTGTCTTCCCCTCGCGACCGTCGCGCGATGTGACCGCCAGTCGAAGTGGGGGGCTAGAGCCTCGACCGGGGCTCTAGCGCGGCGGGAAGGTGCCAGCCGCGTGACGAAGGACGAGGTGCGCGGCGGCGACGTCGAAGTGCGCGCGCGCCACGGCGTCCTCTGCGCTCACCAGCGCGTCCTGGGCCGTGAGCAGATCGATCTGCGTAGCGGTGCCGGCCTCGTACTGGGTCCGCGTGAGCTCGAGGGTCTCGCGGGCCAGGACCACCGATCGCTCGGCCGTACGCTGAGCCTCGACCTTGGTGGCGAGGGAGTCCTTGCCGTTGGCGAGATCGTCGCGAATCGATTCTTGGAGGACCTCCGCCCGAGCCGTGGCTTCGGCCAGACGGGCCGCTTGCAGGTGTCGTTGCGAGTCGCGAGCGCCTCCATCGAACAGCAGCCAATCCAGCGACGCCCCTGCGGCCCAGGCGTGGTGCTCGCCGGCGAAGTTCTGGTAGTTGAACCAGCGCGCATTCGCGAAGCCGGAGATCGACGGAGCCCACCGCCACGCGTAGGCCGAGCGCGAGTATTCCGCCTCCCGCTGCGACGCCTGCAGGGCTCGGAACTCGGGACGAAGCTTCAGCACCAGACTCAGATCGTCGCCTGGAAGCGGCTCGCCCTCCGGGATGCTGGGCGGCACGACCTTGAAAGGTTCGTTCAAGCCGATCAGCGTCCCGAGCGATCGGTACGCCTCGCGCCGCGCGAGGTCCGCCTCGCGCTTGGCCTGCACGGCGCGCAAGACGGCGATCTCCGCGCGATCGACGTCCACCTTGGTCACGGCGCCCGCCGCAAACCGCGTCTGGGCGATGTCCAGCGTCGCCTTCGAGACGGAGATGCTCGAATCGCGAACCGTCATGACCTCGTCGGCGATGGCGGCCGTCAGGAAGGCCTGGGCCACGCCGAACAGCGTCTGATCCTCCGCGCTTCGCAGCCCCTCGGTGGCTCCCTCGGCGCTGGCCTTGGCCGCGTTCAACCCGGGATAGGCCGCCGGAGCGAAGAGCAGGGTCGACAATGACGCCCCGACGTCCCACTGATCGACCTTCTGGATATCGAGGACCTGATTCGTCGCCGGACTGCCGAAGCTGAAGCCCCGGTTGTTGCGGGTGTACTTGCCTTGCGCGGACAAGGTCGGAAACAAGACGTTCCACGCTTGCTCAACGGCGGTCTCGGCTTGCGCGAGCCTGGCCCGCTCGACCGCCAGGCTGCGGTTGCCCTTTCTCGCAAGAGCCAAGGCCCTCTCCAGCGTCAGCTCGTGGATCGCGGCGGCCCGGGCGGCCGCGCGATCGTCCCCTCCCTTGTCCGCCGCAAGCGCGACAGAGGGCGCCACCAGCGAGCTGGCGACGATCCCGACCGCTCCCGCCACCCCACCGGCGAACTTCCCTCTCGTCATGGTCCAGAGTGTGCGCGCCGGCTGCGCGACTCCCGTCGGCTCGGCGCTCTTCGACGTCATCGGTCTCGATCTCGGCATTGTTGGTCTCTTCGGTTCAGGTCGTCAGATGGCGGTCGCGGACGGGGCCGCGCGCCCGGTTCACGTCGCAGCTTGGGTGCCCGCGGCGTGGCGGCGCGAATCCATCGCGGCGTGCCCGATGCCGTCGTGGTCGTCCGGGCGGGGCATGACTTCGTCGGCGCCCATGTCGGCGGGCGTGGTCGGCTTCACGCCGAACAGGCGCAGGACCGATCGCACGGCCTTGCCGGCCACCGCCGAGAGGTCGTCGAACAGCGTGTAGAAGACCGGCGTCGCCAGCAACGTCAGCAGCAGCGAGAGGATCTGGCCCCCCACCACCGGCCCGGCGGTCGCCTTGTTGAACTCGGAGCCGATGCCCTTCGAGAACACGAGGGGCAACATGCCGGCCACGAACGCCGCCGTGGTCATGAGGATGGGCCGCAACCGGTCGCGGTTGCCGCGCAGGATGGCGTCGCGCCGCGACAGCCCGCGGGCGCGCAGCTGGTTCGTGTGGTCGATCTGGAGGATGGCGTTCTTCTTGACGACGCCGAAGAGCACCAGGATCCCGAGGAAGGTGAAGATATCCAGCCCCTGGTGCAAAACCTTCAGCGAGATCAGCGCGAACGGCACGGTCAGGGGCAGCGCCAGCAAGATCGTGATCGGGTGCAGCCACGACTCGAACTGCGCCGCCAGGATCAGGTACATGAAGATGAAGGCCAGGCCGAACGCGAGGATGAACGCGCCGCCCGTCCGCTTGAGCTCCTTCGACTGGCCGAACGCCGAGAACCGGTACTCGGCCGGCAGGTGCATCTCGGCGACCACCTTCTCCAGCGCCGCGCCCACCTCGCCGTTGCCGACTCCGGGGGCCGTGTTGGCCAGGAAGGTCACCTGGCGCTGCCGCCCCAGCCGATCGATCTTCGACGGTCCTTCGGCGTGGGTCAGGTCGACCACGTCCAGGAGCGGCACCGTCCCCAGCTTCACCGAGGGCACCGTAAGCTGCGCCAGCGCCTCGGGGTTGGAGCGGAACGCCTCGTCGGCGCGCACCAGGATGTCGTATTCGCGCCCCTGATCCTCGTAGCGCGACACCTTCACGCCGCCGATGAGCAACTGCGACGCCAGGGCGACGTCCAGCACGTTGACGCCCATGTCGGCGGCCTTGCGGCGGTTCGGCACGGCCACCACCTCGGGGTTACCCGCCACGAAGGTGGTGTCGACGTCGACGGCGCCGCGGATCTGCTTCAGCTTCTTCGTGATCTCGTCGGAGTACTGGGTGAGCTTGACCAGGTCGGGCCCCATCAGGGTGTACTGAACGGTGGCCGAGCTGAACGTGCCGGCGCCGAACGCCGGCACCTGCGACACCGAGATGCGGTACTCCTTGGGCTGCGTCGGCAGGATCTCGACGCGGGCCTTCTGTTGTAACTGGTCCTGGGTCAGCGTGCGCTGATCGGGCGGCACCAGGCGCACGAACACCGAAGCGACGTTCGGCGTCTTCTGGAAGTTGTCACCGATGGTCACCACCGTCTGCGAGACCTCGGGCCAGGTCCGCACCTGGCGCGCCATCCGCTCGGCGGACAGCATGGTGGCCGCCAGGCTGGTGCCCTCGGTCGTGCGCAGGTCGATCTGGAACTGCGCCTCGTCGTTCTTGGGGAGGAAGCCGCCGGGGATGCTCTTCGCCAGCGGGCCGATGGCCACCAGCGCCACCAGGCACATCGCGACCACGATCCAGCGCCTCCACTTGTGAAGCACCCAGCCGAGGATCGCCATGTAGGCGCGCTCGATGGGCAGGTAGAAGACGTCCGTCACGCGCTCGAGAAACGGCTTGCGGCGCTCCGCGCTCGGCCGCGGATCGAGCCGCAGCCACCGCGAGGCGAGCATGGGCGTCAGCGTGAACGCCACGAACAGCGAGATCGCGATGGAGACGCCCATGGTCAAGCCGAAGCTGCGCAGGAAGCGCCCCGGGATGCTGTTCATGAACGCGACCGGCAAGAACACCGCCAACAGCGACAGCGTCGTCGCGAGGACGGCCAGGCCGATCTCCTTGGTGGCGTAGATGGCCGCCGGCATGGGCCGAATCTTCTTCTCGTCGATGAAGCGGAAGACGTTCTCGAGCACGACGATGGCGTCGTCGATGACGATGCCGACCGCCAGCGCCAGCGCCAGCAGGGTGATGGTGTCGAGCGTGAAGCCGAGCAGCCACATGCCCAGGAAGGTGCCGACGATCGAGGTCGGGATGGCGAGCGCCGCGATGATGGTGCTGCGCAGGTTGCCGAGGAACAGCAGCACGACCAGCGCTGCCAGCAACGCGCCCATGGTCAAGTGCTCCTTGACCGCCTCGACGCTGGTGCGGGTCACCTCGGTGAAGTCGCGCACCACCGTCAGCTTGTAGTCGCGCGGCAGGCGTGGCTGCAGCTCCTTGAGCCGCTCGCGCAGGGCGTCGACCACCGCCACGCTGTTCTCGCCGGATTGCTTGCGGACGGCCACCAGAACCGCCGGCTGGCCGCTCACGGCCGCGCCGGTCTCGGCCTCCTCCTCACCGTCGACCACCGTGGCGACGTCGCGCACCAGGATCGAGTGTCCGTTGACGTTGCGGATGACCACGTCGCCGAGGGCCTCGGTGCTCTGGACGCGGCCCTTCACCCGGAAGGTGTAGCGGCGCGGGCCGGTGTTGATGTCACCGCCGGGGGTCGTCACGTTCTGGGAGACCACCGCGCGCTGGACGTCGATGACCGACAGCCCCGTGGCGCGGAGCTTGTCCGGGTCGACGTAGACCTGGATCTGCCGCTTGCGACCGCCGAGGATGGTCACCTGGCCGACGCCCGAGACGTTCTCCAGCGTCTGGCGCAGCTCGTGATCGGCGTACTCGGTGACCTCGCGGACCGGGCGCCGCGACTCGACCGCGACCAGCAGGATGGGAGCGTCGGCCGGATCCAGCTTGCTGACGACCGGGGTCTTCGTCCCTTCCGGCAGATCCGACAGCACCGTGGCCAGGTGATCGCGCACCTCCTGGGTGGCGATGTCGATGTTCTTGTCGAGGGTGAACGAGACGACGACCTGCGAGATGCCTTCGGTCGAGATCGAGCGCAGCTCTTCTATGCCGCTGATGGTGTTGACGGACTCTTCGATCTTGTCGGACAGCTCGGTCTCGACCTGCTCGGGCGAGGCGCCCGGCAGCGCGGTGATCACCACGACGATGGGCAGGTCGACCTTGGGGAACCGATCGAGGCTGAGGTTCTTGTAACCGACCAGCCCGACGACCACGATGACCAGGATCATCACGGTCGCGAAGACCGGGCGACGGACGCTTATGCTCGCGAGCCACTGCATGGGACCCTCCTGCTGCTCTTCACTTCAGCCGTCACCCGGTTCACTTCGCCCGGCTCACTGCTTGACGCGCGCGCCGTCGCGCACGTCGGGCCCCAGGGTGGCCACCACCATCTCGCCCGCCTTCACGCCGTTCAGGATGGGGACCAGCCCCCCGCGCTCGTCGTCGGCCTGGACCACGCGTTCTTCGATCCGGTCGCCCACCACCACGAACAGGTGGCGCTGGGCCCCGTCGTTCTTCACGGCCGACTTCGGCACCGCCGGCACCGTCTGCTCGCCGAGGGCCATCTTGGCGGTCACGAACATCCCCGGCCGAAGATCGTGGCCGGCGTTCTCGACCATCGCCTCGACGATGGCATCGCGGCTCTGCTGACGGACGGCGGGCCCGATGTACTTGATGCGGCCCTTGTACCGCGCAGCGTCCTTGCCGTCCTTTCCATCACCGCCGCCCGCCGCGCGGAACTCGATGAGGGCGCCCGGCTGGATGCGGGCGACGTCGGCCTCGGGGACGCTCAGCTCGACACGCAGCGCATCCACCGCGACCAGGGTGACGACCCGCGAGTCGGGGCGCACGTACTCGCCGGCGGTGACGCCGCGCTCGACGACGAGCCCCGAGAACGGCGCGCGGATCTGCGTGTCGCGCAGCGACTCGGCGACCTGGGTCTTGCGAGCCTCGGCCGCCGCCAGCGACCACTTCGCCGTCACGCACTGGGTCTGGGCGCGGTCGAAGTCGGCCTTGGCGATGGCGCCCTTGTCGAACATGTGCTTGGTGCGGTCGCAGTCGAGGTGCGCCTGGGCCTGCTGCGCCTTCAACGTCTCGATCTGCGCGTCGGCCTCCTCGGCCTGAGCGCCGAGCATGCGAGCGTCTATCTTGGCCAGGACCGCGCCCTTCTTGACGACCGACCCGCGCTCGACGTAGGTCGCCAGGATCTTGCCGGCCGCGCCGGCGGCCACCTGGGCCTGCTCCGCGCCGATCAGGTTCCCCGACAGCTGGACCACGCGGGGGACCTTGATGGCGACCGCCGCGACCGGAGTGACCGCGACGGGGGGCGCCTCGACCGGGGCGGCCTGGGCGGGGGCCTTGGTCTCGGCGGCCGAGCGGGCGCAGCCGAGGCCGGCCGACGCTGCCAACAGAACCCCCAACCCGACGACGACGAACCTGGACGCGTGCGCTTTCATGCCTGAATTCCTCTGGGCCAGAAATTGGACCTGATTGGACCTGAACGAGGCGGAATTTTTGTGAGTCGATGTATGTTCCCAATCGTTGAGGTTGTCAACCGTATCCAAATGAAATAGTGTGAAGCTTCATGAAAAACGCCCTCGCCCCTCAGCCGGTGCGCGACTCGCGCGGCACGATGCACCTCGTGACCTCTGGCGCGAAGGCCCCTCTCCGTCGGCGCGCGTCGACGGTAAACCGCGCGACCGGATCGGCAAATGCGGCGGACGGCTTCACCGCATCGGATGACCTGTGGGGGTTGCTGATCGAGTTCGCGCTCAGCCAGCGGGTGTGGTGGACCGAGGTCTGCGGCGCCCTGGATCTGACGCCGACCCAGGGGCTGGTGATGAAGTTGCTCGACCCGCAGACCCCGATGGCCATGAACGCCCTGGCCGACGCCATGGTTTGCGACGCCTCGAACGTGACGGGCATGGTCGACAAGCTGGAGGCCCGCGGGCTCATCGCGCGGCAGGCCGCCGAGAGCGATCGGCGCGTGAAGATGCTGGCGGTCACGGAGCGCGGCCGCGAGCTGCGCCGGCGGCTCTTCGCGGAGGCCGCCAAGCCGCCGGCCAGCATCGCGAAGCTCCCGCGTGAGACGCGCGAGAAGCTGAGCGGCGTCCTGCGCGGGCTGCTGGACGAGAGAGAGACGTCACCGGCGCCCGTGGAGCGAACGCGACCGTGAGGGAGCCGCTCCCCTCGACCGCACCGGTCGAGAGGAGCGGTCGGGCCCCGTCTCACTCTTGCTTCGTCCACCGAGCCGCTGCGCTCCTGTGAGATCGAGGGAACCGTCCGAGGTTCGAGGAGGCGATGGCGCCGTCGAGGTCACATGCTCGAGCGCCTGCCCTTGCCCGAAAAGGGCGGCTCATGTGTACTCCTTTCGAGACCTCTGCTTGCGAGACGTGACGGTCCCAGCCCTCGTGCTCATGGCGCTCGCAGCCTGTTCCAGCAGGCCTGCGGCCGGCGGCCAAGGTGGTGTCGTGGGTGCCGCTGGTGGGCCCGCCTTCGGTGGCGGCGGCACGGGCGCATCGATTGCGACGGGGGGGTCGGGCGGCGCCGCCGGGACCGACATCCCCATCGCGGGCACGGGAGGTGCGGGGCCGTCTAGTGGGGGCACGTCCCCCGTCAGCTCCGGTGGCGCCGGGCCGAGTGGGTTCGGCGGCCAGAGCGCCACGTGCACGCCCAGCATGCCGGTCGCGGTGCCGCCACGCCCCTCCTCCGATTGCCTTGCCACGGTGGTCATCCCCGACGCGGTGGCTGGCTGCCCCGATGTCTCGGCATGTGCGATCACCGGCGCTTTCAGGATTCAGTGTCCGAACGGCGCCTCCCGCACCTTCGTGGTTCCGGCGGGGGCCGGCCGTGCGGCCGTGGCGTTCTCGACCAACGCGGCGAAGAATCCGGCGCGATTCGCCTTGCTCGGTCCCCGGGAGACGCCGCAGGTCGAGGAGATCCTTCCGCAAGGAACCCGGACCTTCGCGATGACGGGCGATCCTGCCGGCGACGTGTTCGTCTACCCCGCGAACACCTCGACGGGCGTCTGGCGCTTGCGACGGACCCCGGACGGCTGGAGTCAGGAGGGCGGCGCCATGCCGGCGCTGGCGGGTGCGCGGCCATTCGACGCCCGCGTGCTCACGCTGACGAAATCCTTCGAGATGCTCTCGGTCGTATCCGGTCTCTCCGGCTTTCTCTCGCTGGCGTCGATCGACGACGACTGCTGGACCAACCGGATCTTTCAGCGGGGCGAGCTGGTCATCGTCGCGTGGGCCTTCGATCTCGACGGCGCCGATCGTCCCTGGCTGGCCGCGCTCGCGCAGACGCCGAGCTCCCAGATGGAGCTGCACCTTTACGCTCCCGACGGGACCACGGACGCGACCCTCCTGTCCCCCATGTCCGACCGGGAGTTTTCCGACGAGCGCCTCCGGGTGCTGGGACGGGGCCTCGACGGGCAGGCCACCATCCCGTCGGCCGTCACGCAGCGCGCGGACGGGATCCACGTCGTCAGCGCCAAGGCAGGCGCGAGCGTGCTGCCTGCGATCCCGGGCTGGACCGACACCCTGGTGCCGGGGACCGCTCCCAACGACGTCGGGAACGACTGTCGCGACGGGGAGCGCTTCGGCTATGCCACGACGGCCTGCGACGGTCAGACGTCTTGCTCGACGTCCGTCGCCGGCACGGTGCACGGGTTCGACGTCGGGCACACGACGACGCGCGGGACGTACCTGGCATCACTGGAGGTGAACGCCGCGATTCATTTCAGCCTGACCGGGGACCGCCAATCTCTTTGCGGGTTCGAACAGCTCCCCGCGTGCCATTGCACCCGCACCGAGACGAGCCGTTCCGGCCAGGCAACCCTGGTCCTGACCCGCGTCGACGCCGCCGGCGTCCCCACGTCTCCGAGCTGGCGATTCCCCTTCGCGGTGAACCACCCCACCCCGATGATCGTGGGTGCCGACACCGTCACCCTGACCAGCCGCGGGGACACCCTCCTCGCCCTCCTCTCGCTTGGCGGCGAGTCGGACACCGATCTGCGCTACCTGGAGATCGACGCGACGATGCTGAAGTGAGCAGGTTGGCGGTTCCTGTCTGGCGCGTCCTCACGCCGCCTTCGGCGTCATGGCACCGGCAATTCCCGCCCTCGCGTGTGTGACGGCAGCCCCTGCCGGGTGGAGAAACACGCCACTTTAGCCCTGGTAGTGGGCACTCTTCGACGGAGTCACCGCCTACGACGGTGCCGTCGCGAGCAGCCAGGATCGGGCCTGTCCGCCGTCGGCGGCCCGCGCCGGCGTGGCCACCGAGACAGCCGCGCCGGCGCCGCTGGTGGGCCTGCCGCCACCATGGCTCGGCCCGCGTTGACGACGGCGCCTTCGCGGCCGGCGCTCGCCTCATGTAAAGTGCGCGCTCGCCGGACGGCTGTCGGTCGTCCGGACACCTAGACAAGGAGAGAGCCTCATGAGGCAGCACGGCACCCGTTCCCTTATTCTCGCAACGGCCATTTCCCTCGGTTCCCTCGCGGCGGCGGGCTGCGGGGTGGACGAGAACCTCTACAACTCCGCCGTCAAGGACCGCGACGAGCAGAAGCAGAAGCTCGCCGCGACCGCCAGCGACCTCGACAAGGAAAAGGAGGCGCACCGCAAGGACAACGACACCCGCGACGCGCGCATCCTGGTCCTCGAGAACAAGCTCAAGTCGCTGGGCCAGGACGTCTCGCGCCTGGAGACCGAGCGCG
>Ga0068853_100005265_pt1 | contig 10126 bp, 8 predicted proteins | sample KBSCornC32_FD_65655 | JGI IMG/M metagenome (GOLD analysis project Ga0068853, IMG submission 65655) | Corn rhizosphere microbial communities from Kellogg Biological Station, Michigan, USA - KBS Corn C3-2 | ecosystem: Host-associated > Plants > Roots > Rhizosphere > Soil ... | reverse complement strand
GCCAGCGATGGCATGGTGCCGTAGAACCGCTGGCCGCGTACAGCGCCGCCGACGACGAAGTGGTGGCCGCCCCAGCCGTGGTCGGTGCCGTCGCTGTTGACCGCGAGCGAACGGCCGAAATCGGATGCGGTGAAGGCCGTGACGCCGTCGGCGACACCCATCTCGACGGTCGCCGCGTGGAACGCCGCGAGCGCCTGGGACAGTTGTTGCAGGTTGTCCGCCTGGTCGGTCAGCTGCGTGCCGTGCGTGTCGTAGTTGCCGACGGAAACGAAGAACACCTGGCGGTTCATGCCGAGCGCCGCGCGCACCTTGATCATGAGCGCGACGGCGGCGAGCTGGTTGCCGAGGTCGGTGTCGGGGAACGGCGTGGTGAGGCGCGTGCCGGTCATCGCCGCGTTGAGCAGCGCCGCGTTGGCGATCGCGCGATTCGCGGTATCGGCGAAGGCGCGTTCGAGCACGTGCGCCTGCGTGCCGCTCGCGCGCAGCGCGTCGTACGCGGCGGCGCGCCCGGGATCGTTGCCGTTGCCGACCACCCACGATTCGGGGCCGTCGCCGCGGAAGCTCATGCCCTGCACCTGGAAGAAGTCGACCGGGTTGCCCTGGTCGTCGACGCCGGCCGCGGCGAACGCCGCACCGTAGGCATCGACGGCGAACTGATTGACGCTCGCCGCGCGCTGGAAGCGGTTCTCGCCCGACAGCGTGATGCTCATCGGCAGTTCGCCCGCGTTCGAGCTGTACAGCATGTCGGCGATGCGCCCGCCCCAGCCGTTCGCGTTGGCGTCGTCGGGGCGCGAGGTCTGCCACTGGTTGGTCTGGTCGTCGTGCGAGTACAGCTGCGGTGGCGTCTGCACGGCGCCGCTCTGGTACTGCTGTTGCGTGATCGGATAGAGCAGCGAGCCGACGTTGGCGACGATCGCGGCCTTGCCGCTGTTGAACAGGCCGCGCAGGCCCGCGTTGCCCCCGGCGACCTGACCCATCGACGGATGCATGCCGTAGGTCGCGCCGTCGCTCGGCAGTCCCCCGGGCAGGCCACCCTGGGCGGCGAGCGGATTGAGCACGTTCGCCTGCACATCCGCCTGCGCGAGCGCGAGCGCCTGGCGCGTGCCCTGGTAGGTCGCGTAGTGCGACGCGTCGCACGGCACGATCGTGTTGAAGCTGTCGTTGCCTCCGTACAGGTAGACGCAGACGAGCGCCCTGTAGTCGGTGAACGCGTAGCGACGTCCCGCTGCCGCGGCCGAAATCAGCCGCAGGTTGCCGAGCGCACCGTAGAGGCTGGCGCCGCCTAGCGCGGCGCAGATGCTCCGTCGCAGGAATTCACGTCGATTCACGTGCATGGGTGGATCCTCTCTGCGTACGCGGTCGGGCCGTCGGCGGCGCGGCTCATTTCTGGATCGAGTATTCGGGTGAATTGAAGATGAGGTAGAGCGCTTCCTGCACGCGTGCGCGGCCGATGTCGTCGTAGTCGCCCGGATCCATCGCGGCGAGGCGCGTGACGAGCACGTTGCGCATGAACGGCGACATCTGTCCGCCCATCATGAGCAGGCTGTAGCGATCGACCAGCGCGGCCGGATCGCTCGCCGCGAGCGGCGCATCGCGTGCCTCGTTCGCCTGCAGCGTCTGCGGGTTGTCCGCGTCCCAGCAGGCTTCGCTCGCGGTGTAGTTGCAGAAGACCTGGTGGAACAGGTAGTTGGGCATCGCCGTCGACGTCGTGTCGCCGAGGATCTGGAACTCGGGGCTGACCAAGCCGCGCGTGCGCACCTCGCCGGGCTGGGCGAAATCGGGCTTGAAGAAGTTGAACACGGTCGGCGAATACAGCGGCGCCTGGCCGATCTGCTCGACGATCGGCGGCCACGTGTCGAGGTTGCCCGATCGCCCGCTGTAGAGCGCGTCGCCGGTCGGCGTGCGTGCCGCCATCGCGCGCCACAGCTGGGTGATCCTGAGCAGCGGCTCGCGCAACTTGCCGAACGTGTCCGGCTTCTGCCACTGGCCGTAGCGCGCTTCGGGATCGAGCAGGATCGCCTTCACTACCGCCTTGAGGTTGCCGCGCACGTGAGAGGCGCTGCCGTCGTCGTTGAACACCTGCGCGACGCGCTGCACGTACGCCGGCGTCGGATTGCTGGTGACGAGGCGCTGGATCAGGCGGATCGCGATGAACGGGCCGACGTTCGGATGGTGGAATACGTTGTCTAGCGCCGCGGTGAGTTCGGCCTGCGCCGCGCCACCGTGCGCGAGCACGCCGCCCGCGAGCGCGACGCCCGGGTAGTCGAGCAGTTGCTTGTCGGTCGTGTCGTCGTGCCAGTACTCGACCGGTTCCATCGGACGCTGCCAGGCGAGATCGTCGCTGTTGGCCGGGCCGCAATAGAAGTACTGCCACGGGTTCTCGGGGTTGTTGCAGCAGAGCGGCACGCCGTCCTGGTAGTCGACGCTGCAGCCGACGCTGTTGAAGTCCCAGCCGGTGAACACGGCGGCGAAACCGCGCACGGCTTCCTGGCCATAGGTCGCCACCGGCTGGCCGTTGACGAGCTTGGGCGTGCCGTCGAGGTTGAGCTGGACGAGGCCGATCGAGAACAGCTGGTTGATCTCGCGCGCGTAGTTCTCGTCCGGATGGATGTTCTCCTCCGGATTCGCCTTCTGGTTCTGGATCGAGCTGAGGAACACGCCCATCGCCGGATGCTTGGTGACGTCCTCCAGCAGGTTGCGGTAGTTGCCGAACGCATCCGCTGCGAGCATGTCGTAGAAGCTCGCGAGCGCCCACGGCTGCTGGGCAAGCGTGCCGTTGCTGTTGGAGACGACGAAGATCTCGCTCAGCGCGAACGCGACGCGCTGGCGCAACTGGTCGGTGGGGAGCTGCTGCGAGCGGCTCGGATCCGGCGTGCCGACGGAATTGATCGTCCATGTCTGCAGGCGCGTACCGGCCCATTCGGCGACCACGTTGCAATAGTCGTCACCGGCCGGGCAGGACAGGCCCTGCACCCAGTCGAGGTAGGGCACCTGCGTCGACGGCACCTTGGCGAACTGCTCGTTGAGCCACGCGCCGTAGCCGACCGCGCGCAGGTGCGCGATGTCCTCGGTGGTCGCGCCGAACGTCGCCTGGGCTAGGAAGCGCGAGGCGTCGGCGTCCGTCGCCGGGCCGCCGGCGATGCCTTCGAAGCCATCGTGGAAGGTCTGGTCGGGCCAGTGGCTCTGCGCGCTCGTGCGCGCGGCCGGCAGCGCGCACAGGCACGCGAGCGCGACGACCCGGAAATCCCGCAGGGACCTTGCGAACCGCATCACGACCTCCCCTTCCGGCGTTCCGGAATGCGCGGACTCTAATCCTCCCGTGCGATCGCGTTCATGACGCGTACCGCAATTGCGCGATGCGATGCTCAGCTTTCCGCGCGCGCCGGCCTGCGCTTGCCCGTCGGCGCGGGCGGACCCCAGAGCAGGTGGTCGACGTCGCGTTCCCAGCCGTGCACGGCGAGGTCGACGCGGCCGCCACGCACGAGCACCCCTTCGCCGGCGAGGTGGCGCACCTGTTCGCGGAACGCTTTGCTGCCCGGCGGGAACGCGATGCGGCCGTCGGCGCGCAGGACGCGATACCACGGCAGCCCGAGCGCGGACGGTGCTTCACGCAGCACCGTGCCGACCAGGCGGGCGCGTCCCGGCAAGCCGGCGCGGCGGGCGATCTCGCCGTAGTTGGCGACGCGCCCCTGCGGTATCGCGGCGATCGCCGCTCGGATCGCATGGTGGGCGGGCGGCGGTTCGGGCCGGACTGACTTCATGGCGCACGCACGCTAGCATAGAGGCCGCACCCGCCGGAGAGTCCTCGTGCAGAGTTTCGAACAGATCCGTTCCCATGTCGGCAGCCGCCACGCGCTGCGCACGAACGATCCGTACCTGATCAGCTTCGACCTCACGCTCGCGGACGGTCGCCACCAAGGCGTCTACCTCGCGGAAATGGAGGACGAGGAAGGCGCGAAGTACCTGCGCATTTCGACGCCGATCGGTCCGTACACCGGCATGGACGGCGCGCGCTGCCTGCGCTTCAACTGGGAACAGCGCACCGGCTACCTCGCGATCAGCGACCTGGAAGGCTCGCCGTACCTGCAGCTGTGCGAGAACCGCCCGTACACCCTGCTCTCGCCGAGCGAGATCGATCGCGTGATCGCCGAACTCGGCGCGCTCGGCGACCGCATGGAGCAGGCGATCTCGAACGGCGGCGACACGTTCTGATGGCGCAGGCGGCGCCAGCCGCGCTGCCGTCGTGGTTGGGGCGAGCAGCGGCTTCGCCGCTCCCGGACGCAGCGCCGCGCCGATTCGCTCAGCCGAGCAGGCCGAACATCCGCGCGCCGCGAACGAGCAGCCAGGCGATGCCGCCGGTGACCGGCAGGGTGAGGATCCACGCCCATACCATGCGCTCGACGATCGTCCAGCGGATCGCGTTGGCGCGCTTGGCGACGCCGACGCCGAGGATCGCCGCCGAGATGTTGTGCGTCGTCGACACCGGGATACCGAAATGCGATGCGGTGAGGATCACGCTCGCCGAGGCGGTTTCGGCGGCGAAGCCGTTGATCGGGTGCAGCTTGACCATCTTGTGACCGAGCGTCTTGATGATGCGCCAGCCACCGACCGCGGTGCCGGCCGCCATCACGAGCGCGCAGAGGATCTTGATCCACATCGCGATCTCGAACTGCTTGCCCGCGTCTTCCTCGATGCGCAGGAAATGCAGCCACGACGGCACCTGGTCGAGCGTGCCGGACGCGGTCGCCGTGGCCAGCGCGAGCGCGATGATGCCCATCGTCTTCTGCGCGTCGTTCATGCCGTGCGACAGGCCCATCGCGCTCGCCGAAACGAGCTGCGCCTTGCCGAAGAACGCGTTCGCGAACCGCGTGCGACCGAGCCGCTGCAACGGTCCCTTGCGCGAACCGAGGAACTCGATCAGCGAGAACAGCAGGCCCATGAACAGCAGGCCGAGCACGAAGCCGGCGACCGGCGAGGTGACCATCGGCACGATCACCTTCGGCAGCACGCCCTTCTCGCCCCACCAGTGTGCGCCGCCCTGCACCCAGATGATCGCGCGCCAGTCGTCGTGCGCGGCGGCCAGCGCGGCGCCGCAGAGGCCGCCGACGAGCGCGTGCGAGGAACTCGAAGGCAGGCCCCACCACCAGGTGATGAGGTTCCAGACCACGGCGCCGAGCAGCGCGCAGATCAGCACGATCGGCGTGACGGCGACGAGGTTGGTGTCGATGAGCCCGGAGGCGATCGTCTTCGCGACCGCGGTGCCGATCAGCGCGCCGACGAGGTTGGTCGCCGCGGCGAGCAGCACTGCCTGGCCCGGGCTGAGCACCTTGGTCGCGACCACGGTCGCGATCGAATTGGCGGTGTCGTGAAAGCCGTTGATGTACTCGAAGGCCAGCGCAATCAGCACGACCAGCAGGACGAGGGTCAGTTCCATCGACAATCCTTGCTCGGCCGCGGCGCGGTCAGGAGTTCTTGAGGACGATCTGGTAGACGACATTGCCGGCATCGCGGCAACGGTCGATCGCCTTTTCCAGCAGTTCGAACAGGTCTTTCAGCAGCAGGATGCGGATCGGCTCGTGGCGGCCGCCATAGAGATCGCGGTACAGCTCGAGCAGCAGGCGATCGGCTTCGTTCTCGATCGCCTGCAGGCGATCGTTGAGCGCGCTCATCGCCTCGAGGTTCATGCCCTTGCGCAACTGCGCGACCATCTGGCGGATCACCTCGGCGGCCTTCTCGAGCAGCGCGGCGCGCGTGCCGAAATCGATGTCGCCGAGGCGGTCGGCGGCGAGCGCGTAACGCTCGGCGAACTTCGAGATCGCCTTGGTGATCTTGTTCAGCGCGGCCGACAGCGCCTCGATGTCCTCGCGGTCGAGCGCCGTCACGAACGTGTTGACGAGCTCCCTGCTGATCTGCGCGGTGAGGTCCTTCTCGCGCTTGCGCGCGAGCATGAACTCGTCGAGCGAGACCGCCTGCTGGCGCGTCGCGAGCATCTTGACGAGCGCGGCGGCGGAGTCGCGCGCCGCATCGGCACTGGCTTCGAGCAGGCCGTAGAACTTGTCGCCCTTGCCGAAAATCGTCTGCAGCGAAAACATGGGGTGCGGGTCCTGTCGTTGTCGGGGGCCGTGCCGCGCGAGCGGCGCGTATGTTACAGCACCGTTTCAGCATCGTGTCGGCGCCTGCCCCGGCCGCGCCGGGCGTCGCGTCGTTGCTACACTCGCCGCAACGACGCGCCGACCGGGCGCGGCCGGCGTACCGCGGCAGGCCGCGCGGCGCCTTTTCCGGGCGAGTCGAGGACGACTCCCCGCCACCCTGGGGGCAACCGGCCCGGATGCTGATCGAATTCCTGCTCGTCGTCGTGCTCGCGTTGTGCAACGGCTTCTTCGCGCTCAGCGAAATGGCCCTCATGACGGCGCGCCACAGCCGCCTCAAGCAGCTCGCGCGCGACAGCCGGCGCGCGAAAGCCGCGCTCGACCTCGTGCAGCAGCCGGAAGGCTTCCTCGCCACCGTGCAGGTGTTCATCACGCTGCTGCAGATCAGCGCGGGCGCGGCGCTCGGCGCCGACATCGGCGACCGCATCGGCGTCGCGCTCGACGCGTTCGACCTGCCGCTGCTCGACCGCTACGCGGTCGGGATCGGCGTCTCGCTGAGCGTCGCCGCCATCACCTTCCTCAACATGCTGCTCGGCGAGCTCGCGCCCAAGCGCGCGGCGCTCGTCGACCCGGAGAAGTTCGCGATCGCCGTCGCGCTGCCGATGCGCGCGATGGCATGGCTCGCCGCACCGTTCACGTTCGTGCTGATCGGGCTGACGCGCCGGCTGCTGCGCCTGCTGCGCATGGACCGGGTCAGCCGCGGCAATGTCAGCGAGGAGGAGATCCGCCTGCTCGTCGCCGAAGGCGCCGACCAGGGCGTGATCGACAGCGACGAGCGCAACATGGTCAACCGCGTGCTGCGCCTCGGCGACCGCAGCGCCGACAGCGTCATGACGCCGCGCACGCGCATCGCCTGGCTCGACGCCGACGCGCCGCTCGAGGAGAACCTCGCGACGATGCGCGAAACGCCCTACTCGCGCTATCCGGTCTGCCGCGGCGGCCTGCAGGACGTGCTCGGCGTGCTCGAAACCAAGCGCGTGATCGGCCGCCTCGCGAGCCCGCTCGCGGGTGAACTGTTCAAGCAGCTGCGCGAGCCGCTGTACGTGCCGGCGACCGCACGCGCGCTCGACCTGCTCGAGGAATTCCGCGACGCCGAGATCCCGATGGCGCTCGTCGTCGACGAGTACGGCGAGATCGACGGCCTCGTCACGCTCAACGACGTGCTCTCGGCGGTGCTCGGCAAGGCCGCCGCGGCCCCCTCCACGGGGCCGGCCGAACATCCGATCGTGCAGCGCGACGACGGCAGCTGGCTCGTCGACGGCAGCGTCGGCATCGACGACCTGCGCGAACTGCTCGGCCGCTCGGAACTGCCCGACGAAGAAGAGCACGAATACCGCACCGCGGCCGGCATGGTGATGGCGCGCTTCGGCCGCATCCCGCAGGCCGGCGAGCATTTCAGCTGGAACGGCTTCCGCTTCGAGGTCGTCGACCTCGACGGCGCGCGCATCGACAAGCTGCTCATTTCGCGCACCGGGCCCGAACGCGGGGAATAGCCGACCGCCCGGCGAGCGCCGCGATCTAGGCGCCTTCGCCCGGTTCCGCCGCGCGCGCGAGGCGGGCCATGCGCGTCGCGTCGGCGAGGATGCCGTGCAGCGCGCGCAGTTCGCGCGCGTCCGGCGCGGCGCGCAGGAACACGCGGCGCAGGCGCTGCAGGATGCGCTCGGGCGAGCGCCCCTTGTGGAAATCGATCGCCTCGAGCGTGCGCGCGAGGTGGGCGAAGAACTGCTCCATCTCGGCCGCGTCCGCGCGCGCGTCGCCGTGCATGGGCGCCGCATCCGCGCACCGCTCGAGCCAGGCCATGCGCAGTTCCCACGCGACGACCTGCACCGCCTGGGCGAGGTTCAACGAGGAATAGCTCGGATCGGCCGGGATCGTGATGCCCGCGTGGCAATGCTTGATCTCGTCGTTGTCGAGCCCGGACCGCTCATTGCCGAACAGCAGCGCGACCTCGTGCCCGGCGAGCGCCGCGTCGAGCACGCGGTGCGCGGCGCCGCGCGGATCGAGTTCCTCGAGCACGACGCCGCGGCGGCGCGCGGTCGCGCCGAGCACGAGGCGGCAGTCGGCGATCGCGTCGGGCAAGGTCGCGTGCACGGCGGCCGCGTCGACGACGTCGCCGGCGCCCGCCGCGAGCGCGGTCGCCTCGGCATGCGGGAATGCCTCGGGAGCGACGAGGGCGAGACGGTGCAGGCCCATCGTGCGGATCGCGCGCGCGGCCGAACCGATATTGCCCGGATGCGAGGTGCGGACGAGCACGAAGCGGACGAGGTCGAGCGGTGACGTCACGGTGTTCCGGTCGGAAAGTGCGGCAATGACGGGGCCATTTCGCCCTCGGCGGTCGACGACGATCGCATAACTACCACCCGATCTGCTACCCTCGCGCGCCTGCGCGGCCCGACCGCGCCCGTTCTTTCCAACGCCGCCCCCAGCGAAACAGCCATGCCAAGACCCGCCGTCAACGTGGCGGTGCGCGCCGCGCGCGCCGCCGGCCAGATCATCCTGCGCTACATGAACCGCCTGGACAGCCTCGAGGTGATCGAGAAGCAGCGGCACGACTACGTGTCGGAGGTCGACAAGCTCGCCGAGGCGGAGATCATACGTGAACTGCGCCGCGCCTATCCGCGCGATGCGATCCTCGGCGAGGAGTCGGGCCAGATCGGCAACTCGCGCAACGTCTGGGTCATCGACCCGCTCGACGGCACCCACAACTACCTGCGCGGATTCCCGCATTTCTGCGTGTCGATCGCGCTGCTCGAGGGCGGCGAGCCCGTCGTCGGCGTCGTCTACGACCCGCTGCGCGACGAGCTCTACACCACGAGCAAGGGCGACGGTGCCTACCTCAACGACCGCCGCATCCGCGTCGGCAAGCGCGAAGGCCTCGGCGGCGCGCTGCTCGTGACCGGTTTCCCGTACCGCCAGCGCCGCCACCTCGACGCCCAGCTCGGCATGACGCGCGTGCTGCTCGCCGAGGCGGAAGACATCCGCCGCACCGGCTCGGCCGCGCTCGACCTCGCCTACGTCGCCGCCGGACGCGTCGACGGCTACTTCGAGATCGGCCTCTACACCTGGGACATGGCCGCGGGCTGCCTGCTCGTGCGCGAAGCGGGCGGTCGTTACTGCGACTTCACCGGCCGCGACGGCATCCCGGAAACCGGCAACCTCGTCGCCGGCAACGTCCACGTCGCGAACGCGATGGTCAAGGCGATGGCACCCGAAGTGACGCCGGTGCTCGCCCGCTGAACATCGCCAGGCGGACGCTGAAGCCAAAGCAGAAGACTGAAACACGAAGGACACGAAGAACACGAAGGAAAAGCGATTTTCCTTCGATGGCTCGACGTTGCCCCTTCGCGCCGCGGATAAGCTCGGGCGGTACAACGCTGCGAGCCGGGCGTGCTGCACTTCGAAAGTGCGGCCAGGATGGCCGCTTCTGGACTCGAACGAAACCGACTGCGCGCGCCACTACGCGGAACCCATGGTGCGGCGCTCATGGATGAGCGCAAGGTAAACCCGCACAAAAAAAAGCCCGGCTTGCGCCGGGCTTTTTCCTTGTTGCTTGGCAGAACCGATCTTACGGGTTCTCGACCTTCAGCTCGGTGCGACGGTTGCGCGCGCGGCCTTCCTTCGTCGAGTTGGTGTCGATCGGCTGGCTCTCGCCGAAGCCCTTGACCGCAGTGATGCGGCTGGCATCGATACCATGCGACGTCAGGTAGTCCGAGACGATCTGCGCGCGACGCTCCGACAGACCCTGGTTGTACTGGTCGGTGCCGACGGAGTCGGTATGGCCGTCCAGCTCGACCTTGATCTCCGGGTAACGCTTCAGCGCGTCGACCGCCTGGTCGAGGATCGCGATGGAGTCGGAGGTCGGGACCGCGAGGGTCGGGTCGATGTTGTGCTCACCCTTCTTCGGACGGTCGAACTTGAAGTTCACGCCGCGCAGGTCGATGACGACCTTCTGCGGGCAGCCATCCGGACCGACGATC